>ERZ1034517.136-NODE-136-length-19558-cov-26.520176_pt1 | contig 19558 bp, 20 predicted proteins | sample MGYA00520599_ERZ1034517 | MGnify/ENA primary metagenome ERZ1034517 (study PRJEB33760, sample SAMEA4777701) | hypersaline lake metagenome | biome: hypersaline environment; feature: brines | place: Spain | collected 2012-08 | depth 0 m ...
CCTCGATCAGCAATCAACTATCGTATGCGCCATTCGGTATGCAAGTCTGCATCCTACATAGGGTAGGATGGGTATCTATTATATGCTGAGCAGGCGCAATACCACGGCCTTTAGTACTCCATGAAACATTTTGAACCATCGGTCCTACGCAACAGTATCAGCAGCTACTCTATGACAAGATTTTGAATTGAATTCCTCAATAAGTTTTCAGGAGCACCACACGCGGAGGAGGATGTCAAAGCCAAGGAATCCTACCATCCAGATCGAGGAGGAGGATCTCATGTGTTTTGATCATTACCGGTGAGTGTGAGAAGCTATTTTAAACAACGTGACACATCGATTGATATCTCTCAACCGATCTGTTGCACATGGTCGCCCTGGCGTATATGACCGTGGCATACCATCGCATATACATGGATGTGATTAATCCTGCAACAAACGAACAAATCGATCGGTATGAGCCTGACACGAGCGATGATGTCGAAGCAACGTTGAGTCGGGCACAAACAACATTTCAGACATGGCGCAATCGATCAGTTCGTGAGCGTGAGCAGCTTCTTGCGGCTGCGGGTGATATTCTTGAAAATCGTATCGAAGAGTACGCACAATTGATGACGACAGAAATGGGCAAGCCAATCACACAGGCTCGCGCTGAAATTGAAAAATGCGCACGGGTGTGTGAGTACTACGCAACCCACGCGAGTGCACATCTCCAACCAGATGGTCATCCAAGCCCACCTGGTAGTTCCGTGCAAACTGTCTATGAACCACTTGGTCCTGTTCTCGCAGTTATGCCCTGGAATTTTCCTTTCTGGCAGGTGTTTCGGTTTGCAGCACCGTATCTGACCGCTGGTAATGTCGGGATTTTAAAACATGCTGAGAATGTCCCCGGCTGCGCAGAGGCAATTGCTGAGGTGTTTGATGATGCCGGATACCCCGATGGTGCCTTCGAAACACTTCTTATCGAGGTAGATCAAGTCAGTGATGTTATTACAGACGACCGCATCCGAGCGGTGACTCTCACTGGTAGTGGTCCGGCTGGACGTGCTGTTGCATCAACAGCTGGTGAGAATCTTAAAAAGACTGTTCTTGAACTCGGGGGAAGTGACCCATTCATTGTGCTTGATGATGCAGACATTACTGCTGCAGCTGAGGCAGGTGCATGGGCTCGCACGCTTAATAACGGACAATCATGTATTGCCGCAAAGCGATTTATTGTTCATTCAGATATCTATGATGTGTTTCTCGACCGACTGCGTGATGAGATGATATCGTACACAATTGGTGACCCACTCGATGAGACCACAGATGTCGGTCCACAGGCTCGAAATGATCTGTGTGCAAATCTCCATTCACAAGTCGAGCGCTCTGTCGAAGCAGGGGCAACACTCGAGATTGGTGGTGAGCCACTTGATCGTGAAGGGTCGTATTATCCACCAACAATTCTCACTGACATTCCAGTACCATCTCCAGCCGCAAATGAAGAGCTATTCGGTCCTGTTGCTGCAGTATTTGAGGTTAAAGATGAAAACGAAGCGATTACGACAGCGAATGATACCGAATTTGGTCTCGGTGCAAGTGTTTGGACGGCTGATAGAGACCGCGGACAGGCGGTTGGTCAGCGTATTGATGCTGGATGCGTCTATATTAATCAGCTTGTGAAGTCTGATCCACGTGTCCCATTTGGTGGGATTGGGAAATCCGGATACGGTCGTGAACTTGCCGAGGCGGGGATTACAGAGTTCACCAATCGAAAGACGCTGTGGGTCGAATGATCTCTGTCATTTGCAGATTTGTTTCTAAAGGGATAGACAAGAATCGGGCTTGAATGATAGCCTCGGAGATGCGAGTCAATATACTCAATTATGAGGTCATAGCTGACTTCGAAGTGGCTTTACTAGCCTAGATAATATTAATTGTATGCTCGTTGGTGCACATGAATCCATTGCTGGTGGGGTCGCGAATGCCGTTGATAGACAACTTGAGAACGGTGGTAATTGTGGACAAATATTTACTCATTCTCCGCAAGTCTGGCAGGACCCATCGATTGATGACACAGACGCAGAAGCATTTCGTGACCGCTCTCAGATGCATGACATCGGTCCATGGGTTATTCACTCATCGTATCTTGTGAATCTCTGTACGCCGAAAGATGACCTTCGAGCAAAGTCAATTGATTCGATGCAACAGGAGGTTGATGCTGCAGCGCAATTATCGATTCCATACGTAAATGTTCATCTTGGCGCACATACTGGAGCAGGCAAACAACAAGGGCTTGATAATGCAATCTCTGCACTTGATGAACTTACGATTCCAGATAGTGTGACAGTCTTACTCGAGTCTGATGCCGGCTCGGGAACAAAACTTGGTAATAAATTTGACCACCTTGCATACGTGCTTGAAGAAAGCACTCATGAACTTGAGGTCTGTCTTGACACTGCACACGTTTTTGCGGCTGGATATGACCTTTCAACCCCAGCTGCTGTCAATACAACAATCAAAGAATTCGACACAACCGTGGGAGTGGATAATCTTGCATGTGTACATCTGAATGATTCGAAACACGCCTGTGGGACAAACAAGGATGAACACGCACATATTGGTGAAGGTAAAATTGGTGAGTCTGGGATGGAGGCATTCATTAATCACTCCGCAATTGATCCGATTCCACTCGTATTAGAGACCCCAAATGAGAATGGCAAAGGATTTGCATGGAATATTGACCGAGTTCGGAATCTTGCGGAGAATCCCGCCTAATCAGCTCGTGCGAGAGTTTTCATCTGAATACCTTACACACACTCGCCGCGGATTATGGGCTGATTCGCGTGCAGCACTGACACCACTCTCACTTGAGGATAGAACTCGCATTCTTGATGTCGGGACCGGAACGGGTGAGTTTGCACAGGTTCTTGACACCGAGTCTCCTGGCGATATTGTTTGTCTTGACATGGATCCTGAATTACTCACTATTGCACGTTCAAAAACTGACCTCACAACGATTATTGCTGATGCAACACAACTCCCGATCAAATCTGACGCTGTCGATCTTGTCACCTGTCAAGCGCTATTGAGTAACCTCCCGGATCCGGTCAATATACTTCAGACGTTTGCGCGTGTTTCATCTGAGCTTGTTGCCGCGGTTGAACCGGATAATGCTGCTGTCAGCGTTGCATCAACGGTCGATACTGAGGCTCAAATTGAACGCCGGGCTCGCGAAGCATATATCGCTGGTATTCAAACTGATGTTGCACTTGGTGACCGACTTAGCACGGCATTTGATAACGCAGGGTTAGATGATATTGTTCGCCGACGACATTACCATCGCCGAACAACTGAACCCCCCTATGATGATACCGCATTAACTGCAGCAGCTCGAAAAGCGCATGCCACCGCATTACGGGATCACCGCACTGAACTCCGTCGAGAGCTTTCAGATGACGCCTATGACACGCTTCGACACGATTGGCGTGAAATGGGACGGGCGGTTGTCGATCAGATACATAGTGAGACGTACCGTCGCGTGGAGATTATTCCATTTGATGTTGTTGTTGGCCGTGTGTCGTCAGATCAGGCGTAGTAGTATTTGGATGGCTCAAAAGCTAATATAATATGATATTAAACAAGATCAAGCGTTCTCAATAGCTAGAGCGATATGTTAATATCGAGGACATTTTTGTATTTTCACTAACCAATGAGAGAACATGCAAAAAATATCAATGATTCACAATTTAAATCGATGCAATACAGGTTCGATTAGGAGTCGATTTGGACGTGATTAGCGGATGACATCAAGCCCGTGTTGTTTCTCACGCGGTGCACGGCCGCCATCAGACTGCCATCCAGTTGACTCAGACCCTGATGTCGAGCCATTTGCCGTATTGCCCTGCGTCGAGTTGAACTCAGACGCTGAACCCTCGAGACTACGACGTGAGGCATCAGCCTGTTTTTGCGTGGATGGACCCAACACCTGTGCGGACTGGACACCTGTCATAATAGCCATGACACGAACCTTCCCTTTGTACTCTTCTTGAATTCGTGCACCCCAGATCACATTTGCACTTGCCTCGAGTCGCTCAGTAATGCTATCTGCGATACCCTCTGCCTCTTTGAGAGTAAGATCAGGACCGCCGGTAATGTGAACAAGCCCACCTGAGGCACCGCGATAGTCAACATCTAATAGTGGATGATTCATCGCATCGTTGACCACCTCCTGTGTCTTATTCTTGTCTTGAGTTTCACCGACAAGCATGACCGCAACGCCGCCTTGATCCATAATCGTCGACATATCCGCGTAGTCGAGATTGATCAATGATGGCTGTGTGATTGTCTCTGAGATTCCCTTTACTGTCTCAGCAATAATCTGATCCATTACCGAGAAGGCCTTACCAATGGGTAGATTAGGGACGTAATCAAGTAGTCGATTATTATCAAGGACAATAATCGAGTCAGCCTCATTACGGAGCTTTTCAAGCCCTTCTTCAGCTTTTACCGTTCGTGCACGCTCAACATTGAATGGCGTTGAAACCATTCCAACGACAATTGCGCCCTGTTCTTTCGCAATCTTTGAGATAACAGGTGCAGCCCCTGTTCCGGTCCCACCACCCATGCCGGCAGTGACAAAGACAAGATCAGCCTCACCAAGGACATCTTTAATCGTGCCCTGTGCCATCTCTGTCGCCCGTTCACCCATTGATGGGTCGCCACCAGCACCAAGTCCCTGTGTCAGGGACTTTCCGACAAGAATCTTAGTATTAGCTTCGATCATCTTTAGATGCTGTTTATCGGTGTTAATCGCGACTGTATCGGCGCCGTCGACACCAATGTTATACAATCGATTGACTGTATTATTACCGGCTCCGCCAGCACCGACAATCACGATTCGTGGGCTGCCAAAGCCTTCGGGGTCGTCTCCAGCTTCAGCGGCAACATCGCGCTCTTCTTCATCACGCTGCATTGCTTCCTCGACAATATCTTGCATCGTCTTACACCTTTGCCCACGTATGTTTGCTTGACGACTCGTGACGGTCGTCTTGTTGTTCATTAATCATCTCACGTACCGCCGAACGAATGGCTTCTGATCGATTCGGGAACTCGCCCGTTTCAACCATTTGTTCGACTTCCTCTATCTGTTGCTTCGGAATTCGTAGTGTCACACGCTCCATATTTGCATTCCCCCGGTAAGACGGCTCGCGCATTTCATTGAATGCTTTTAGAGACATTTCAATCGGGTACGACTCCGATCTCACACTTCGGTGTGCAGTATGTCATACACCGTCTTACGCAGTCATACAAATAAAGTGATGCCATATAAATCTATCGACAAAAGTAAGACAATTCTAATTGGAATCACATTATTCTGTCAATCAGGATGACTTTTCGAGCACATCCGCAGCAGATGTTCGTCGACCACAGCTAGGACAGAACGCCCAATCTGATTGGATCTCATCGCCACACTCACAGAATACCCGATGAGCGGCTTTCTCACCGCAATTTGGACAGTATACGTGACCATCTATGAGTGCTTTTCCGCACTTATTACATTCTGATATTTCTTCGCTGCTTGATGTCTTACGATTTACTTCAGCATCAATTGCAGTATCTGGCTTTCCGGCTGCCGTTGCAACTGCGTCTTCTTGTTTATTTGCATAAACAATCCCTGACTCATCATCAAGTACAATATTCACCGTCACCTTCCGGCCAGCCGACTCTCCAGTGTGATTTTTATTTCCTGTCGTATGGTGAGTGGTGTCTGAATTAAGATCATTGTTAAGGCTCCCATTGCCGCCTTCGTGCATAGCCCCCGTATTTTCAAGATATGTGCGGAGTGCCTCACGCATCACCTCACTTTTTGATCCCTCGAATTCTTCGAGTTGTCCGACGAGGTCATCGTCGGCGCGGAAGGTGATTTTGCTCATAATTATCTTATCATTTTTGAACTAGATTAATACTTTCCCTCTGTCTGACAGATGTCATGCGCTTCTCCAAATAGAGATAACCAGTCAGTCATAGGATCTTACGTCGGTATATTCAAGTTTAATCTTATCAATACAGCTGTCGTGGCAGTTACCTTTGATTTATTTGATACCCTTGTCACCGTCAGCCGCCCTGCAGATCCTGCTGCTGCAGTTGCATCTGAACTCCAGACGCGCGGGGTGACTGTTCCATCTGACTGGGAAACCGCGTACAGGACGGTCCATGTTGAGTCACAGCGTGGTTCGGAGGTGCCACTATCAACTCATATAAATGCAGCACTTCAGTCGCGTGATGTTTCGGCTCCAGCTGAGTATATTAGACATGCGGTCACTGCTGCTTTTGATCCGACTGTACAGACGCGTCCCAACGCAATTACTGCTGTGGAGACTGCAGTAGCCAATGGTCCAGTCGGGATTCTCTCGAACTGTTCAGTATCACAATTAGTTCATCGAACACTGATGCGCTCAGATATTGACCGCTCATTATTTGACGCGATTGTCACGAGTGTTGATTGTGGATGGAGGAAGCCACACCCACGAGCATTTCAAGCGGTGGCAAAGTCGCTTCGCGTTGATCCGACGAGTCTTATTCACATTGGTGATAATCCAGAAACAGATGGTGGTATCAACGATGTTGGTGGGCATTTTCATAATATCACTAAGACATCGCTCGGGCAGATTAGTACAGCACTTGACGGTGAATTCAATAATAACGACAGCAATATCAACTAACAGATGAGTGCAGATCCTAATACAAGCAGTAATGACAACGACTCGACTTGGGAGACGCGCAGGTGATTACACTCGGCAGTATTGCAGTCATCGTTGCGATTGGTCTCGATACGATCATTGGTGAACCGCCTGCATTCATTCATCCAGTAGCGCTTTTTGGACAACTAGTTGATATAGTTGATCGGTCGTATGACAGTCCCAACATAGTTGGTATATTAATTGCAACGACCCTTCCGATTGGATTTGGCATTGTTACAGCAACGAGTGTGTATGTCGTGTTTAGTGTTAATTCACAACTCGGTGCGTTCGCAGCTGGATGTGTTTTATTCACACTGATAAGTCTGCGATTACTTCTCAGGACAGTTCATGACGTTGTAATGATGACCACCGCTGATGTCTCGGCGGCTCGTTATGAACTTCGTGCCCTTGCTGGTCGTGATGCCAGTGAATTAGATGCAGCACATATTCGGTCAGCAGCCGTTGAGAGTGCGGCTGAAAACCTCGCTGATGGATTTATTGGACCGCTACTTGCGTTTACATTGTTTGCACCGGTATCGGTATCGATTGGTGTTGCTAGCGCGGCATGGGTCAAAGCAATCAACACACTGGACTCAATGCTCGGATATCGGTCAAAACCTATTGGGACTGCCTCAGCGCGACTTGACGATATTATCATGTGGGTACCTGCTCGCCTCACGGCAGCATTACTATCAGTTGCTGCCGGGCACCCACTTCTCCCACTTCGACAGCAGGTTCGTGCAGACGCAGCACAGACTGCATCACCCAATGCTGGATGGCCGATGGCAACAATAGCAGCGCTTCTGCCAGCTCGTCTTCATAAACCAGATACATATGAGCTTCGAACGTCTGCATCACTTCCAGACAAATCCGTGGCTACCTATGCAATCCAGATTACACGACGAGCAGGAGTAATAGCTATTGTGCTTACAATTACTATTTTGGAGGGAATCACGTGGTTATAAGTGCCATTCGTGGAGGGATTGGCTTTCTCACTCGTGTTCCAATTGGGCACGATAAGAAAGCCTGGGATGCATTTCGACAAACGCCTGTTGCGTTTACAGTTATTGGTTATCCACTCGGTACAATAGTCGCTCTGCCATTTGTTTTTCTCTCTATTGTTCCTGTGCCGACACTCATTGGAGTGTATCTTCTGATTCTTATCGGTGTAACTGGCATTACACACATAGACGGGATAGCAGATATTGGGGATGCCGCAGTTGTTCATGATACTGATGATGAACACAGTCGCCGACGCTCGGTATTGCATGACTCACAGGTCGGTGTTGGAGGGGCACTCGCTGTGACGGTGACTGTGGTGTCACTTGCACTTGGAGTGCTCGGCGCTACTAGAACCACCCCGCAGGTTACATTTATACTTGTCCTCACTGCAGAGGTAGGAGCAAAATCTGCAATGGCACTACTTGTGTGCACAGGTGATGCTGCACATGACGGTCTTGGCGCTGCACTAATCGATGAGTCAACACCACTATCTTTATTTCCAGTTATACTGGCACTAACGCCGTTGCTACTTGCTATTCCATACCTGGGCGCTAGTCCGACTGCAGCGGTAGTATTGACCCCGCTCATCGTCGCATTGGTGATTAAGCAGTGGGCTGACAATGCACTTGGTGGTATCAGCGGTGATGTTCTTGGCGCTGTAAACGAAGTCAGCCGCGCTGCTGCTATTCATGCAGGGGTGGTTGTATGGATGCTTTGATAATGTGTGGTGGTCATGGGACACGTCTTCGCGGTCGACGGAATGATAGTTCAGACAATGAGACTCGACCACCGGATGAGGTTTTAAATATCGAAACTAATGATAATAGCGCTGATCATGGTGATGGATCACGCCCAGACAATTCAGTCACGAATCGGTCATCTGCTGTGTCAGATCAGTCGATAATTGACTGTGAGAAGCCACTTATCGAAATTAATGGCACTGCTATGCTTTCTCATGTGGCTAATGCACTTACAGCAAGCCCGGTTGAGACGGTCTGGGCAGTGACATCACCGAATGCACCCCGAACTGCAACCGCGGTTCGTGAAGCATCTCGGTTTGAATCAATAGCATCAATCGAAACCCCAGGCGATGGATACGTTTCTGACCTCCAGCATGCGCTTTCTATGCTCGACACACCAGTTGTAACCACCCCAGCCGATCTTCCACTTATATCAAGCGATCATATTGCAAAGGTAATCAACACCGCTCGTCTAAACGATGATAATGACCCGACGTCGACTATGCTGTGTGTTCCAGCAGCACTAAAAAAACAACTTGGTGTTTCTGTTGATACAGTATTTGAGCATGATCATCTCCAGGTCGCCCCAAGTGGTATTAATATCGTTGCAGGAGATACTGACACTGTACAGTTGAGTTATGATGCTCGACTAGCAATTAATGTGAACCGACCGACAGATAAGCGTGTCGCAGAAAAGCTATGCGAGTAATACTTGTTGCAGGAACGACGAAAACGGCTGCAATAGAAGGCATCAGTGCTGCTGGTGCGACGTCTCGTTTACTCATGCACACGCCGAGTGCAGACGCAGAAATCATTAGCTATGGTCTCCCTATCCAAGCACCTGTTACCCCGATAAGTCCAAGCGGTTGTCCAACGCCTGCAGTGATAACCCGAGCAATTCGAGAACGGATTGGATTTGATCTGACTATCATCGATGCTGGACTTGCCCGTCCAACTGGTGCGCCGACGGTCTCTGTTGGTGCTCGTCCTGGTCGCGATATTCGTGAATCAGAGCCTGTTCCGACCGCCCCGGAATTGTTTATTAACGCACGGGAGTTTGGGCAGTCACTACCTGATGATCAAATTGTTATTGGAGAAACTATACCAGGTGGAACAACAACAGCACTCGCTGTTTGTCGTGCCCTTGGTGTTGATGTCCCAACATCATCATCAATCCCCACAAACCCACTCAGACTCAAACAAAATGTGACTGATAAGGCCCTTTCGACAGCAGGCATCAGTCCTGGTCAATTCGCACACAATCCTAAACATGCGATTCGGGCTGTTGGCGATCCGGTATTAGCTGTTGCTGCGGGGACAACTGTTGGCGCAATCGAATCTAATACGGATGTTATCCTTGGCGGCGGAACACAACTGCTGACGGTTGCAGCTCTTGTCCGTCATGCTGGTGTTTCCGAGCGAGCGACGCTCGCAACGACATCATATCTTGCTGCAGATGTCACAGGATTGAATGAGACAGCAACGGCACTTAATCTTGATTTAATCGTCACGAACCCTGAATTCGGGGCTCATGATGTCGACGCTGGACCACTCAGTGAGTACGCCAATGGTGTTGCTAAAGAAGGAGCTGGGATGGGTGGTGCACTTGCGCTTATTGCGGAGGCGGACCGACTGAACGAGGTGATTCCAGCAGTGCAACACGTTCTAAATCGTATTGAACAACAGCAGTCTCACGAAAATACTGTTACATATACGGATACGAAGAGTCCTTAAATTGATTCTAAAACGAAGCTTTGACACATGATTACATACGATTGTTCTTGACACCCTCTCCGCCCTGAATGACAGGGTTACCCTTGCATCTTTCAATAATGACACTCAACATATCACAAATGCTACTATCGAATCTGACAGAGACTCAGACTCTATGTATAAACGATGAGTCATACGATCGAGGTCGATGAATCCTGAGGCTGTAGCCGACGTTGACCGTGTCCCACATGGTGGAAGTGAGGATACTTCTCGCCTTGATTTCAGCGCTAACACCAATCCCGACCGCCCTCCAGGTGTTGCGGGGGTATATGAGTCAGCACTCTCAGATGCAACACGATATCGCGATGACTTTTCAGCGTTCACTCAGGCGGCAGCTTCATATGTGAACTGTGACGCCTCAATGGTGACACCAGTGCCGGGAGGGCTTGCAGCTCTTCGGCTTGCAGTCGCTGTCACCGTTTCATCAGGCGATCGAGTATTCATTCCTGAGCCGGGATTCAGTGAGTATGCTAGAGAGGTCAAACTCCAGGGAGGTATACCGGTTGGCATTGCACATGATACGATTGTTACTGCCGATACAACACCAAATGATATTGCCGCAGTGATTATTTGTACGCCAAATAATCCAACCGGAGATTGTATTGACCCGGAGGTTATCGATGCATTTCGACAGCGCTGCATCGAGACTGATACGACAGTTATTATTGATGAAGCATTTATGGATTTCATTGATGCACCGAGCATGGCTGGCGCGCGCGGAACAATTGTTGCTCGATCACTGACGAAGATCTTCGGTCTGCCGGGACTTCGAGCGGGCTTCGCAGTTGCGGATGGGGTGCTAGGCGACCGACTTGAGTCAGCACGACCGACATGGTCACTCTCAACACCAGCGGCTGCTGTCGGGCAGTATTGTCTTACACAGGATGATTTTGTTCGCGCGACTCGTGAGCGTGTGAGTACAGAGCGTGAACGACTTCGAACAGCGCTTGAGACAGAGTATACCATCTTTCCTTCAGATGCCCCATTTTTATTACTTGGTGTTGATACAACTGTTTCAGCCATTGCCGACCGAAGTCCAACAACAAAGACTGATGCTGTTGATGCTCTTCTTGCTCATGCTCGTGAGAATGGTATTGAACTTCGAGATGCACGGACATTTGAGACATTAGATGCACACGTTCGCGTCGCTATTCGTCGTCCACATGAGAATGATAGACTTCTCTCTGTCCTGCTTGAAGACTGAGTGATGTAATAATGACTGAAGAAAATACGGAATCTGATACTACCTCAGATGTCACTGATTGCACTGATCATAATATCTCATCTGAGAATGACGATATGACATTTTTTGATCTGACCGTTCGAGATGGAGTGTGTCGTCTCTATCGTCCGGATACTCGATGGCTCTCGACAGGATACAATGGCGGGGTATCTCGAGGCGATGTGGCATATCTTCTTTCTGTCCCCCATGGGTGGACCGAAACTGCTGTTTCTGCATACGTCGCCGAGCGATGTGCAACTGCTGGATTTGAATATATCTCCACTTTCACCGATGGGAGGGGGAGGTCATTAACTGATACGCAAACAGAAACGCCTCACAATACTACACACGCAGGTACTGATGATACCATATGGATGAATGCTGAGACAAGGACATACGCACCAGCATTACTCACTGGTGTTGACCTCCAACATGCCCGACGAGCACGTCTTGACCCCGTTGAGGTAATCGTCACCGCTGGGGTTAGTAATCCAGCAACACTCCCAATGTCAGAGACGATAAATGATAACCAGTCAACAGAAAATGCAATGACGGATACTGAACCCGATACAAATATAGATACATCTGGTGAACTGGACGATTCCCAAATCAACAAGTCTGATAGAGATGATTTTGGAACCGTGAATATCATCCTTGGGACGACACGGTCACTCACTCCAGGAGCACTTTCAAATCTTGTTGCTGTTGTGAGTGAAGCAAAGGCGGCAACACTCATGACACAGACCGGATTTACTGGGACAACATCTGATGCAGTTCTGATTGCATCAGACCCAACAGGCAATATGAAACGGTTTTCTGGCAGCGCCACTGCTGTTGGCAACGCTGCACGAGTGTGTGTTCGTGATGCTCTCTGCGCTGCGCTTGCATCTCGATACAAATCTGAGCCTCTTCCAACGTCCGTCGAAATGGCTTCACACGGGATTGTGACCGATGATCGCGCTTTCGTTAGTCCTGTTCAAATATCGGAAGAGACAGACACAACAACAGAATCATGACAACACTGTATGCCAGCAGCGGATCTCGACAATCACAAATCCGACTATTAGGGCATCAGCCAAGACACCCAATGGTGCGAGTATGATATCCTCCGCGCCCTGGACGGCGCGGTTTCCCTCAACCGCACGCTTGGTGTCGAGCGATACGACACCAACAAAGGCAAGATTCCGCCGCGTGGGTGTACTCCGGTTCGCGCTCAGTGCGTAAGCCCGGTGAAGAGTGTGGCGGGTTCGACATCCCGATATAGATGCGGTATCTCCTTGCACAGCGTCCGACACTGCATCGGACTCGCCCCCGCCGTTCGTGGTCGGGGACGCACGGGTCGTGCCATCGGTCTGCCTGTCCTTTCTACCACGGTGAACAGGCTCGCACGTCGAAGGGGTTGAATTGTGTCGTTGCGTCATCCCATCCCGTGTTGCAAGGGTAGGGGCATGGGTACTGTCAGCACCATACGGTGCGTTTCGGCGGGGAAGACTCCAAGTGGTTCCCAAATTAGTTCCAACGATTGAATTACTCTACTTTACGTTCTCTGTATGTATAGGTCCGTGGAAAGCAGAGTGAAAGTTGACGCGATTCACGCCCGTCTGAAGATCAGGATTCTCTCGCTGTTAAAGATAGTAGAGATATGTTATATTCAAGCGCAATCCTCGATATTCGCATATTCATTTGCGGGCATATCAGATTAAATTGTATCAGTTATACACCGATAATAAAGGGAAGCACCGACACGTCGCCTTCTTTATGATCGGTCCTCTGAATTATGTCATGACAGACGAAGCAAATGAGTCATCGACAATGAATCCAAAAAAAACCCGTCAACAAACACCTGGCGGTGGTGAACGCCCTGCTGCAGAGACAATCACACCGACCGCGCCTGAGGAATTCGGTCGAGTGCAGGTATGGTGGGGTAGTGGAAAGGGAAAGACAACTGCTGCACTTGGAATGGCATTCCGTGCTGTTGGACATGGCTTCCGTGTCCATATGCTTCAGTTTATGAAAGGCGGTGCCGATTCAGTCGAGGGGGCTCGAGGAGAGTATAATGCAATCGCTGCTGTTCCCGGAATCTCATATGAGAACACAGGTCATTACGGATGGCATGGGTTGCTTGATGGATCCGATGATGATGAACATCATGCAAAAGCTAAAGGAGCAATGCGACGGACGCGGGCACTTCTTGATGGGATTTCTGATGCTTCATTGGACACCCCAATTGATCTCAGCGGAGACCCTGAGGATGGAGTTCACCTGTTGATTCTTGATGAAGTTCTCTATGCCGTTGAACAAGAACTTATTACACAGGATGATGTTCTCTCACTTATTGAACAAAAGCCAGATAATCTCGAACTCGTTCTCACCGGGAGCCACACTGAGCCGACGTATTTATTCGATGATGTTGATTTGATAACTAATGTTAGAAAACAGAAACATCTCTTTGATGATGGTATACGTGCGCGAAAAGGAACTGAATATTAACAGTATTGATACTTATCAAGAGAGCCACTGGCATCCAGATGCAATCGATATCCGGGTTATGCAGTGGCATCATCGCACTGAATCCATATCCTGAGATATTAGCAAGATATTTGTTGACTATATGATTAAGAGACGCGCAGATGTCGGAACAATCGGTTAAATATCCTTATGTCTGAGAGATCAACACCAACAATTCTCGTCGCTGGCACAGCAAGTCACGTTGGCAAAAGCACCGTTGTCACTGGATTATGTCGACGATTCGCAAACGCAGATGTTCGTGTTGCTCCGTTTAAAGCTCAAAATATGAGCAATGAGGCACGAGCAGTCGTCCGTCCAACAGCTGACACCGATATGAAATCAGTCACAGCGGATGAAAACGACTCGACAGCAGTAAACTCATCAGAGCAAGAAGAGACAAATACAATTACTGCAGGAGTATTAAATTCTGAATTAAACCCTACATATGGTGAAATTGGCGTTTCACAATCAGTTCAAGCGCAGGCTGCAGGTGTTCAGTCAGTCACGGATCATAATCCAGTCTTATTGAAGCCCCGTGGAGATGCAGAATCACAACTAATTATTGATGGTGTCGCTGTTGGGCATTATACCGCTGAGTCATTTTATGCCGAGCATTGGGAGCAGGCACGTTCTGCTGCTGTTACCGCACATACCCGACTTGCAGCCGACCATGACGTTATTATCGCCGAGGGAGCGGGATCAATTGCGGAGATTAACTTTCATGATCATGATCTCGCGAATATTGAGACGGCTCGCTTCACAGACGCTCGAATTATCATTGTCGCCGATATCGAACGAGGCGGTGTTTTTGCATCAATTATCGGAACACTTGAATTACTCCCAGATGATGTTCGTAACCAAGTTATTGGCATTGTTATCACAAAATTTCGTGGTGATAAGTCATTGCTTGCCCCTGGTATTCAGACGATCGAAGATCGAACCGGAATTCCGGTTCTTTCGGTTATACCGTATGATGATCCCGGTCTGCCGGCAGAAGACAGTGTATCGCTTCCTGCTGTTGGTGAACGGTCAGTGCGTGGAGCAGATGATGATGCCCCAGCGGAACAGACTGTGACAGTTGCTGTTCCACGACTTCCTCGTGCGTCGAATACTGCCGATCTTGACCCGCTCGCTGCCGTTCCAGGCGTTCGTGTTGCATTTGTCCCGCTTGATGTATCGCTCTCGCGGGCTGATATTGACGCTGTCGTGATTACTGGGACGAAAAACACGGTTGATGACTTACGTGCACTTCGTGCTTCCGGGTTTGATGATGAACTCCGAGAGTTTGAGGGTCCAATCGTCGGACTCTGCGGTGGCTATCAACTCCTTGGTGAACGGCTCACTGCTATCCATGTTGAAGAGACTGACTCAAATGAGAAGACCGAGATCGAGCCAGCACCCAGTAATGATAGCAACGATGATGATAGTGGTCATCAGACACTCAGCGGTCTTGGGATACTCCCAGTTGAGACGCAATTTTCGCCTACAAAACGTGTTGCACCAGTTACATGGACTCTCGATGGCTTTGGGCCACTCGCAGATGCGACTGGTATGGTGACTGGATATGAAATTCATGCGGGACAGACAACAGCTTGCGGTCCGGTGCAGACCCCATTTGAATCCCTGACAACTGAGCGTATCGAATCAACAGATAATACTGCTGATTTGTCCCAGGGTATGACCAATCACCACTCGCGTGACCCAGTCGCACTCGGGGCGGCGACCGACTCTGTGATTGGAACGTATTTACATGGGTTATTTGATAATGAAGCTGTCTGTGAAGCATTTGTTGAGTCGGTTTTCAGTGCTGCTAATACCGACCGTCCTGATATCGATATGACATCACGCAGCGACCCGTATGAGCGTGCAGCACATCTTGTCTCTTCAATTTCATTTGAGTCCATTCTCGGGCACCCTCTTACAGAATTGAAATAATCAAAAATCCAACAGAACGTGTCTCTTTGTGCCGTATAGAATTCAAACACTTTTCATCTCTCACTGTGAGCGAGAGATATGGTTGAAGCGTTTGCCGTTGCGAGTGGAAAGGGCGGGACAGGAAAAACAACGAGCACACTCGCACTCGGCATGGCACTTGCGGCTGATTATGATGTCACTGTCATCGACGCTGACACTGGGATGGCAAATCTTCTATTTCATGCTGGACTTGACGATGTTGAAATAACACTTCATGATTTATTATTGACGGACTGTGATCTTCCAGCCTCAGCAGCCGTTTATGACCGTTTTGGAATGTCAGTTGTGCCCTGTGGAACAAGTTTAGCAGATTTTGAGGCTGCTGATCCTACAGTACTTCGAGACGTTGTTGCTGACCTTGCGGCTGACACGGATGTTCTTCTTCTTGACTCGCCAGCAGCATTAGGGTCAAAAAGCGCGGTACTCCCGATTGTCCTCGCAGATCGTATTGTGATTATTCTTCAGCCAACTGTTCCCTCACTTTCAGATGGTCTGAAAGTTCAAGAATACGCACGGGCATACGGGACAGTAACCGGTGGTGTTATTTTTAATCGAGTTCGGCAAGATGAAGATGTCGCGACAATTGCTGAACAGGCGACGCGATACTTCGATGGGAGAACACTCGCAACAGTCCCTGAGAGCGATGCTGTCCGTATGGCTCGACGGGTTGGTAAACCGCTTCTTGCACACGCCCCAGAAACGACAGCCGCAAGTGCGTTCCGAAGTGCAGCAGCCACGCTCGATATTCATGATGGTGACGCGATCGGTGTTGCCGATAGATTTCGAAATGCTGTGGTCCCTGAACGCTTGTAAAATGGTATTTTATGAACAGATTCCAACTGGTGACTTGTGTCGATCTCGCACTGATGCAGATATCGCTGAGACACTTATATCTGCGCTCAATCGATCATTGACTGGGTACGTTGTTTTTGAACCACAACAATCAATCCTCGCTGGTGAGGATGATCGCGCAGTAATCACGTTTGAACAGGGAGTTCCAATGGCTGCATACCATACTGATAATGATGTTGTTGGGTCTGAAGCAATTGATGCTCTATCAGATAGTGGCACTCCACATGTTGATGTCCATACTCTCCCCGCAGCAGCGTTGATGAGCATACATCGTGATGTGACCGATACATTCGCTGTCGCTCCGACTGCGCCGGCTCGCCATCTTACTAATGACGCGACACTGGTTGAGCGGACTCGTAACGTTGCCCCGCAAACGCGTGTCGATGGCACAGACACACAAACAGCGGTTGAAGCGTTTCTCGCGGACACCGACCGAATCGAGTCAATTAAGCAAGAGGCACGTGCAGAGGCAGCAGCACGTGCGGCTGAATGGGGGTTCACTGATCAACTTGGACCACCTGAGACCACTGAAAATGAAAATATAGATGATGAAGACAGGACGCTTGAGGATTCAGCTCAACAAAAGGGAGATAATGTGTATGAAAGTGAGTCTGATGTGAACGCTCGTCATAATAGAACAAGCTCTGACGACTCTAAGCAGAATCAGAGTAATTCACCTGGTGAATAATATATGACAATTGCACCCATGTCTAATTCGGTATCGATATGTCAATCAAAATGTTACTCTCACAGTGAACCTGCCTCGGGGTCACATCAACATCAGAGCCCCGAGGCTTCCTGCTTTGTCGACAGAACTGACAAACCCACTCTCACTGAGAGGACCGTTTCAGAACGGTTCCGGTCTCCACAGGTCGTTCGAAAATCGAAGATTTTCGTGATCACGAGAGACTTCGTCTCTCAGACGACGTTGATTTGGAACGTCCCGTTCCTCTCTGAGTTGGACAGTGCGTGGTATCTGACCGCCCGTGTGATGTGACTCTCAGTCAGACACGCTGACCATTAGAATCATTATTTAATCACTAATCGTACCGAATATTACGGGTCAATGAGATGTGTCGGCTTTACCCTCTCGGGGTCAAGCCCCGAGGCAGTCGCCTTGACGATCTGTACATCTGGTATTTCACAGATGGCTGATTACCCAATCACTACTCAACCGCTGATTTCGGTTCTTTGCAGGTATGGGCTTTTATTACCACGATGCGATTTCTACTCATAATATCACGGGTGATTGATGCGGCGCGTTCTCAACGAGTAGTGAATATAAAATATGTTGGTGAAATGCCACTTAATTGATACCGATGGTTTCAGTATATAATGATCGGATTGAGCGTTTCGTATCGATCTCTTTGAGTTACTCCGGTGTCTCCATTTGGACTGGAATATCAATTTCATCACCAGTGTCCGGCTCTTCATGAGGATAATTATCTGATTGCTGGTGCCCACCATCGGTCATGGGCTTTGCAGTATCGGCAACATCATCAACGACACTGCCGACAAGATAACCAACAGCACCTCCCAGTCCAGATGAAAGCCCGGTCACAAACGGACCGACACGTGCGCCCGCAGCAGCACCGACCTGACTCCCGAATTTTGCTCCACGCTTTGCATTCTTATTTTCCGATTCATTATCCTCAGATGAGCATATCGGATTTTTCATACAGAATACAATACGGTCTTATCACACTTGTATGCCCCGGCGATTGATATGTGATTCTTATTTATGGAATTATATAGAATTTTTGATATTATCAAGTATTAAGTATCTGGATTTCTTCCAATTAGGTGGATTACAACAATGTGTCACTTTGGAGATTACACGGACGATTGGGCGTATGAGTCAGCACGTGAGGATGAGGAAGCAGAAGACGAGATAGACGAACCTGAGTCGCCATTTGCCGATATGGACGAAGCCGAGGACGTTCGTATCGTTACTGACGGCGGCGACGACGACGAGTAGCTGGATACTGCTGACTGTCGCACGCGACACGCGTCGCATAGGGCTACTTTTTTTTGATAACGACGCCGATAAACCGATAAGTAACAGCACAGTGGATTCTTTAGGATCGAGTGTTAGACTGTGGCTCACGTAATCTATCGATTATTGATTGTAGTTGCGGTGTTGTGAGAATGATAGTGATATGAAAAATACTCGGTTTGGATAGAAGGATATCGAACAACGTCAGAACCCTCAATTGTCGTGACGAACTAGTATCAATATGAGTACTGTTACCGCGACGTACATCGAAAATCGTGAGCGAGTTCAGCCAGACGATGTAAACAACTATGGCACCGCACACGGAGGAAATGTCGCCAAGTGGATGGATGAAGTTGGTGCAATGTCAGCAATGCGTCATGCGGGGAATACATGTGTCACCGCCCGTATTGACCGACTGGACTTTGAACGCCCAATTCCGCAGGGTGATACTTGTATTATCGAGTCATATGCATACGCGACCGGAGAGAGTTCAATTCGCGTTCGACTTCGAGCATACCGTGAGAACCCACAGACCGGCAGTCGTGAACGTACCACCGAATCATACTTCGTATTTGTGGCTGTCGATGAAGATATGAATCCAACAACGGTCGCAGATCTCTCCGTGGAGTCAGAACGTTGTCGGAAACTTCGCACAGAGGCACTCGATGGTGAGCGCGATATGAGTCAGGAGTAGTCGATACGCTCAAAATTTAGATTACATCCAATGTTCCTTCATTGGATCTCATGTAGGTACTCCTAGAATGCGCCA
>ERZ1034517.144-NODE-144-length-19121-cov-14.250970_pt1 | contig 19121 bp, 21 predicted proteins | sample MGYA00520599_ERZ1034517 | MGnify/ENA primary metagenome ERZ1034517 (study PRJEB33760, sample SAMEA4777701) | hypersaline lake metagenome | biome: hypersaline environment; feature: brines | place: Spain | collected 2012-08 | depth 0 m ...
TCCTACCACTGGACCAACGGTGCTCGAATGCTGATACCGAAGCGCCACACTTCAAGTAATCGGTCGCGCGCTGTCTGCACCCAGCGACGACCACGGCGCGAACCGTCTTGTCTCCAGCGCACAGAGACGCGGTGTGACCGACGACGCCGATACGGTCGACGATCGAAGCAGCATCGACGACGGAGCGGTCGAGCGGGTGACCGCACAGTATCGCGCGCTCGCCCCGACCCTGGGCCGGACGTGGGCGACCGACGCGCCGTGGCGATTCCTCACCGATCTCACCGCGATCGGGAGCCGGATGGCCGGGAGCGACGGCGAGCGTGCGGCGGCGTCGCTCGTCGCCGACGCGTTCGAAGACGCCGGCGTCCAGGCCGTCCACACGGAGTCGTTCGAGCTGTCGGCCTGGGAGCGAGAGGACGCGACGCTGTCCGTGACGACGACCGGCACGGACGGGACCGACCGAACGCGCGAGTTTCCCGCGTTGGCACTGCCGTACACCCCGAGCGGATCGGTGTCCGGCGAGCTCGTCGACGTCGGCCACGGGACGCCCGCGGAGATCGACGCCGTCGACGTGACCGACGCCATCGCGGTCGCCTCGACGACGACGCCACCGGGCTCGCGGTTTGTCCACCGGATGGAGACGTTTGGGTGCGCCGTCGAGGCCGGCGCGGGCGGCTTCGTCTTCGTCAACCACGTTGACGGACAGCTCCCGCCGACGGGGTCGCTCACCTTCGGTGAGGAGGCCCCAGCGGTCGCAGTCGGCGTCTCCTCGGAGACCGGCGGCTGGCTCCGTGAGTACGCTCGGAACACCGACGGACCGGCTGGGACCGCATCGCTGTCCGTCGACGCGTCGGTGCGACCGGGGACCTCACAGAACGTGGTCGGTCGGCTCGGTCCTGCCACCGAGGAGCGGCTGTTGCTGCTCGCACACTACGACGGCCACGACATCGCAGAGGCGGCACTCGACAACGGGTGTGGGATCGCCACGCTCGTGACCGCGGCGCGGATCCTCGCGGGCGCCGACCTCCCGATAGGCGTGGACGTCGTCGGCGTCGGCTGTGAGGAGGTCGGCCTCCTCGGTGCCGAACACCTCGCGTCGACTACCGACCTCGAGCGGATTCGCGGCGTCGTCAACATCGACGGGGCGGGGCGGTGCCGCGACCTCCGAGCGCTCACACACACCTCCGAGACGGCTGCGGCCATCGCACGGGCGGTGTCGACGGCAACCGGTCGACCGATCGCGGTCGAGGAGACGCCCCACCCCTTCTCGGACCAGTGGCCGTTCCTCAGGCGGGGAGTCCCCTCGCTGCAGCTCCACAGCGACACCGACGAGCGCGGCCGCGGCTGGGGACACACCCACGCCGACACCCGCGACAAGGTCGACGACCGGAACCTCCGCGAACACGGGATGCTGACCGCACTCGTCGTCGCCGAGTTCGTGGCGCCGGCCCGGTCGCCGGGGCGAGTCGACTCGGAGACGCTCGCCGAGGCGTTCCGCGAGGCCGACTTCGAGACGGGGATGCGCGCTGCCGACCTCTGGCCGACCGAGTGGGCTTGACCCCTCCGAGGCGGTTCCTCGGCCGCTCAGCGCCGACCGCACTGCACCGTTATGACGACCGACTCGGCATCGGGGGTCGTCGGCGCTTGTGGGCGGTCGTCCGGTACCGCTCGAGCAGTCCGTCGATGACGTCGCGGTCGACGTCAAGCTGTACGGCGATCGTCTCGGCGCTGTGTCCCTCGTCGACGCCGAGTCGCAACACGGGGTCGATCACGTCGTAGTCGGCACCGAGGTCCTCGGCGTCGCGCTGGCCCGCGACGACGCCGGCCGTCGGGGGCTTCTCGCGCACGAAGCGCGGCACGTCGAGCTCGACGGCGAGCGCCTCGACCTCCGTCTTGTAGAGGTGACCGATCGGGAGCAGGTCGGCCGCTCCATCGCCGTGTTTCGTCAGGTACCCGAGCAGCCGCTCGCTTCGGTTCGTCGTCCCACACACCAGTCGGTTCTCGGCGTTCGCCGCGAGGTACGCCATCGTCATCCGGAGCCGCGCGGTCGCGTTTCCGACGAGCGTCGGTCGGTCGTGGAGTTCGAACCGGTCCGGTGCGACACCCCCGAACTGAGCGAACAACGGCTGGAGGTGGATCGTATCGGATTCGATCCCGAGCGCGTCGGCGAGCGCCTCGGCGTCCCAGGTGTGATGCGCGCCCAGCTTCGTGGAGGGTTGGACGAGTCCGTACACCCGCTCGGGGCCGAGTGCCTCGACGGCGAGCGCTGCGGTGACCGTCGAGTCGAGCCCGCCGCTCAGGTTGACCACGACCCCGGCCGCGTCGGCGGACCCGACCGACTCGCGGAGGAACGACTCGGCTCGTTCGCGCGCCCTCGACGGGTCGACCCGTCGCGAGCCGTCCGTCTGTCGGTCCGTGTCGCGATCCGTCTCCGTGCCGTCTCGCGTCGCCGTGTCCATGTCGAGTCGGCGTCGCGCCTGCGGCGGCTTAGGTGCTCCGTGGGTATTGTTTAAGGCGTTCGTTGGGCGGGTTCGGGCGCGGCCACGTCGGGTGGGTAATGAATCGATCACTGTTCGCCCGGCGACGACCCACACATCACCGTGGGAGGCCGGCTCCGGAGGGCCGAACCGAACGTTCGTCCACGGAGAACAGAATTATAGATATTTGCATGAGTATCGGACTGTATTCTCTGTGTAACAATATTAGGAGTTAATAACCAAACGTTTATTCATCAAACAACGCATGTATTGTGTATGTCTCAGATAGCGTTGAGTTCGAGTCAGGAGCGAATCCTGACGTCGCTCGTGGACCTGGCCGAGGGGGGCGACGCCGTCGTCTGTGGCCGTCGAATCGCCGATGCGATCGACAGAAACCCCGGAACCGTCCGGAACCGCATGCAGAGCCTGCGGTCGCTCCGGCTCGTCGAGGGCGTCCCCGGGCCGGACGGCGGCTACCGTCCCACCGACGAGGCGTACGAGACGCTCGGTCGAGAGCGAACGCCCGATCCGGCGTCGGTTCCCGTCGAGCGCAACGGGAGCCGGGTCGAGTCGGTCACCGTCAGGGCGATCGACCTCTCGAGTGTGACCAACCCAGAGCTGTGTCGCGCCGAGGTCGTCCTCTGCGGCTCGGTCCGAGCGTTCGAGCGCGGCGATCGGGTGCAGATCGGGCCGACCCCGAGTGCTGGTCTCCGGCTCGTTGGCGTCGTCGACGCGGCAGACGTCGATGGGAACGCGCTGATGCTTCGTGTCGACTCGATGGAGACCGTCCCCGAGGACTCGACGGCCGTCGTCGACGCCACGGCGGACTCCTCGGAGTCCGTGAGCGGCCGGTCGGCGAGCGACTGACCCCCGCGGTCAGCGATACAGCGCCCGGGGCCAGCGAGGGCAGTCACCGCCTCGACGCGTCGGCCGCGTTCGCGACCCGCGCACAGAGCGCGTCGGTGACGGCGGCGGCTCGACTGGCGTCGCGGTGTCGTGACCTGAAGGCGTCGCGGGCACTCGCTGCTGCAGTCTCGTCGACGTCGAACGAGACGCCCGGGTACGAGACGTCCCACAGCACGAGCGGCGTCGCGGGCGCGGGACCGACACCGTACTCACCAGGGACGGGCTCTGGCTCGAGGAGCCGATCGAGAAGCGACGCCGCTGCGGCTCCGCGTGCGACCCGCGTCGCGGCAGCGACGAGCCGGCGAACGAGTGCCCGTGGGAAGCCGTCAGCACCGACCTCGACGCGCAGCACGTCGCCAGAGCGTGTTACTGTCGCCCGCACGTCTCGGACGGTTCCCGTCTCGTCGGTCGTGAGATTGTGGAAGTCGTGTTCACCGGAGAGCCGGTCGAACGCGGCTACGAGCAGGTCCTCGTCGATCGCGGGTTCGTCGTCGGGGAGTCCCCCGACGGGCGCGTACAGGTGGTAGCGATACGTTCTCGCGGTCGCGTCGTGGGTAGCGTGAAACGTCGCCGGGACGTCGGCGGCCGCCCAGACGCGGATCGCGTCCGGAAGCGTCGCGTTGAACGCGCGGGGACTGAGCCACGTCGGCGCGTCGAACGCCACGGTCTGTGCGACCGCCGAAACGCCGGCGTCGGTTCGTCCGGCCGCGGCGTACCCCGGTGGCGTGGCGTGTGTGGGTCCATCTCCTGGGTCGAGCACGTCGTGATCTGCGAGGGCGGCGAGCAACGTCCCCTCGACCGTCTTTGCGTGCGGCTGTCGCTGGAAGCCCGCGTACGGTCGGCCGTCGTACGCGACGCGGTACGCCCGCATCAGCTTACGCCTCTGTATCGCGTATCGGCACGGTGCACACCGGCACCGGTGCGGTGCGCACGACGTGTGCGGTGACGCTCCCGAGGAGGAACCGTTCGAGGCCGGTTCGCGCGTGGGTCGGCATCACGACCACGTCGGCGTCGACGTCGTCGATCGCGTTCGCGATGACCCGACGGGGGTCGCCACGGACGACGGTTCCGTCGGTGTCGACGCCGGCGGCTTCGAGGGTCGTCGTGACCGATTCGACGCGACGTTCGGCGCTCGACTCGATTCGGTGGGCGGCCGCGTCCGACCACGAGGCCGAGCGCGCGCCCGGCGGGACGTCGACCGCGCTGACGACGTGGACCGTCGCAGCTGACGGCCGCGCGAGTCGCTTCGCGTGCGGGATCGCATCGGTGGCGACGCTCTCCGGTGCGACCGGGAGGAGGACGTGCTCGTACACGACTCAGCCTGTGCTCGGTGGGCGCAAAACGCTACCGGCGGGTTCCTGGACGGGACACGACCACAGCGTGGGCTGGTACCCATCCGGCTGGGATGGGCAGCGTTTTCCGCGGGGCGACCCTGCTGTGACGTATGGGACGAGACGTGTCCACCCCCGAGAATCCGCAGGTAACACTCCACACGAACCACGGCGACGTCGTACTCGAGCTGTTCGCGGAGCGCGCACCGCGCACCGTCGAGAACTTCCTCGGACTGGCCCGTCACGACCCGGCGGCAGACGCCGAGCCCGCCCCCGACACCACCACCTGGGAGGACCCGGAGACCGGCGAGGTGCGCGGCGACTCGCTGTACGCCGGCGGCGTCTTCCACCGCGTCATCGACGACTTCATGATCCAGGGCGGCGATCCGCTGGCGTCCGGTCGCGGCGGCCCCGGCTACCAGTTCGACGACGAGTTCCACGACGATCTCACCCACGACGGACCCGGGATCCTCTCGATGGCCAACTCGGGACCGAACACGAACGGCTCGCAGTTTTTCATCACGCTCGCGGCGACGCCACACCTCGACGGCAAACACGCCGTCTTCGGCCAGGTGGTCGACGGGATGGACGTCGTCGAGACGATCGGCTCGGTGCCGACCGACCGCCAAGACGCCCCGCGCGAGACGGTCTCCATCGAGCGCGTCACCGTCGACGCATAAACTCAGCCCTCGACGGTCGTCTTTACGATGCTGACTGGCGCGGTCGACTGCCGTGACACGCGCTCTGTCACCGACCCGAGTAGCTGCCGGTACTCTCCCGAGTGCGCTTTCGACCCCATCACCGTGAGGTCGACGGCTTCCTCGGTGACGTATCGCAGGATCTCCTCGTGAGGCGTGCCGTAGCCGAGGTGCGTGACGACGTCGACACCGGCGCTCTCGGCGCGGGCCGCGACCGCGTCGAGCGCCGTCCGCCCGGTGTCTTCGAGCGTCTCTTCGGCGCCCTCGGCGCCGCGGACGAACTCGTCGCCCGGGTAGGCGTTGACGACGTCCGTATCGACGACGTACAGGACGTGAAGCGTCGCGTCGTAGCGGTCGGCGGCGTCGATCGCGTGGTCGGTCGCACGGTCGACGCCCTCGGTGCCGTCGGTCGGGAACAGTATCGTATCGTACATACCGCACGTTTCGGCCGAATCCCGCATAAATCGTCCGCCTGGTTCTCGCTGGCACGGAGTCTGCACCGCCGCCGACCGGGCTCCCAAACCATTAATCGCTCCGGGCGGCGACGGTGGCTATGACCGAAGCCGCCGACCGCGTCTTCTGTAACGGTGCGGTCCACACGCTCGCCGACCCCGACGAGACCGTCGACGCAGTCGCCGTGCGAGACGGCCGCGTCTGCCGGCTCGGGACCACCTACGACGTCGAGTTCCTGGTCGGCGTCGACACCGACGTGGTCGACCTGGCGGGTCGAACGCTGCTCCCGGGGTTCGTCGACGCACACACGCACCTCACGACCGTCGGGCGCTCGCTCGTCCACGCCGACCTCGGTGTTGCCGACTCGCCCGCGGACGCGGTCGACCGTCTGGCCGAGCGTGCCGCCGCCGTCGACGCGGCCGATCCCGCCGAATCGGTGCCGAGCGCTCCTTGGGTGCTCGGGTACGGGTACGACGAGTCGACGTGGACCGACGACCGGTACCTGACCCGTGCGGACCTCGACCGCGTCTCGACGGACCGACCCGTCGCGGCGTTCCGTGAGGATATGCACGTCGCGGCGATCAACGAGGTCGCACTCGAGCGGTTCGCGGACGCCCTCGCGGCTGCCCCGTCGGGGACCGTCCAGACGGACGCCGACGGCGACCCGACGGGGGTCCTGTTCGAGGCGGCCATCGACCCGATCTACGAGGCGGTCGAGCCAGGCGTCGAGGGAACCCGTGCGGAAGTCGAGGCAGGACTCAGGCTGTGTCGCGAGCGGGGGATCACGGCGTTTCACGACATGGTCCGCGACTCACACGCACCGCGGGTGTACCGCGAACTCGAGGCGGCGGGCGAGCTGACCGCTCGGGTCCGGATCAACTACTGGACCGACCACCTCGACGCGGTGCAGGAAGCGGGACTGCCGACGAACGCGGGGTCGGCGTTCGTTCGGACGGGCGCGATCAAGTCGTTCTCCGACGGGAGCTTCGGCGGCCGGACGGCGAAGCTCACCGAGCCGTACGCCGACGCGCCAGGGGAGACCGGCCAGTGGGTCGTCGACCCGGACGCCCTCGGCGAGTGGGTCGCCGCCGCGACCGACGCTGGTTACCAGTTCACCACCCACGCCATCGGCGACGCGGCCGTCGACGCGGTGCTCGACACGTACGAGACCGACGCGGTCGACGACCCAGGGACTGCCCGTCACCGGATCGAACACGTCGAACTCGCCGACGACGCCGCGATAGAGCGGCTCGCCGAGACAGGGGTCGTCGCCAGCGTGCAGCCCAACTTCTTGAAGTGGGCCGGCGACGGCGGCCTCTACGAGGCCCGGCTGGGGTCCGCACGCACCGCCCGGACGAACCGGTACCGCGACATGCTCGACGCGGGAGTGCGGCTGGCGTTCGGCTCCGACGGGATGCCGATGGACCCGTTGTACGGCGTCCACTGTGCGGTCACTGCGCCGGCCGAGTCTCAACGACTCACCGTTACCGAGGCGCTCCGGGCGTACACCGCCGGTGCGGCGTACGCCGGCTTCGACGAGGATCGACTGGGCGCGCTCGAGCGAGGCACGTGTGCCGACTTCGTGGTGCTCGAGGAGTCGCCGTGGGACCCGGCGTCGGCGATCTGTGACGTCGACGTGGCGATGACGGTCGTCGACGGTACGGTCGTCTACGACGCGCGGTAGGGACTCACCGTGTGGACGTCCGGTAGACGACTCACGCGGGTTCCCGCAATCGCTGCCCGAAAACGCTAGTTATTAATCGTGTAGTTCGTACGTCGCGTATGGCAGAGATAGCCATCGAGTACGCCTCCGGCAACCGCCTCCGCTCTGAGGCAGAGACGGCACGACGCCTGATCGACGCCTACCTCGGTGACCGTCCAGACGTCGACGCCGTCACTCTCTCGCCGTCCGCGGAGTCGGTGTTCTGTGTCAGCGTCGAGGGCGACCGCATCTGGTGTACGAATCCCCGCGAGTGGATCGACTCGATGGAGGCGGTATCGGCCGCCAGAACCCGCCTCTCTGAGGGAGCCTGAGCGAGCCGGCGACCGGCTCGGGCCCCACACTGACGGAAGACGACCGCCGCGGGTCACGCAGCCGCGTGAGCGAAGACGAACGCGCGGAGGAGTCGTCCGGCGAGGGCCGCCGCCTGGCCGTCGTCGCGGTCGTTCACCTCGACGACGTCGAATCCCGCGGCGTGCGGCGCGACTGCGCGAACGAGGTCGCGGACCACTCGCGGGTGAAGCCCGAACGGCTCCATCGTCCCGGTACCGGGCGCGAATCCGGGGTCGACTCCGTCGACGTCGACCGAGAGGTACGCCGTCTCGCCGGCGAAGCGGTCGTCGCCGGCGCGGTCGTCGACCCACGCGCGCGCCTCCTCGGGCCCGACCACGTTGACGTCCGTGTCCGCCGCCCGGTCCCACTCGGCGGCTGAGCCCGTTCGAGCGCCGACGACCACGACGCGGTCAACGACCGCGAGCGCGCGTCGGGTCACGCAGGCGTGGCTCCAGCGGTTGCCGTCGTACGCCTCCCGCAGGTCGAGGTGGGCGTCGACGACGACGAGGACGTCCGGATCGACGGCCTCGACGCCGGCGTAGGTGACCGTGTGTTCGCCGCCGAGCAAAAGCGGCACGGCGCCGTCGAGCCGGACGCTCCGGAGTTCGGCGGCGAGGTGGTCGAGGTACGCGGGGACGTCGTCCCACGGTGCCACGTCGCCGGCGTCGTGGACGCCGAGCGCCGAAAAGTGCGTCTCGGTGTGGTGGTCGTAATCGTCGTGAGCCGCGGCGAACCGTCGGATGCGGTCGGGGCCAAAGCGGGCCCCCGGCCGGAAGGTCGTCGTGACGTCGAGGGGCGCGCCGACGACCGTGTACGCCGCCTCGTCGCGGTCGGCGTTCGCGCCCGGGAACATCTGTGCCGGCTAGACGACCTTCCGCTGACCCTCGTACTCGAGGTACTCGATCGTATCGTCCGAGGCGAACGACTCGCCCTCGGGGATGCGCATCGTGAACGTCTCGTAGGTGTCGAGGTCCATCACCTGTGCGTCGTCACCGGAGACGGAGACGACCTGGCCCTGCTTCCGCTCGATGATCGGAACCCACACCTTCGCGTCGACCGGCTGCGAGAGCGAGCGCTTCTTTTCGTCGAAGACCCCCTTCCCCTCGACACGGGCCTTCGCGCTCCCGTGTTTTCCGGGTTTCGCGGTGCTGTAGTGGTTGATCTTGCAGGGCGAGTCGTCCATCATGACGTAGCTCCCCTCTTGAAGTTCTCGGACCTGCTTCTGCTCTCGCGGCATACTCCGGATTCTTCGGGCGCAGGTATAAACGGTACGGAACCCGGCGGCGTCCGTGACCGGCCCCCGGTCAGTTCTCGCTCGACTCTTCGTCCGCCTCGTCGTCTGGCGGGACGAATCGTCCCGTGAGCAGGTAGCTCGCCGCGAACAGCGCGAGAAAGCCGACGCCGACGGCCGCGGTCGTCCGCACCACGAACGGGAACTCCTGCCAGAGGAGGTATCGGTCAGCGACCGCGATGGCGACGATTGCGACCAGCATCGCCTTCTGCTCGTCCGTCGGGTCGCGGACGAACCCGACGACGTCGTCTCTGAGGTCGCCGACGACGCCCACGTCACTCACCCCCCGCGTCGGCCGTCGCCGCCCGTCTCGTCTCGATGACGCCACTCACCCGATCGAGCCCCGTCTCGAGCTCCTCGGTGGGCAACCCGAAGCCGATCCGGAAGCGGTCGGGGAACCCGAAGAGGTCGCCGGGCGCGAGCACGACGCCGGCGTCTTCGACGACCGTCCGACAGAAGTCGCGGGCGTCCGCGAACCCGTCCGGAACCGTCGGGAAGGCGTTCACGCCGACCGGCTCGTGCCACGACAAGTCGTGTCGGTCGACCCACGCGGCGACGCGTTCGCGGTGGGCCGCGGCCAGCTCGCGGTTCTCCGTAAGGATCGTCTCCTCGCGCCGGCCGAGCGCCTGCTTCGCGACGTGTTGGCCAACGAGCGCCGGCGAGATGGTCGTGTAGTCTTTCCACCGCCAGGCGCGCTCGACGAGCGGCTCCGGCCCGGCGATCCACCCGAACCGCAACCCGGCCAGCCCGTACGCCTTCGTCAGACTCGTCGTCGAGACGCCGTGTGCCCCGAAGCTCGCGACCGGCGGGAGCGGGTCGTCTGCGAGCAGGCGATACACCTCGTCACACAGTAGGAAGGCGTCGTGGTCGACGGCGACGTCGTAGACGGCCCGCATCACCGCCTCGTCGTGATAGCGCCCGGTCGGGTTGTTCGGGTTGTTCACGACGACGACCGCCGTGTCCTCGCGCACGGCGTCGGCGACCGCCTCGGGGTCGAGCTCCCACGTCGGCGGCGAGAGCGCTACGCGGGTCACCTCGCCGAACGCCTCTGGGACCGCGTGGAGCGCCTGGTACGTCGGGGTCACGACGACCGCGTGTGACCCCGAACCGATCCCGTCTTCGCCGACGGGCTCCGTCGATCCCACGAGCGAGAGGAACGCGAGGAAGTTCGCCTCCTGGGTGCCGCAGGTGAACAGCACCTCGTCCGCGCTGCGGCCGTACCGCTCGCCGACCTGCGTGCGAAACGCCGGGTCGCCGTTCGTCGGGATCACGTACTCCATCGTGCCCGGATCGAGGTCGAATCGACTGGCTTCGAGCGACCGAATCCCGCTTTCGGCCAGCATGACGTCGGCCTCGTGCTCGTACGCTGCGAACCACCGCTCGAGCCCGAACGGGTCGATGTCCATGACTCCTGTGCGCTCGGCGTCGAGTTAGGTGCTGCGGTCGTTCGCGGCCGACACGGCTTTGCCGCCGGCGCGACCATGGCTACTCGATGGCTACGGACACCCCGCCGACCGCGGTTGCGGCCGCCTCGACGCTGTCGCCAGAGCGGCTCGCCGCACTCGCCGACGGCGCCGTCGGCGGCGACGACGACCCGATCGACGTCACCGCGCCGGCGACGACGGAGCGGGTCGGGCGCGTTCCGGCTGCTGCGGCCGACGACGTCGCACGGGCGGTCGAGACGGTCCGCGAGTCGAGTGCGGGATCGGCGTGGGCCGACCGTCCGGCGCGCGAGCGGGCGGCCGTCCTCGACCGCTTCGCCGACCGAGTGACGGAGAACCGAGCGGAGTTGCTCGACCTCCTCCAGCTCGAGACCGGCAAGTCCCGGCGCACCGCGGCCGAGGAGATCCTCGAGGTGCCGATGGCGTGTCAGTACCTCGTCGGGAGCGGCCCGGCGGTGGTGGGCGACGAGCGGCGGGGAGCCGCGATCCCCGGGCTCACGACCGCGACGGTGACGTACGACCCCGTCGGCGTCGTCGGCGTCATCTCTCCGTGGAACTACCCGATGACGCTCGCAGCCGCCGACGTCCTCCCCGCGCTGCTCGCCGGCAACGGGGTCGTGCTCAAGCCGGACGAGAAGACGCCGTACACCGCCCTGGCGCTCGCCGAGCTGCTCGAAGCGGCCGGGCTTCCCGAGGGGGTGCTCACCGTCGTCACCGGGAGGGGCGAGACGGCCGGCCCGGCGCTCGTCGACCACGTCGACCACGTGGCGTTTACCGGGAGCACCGAGACCGGCCGGGCGGTCGCCGCCCGGGCGGGCCAGAACCTGATCGACTGCTCGCTCGAACTCGGCGGTAACAACCCGCTTGTCGTGCTCGCCGACGCCGACCTCGAGACGGCCGCCCGCGGCGCGGTCCAGGCGTGCTTTTCGAACGCGGGACAGCTCTGTCTCTCCGCCGAGCGGCTCTACGTCGTCGAATCCGTTTACGACGCCTTCCTCGAGGCGTTCGTCCGTGAGACCGACCGACTGACGCTCGGCACCGCGTACGATTACGACGCCGACGTCGGATCGCTGATCGACGCCGCCCAGCTCGACCGCGTTCGCTCACACGTCGACGACGCGCGGGATCGCGGGGCGACCGTCGAGACGGGTGGTCGACACCGACCGGACGTCGCGCCACACTGCTTCGAGCCGACCGTGCTGACGGACGTCGAATCGGACGCGACGGTCGCCTGTACGGAGACGTTCGGCCCGGTCGTCTCCGTCACCCCGGTCGCCGACGCCGACGCGGCGGTCACGGCGGCGAACGACTCGCCGTACGGCCTCAACGCGAGTGTCTGGTGTGGCGACACCGCTCGTGGCGAGGCGGTCGCACGCCGGATCGACTGCGGGACGGTCTGTGTGAACGACGGGATCCTCTCCGGGTGGGGCGCGCGTGACGCGCCGATGGGCGGCGTCGGCGACTCCGGAATCGGGCGGCGTCACGGTCCCGAAGGGATCCGGCGGTTCCTCGAGCCACGGACGGTGAGCGTCTCCCGCGTCGGGCCGTTCGTCTTCCCCGATCGGGTCCCGACCGGCTGGATCGTCGCCGGATCGCTCGCGGCGGCGTCGGGCGCCCGCCGCGTTTCGGGGGCGGTCCGGAGGGCGACACGCCGCGTGAAACGGACCGTCACCGACTGACGTCAGCCGCGGGAGTGAGTGCGGTCGCCTCCACGTGTGGGTTCTTCGCTCACCGACGACTTCGTCCCGCAGCCTTATGACCGATCGCGAGCACAGTACGTGTATCCGACCGCCGCGGCGCCTCGCGCGCCGACGCCACACCTCACCATGAGACAGTACCACGACCTCGTCGACGACGCGCTCGCTGCGGGCGCGTACAAGCCGAACCGAACCGGCGTGGACACGATCGCGACGTTCAGCGCACACTACACCGTCGACCTCGCCGCAGGCTTCCCGCTTCTCACCACGAAGCGGATGGACGGCTACCGGTGGAACTCGCTCATCCACGAGGTGCTCTGGTACCTCTCCGGCGAAGCGCACATTCGCTCGCTGCGCGAGGAGACGAAGATTTGGGACGCGTGGGCCGACGAGGCGGGACGGCTCGACACCGCGTACGGCCGCTTCTGGCGACGATTCCCCGTGCCGGACGACGATGCGACGCTCGACGGCGAGTCGTGGCCCGACGACGCGAACCGCTGGGTGCACGTCGAGACCGCCCCTGACGGCACCGAGCGCCGCGTGTTCGACCAGATCGGGTACGTCCTCGACACCCTCCGCGAGGATCCGCACTCGCGACGGATGGTCGTGAACGCCTGGCACCCCGCCAACGCGGCCGTCTCGACGCTCCCGCCGTGTCACTACACGTTCGTGGTGACCGTCCAAGACGGACGGTTGAACGTCCACCTCACCCAGCGCTCCGGCGATATCGCGCTCGGCGTCCCGTTCAATCTCGCGGCCTACGCCCTGCTCACACAAGCGATCGCACAGCGGACCGACTTCGACGTGGGCGAGTTCGGCCACACCATCGTCGACGCCCACGTCTACTGCGGGCAGGGCGCACGCGGCGAGTGGTACGCCGACAACCTACCGGCGCTCCAAGAGCGGCTGGCGGCCGTCGAGACGCGGGCGGCGTATCGCGACGTGCGAAACTGGCTGGAGGAGGCGGCTCCCACGGAGCCGGCAGACGAGTCGGGGTACGACCACGTCCCCGGGCTGCTCGAACAGCTCTCGCGTGAGCCGCGCGCACGACCCCGTCTCGAGATCGCCGACGTCCCGCTCGACGAGCTGCGCTACGAGGACGTCTCGCTCGTGGAGTACGACTGTGCGGAGGGACTCTCCTTCGCGGTGGCCGAGTGATGCCCAACGACACTGCTCCACAGACCGACAACACCGAGACGAACCCGAGCGCCGACCCGAACGAGCGGGACGTCTCGTTCGTCGTCGTGGCGGCCGTCGCCGAGAACCGCGTCATCGGTGCCGACGGCGGGATGCCCTGGCACTACCCACGGGACCTGGCACACTTCAAGACGCTGACGACGGGCCACCCGGTCGTGCTCGGCCGCGTCACCTACGAGAGCATCCTCGAGCAGATCGGCGAGCCGCTGCCCGATCGGACGAGCGTCGTCCTCACCACGCGGGACCTCGACGCCCCGGACGACGTGGTCGTCGCCGGCGGAGTAGAGGAGGCGACCGCGCTCGGGCGCCGGGCTGCGGCCGACCGCGACGTCGAGACCGTGTACGTGGTCGGCGGCGCGAGCGTGTACGAGGCGTTCCTCCCGATCGCCGACCGGATGGTGTTGACCGAGGTTCCAGAGCGACCGGACGGGGACACCCAGTTTCCGGCGTGGGACGAGGACGCGTGGGAGGAGACGGCGCGTGAGACCGACGACGACCTCGCGTTCGTCACCTACGACCGACGCGAGTGAGACGCCGCGCCGGCTACCGACCGTCGGCCTCCGACACCCGCACACCGAAGCGCTCTCCCGTCGTCACGACGAGTGACGATCGATGGACGTTGCACTGATCACGGTCGGCGACGAGCTGCTGTCCGGCGACACGGTGAACACGAACGCGAGCTGGCTCGCCGAGCGGCTGGCAGCCCGCGGCGTGACCGTCCCGCGCGTGCTCGCGCTGCCGGACGACCGGGCGACGATAGCCGAGCGGGTGGCGGCGTACGCCGACGCCTTTGACCGCGTGATCGTCACCGGCGGGATCGGCGGAACCCCGGACGACGTGACCGTCGAGGCGGTCGCGGACGCCTTCGACCGGGACCTCACGGTGTCGCCGGTCGTCCGCGCGGACGTGGAAGCGGGACTCGCCGAGATCGAGGCGCGCGTCCCAGACCGCGACGTCGACGTCGACGTCGACGCGGAGGCGGCGCTTCCCGCGGAGAGTCGGCCGCTGTTGAACGAGGCCGGACTCGCGCCGGGGTGCGTACTCGAGGGCGTCTACGTCTTTCCGGGGATTCCAGACGAGCTCACGTCGATGTTCGAGTCCGTCGCCGACGAGTTCGCCGGTGAGCGTCGGTCGCGGTTCCTCTACACCGTCGAGCCGGAGGCGAACATCGTTCCGTCGCTCGAGGAGGTGATGCGTCGGTACGACGTCACGGTCGGCTGTTATCCGGACCGCGCGGCGAAGCACAACCGGCTCAAGATCGTCGGAACCGACGCGGCCGCGATCGACGACGCGGCGGCGTGGCTGTTGACGGCGATCGACGCGAGCGAGGAGCCGGTCTCACGCGACTGGGAGGCTGCCGACGGCTAGCTCCGGAGCGCCTCGACGGGCCGCTCGTTCGCGGCCTTCCACGCCGGATACGCGCCGCTCACCAGCCCGACGCCGACGCCGAACGTGAGCGCCAACAGGAGGTACGTCCCGTTCGACGGGTCGAGGACCACCTCGGTGTCGACCGCCGGCGTCGAGACGACGAGCCCGGCGACGACGACGACGGTCAGGGCGGTCCCGACGACCGCCCCGATCGCGCCGATGAGTCCGGCCTCGGCGAGCAGGACCCGAAGCACGTCGCGCCGGGTCACCCCGACGGCGCGCATCACGCCGATCTCCTGCCGGCGCTCCACGGTGCTCATCAACATCACGTTGAGGATCGAGACGCCGGCGACGACGAGCGAGATGCCGCCGAGCCCGAGCAAGAACGTCCCGAGCAGGTCGAAGAACTCGTTGATCTCGTCGACGATGGCCGCCAGCTCGAAGACGTCGACGCGTGACTCACGGGCGTTCACCGACTCGCGGATCGACTCGGCGGCGGCGCGCGCTGCCGTCCCGGAGTCGGCCACGACGAGGACCTGGTCGTAGCCGGTCCCCGCGAACGCCGACTCGGGGAGGAAGACGGCGTCGTCGGGGGCGACCGGACTGAACGTCTGGCTCTCGGCGAGGACGGCGACGACCCGGGTCTGGGCCCCGGCGACCTCGACGCGGTCACCGACCGCCAGGCCCAGGCTCTCGGCGACGCTCGCGCCGACGATCGCGCCGTTTCGGTGTCGCTCCGGCAGCGATCCGGTGGCCGCGGTGAACGCGAGGCCGGGCTGTTCGACGCCGTACACCGTCGCAAACTGCTGGTCGGTGGCACCGGAGACGATCGCCCCGTCGGAGCGGAGCGGAACCACGGCTGGCTCCCCCACGGCGCGACGGATCGCGGTGACGTCGGCGTCGGTGAGCGACTCCACGCCGGCGTCGGCGTTCGGCGAGAGGACCACCTGCGTGCCGATGTCACCGATCGCGTCGTCAGCGCCGAGCGCCAGAACGTTGCCGAATACGCCGAGCGTCGCGACGGCGAACACGCCGATAGCGACGCCCAACACCGCGAGCACCGTCCGCACCCGGTTTCGTCGGAGGTTCCGCGCCGCCATCGCCACCGAGGACCGCCACGCCCCGAGGCTCACGGCTCACCTCGCACGCTCCGGTCCGATGCTTCCTCGTCGGTTCCGGGCGAGAGCACGCCGTCTCTGAGTTCGACGACCCGATCGGCGAACGACTCGACGATCGGGTCGTGGGTGACGGCGACGACGGCGACGCCCTCCCGTTTGACCCGCTCGAACTCGGCGAGGATCGACTCGCCGGTTTCGGTGTCGAGGTTGCCGGTCGGCTCGTCGGCGAGTAGCACGGCGGGGTCGTTGATGAGCGACCGGGCGATAGCCACCCGCTGTTTTTGCCCGCCCGAGAGTTCGGTCGGCTCGTGGTCGAGTCGGTCGCCGAGCCCGAACCGGTCGAGGAGCGTCGCGGCCCGGTCGTCGGCGGTACCTGAGTCGAACGTCGTCGGGAGGGTGACGTTCTCGACCGCGGTGAGCGTCGGCAGCAGGTGGAAGTCCTGAAAGACGAAGCCGATCGACTCCTTTCGGGCGGCCGTCCGCTCGCGAACCGAGAGGCTCGTCACGTCGGTCCCGTCGAGGCGTCGTTCGCCGGCGGTCGGGTCGTCCAACAGCCCGAGGACGTTGAGCAGCGTCGACTTCCCGGACCCACTCGGGCCGACCACGGCGACGAACGAGCCGGGTTCGACCGCGAAGTCGACGTCGTCGAGCGCGATCACGGGCTCCGTACCCCCACCCGGGTAGCGCTTCTCGACGCCGCGGAGCGAGACGCTATACATCTCGTCGTCGAACGACGGCGCCGACGACGGCCGCGAGTCCGCCGACGGCAACCAACAGCGGGACGACGCCGGCCGGCGCTCCCCCGAGGACTCCGATGGACCCGGCGCTGCCGAAGACGGTCGCCGTCCCGGCTGCGGACTCGTTCGTCGACTGCGGCGCCGGCGTCTCGAGCGACACCGTCTCGACGTAGCGCACGCCGCGGTCGGTGTACGCGATCTCGACCGGGACCGTCTCTGCGACCGACGCGTTCGCGTCCACGGTGAGCTCGAACGGCACGAAGTCGTCGCTCGCGACGCCCCCGATGAAGTACCCGCCGCCCGCAGGCGTCGCCGCGACGCCGGGGGCGTCGCGGACGGAGACGACGACGCCGGTTATCTCGGGACCACCGGCGTTCGCGAGGTTGGCGTCGATCGCCATCGTGTCCTCGCTCGTGCGGGTCACGGTCGCGTCGGTGACGACCGGCTGCCCCGCACTTTGCGGGTACACGAGGTCGGCGGTCGCGCTCGTGGCCGCGCCGTCGGTCGTCGGCGGGCCGGCGCTCGCACGGAAGGCGGCGGTGAACGTCACGTCGGTCTGGCGGGAGAGCGAGCCGAGGTCGACGACGACCCGTCGCTCGTCGCCCGGCGCGACGTCTTCGACGACGAACGGCCCGGCGGTGAACGCGTCCTCGCCGGCGTCGTCTGCGGCCGCTGCCGCGTCATCTGTCGTCGCGTTCCCGCCGGCATCGAGTGGACCGGTCCCGGCGACCGGAGCCCCCGACGCGGTCACGCTCACTCGCTCCGCGGGGACGGTGCCCGTGTTCACCACGGTCACGGCGACGGGGCCGTCCATCGCTGTCGCCATCGCCTCGTCGTCGTCGCCAGTTTCGAGGCCGCCACCGCCGCCACCGAGAATGCCGTCGATACCGTTCACGCCCCCGACGTCGACGCCGCCGTCGTCCTCGTCGGTGCGTAAGTCCTCCGGTGCAAGCGGTCGCGCTCGAAGCGCGATCGATGGCTCCGCTGGGGCGACGTCGACGACGACGTCGCGGGTGACCGTCACGGTCGGCGGGTCGTTCGGATTGGCGTCTTCGCCGTCGCCAACAGCCTCGTCGGCGACGACCTCGACGGTGAGTCGGTGCTCGCCGGGCGTCTCGAACGACGTCCAGAGCTTCGTCTCGAGGGTGTCGCCGGGCGACAGTGCCCCCGGTGTCGACGCCTCGTCGAGGGTGGTGTCGTCTGCGTCGAGGAGCCGAACTGCGGTCACCTCGCCGGCGGCCGGACTGCCGCCGGAGTTGGCGACCGTCACGTTGAGTGCGGTGCGCTCGCCGACGACGGGCTCACCCGGGGTGACGGTGACCGCGTCGACGGTGACCCTCGCGTCCGGGACGGCACCGGCGGCGCCTACGGCGGCGACCGCCACGAGGGCCGCGACCAGCAGCGGCGGGAAGGGGTTCGAATCCACGTTGTCCGTCGATACGCGCTCGTGACGCATATACTCGTCGTGGACGCGGGAACGTACCGGTTGAGCAGGGTTTTTCAACCGTGCGGCGTAATCACTCGTAATGGATTACCTCGCCACCGCGCGAGCGGGTGGACGTCGATGATGGGCGGTAACGACCAGCAGGCGTACGACCGCGGTACCTCCCTGTTCTCCCCGGACGGACGGATCTACCAGGTCGAGTACGCCCGCGAGGCCGTCTCTCGTGGGGCCCCGAGTCTCGGCGTCCGAACCGCAGACGGCGTCGTCTTCGTGGCGATGTCGCAGGCGACCTCCTCGCTCATGGAGGCCGAGAGCATCGAGAAGCTCCACAAGCTCGACGACCACCTCGGCACCGCGAGCGCGGGCCACGTCGCCGACGCGCGTCAGCTCATCGACCTCGCTCGCCGCCAGGCGCAGGGGAACCGCCTGCGGTACGGCGAGCCGGTCGGCGTCGAGACGCTGACGAAGTTCGTCACCGACCACATCCAGGAGAACACCCAGCGCGGCGGGACCCGTCCTTACGGCGCGGCGCTGCTCATCGGCGGGATCGACGACGGCGACCCCCGCCTGTTCGCCGCGGACCCCTCCGGCACGCCGAACGAGTGGAAGGCAACCGTCATCGGCGGCGGGCGGTCGACGATCCAGGGCGTCTTCGAGGACGAGTGGGAGCCGGACCTCTCGCTCGCGGCGGGCATCGAACTCTGTGTCGGCGCACTCGCCGAACACGACGACGAGTTCGGTCCCGCGGACCTCGCCGTCGCGACGATCACCGAAGCGGACGGCTATCGACCGGTGCCCGAAGACGAGGTCGCGGACGCGTACGCGGCTGCCGGGCTGGAGACCGACGACGACGGCGACGACGACGAAGCCGAGTGACGCCGCGGCCCGAGGTGCGGCTCCGGCCGGAGC
>ERZ1034517.145-NODE-145-length-19089-cov-7.092203_pt1 | contig 19089 bp, 20 predicted proteins | sample MGYA00520599_ERZ1034517 | MGnify/ENA primary metagenome ERZ1034517 (study PRJEB33760, sample SAMEA4777701) | hypersaline lake metagenome | biome: hypersaline environment; feature: brines | place: Spain | collected 2012-08 | depth 0 m ...
CATGGGCATCTTGTCGCGGACGTCATTCCTTATCCGGTCGAAGCTCAACGCGCTGTTGAACAGGAGCGAGGATCCGAGTGAGACGCTCGAATACAGCTACGAGAAGATGCGTGATGAGCTGCAGGACGTCAAGAAAGGAATCGCTGACCTGACGACGCAGAAAAAGCGCCTGGAGATACAGCGGCGGCGCCTCGAAGAGAACGTCGACAAACACAACGAACAGGCTCGCGAGGCCGTCAGCCACGATCGCGAGGACCTCGCCCGCCAAGCCCTGGAGAAGAAACAACAGAAGATGGAGCAGATCGAGTCGTTGGAGACACAGATCAGCGATCTCCAGCAGACCCAAGAGCAGCTCACCGATAAGAAAGACGAACTCGAGGGCCGCATCGAGCGATTCCGCACGGAAAAGGAGACGATGAAGGCCCGATACGAGGCTGCAGAGGCCTCCACACGAGTCTCAGAGGCGCTGACCGGTGTTGGCGACGAGATGGAGGATACGGCACGCTCGATCGAGCGAGCGCGAGACCAGACAGAGGAGATGGAGGCCAGATCGCAAGCGATGGACGAGCTGGAGGACTCAGGCGAGTTCGAGTCGGCACTGGAGGGCGACTCCAGCAAACTCGAGCAGGAGCTCGGTGACATTCGCTCGTCGGGGACCGTCGAGGCGGAGTTGGATACGCTCCGTGCAGAGATGGACGGTGAGTCCGGCTCGGGCGAGGCGGAGACAGAGAGCGACTCGGTGGAGGTCGACCTCGAAGGGTTACAGGACGAACAGCAGGACGGCTAGCCACCGCCCCCGGCGGTGGCCGGCGTCACTCCCGGTTCCGTTCGTTGAGATTCTGCCTGGTGAACTGTGGTTGCGCCTGGATGCCCTTCCGTTCACGAAACGACAACAGGAGCCCGATGGCCGCGAGGACCGCTACCCCCGTCGCCAGCGCCGCGGCTTCGACGGTCGCGAACGCATAGAGGATCGCAGCCGAAAGCGTCGTCGAGAGCAGTAACAGCCCTAGTACGATACGCCGGGCCAGCCTGTCGAAGATATCACGCTCGTCGGAGAGCGTCGCATCGACCGAGAGACTCCCCCGATTGAGACGGTCCAGGGCCTCCTCGAGCTTGGGTGGGGTTCTGACCAGCGATTCGACGGACTGGCGCGCCTCGCCCGACCGTTCTGCGACGTACTGTCTGGCCGTGGCCTGCAACAGCCCCTCCTGGCGGAGGTACGTCGTCGCGACATCGATGAAGTCGAACTCCGGGTCGAGAGTCACACAGAGCCCCTCGACGACCGTCGCGACCCGCAGGACGAGCGCCAGATCCGGCGGGAGCCGCAGCGGGAACTCGTAGATGGTGTCCTCGACCTGTTCGAGGATCTGGTTGACGCGGTACTGCTCGATGTCGTCGCCACGAGCGTCCTGGATGGCCAGCTCCATGATCTCGCTCATCAGCTGTCGGTCTGCCGTCGGAGAGAGTGTGCCCAGCGCAATCAGCGTATCTAGGATGCGGTCGATATCCTCTGCGGCAACCGCGGTGTAGAACTCGATGATGTTGTCCTGGATGAACGAATCGACCCGGCCGGACATCCCGAAGTCGTAGAAGACGAGCGTCCCGTCGTCCTGGACCGCCAGATTCCCCGGGTGAGGGTCGGCGTGAAACACCCCGTCGATGACGAGCATCTGTAAATACGTCTTCTGGAGCAGCTCGGCTAGCTCGAGGCGATCGATACCCGCGTCCTCCAGGTCCGACAGGCTGGATATCTTCGTCCCTTCGACGTACTCCATCGTCAGCACACGGCTGGAGCTGTGACTCGGGATCGACTGCGGCATCCGGACCCGGGGCTCCTCGGCGAAGTTCGCCCGGACATCCTCGAGCATCACGCGTTCGCGTTCGTAGTCCATCTCCTCGGTGACGGTCCGCTCGAACTCGTCGGCCAGCGTCTCCAGCGAGAACGTCCGGGCCTGGTCGACGAATCGCAACAGCAGCGGGATGGAGAATCGGATAACCCGGAGGTCCGCGAGGACGAGCTCCTCGACGTTCGGCCGCCGTACCTTCACCGCCACGTCGCTGTCGTCGAGCCGGGCGGTGTAGACCTGCCCGAGCGAGGCCCCCGAGATGGGATCGGTGTCGAACGAGTCGAATCGCTCCTCGACCGGCCCCAGGTCCTCCTCTAACACCGGCTTTGCCTCCGCCCACGGAGCGGCGGGCACGTCGTCCTGCAGGGTCTCGAACTGCTCGACATACTCCGGTGGCAACACGTCCGGGCGGGTCGAGAGCAGCTGCCCGAGTTTGATGAACGTCGGCCCGAGTGTCAACAGCGAGCTCAACAGCCGCTCGGCACGCCGAGATCGTGTCTCGGACCCTGGTGTCCGGCCGCGGCCGAAAACGAGAAATCGCCGCCGGTCGCGTGCGTAGGCCAGCAGCAACGGCAGGAACTGGTACGCGACCACGACGAACCGCCGGTACGCCTTGAGAAATGCCACGTGAGTGTTAGCCCCCGGACACTTCGACACGGGTCGCGGCTTCGCCTGTCGACTTCGGCAGGTGCAGCTCGAGGACGCCTTTCTCCAGGGTGGCTTCAGCGCCCTCGCCCGTCGCCTCGCGGGGCAGGGGCAGCTCAGCGTCGAGGAACAGGGACCGATCCTCGGTTACGTACTCGAACTCCGTGGGGAGGGACTTCTCACGACGGGCCTCGAGCCGGAGTCGGCCCCCCGAGATCGAGAGGTCCACCCCGTCCGTGCTGACACCTGGAAGGTCCAGAAGCACGAGATACGCGTCCTCGGACTCCAGGAGATCGGCGAAGATGGCATCTGGCAGGTCACGCAGTGCCTCCCGTAGTGGATTCATACCTCGATTATGGAAGCTGAGGGCAAAAGGCCCCCGAAACCACGTGCCGGTCGGTTCAGCTCCTGCCGGCTGGACATCGATGATCTGCGTCCATCGCGACGCCACGCTGATGGCCGGTTCTGCGTTCAGCGTCTCCCACGGGGTCGCCCGCCCGGCTCACCATCCGACCGCGGGTCCGTCGGCGGGCTCCCTCCATCGGAGAGATCCGACTTCCACTCGCCGGCTTCGCGCGGGTCGACGTGGACGAACACCTCGTCGATGCTCTGGAGATCGCTGATCGAGCTGGCGACGCTGGTCTCGATCCGGTGTGCCTCGGTCAGTGTCCGATCGCCTTCGACCTCGATATGGAGTGAGACGTCCACTTCCGGGCCGACGTAGTGAGCGATGACGTCGTGTGCCCCCCGCACGTCCGGATGGGCGAGCGCCAGCTCGATGATCTTCTCGCGGAGCGGCTCGGGTGGCCCGGCCCCGACCAGATAGCCGACGTTGTCTCTGACGATCGCCAGCCCGGTGTAGATGATTCCCACCGCGACCAGCCCGGCGGCCGCCGGGTCGAGGATGGGGATTCCCACGACCGCCCCGACGACCCCGGTCAACGCGGCGCCCGCCGTGAGGACGTCCGTCCGTGTGTCGACCGCCGTGGCTTCTAGCGCCGGTGAGCTGAACTCCGAAGCCACACCCAACACGTAGCGGTAGAGACCGAGCTTGATCACCACCGCCCCCACCAACACCGCAATCGCAGGAGCGCCGGCGGCCGGCGGCGAGAGCCCCCTGGAGAGATGCTGGACAGCCTCGAACAGCACCACCCCCCCAGCGAGAAACACGCCGACCGCGACGACAAGGGAGACGAACGGCTCGATACGTTCGTGCCCGTGCGGGTGCTCGAAGTCCGGCGGCTGTGTCGTCAGGTAGAGCCCCCCGAGGACGATCAGGCTGTAGAGCGTGTCCGAGAGACTGTTGACGGCCTCCGAGCCCACCGCCAGCGATCCCGTAGTCTCGTAGACCGCGGCCTTCGCTACGAGGAGGCCCAGGTTCGCACCCAGGACCACAAGACCGACCCGGCGAAGCGCAGCCTTCCGGTCCACGACCATATCTCAGGACCGCCCAGTAAGTGTGTGTCGGGAGCCCAGGTCAGGGGCGCCCGGTCGCTCGGTCCAAGGGGTCGAATCGCACCGTCGCTCCCGGCTCTCCGAGCGCACCCTCCTGGGCCGCAAAGGCGTCGTGGAGGCGCTCGAAGCTGTCCTCGACCGCCTCGACTATCACCTTCGAATCGCCCACCACCGGCATGAAGTTGGTATCACCGCCCCATCGCGGAACGATATGTGTGTGGAGGTGATCGCGAATGGAGCCGCCCGACGCGTCGCCGAGGTTCAGGCCGACGTTGTACCCGTCGGGGTTGAAGGCGGTGTCCAGGGCGTCGATGGTCCGTCGTTTCAGCAGCCCGTGCTCTCTGATCGTCGCCGCATCGATATCCTGCCAAGCCCCCGTATGTTCGGTGGGGATCACGAGCACGTGCCCCGGGTTGTAGGGGTAGTTGTTGAGCACGACGAACGCGCGGTCGGTCGCAGCAACGACACGCGACTGGCGGGCATCCTCCCGTCGGGGGAGCGCACAGAACGGACAGCCATCCTGAAGCTCGGATGAGTCGCGCTGGACCCACTCGATCCGCCAGGGCGCGAATAGTTCGTCCATACACGCTGGGTGGAGCGGCCCGAGTTTGAGCGTTCCGAGCGTGCTGGTGCCTGCGCTAGACGTCGCCGTCGGTAGTCACCTCACAGCCATCCTCGGTGACGATGATGGTGTGTTCTCGCTGCCCGACGGCCTTGCCTGCCTGCTCTTTGAGGACGGGGTAGCCGTGGACGATGTTCTGCTGTTCGAGTCGGCGCAGTGCCATCTGTGCTCGGGGGGTGTCGAGCCAGCGGACCGCGAACGGGAGCGTCTTGTACTCCTCGACGATGACCTCCAAGGCCTCTCGCGAGGCCCGATTGCGAACGGTCGCCTCGCGTTCGAGGGTGTATATCTGTTCGGCCTGGCCCTCACTGACCTTCCCGGCGCCGTCGGTGGCGAACGGCTCGATCGCGACGACGTCGCCAACTTCGAGTGTGTCGCTCTGTGAGACCGACCGATTCGGGATGCTCGGGGCCGTGTGCTGTTCCCAGTGGCCCAATCCGTGGCCGGTCAGGTTCACCACGGGGTTGTGGCCGTAGCCATCGATGACCGCCTCGATCTCGGCACCGATCACGCCGGTCTCGATGCCCGGTTCGACCAGCTCGACGGCCGCATCGAGCGCCTCTGATGCCGCTTCGACGATCGATTCCCGGCCGGAGAAGTCGACGGTCACGGCGGTGTCTGCCAGCCAGCCGTCGATATGAACGCCGATGTCCAGCTTCACCATCTCCTCGCCGATCGTCCGCTCGTCGCCCGGTGCGGCCGCGCCGTGTGCCGCCTCCTCATCGACGCTGATGTTCACTGGGAACGCCGGCTCGCCACCCAGCTCCACGATGCGCTGTTCGACCCACTCCGAAAGGGCGAGATAGCCCGAGCCGACCTCGACCCGCTCGGCAGCCTCGTCCCGGACCTGCGCGAGGATTCGGCCTGCCTTCCGGTGGTTCTCGAACTTCTCGGCCGCTAAATCGACCATGGCGCCGCTATCAGTGGGCAGTCTATAGGGATTGCGTCTCCACAGGCCACTAGCGGTCGGTGAGCGATCGGCACGGCCTGGACACAACGCTTTATCACGTGGCCATCGATCCGTTCATAATGACAAACGGTGTCTCTGAGAAGGAGCCGTCGGCAGCCCAGTCGATGGATACCGGCCTCTCACGGACGGACCTTTCAGAGTCGATGGCAAAACACTACCAGCGTGTCGACCCCACGAATTGGGAGCAGATATTCGTCGTCGGGGACGTCCACGGCTGCCACACCGAGCTCGATGCGCTGTTGGGGAAACTCTCGGTGGGGGCAGACGATCTGGTCATCTTCGTGGGCGATCTCGTGCGGAAAGGCCCGGCGTCCGCGGCCGTCCTCGAGACGATTCGCGGGCGGGAGAACTGTCTGAGCGTCCGCGGGAACAACGAACAGAAGCTCATCGACGGCCGGGTGAGCCTCGCCGGGGTCGAGCCGCATCGGGAGTGGCTCGAGGCGCTGCCCGCGGTCATCAGCCTGGGGGAGTCACTGGTCACCCACGGGGGGATCGACCCGCGGATCGAGTTCGCCGACCACGGCCTTCGAGATTTCCAGGAGGTGCGTGCCCTGCCGGCGAGCAACGGCTACGACGGTCCGTTCTGGTTCGAGCAGCACCGCTCGACACCCCGCGTGTTCTTTGGCCACACCGTCCTCTCCGAGCCGGTCGATACCCCCTCGGCGGTCGGGCTCGATACCGGCTGTGTCTACGGCGGAGCACTGACCGCCTACGACTACCGGGCCGACGCGTTCGTTTCGGTCGATGCAGAACGGGCGTACGTCGAGCGACGCGAGTCGAAGATTCTGGATATCCCGGCGCTGCACGGCTGAGCCCGGCGGTCCGCGTGCGTGCGCCTGCAGCCGCGGGCACCGGCGCGCGACGCCAAGAGCGGAATCCCTTTGACCCGTTCGGGGTAACGCGAGGGCATGGTTTACCAGCAGGTCGACGTTCCCGGGAGCGGTGAGGCGATAGAGCTCTCCGACGGCGATCGCCTCGAGGTCCCCACGGAGCCGATCATCCCGATCATCCACGGCGATGGGATCGGCACCGATGTCGGGCCCGCAGCACAGCGCGTGCTCAGGGCTGCCGCTCAGGCGACCGGGCGAGATATTCACTGGATGCGAGTGTACGCGGGGGAGACGGCCAGAGAGCGCTACGATGGCGAGAACCTTCCTGCGGACACCCTGGATGCGATGCGGGAGTTTCGCGTCAGCATCAAAGGCCCGCTGACGACACCCGTCGGGGCAGGATTTCGATCACTGAACGTCGCGTTGCGCAAGAAACTCGACCTCTACACCAACATGCGGCCGACGACACACATCACGGGCGTTCCGTCGCCGGTCAAGGCGCCCGAGAAGATGGACATGGTCAACTTCCGGGAGAACACCGAGGACGTCTATGCCGGGATCGAGTTTGAATCCGGCACGGAGGAGGTCGCCCGGGTCAAGGAGTTCGTCACCGAGGAGATGGGCTTCGATACGACGATCCATGATGGCCCGATCGGCATCGGCATCAAACCCATGACGGAGTTCGGTACCAAGCGTCTGGTACGGAAGGCGATCGATTACGCGCTCGAGCACGGCCGTGATTCGGTCACGCTGATCCACAAGGGCAACATCATGAAGTTCACCGAGGGGGCGTTCCGGGACTGGGGGTACGAGGTCGCCGAGGAGGAGTACGGCGAGGAGGTGATCACGGAGGATACCCTGTGGAGCGAGCGTGACGGAGAGGTCGAAGAGGGTGTCGTCGTCGTGAACGACCGCATCGCGGACAACATGCTCCAGCAGATCCTCACCCGCACGGAACAGTACGACGTTCTCGCGATGCCGAACCTCAACGGCGACTATCTCTCCGATGCCTGTGGGGCACAGATCGGCGGGCTCGGCATCGCCCCCGGTGCGAACATCGGCGATGGTCGATTCCTCGCCGAGCCCGTCCACGGCTCTGCCCCCAAGTATGCCGGCCAGGACAAGGTCAATCCCACAGCGATGATCCTCTCTGGTCGGATCATGCTCGAACACATGGGCTGGAGCGACGCGGCCGAACTGGTCAGATCGGCCGTCGAGGAGACGATCCGCTCGAAGAAGGTGACCTACGACATCCACCGCCAGGTCGACGGCGGCGAGAAACTCGCGACCAGCGAGTACGCAGGCGCGATCGTCGACGAGATCCAGTCGGCCAGCTGAGCGCGGCCGGCGATGCCGTGGGCCCGCCCCATCTCATCTCGTGCAGATACAATTTAAACACCGGGTGCGAACGACACCGTCGTGCGCCGCAGACTCCGGTTTCTCGTCGGGCTGGGGCTCGGAGTCACCGGGCTCGCGATCTATCTCTCGTTGATCGGTGCCGAACAGGCGCTCGGCCGCGTCCTGTCGGTCACCCGGCTGGTGCTGCTGACTGTTCTGCTGTTGGTCGTCCTCGAGGGGGTCGTCGATGGGTTGGGCGTGTGGGCATCGGTCCGACAGCTCAACGGTGGGGTGTCGCCTCTGTCGGCGGTCCGCCTCGCGCTCGCTGGGGACTTTTTCGACATACTCAGTCCCGCGGGCCCGGTCAGCTCCGAGCCCATGGTTGCGGTCGCGACTCGGCGGCTGACCGAGACGAGCTACACAGAGGTGCTGGGGGCTAGAACCGTCGCCGTCTACACCAAGGCGACAGCACAGGTGTTCGTCTCGTCGGCGCTGGGGCTGCTCATCCTGACGGGCCAACCCCGCGGTGGGAGAGTGCTCTCGCTGTTTCTCGTGCTCTCTGTGGGCTCGATACTCCTCGTGTGGCTGCTCGCGCGCTTCTGGAGTTCCCTGCGTGCCGGTGCCATCGCGATCGGGCGAGCGCTCGGCAGGGCGATACCGTTCGAGGGCGGACGGCGCGCCCGGGACCGTCTCCCCGAGGAACCACTCTCGGGATTCGAGGGCCGTGCTCGGGCGTTGAGCCGAGCACCCCGGCTCGTCGTGCTGATCGGCATCGGGGGGCTGCTGGAGCAGTGTCTGACGGCGACGGCACTGTACGTCGCCCTGGCCGGCATCGGCGAGCCCGTCTCGTTGGCCGTCTTGGTCGTTCTCGTCCCGTTCCCACAGGTCGCGGCGGTGGTGCCGGTCCCCGCCGGCATCGGCGCCCACGAGACGCTGATGGCCGGGGCAGTATCGCTGGTGGCCGGGGTCGCGATCGTCCCTGCGACGGCCGCGGTGCTGGTCCTCCGCACACTCTCGATCCCGTTCGGGCTCTCCGTGGGTGGGCTCTCGGCCGCGTTGCTTCCTGGCTGGTCAGCGTTCGCCGGTGATGCACAGCCCGAGCGTTAGCAGCGGCCAGCCAGTCAGATGTCAGTCCGGTAGCCAACGACGCCGTGCCCAACAGTTTATACAAGCCCCACCCGCGGAGGGTGTCGTGACACTCGCCGCCGCCACCCGTCGTGCTGTCCGGGCGACGCCGTTCATTCGAGACGCGCTTCGAGCTGGTGTTGTGAACTACACGGCGGCGGCTCGATTTCTGGATATCGGTGACGAGGAGGCGGTCGCCGCGGCGCTGCGGCGATACGCTGCCGAGCTCCCCGCTATCGAGAGCCATGGCCCCGATTTGCGCGCTCGGGTGAGCATGCAGTCCGGGCTCGCACACGCCGAGGATCCCGAGGATGCACTGCTCGTCATCGCCGAGACGATACTGCAGGCCGGCGATGGCGACGGCGACCTGACGGGGCTCACGATCACCGGACCTGACGTCGGACCGCCCACGCTCGGCCGGCTCATCGCCCGACTGGCCGCAGAGGAGCTGGATATCGTCGCGACCGGCGGGACGGCGGGGGTCTCGATCGTCATCGTGCACCGACGTGATGGGCCGGACGCACTCCGATCCGTCGAAGCGGCGCTCGAAGGTGACCTCTCGGGGTAGCCATCGGGTCGCCCGCTGACGGGCCACGTGCTCGGCCCATCCGAATGGTTCAAACACGGACCAGCATTACCACGGGCCATGCCGCTTCGCGTGACCAACACCCGGACGGGCCAGCGTGAACTGTTCGAGCCTGCCGACCCCGCCGAGGTCACACTCTACTACTGCGGGCTGACGGTCTCTGACGATGCACATCTCGGTCACGCCCGCTCGTGGGTCCACGTCGACGTGATGCGCCGGTGGCTGGAGCATCTGGGCTACGGGGTCAGCCACATCGAGAACGTCACCGACGTCAACGAGAAGATCGTCGCCAGGATCGGCGATGCCGGCGATTCCGAGCGAGAGGTCGCGAGCAACTATTTGCGCTCGGTCATCGAGTCAATGCGGGCGTTGAATCTCCGCCGGGCCGACCTCTACCCTCGCGTGACCGAGCACGTCCCCGAGATCATCGAGCTCGTCGAGACGCTGCTCGAGGCGGGTCACGCCTACGAGGCCGACGGCTCGATCTACTTCGACGTCGAATCGTTCGAGGAGTACGGGGCCCTGTCGAACCAGCCACTCGAGGAGCTCGAGTCCCAACAGGAGGGGGGAGAGGCCGCACAGAAGCGCCATCCCGAGGATTTTGCCCTCTGGAAGGCAGGTGGCGTCTCGGCCGAGGCGGTCGCCGAGCATCGTGACGGTGCGCCCTCGGCAGACGCTGCCGCGATGCCTGGCGGGGAGACCTGGAACTCCCCGTGGGGCGAGGGGCGCCCGGGGTGGCATATCGAGTGTTCGGCGATGAGCATGACCCACCTCGGGTCGACCATCGACATCCACGTCGGCGGCCAGGATCTCGTCTTCCCCCACCACGAGAACGAGGTCGCTCAGAGCGAGGCCGCCACGGGAGACCGGTTCGTGCGCTACTGGTTGCACACGGCGCTGCTGGAGACCGACGGCGAGAAGATGTCCTCCTCACTGGGGAACTTCTTCCGCGTCGAGGAGGCCATCGAGAGCCTGGGGGTGAACGTCCTGCGGGCGTTCTTCCTGAGCAGCACGTACAACACGGCCCAGACCTACTCCGAGGCGACGATAGCGGAGGCGACCGAGCGCTGGGACCGCCTGGCGCGGGCCTACGACCGGGCACGCGAGGCGCTAGATTCGCCGGCCGCACGGGCGATGGTGACCGACGAAGAGCTTCGCGAGACGGTCGAGACCGTCCGTGAGCGCTTCCACGAGGCGATGAACGACGATTTCAACACCAGAGAGGCGATGGCGGCACTGCTGGAGCTTGCGACGGCGACCAATCGGCATCTCGATGCCAACGACCAGTTCGACTACCGCGGCCTCCATCGTGCGGTGCTCACCGACGAGGCGTACGGCGAGGAGGTGCTGGGATTCAGCTTCGATGCACCGGGAGCGGCCGACGGCCCACGGGATGCGCTCATCGAGATCGTCCTCGAGGCTCGGGAAAAGGCGCGAGCGGACGGTGATTTCGAGCGGGCAGACCGGCTTCGCGCCCAGCTCACCGACCTCGGCATCGAGATACAGGATACCGAGGACGGGACGAGCTACAGAGTCTGAGTTGGCCGGCTCCCGCCCGTGGCGGTCGCTCGCCGCCGGAAAAAGGAGAAGGTTACTGCGATCGAGAGGGCCCCGTTCAGCCGAAGAGGTTGCCCAGCCCCTCACCGTCCGCTTCGTTATCGTCGTCGTCACCCTCGTCGGCCTCGGGTTCCTCCGTCGCCTCCTCTTGCTCACCTGCATCGTCGGGCTCCGCGTCCTGGGCAGGTGCCGGGGCGCCGCCGGCTCCGGCAGGCACCGCAGCTGCCGTCTCGAGAGCCTCTTCGATATCGACATCACCCAGCGCCGCAACCAGGGCCTTCACGCGCGAGGGCTCAGCCTCGGCGCCAGCTGCCTCGATCACGTCAGTTATTTTGTCCTCGGTCGGTTCCTCTCCGGTCTCGTGCACCAGTAGTGCTGCGTATACGTATTCCATCTTAGTCACCCGAACATCGCGCCGAGCGCGTCGCCGTCCCCGCCGTCCTCGTCATCGTCTGAGTCGTCGGCGTCGGTATCCGCGTCGGTCATCTCTTCGTCTGCCTGTTCCTCCTCGCCATCCCCGTCCTCAGACTCGGATGCAGTCGGCTCGACCGGCTGCTGTGGGCCTCGCAGTTCCTCGGGGAGTGCCTCGTCGTCGTCGATCACCGAGGCGAGCGCGCGAAGCTGCGCGTCCGCCCGTGCGAGCAGCTCCTCTGCCAGCGACGGCGCCGCGATAGCGGCCGAGAGACCGACGCTCTTTGCCTGGCCGGCTGCCGTCCCGAGCATCGCCTCGACGGTTCGGTCGGTCGGGAAGCCCGCGTTGATCGCAAGGTTCCGCCCGGCAGCGGCTGCCTGACGGAAGTCAGCCTCGTAGGCCTCCATGTCGAGTGCCAGCGCCTCTGGCTCGAACAGAATCCCGTCGGCGTAGACCGCGCTGAGATCCAGCCCGACCTCCTTTGGCTCGATGTCGAGCTCGTTGAGCACGTTCGCCAGCTGCTGGTCGACCTCCTCGCCGGCCGCGAGCACCTCCGAGTCCTCCATCACCTTGATCGAGCCGTCGTCGATTCTCGCGTTGGCCCCGACCTGCTGGAGCTCACCTACGAACGGTCCCGGGTCCACACCGGTGTCACCCTCTGGGATGACGATCTCGTTGGGGGTGATCTCTCCAGGGTTGATCGGCGCCGGCGTCTTCGAAGCCTCGAGCTCTCTGAACAGCCCGAACGGGTTCTCGTCCGTACTGATGATCCCGATCTGGCCGCTGACGTACTCGGTCAGCTCCTCGGCACCCTCCTGGACCTCCTCCAGGGCTCTGACGACGAGCGTGTTCCGAGAGACGCGAAGCACCGCGACCCCCTGGAGCTCCGCTCGCATCTGTTGGAGCTGCCGGGAGGGGATCCCCGCGATGTCGACGATGCCGACGCTCTCGTAAGCGGTGATCGCCTCCACCAGGGCGTCGACCTCGGTTCGCTTCCACTCGGGGATCGTCTCCGTCTGGCGCTCGGCCGATGACTCGGTGCTCACGTTGGCACCTCCACGGCCGGGCCCATCGTCGTCTTGACGTAGATCCCGTCGATGTTGAGCGGGCCTTTCTCCAGGTTGGCCTCGAGTCGGCGGATGATCACGTCGATGTTCGACGCGATGTTCTCACCGGCCATGTCCTCGGCGCCCACACGAGTGTGGAACGTCCGTCGATCGCGGGAACGCAGCTGCACCGTGTTCTGCATCCGGTCGATCGTCTCGACGACATCGTCGTCGAGCTGGAGCGGTGTCGGCATCTTCCCTCGTGGGCCCAACACCGTGCCGAGATAGCGGCCGATATCCTGCATCTGGCTGGCCTCGGCGACGAAGAAATCCGTCTCGTCGGCCAGTGTCTTTGCGGCGTCGGTGTCGTCCCCGAGCTCCGCGAGCTCGTCGGGGGAGAGCACCTCCTCGGCGACGTCTTCGGCCTGCAGTGCCGTTTCGCCGGTCGCAAACACAACTATACGTGTATCTTGGCCCGTCCCACCGGGGAGGACGACCGATTCGTCCACCCGGTTGTTCGGGTCATTGAGGTCGAGATCGCGCAAGTTGATCGCGAGGTCCACCGTCTCACGGAACTCCCGTGGCGGTGCATCCTCGAGTGCGCGCATTACTGCTTCTTCTGTCGAATCTGCCATTTTTCACCTCCGTAGTCCACGCGGTGACGCTACTACGGTGTAAAACAGGCGGTGCCTGTCTTACCGGAAGCAAACGCATTGAACGTTTAAACCCGTCGAAGCGACCCCCCCGCCCGCGGCGGGTAACCGGCTCACCAGGCCTGACCAGGACTGCCCGAACCTCTCGGGACGTGGCTTAGGCTTCGGCCTGCTCGGTCAGCTGGTCGTCGTAGTCGCCGGCATCGATCTTCTGCTTGAACTCGCGGGGATTGTCCCCCTCGATCGTCACGCCCAACGAGGTACAGGTCCCGACGACCTCCTTGGCGGCTCCCTTGAGATCGTAGGCCAACAGGTCGGGCAGCTTCTGGGCGGCGACCTTCCGGATCTGCTCGACGCTCGCGTCGGCGACGAACTCCTCCTGGGGCATGCCGCTCCCGGTGTCGAACCCGAGTTCGTCCTTGATGAGCGCCGCCGTCGGTGGCACACCGACTTCGATGCTGAATGCGCCGTCGTCCTCGTACTCGACGGTAACCGGCACCTCCGTGCCGTCGAACGCCGCTGTCTGGTCGTTGATATCTCCAACGACCGCTTGCACGTCGACCGGCGTCGGTCCAAGCTCTGGGCCCAGCGGCGGCCCAGGGTTCGCCTCTCCGCCCGGAACGAGTACTTCGATTATTCCAGCCATACGATTCCCGAGCCCCTGATAAAGTATGAAGCTACCGCTAGGGCATCGCCACGGCGGCTCTGGGCCCACTCGGTGCCGACGTTCCGACTCAGCCACGCCGATGCTCTGAAGAGCGCACAGCCATCATCACAGCCAATGACCGAAGCTCACCGTCCGTCGTTCGCTGGCGCCAGGGGGCTGGAGATGAGGCCGTCTCGATGACCCGCAGGAGCGATTCGGGCAGGCTCCGCTGGGTGCCACACCGATCTGCCAGGCGCGGCCAGGCGGCAGCTGACGGGCGGTCTGTGCGAGAGGAGCCAATCGGACGGGGTGGCCGGTGACAGACAGTCGCGCTGGGCTAGAGCGCGCGCTCGAGTCGCTGTCTGGCTTTGCCGAGCCGGTCGCCTCGCTCGAACAGTACCAGACACCGGCAGATATCGCCGCCCACATCGTCCATCTCGCCTGGGTCAACGGCGATATCGAAGGCCACCAGGTGGTCGATCTCGGCTGTGGGACGGGCCTGCTCGGACTCGGGGCCGCGCTTCGGGCTCCCGCCTGGGTGCTGGGTATCGACATCGACCCCGAGGTGTTGCTCACGGCCAGACGCAACGCCGACCATCTCGCGGTCGAGAGCCGCCTGGCGTGGTGCCACGGTGACGTCGCCAGCCTCCCCATCGATGGACCCGAGGAGACGACGGTCCTGATGAACCCGCCCTTTGGCGCCCAACAAGGCCACACCCATGCCGACCGGCCGTTCCTCGCGGCGGCCTCCTCGCTTGCGGCAGTGTCGTACTCGGTGCACAATGCGGGGAGTCGAGCGTTCGTCGAATCGTACGCAGCAGACAGCGGTGGGACCGTGACCGAGGGCCACGAAGCCACGTTGGACCTGCCGCATCAGTTCGAGTTCCACGACGAACGACGTAGGCAGATTTCCGCCGAGGTGTTTCGGATCGAGTGGCGTTGAGTCTCAGCGCGGCCCGCGGGCAGCTGCCACGAGCAGCCGTGTGCGGCCCCGTTCGGCGACGAGCTCCGAGCCGCTCCGGCGAAATCTGACCCCACCGATCGTCGCCGTCGAGTTCCCGGTCGGGACTGGCCCCCGGTCGAGGAGGACACCGTCCCGGTGGACCTGGATGTCGAACCCCTCGCGTGTGGGCACGACCGAGAGATTGCGCCCGTCGATCACCGCCTCGACGCGGCGTGGCTCGGAGAGAAACGCCGTCTGACTCGGGGAGCCACCCGCCGCGAAGCTGACGGAGTACACCGACCCGTTCCCCAGGATAGCCCATCCCGACCGGGTCACCTGCACGGTCTCTCGGGACCCGACCCCCCCGAGTTGGATCCTCTGTTGTCCGTCGGCGGCAAGTTCGGCGGCCGTGATCTGCGTCCACCACAGCTGGCGGTCGCTAGCGGTCACGATTACACCGGCCGTGCCAACGTCCGTATCGACGCCCGGCAGGTCCACCGCGGCTACCAGCTGGTCGGTGACGTTCTCGGCGTAGTAGAGCCTGTAATCGTCGACCTCGAAGGCGTTCGCTCGGTCGAGCTGCGGGCCGTCATCGACCGTCGCGAGGTTGTACGGGACGCCCACTGCCGCAGTCACGAGCACCAACATTACGAGTAGCGCTCGGGCCACCCGTCCGGGTGCGACCGGGCGCTCGCCCAGCTGCACGACGCCCCGGGCCCCGATCGCTCCGACCACCGCAGCAATCAGGGCGACCGCCCCGACCCCTGCGGCCCGATAGAGCGCGTAGGCGCCATCGCCCAGGGCGCCGTAGACGGCCCAGAGCCCGCGCTCGGTCGCGAACAGAAACACCGCCCCACCGAGCACGCCGGGGCCGGGGAGCGTCCCGTCGCCGTCATCGAGCGTCAGGGCGACCAGCAAGCCCACCAGGAGGCCGAGGGCGTGACCCTGGATGGCGATCTCTGCCCACCACGGTGTGGTCACCACGGACTCCGCCGCCGAGCGCGCCGTCGGCGAGAGCGCCGCCCGATAGACGAGCCCCGCCGTCCCCGCCACGACCGTCCCCACGACCGTCACCAGTGGTAGCCGCACGAGCGCGAACCCGGAGTAGGCGAAGATGACCCCTGAGAACCCGATCGTCGGCCCCAGCGAGCCGACCGCGAGCCCCAGCCCGACCACCAGCGTCGCCATCAGGAAGATCAGCACCCTGACAACCGGGTTCGCCAGCGGCCGGCCGAACGCTGCCTCGCCACGCCGCTCGGGGAAATGCCCCCACGCGTACTCGGCGAGAGTCCCGTACACCGCCGTCGCCAGTAGATTGCCCGTCAGATGCGATGGGCCGCTGTGAGCGAACCCCGAGAGCGCCATCGCGACCGGGTCGTGGTACGACCACGCCCGGAAGGGCAGCACGACCGGCGAGTGCCAGTCGGTACGGCCGCTCTGGACCACAGCGTACACCACCACCAACAGGCCGATCACGCTGAGGGTCCCCCATGGGAGCCCGAGGAGGAGTCGCTGGCGTATCTGGAGCCGCCATTCGCCCGTGCGGTCGGAGAGAGCGGCCATGATCGCGACCGCCAGAAGGAGACTGCCCGACAACAGGACACGCCAGGTTGTCGCTGTGTCGAGCGGCCACTGTAGCCCCTGGCCGACGGCCTGTAGCGTCACACCGGGTGCGAGCACGCGGAGGGCTTAGTCCACTCGGCCGGACCGGTGGTTCGCAGAGCTGGGTTCGCCCCCACTAGTGGTCGTTCGGCGGCCGACGCCAACACTCAAACAGCCACCGTGAGCAGTGCGTTCATGAGTACGATCCACTCACACTGGGGTGATTGGCTGCCTCGAGAGGTCGCCGCCGCGGACCCAGCCTGCCTGACGGTCTGGTACTTGGGCTGTAATGGATTTCTTGTCAAAGGCACCGACGGTACCGTCCTGATGATAGATCCCTATCTCGGCGGCGGCGACCCACCGCGGACGGTCAGGATGATTCCGATTCCGTTCAGCCCCGAGTCGATCGCCAGCTGCGATGCCATCCTGGCGACTCACGAGCACACGGATCACACGCATGGCCCCTCTCAGGCGCCGATTCTCGAGCGAACCGGCGCGACGTTCTACGCCCCGGATGCCTCGATCGAGGTCGCCGTCGATGACGAGCGGTGGAGTGAGACACACGCAGTGGTCCCCGAGCAGCTGGTCACCGTCGAGGAGGGTGAGCGATTCAGCGTGGGTGCGATCGACGTCACCGTCGAGCAGGCACACGACCCCGATGCCAGACACCCCGTCTCGTTCCTCGTCTCCGAGGGTGAGGCGGTCTTCTTCCACGGCGGGGATGCTCGACCGAGCGAGGCGTTCAGCGATATCGGGAGCCGGTACGATATCGACCTGGGCGCGCTGGCTTTCGGCTCGACAGGCTATCTCGACACCGGGGACGCCGAGGGCCCTCGCTACACCGAATGGTACGCCGGGCCGAACGATATCGCGTCGGCCGCCTCGCAGCTGGAGCTTTCGAGACTACTGCCGACACACTGGGATATGTGGCGCGGACTGACGGCCGACCCCCGTTCGATCCACGATCACTGTCGGTCCGCGGCGCATCCACAGCTGGTCGAAGTCGCCCAGATCGGCGAACGGATCCCGGTGTTGCGCTGAACGTTCCCTTCGACCCGACATAGTGGCCGCGTCGGGAGGGGAACTCGAGCGAGGAGTCTGCTGTTCATATCAGGCGAGCCGGTCGTGGATCGGCTGCGTGAGCTCTCAGCCGGCTTCGTTGTCGCTGGCCGCACCTGAGATCTGTGCGGTCGGTCTGGAGATGCCCTCCGGGCCGTCGAGCTCGAAACGGTGGCCTGCGACCGCTATATGCCCGAGCCGGATGGCCTCTCGTGCGGCCGTCATGGGTCGGTCGTCGACCACCGTCATCGTGCGCTCGAAAAGCTCGCTGTCGCTCTCGGTGCGGATTTCCGCCATCTTGTCGTGGATATTTATGTTCGCGAACGGACGCGAGGGCCCGAACGGACGCTCGATCCTGGGCCGGTACCGGAGTCACCCACCACCACGCCGATGCACCGCAGCTTGCCGGTCGTATCGGTGAGCGTCCACTCCCCTCGTGAGGTCGACTGAATGGTCCCGGATCTCTCGCCCCACATGGGAGTCAGGCTGCTCCGCCGTTGGCTGCAATTTTTCTACACGGCTGATATGTTGCCGGCGGGTGTGGCCGCTCACCAGCGGGGTCCAGCGCGCGAGCCCCTGCACAGGACTGGCACACCCCACACAGCATCGCGCGACCGGACCTCTCCGGACAACTACGCGACGTGGTGGATGGCTCTGACTCATTCTCAAGTAGTTGAGACTGGTCGTCTCAATGCATATGGCATTCTGGCGCAGTTCATAAATAGTATGAAGACGTAGTTAGGATAGAACGATGGCACGAATTACCGGCTCCTACCCAGATGACCTCGACCTCCTCATCGAGGGCGCTGTCGAGGCTGGTGTGTTCGGGGGAAAGAGCGACGCGTTGCGCGAGTTCGTGCGTGAATACTTCGAGGACCACGAGAACGAACGTATTGCAGCTGCGGTCGCCCTCTACGAACGCGAGCGGATCACACTCGGGGATGCCGCGAGACTCGCTGATGTCGACCGTTGGACGATGCGTGACATCCTCCGTGAGCACGGTGTTGAACTTCGCCTCGGGCTCGTTGACGAAGACGACGCAGCCTACGAGGTACAGGCAGCACGCGCCCTCAAATTCGATGGGTAGGATTCGTTCGATCAACAGTCACGCATCGAACGACGGGTCACGGTCTCCCAGCGACCCTGAGCATCTCGTACACGAATGGTCTACGGCTATCGCTGGGAGATTGAGAGTGGGTACAGATCGATAAAGCGGTTCATGGCTGCGACCACGTCGAAGGATTTCGGGTTGCGATTCTTCTATTTCGCGTTCGCGTGTCTGCTGTACTCGATTTGGCGAGGCGTAGATCTGCTGGTCCAGGTGGAGTTGACTGGTGAGTATGAGCACGCGCCAGTCGTGACGGCCGGTAACACACTGACGCTGCTGAAGAAGGAGACAGGGATCGGATGGTGAGGGTGCGCCACCCGCGTTAGCTCAGCGTCTGAGTGGCTACACTACCCGAAGTTTCGGAAACACTTCGAATTGTTACCAGCATAACAAGAACGTTCGTTGGGAGAACGACCCAACCAGTTTCAGCTCGTTGATTCGACTGAAAGCACGCATCACAGGCCCGCTTAAATCGTCGTAGTCTCAACTTCCACAACCTCGTTTCTATATAGCATTCTGCGGTTTATCTGTCGGCGACCGTGCACGGGGGCTGCGTATCGATTGAGTTCACAGCAATAGCACAGTGATGTTCGAGAGCCCAGAGGAGAGTTAGACCTCCCTCTATCAGACCAGCAGCCTGAATAT
>ERZ1034517.146-NODE-146-length-18954-cov-3.186095_pt1 | contig 18954 bp, 18 predicted proteins | sample MGYA00520599_ERZ1034517 | MGnify/ENA primary metagenome ERZ1034517 (study PRJEB33760, sample SAMEA4777701) | hypersaline lake metagenome | biome: hypersaline environment; feature: brines | place: Spain | collected 2012-08 | depth 0 m ...
TCGTGTAACCCGTCGCGAAGCGGGTCGCCGTACTCCGGGTGTTCGATCTTGATGACCTCCGCCCCGAAATCGCCCATGAGAGTTCCCGTCCAGGGGCCGGCGAAGATCCCGGCACACTCGATCACGGTTACCCCTTCAAGCGGCAACTCTTGTTCCGACATTACTTTAGCGGTACCGCGGTCGATCACAAGAAGGTTGTCATAGGCCGAACCACGGGTCCGAAGTCGGTCCTAAGGGCGGAGACACGGCCGTCTGTCGGGGGTCGCGGACTTCGCTATTGCCCTCACGCAGGTGACTACCGGTCATCGGTTCTCCCAGCGGTGGAAGCAATGTATTTATTATGAGGGTTGGGAAGTACGAATATGGTCACCCACGCCTCCTACGAGAGTATCGCAGTCGATATCGACGACGCCGTCGCGACGATCGAGTTCCGCCGGCCGGAGAAGTACAACGCGCTGAACGACGACGTCATGCTTGATCTCCGGCGGGCCTTCGATGCGATCCAGTTAGACCGGAGCGTCGAGGCGGTTGTCATCACCGGCGAGGGCGACGATGCCTTTTCAGCCGGCGCCGATATCACCGAGTACGCGGGGCCCTCGGAGGAACACGATCCGCTGCAGAAACAGCGACAGGACCTGTTCTACGAGATGTATCGGAAGCCGCTGGACTGTCACGCCCCCGTCATCGCGAAGATCAACGGCTACTGCGTTGGCGGCGGGCTCATCGTCGCGATGTACTGTGACATCCGGGTCGCCGTCGAGGACGCCGAGTTCGGCGTTCCGGTGACCGACATCGGGCAGATTCCGACTGGTGGGTCGACGAGGCGAGCCATCGAACTCGTCGGCGAGGCGAAAGCCAAGGAGCTCGTCTACACGGCCGGCTATCTCGGCGCCGAGGAGGCGGAATCGATCGGGCTCATCAACCACGCGGTCCCGTGCGATGAACTGGACTCGACCGTCGACGGGATCGTCGAGGGGATCACGGAGACCGGCACGAACGCGGTCAAGAACTCCAAGCGGGCGCTGAACTACGGGGCACAGGCGTCGAATCTCGAGGACGCCCGAGCGTTCGAAGCCGAGGTGTGGTGGGAGCAGTTCGCGACCGAGGAACGCCGGCGGCTCGTCGACGAGTTCAACGACGCCTAAAACCAGTCTCGGATCCGGCCGAGAAACCCGGAGTTTCGGGTCGTGTGGTCGGTGAGTGCCCACCCGGCTTTCTCGGCGGCTTCCTCGACAGGAACGAACTCCCAGCCGGTGTGTTCGGCCGCCATCCGGTCGTCCGACGCCAGACCGACGAACACGTGCCGATCGGTGTTCGTCTTCTCGCGGATTTCCTCTAGCGCCAGCCACTTGTCCCGATCGCCGGGGAGGAAATCCAGGTTCAATTCGTGGGTCTGAACGTACGACGTGACGGCGTCAGTATCGGTGGCGATCAAACCGACGTACCGACTCCACGTGCGAGCATCAGCCACGACCTCGTTCGGTCGATCGAACGCTTTGAACGCCGCGAGTTCGAATCCGAGCGTCGTTTCCGTCCCTGTCGGACTGTTCATTAGCGAGCGTTGGTTCGCTTGGGAAAAAACACCCCGGATCGGTGGCGATTTGGGTTCGATCTGCTGCGTTGGGTTGCCTCCGGTAGCGACTCGCGAAGCGCACCGAGTTCGTATCATCTCAAAAAGATTTAAATAAAGTAGCGATAGGAATGCAAACCAGATGGATGCAGACGTCACGACGGTTCCGCCGCCGGAACCGCCGGACAGCCGGGCGGCGTGGTACGCGTCGGGGGTCCACGACCAATACGAGATCGTTTCCGGCGTGGTCGCAACCGTCGTGGACGACGGGGACGCGTTCGGATACCGGGTCCGTACACCGACGCTTTCAGCCGCTGCCGAGTCCGATCTCGAGACGCTCCGAGAGCACTTTTCCGGGACGGTTCCCGGCCGACCACGGACCCGTGAGGGGGCCACAGAGCGGTTCCGCGAGGGGTTCGATCCGAAGTACGGACGAATCATCGATCGGCTGACCGACTGCGCGACGAGCGAACGGCGACGGCTCGAGTATCATGCTCTGGCCGAGTTGCGGTGTCTCGGGGAGCTGACGCCGCACGCGCTGGACGACAGGGTCGAGGTCGGCGACCACAGCGGCGAGGAACTGTCGGTTCACTTGACTGATTACGCGCCCGCGAGGACTGGCATCGAAGAACCGCGGTTCCTCGGGCGGTTCAGTGCCGAGCGGATCGAGCGCTACACCGTCGAGTTCGCCGGTTACGAGATTCCGGTGGTTCGGTACCGCGAACAGCTACTGGGTGCCGATCCGTTCGAACACAAGTACGCGGTCCTCGAACCCGACCTGCTCCCGGAAGACGAGCGGCTCATTGCCGAGTGTAAAGCGCGGATCTGGGAGGCTGGAATCGACGGGATCGACGACAGCACCGCATTCGAGGACCGAGCCGCCGTCGTCAGAGAGCGTGGCAGACAGGTGCTGTCGAAACGGCGCAACGCCAGGGATGTCCGGACGTGGCTGGGAACGGTCCGAAACAGCCTCCGGAGCATGCTGGCCGAGCGTGGGCTGGCTGTCCCGCCGGTCGACCGTCGGTTTGCCGACGACAGGCTCGAAGACCTCCTCTATTACGTGCTTCGGGACCTCGTCGGCTATGGGCGACTGACGGTACCGATCCGGGATCCGAACCTGGAGGATATCGAGGCCAACCGTGTCGGTGAGCGGATCAAGGTCGTCCCGAACGGGGGCGATCGGGAACCGACGAACCTGCGGTTCGATTCCGAGACGGCGTTCACTAACGTCGTCACCCAGTTGGCGGCCGACGACGGCGTCGAACTCTCATCGAGCCGACCGTCGGCAAAGGTGAACCTCGAGCCGGCAGGGATCGAACAGACGATCCGGTGTGCCGTCGCGCTGCCGGCGATCTCAGAGGACGGTCCGCACATCTCGATTCGAAAACAGGCCGCCGACGTGCTCACGCCGGTCGATTTGGTGGCATCGGGATCGCTCCCGACCGAGCTAGTGACGCTGCTGTGGCTGCTGTACGAACACCAAGGCGTCGTTCTGTTTTCGGGGCCAACGGGCGCCGGGAAGACGACGTTGCTGAACGCGCACATGCCGTTCATCGAGTACGACGCCCGCCCGGTAAGCATCGACGAGGGCGCGAGGGAGGTGCTGTTACCGCACGAAACCGGCGTTTCGTTGACGACCCGAGCGCACCGCGATCAGTTCAAGAACGTCTCGATGGCCGATCTGATGACCGAAACGAACTATCTCAACCCCGACACGGAAGTCATCGGCGAGATCAACACGGCCGAGTCGTTCGAGACGTTCAGCGAGGTGCTTCAGACCGGCCACGGCGTTCTCGGAACAACACACGCTGACGGCATCGAGAAGCTGGTCAACCGGGTAATCGAGAAGGGGCTGCCGCCGTATCTCCTGTTGGAAATCGATCTGGTCGTCTTTCCGCGGTACGTCGACGGCGACCGGCACGTCGGTTCGGCTATCGAGCTACTGTCCGATCGGGAAGCCCAAGAGGCCGACTACCGGACTGAGACGATCGAAAAGGACGGAACGACGATCCACTACAACCGGCTCCTCGAACGAACGCCGGCGAACGAGTGGGAGTTCGCCTACCGCCACCCCGAGTTCGGTGATCCGACCGCGTCGCGGGAACTGATGGCCCTCGATCGGCTCGCCGAGCGAACTGACCGCGATCCGGAAGCGGTTGAGGCCGAATTCCACCGCAAGCACGGATACGTCGAGTATCTGGTCCGCGAGGGAATCTCTGATATCGATCGCCTCTTCGGATTCCTGAGCGATCTACGAACGAACGAGGCCGCGACGATAGAGCGGATCCAGCGACGACGGGGAGACGATGCGTAGCCGCCTGCGGGCCGCCGCGAGCCGTCTCGATCGAGCCGTCTACGCCCTCTTTTCGCGGCATGCCGACCGCCCGGGACACGAGCGGGACCGCGACCGCTACCGGGGCGCTGCGCTGACGGTCAGTTTCGGGACCTATCTGGCCCGGGCCTACGGCGTTTCGTGGCTCGTCGGGATCGGGGTCGGGGCCGCTGTCATCGCGCTCGGCGTCGTTCTCACGCCGACTGTTCCGGATGCGTTCCGGTGGTTCGTCTCGGCTGCGGTTCCAGGCGAAGCCGCGCTTCCCCCGGTATCGGACTCTATGATCACCGGTGCCAGCGGATTGCTCGTCGGTGCGTCGACAAAACGCCTGACAGTCGGGCTAAGTATGGCATATCTACGATGGCGGGTGCGCGCCCGTCGGGCGGCGATAGAACGGTCGTTACCCGGGGCAGTCAGATATCTCCGGGTGCTTGCCGACGGGAGCGAAAGCCGGAAAGCAATGCTTCGAAAGGTCGCCGAACGGGACGCCTACGGCGGGACGAGCGAGGCGTTCGGGCGTGTCCTTGAGACGGCTACACTCACCGGGAGCCTCGACACCGGACTGCGGAACGTCGCCCGGGATACGCCGTCGCGGGAGCTTCTGGCGCCGTTCCTGTTGAAATTTCGCGAACACGCCAGCCAGGGGACGGATTCGTTACGGGGATACCTCCGGATGGAGTCGCGGATGCTCTCTCATCAGCAGTCGCGCGCCCGACAGCGCGCCGGTGACTACCTCGAAGTTCTCGCGGAGCTTTTCATTCTCTTTTTGATAGTCCCGGCACTGCTCGTCATCGCCGTGACGGTCGGAAGCGCCCTCATACCGGGGCTCGCGAAGCCGGTCGGGCTCCCCGGCGAGCCGACGATCCGGACGCTGCTCGTTTTTGCGAGTTCGTCGTTCGTCTTGGTCGTCGGCGCGTGTACGGCACTGCTGGTCGCTCGACTCCGGCCGTCGCGACACGTCCGGAGCTACGAGCGACCGACCGGGTACGCGACCGTGGTGACGGCGCTTTCGAACCCGGCGAGCGCCGCCTTCGTCTTCGCGTTTCCCGCTGTGTTGGTCGCGTGGGGGCTGTGGATAGCCGGCGAACCGCCGGTCAACGCTGTCCTGCTCGGCTATGCAGCCTACGGACTGCCCGTCGGTACCGTCGCCGTGAGTCGTGCCCGCATCGACGACGCGAAAGACAGAGAGATACGCGATTTCGTCCACGCCATCGCGGGGCACGTGAGCCTCGGGCAGCCGTTCGAGGCCGCCGTCGAAACGGTCGCCGATGAGGTGAGCTTCGGTCCCTTACAGAGCGACGTCGACGACCTCGCGTTCAGACTCGGTCTGACAACGGGCAGCGCCGACGTTGATACGCGCCGTGAGGCGCTCGGTCGGTTCGTCACCCGCGTCGGAACCCCGCTGGCCGAACAGACCGTCGGGCTGGTCACGGGGGCACTGGCCGCCGGCAGCGACGCCGAAACGACGTTCGAGACGCTTCAGACGGAGGTCGGGTCACTGTACCATCAGCGCAAGCGCCTACAGTCGGCGATGTTCGTCTACGTCGCCGTCGGCTGGGCGACGGCGCTTTTCGTGATCGTCACTGTCATCGCCGTCGACAGCTACGTCCTCAGCTGGCTCGCATCGGGGTCGGATATGGCGACCCGAACCGCCGATCCCGGCCGGAACGGTCGCCAATTCTATCTTCTCACCCAGACGACGGTGCTGGCCTGCGGCTGGTTTTCGGGTGTCGCTTCTCGGGGACGGTACGCGGCGCTACTGCACTCGTCGGTGCTCGTCGTGGTCTGTTATCTATGTTTTGTCGGGGCCGGGATAGTGTAAACCGATCGAGAGGTCAAATGAACGCCAGCGGGAGCATCAACAGCACGCCGAGTGCGATCCCCGAGAGGAGTTCCGGCTTGCCGCCCCGCGGTAACTCCGAGCCGAGATCGAGCGCCTCCGGGATGAACTCGGTGAGGACGAGATAGATCATTGCGCCCGCGGCGAACCCGAACCCATAGGGGAGAAACTCCCGGGCGGTCCGGACGAACGCGAAGGCGATGACGGCGCCGATCGGCTGCGGGAGACTCGAGAAAACCGCCCACCAGACCATCTTCCACTCAGAGACGTCCATCGTACGAAGCGGGATCGATATCGCAGTCCCCTCGGGGATGTTGTGGATCGAGATCGCGACGGTCATGAACACCGCGAGAAGCGGGATCGTAAAGCCGAGAAACTGCGTGCCGCCCGCGAGCCCCAGATCGGCGAACGACACCCCGACAGCGATCCCTTCCGGAAAGCTGTGGACGGTCAGAATACCGAGGATCAGCACGAGCTTTTTGAAATCCGCCTCCTCGTATTCGCGAGGATCGATCTCGGCGTCGATGAGGAGATCGTGGGCAACGACGACGAGGACGACACCGACACCCATCCCCACCGCCACCTGCGAAAGCGTCCCGTCGGCCAACCCCTCCTCGATGAGACCGAAAAGCGACGCGGTCACCATGATGCCCGAAGAGAACCCCCAGAGGACGATGTTCTGTCGGTTAGTGACGGCGTCGAAAAAGAAGAACGGAAGCGCCCCGAGCCCCGTCGCAAGCGCCGTAACGAATCCGGCAACGAAAACCAACACGAGGTTCTCGATGAAAGCCATCGTATACAGCTACCAGCCGGCCGGATCAATTAGTCTTCGGAACCGACGCGTCGCTCAGGCCGACACTGGAGCGGAGGGCAGCCCGATCGAGCGACCCCCCGTCACGGCGGCTCTCCCAGCACCGATTGATCCAGTTCCTCGCCGGCGGCTCGATACTGCTCGACCGTGTCGACGGCCCACGATCGAACGGCCGGATCGGCTGACTCCAGAAGCGCCCGCAACAGTCCGTCCTCGTCCCGGAGAAAGAGATACACCGTCCCATCGGCGATGCCGACGGCGAAGGGGACCTCGCGGTCGGTGAGCCGGAGCGAGGCAGCCTCAGAGCCGGCGAGGCTCCGTAGCCGACGCCAAGAATCGTACTCCGACCGGAGGACGTCGATGGTATCGGCGGTCACAGCGCCCTCGAAGGACTGTCTCCCGTCGGTCGTCGCCTGGTCGACCGTTTCGAGCATCTCGTGGTTGAGCACGTAGCTGACGATGCGGTGCGTTTCCGCCTCGGCTGCCAGCTCGATGGCACGGTTGAGCGGTCGGCCCGGATCGGCCTGTGTCGGCGTGGTGATCCGGGCGTCCGCCAGTCGTTCGAGCCCGAAGTCGAACCGAGCCATCGGTAACAGGTCGACGACGTCCCGGAGCTGGGATTCGGTCTCCATAACCGACAGCAGCGAGCGAAACCCCGAAGCGACGAACGAGCCGAGGTGTGTCGTCTCGTAGGTTCCGCCTTCGCGTTCGATCCAGTTTCGGTCGTCGAAATCGTTCAGGATACGGGCAAGCGTCGGCTGTGAAGCCCCCACTGACTCCTGTAGCTCCTGTCGAGTGTGTGGCTCATTCGAGAGCGTCTCGAGGACCCGGATCCGATTCGGCGAACGAGCGAGGAACTCGATTTCCTCGAGCGGATCCGTCATACGATCGATAACTCGGGCGCGGACAATAGGCTTTGAGGTCCCCAGGAGATATTCACGCCGTGAACAAAATTCATGCAGAAATAATCCGATAAAGATTGAAAAACTCTTGCCTTTTGAGAAATTTACTGGATAAATATAAGTCCAGTCGACGAATAATAGTACTTGATGATACTCGATTCGCTCCTAGCATGGGACGCTCCCGAGGACAGGGGCGCCGGGGTCGCCATCGACGGCGAGCCCTCGTTCGACCGCGTCCTGTTGGCCGTCGATGACGAAACCGATCCGGCCGTGACCGAGACCGCCGTCTCAATCGCCAACGCGTTCGACGCGTCGATACACGCCCTGTCGATCGTGCCGATGAACGCCTCCGTCGATCACTGGGACGTCGTCGTCGAGCGGCGGGAAGCCGCCGCGGAGGCGGCACTCGATGGGGTCACCGAGATCGCGGGAACCGTTTCGGTGACGAAACAACTCCGGTACGGCGACCCGGCCGAGGAGATCGGCCGCTACGCCGAACACAACGGGATCGATCTCGTCGTTGCGGGCAAACCGGACAGAAGCGGGCTCCGTGGGTTTCTCGCCCCGAAGAGCGTCACCGAATCGCTTCAGGGATCGGTTTCGCTGCCCGTGCTCGCCGTTCCGGCCGTCGGGGCACCGGCGACCAACGGGCACGGGCACCCGGCACCGTCGTCCCGGGACGCTCCGGTCGCGAGCGACGACTGAGACGGGTTGTTGAATCGATTCGGCAGGGACGTTCGAGCGCTGCCGCATTCGACGGGACCGACGAAAACGGCCACGGGAAATTATATAGCCGGGCACGCGACGGGAGCCATGGAATGCGATCGGATCGTCGCTCCGACGGACGGGAGTCCCCCTTCGGAACGGGGGGTCGACCGCGCGATCGATCTGGCGGGGCAACTCGATGCGACTGTTCACACGCTGTACGTTGTCAACCAGAGCCACCGCCCGGGCGATTGGGACATCGTCGTCGAACGACAGGAAACGGCGGGGGAAACCGCCCTCGAGAACGCCGAATCGCGGAGCGCAGCCGCCGGAGTCGACGTCGAAAAGCACCTGCGCCGAGGGCACCCTGCCGACGAGATCCTCGCGTTCGTCGACGAGACAGACATCGAACTGATCGTCATGGGAACCCACGGCCGAAACGGCATCAACCGACTCAAACACGCAGGCAGTACGACCGAGCGCGTCCTCCGGGGCGCGACGGTTCCGGTGTTGGCAGTGCCGCCCGACGAGGGCTGAGACGGGCGATCGGTCGGTTGGACCGGACTGCCGCCGCCGATACGGATTTCCAAAGAGACAAATCAGTCTGCCCGGAAGCTATCTGGCGTGAAACGCGTCCCGCGGTTCCGGTCGGCCCCCACCGACGGGACACGGATGCTTCTGGTTCTCGCGCTCGGATGGGCGACGCTTCAGTCGGGACGGTTCCTGCTCCCGGCGTTGCTGCCCCGGATCTCCGAAACACTCGAATTCAGCCCGAGCGAGATCGGATTGACGCTGACCGCCTTCGGGTTGATCTACGCGATCGTCCAGTATCCCAGCGGGAGCTATTCGGACATGCTCACCCGGGCCACGCTCATCCTGCCCGGGTTCGTGGTCATCCTGTTCGGGTTCGTCCTCGTCGGGTTGTCGGTCACTGCCTCGGTGTTCGTCGTCGGCGTCGTAGCGATCGGCACCGGAAAGGGGCTGTACGCGAGCCCGGCGCGGGCGCTACTCGACGACCGATTCGACGCCCGGCGGGGCGCCGCGTTGGGCATTTTTACCGCCGGGACGGACCTCGGCGGACTCGTGGCGTCGGGACTTGCGGTCGTCGTTCTCGCCACGACCGGATGGCAAATGGCGTTCGTTCCGGTCGTCTGTGTCCTCGCTGCGGTGACGGTCCTGTTCGTTTTCTGGAACGCTGAAGCGTACGATTTCCGTCGCGTTCGGCTCAGTCCGGGCCGGACGATCGGCCGGATCGTCGCCTCCCGGGAACAGCGCGAGATACTGCTGGCGTTTTCGCTGTTCTACTTTTTTACCGGCGGACTGACGAACTTCTTCCCGACACTGCTCGTCGCTCGGGGGTTCTCGGAGGCCGCTGCGGGCGGCAGTTTCGCGCTGCTCTTCGTCGTTGGACTCGTGATGAAGCCGGCGGCCGGAAATATAAGCGACCGGTTTTCGCGTCTCGGCGTCGCTGTCGGCGGACTGGCCGTCACCACGGCGGGAATCGCGTCGGTCCTCGTCGCGCCGACGCTCACGATAGTCGCACTCGGCACCGTCCTGACGGCGGTCGGATACAAGGCCCAGTTGCCGATCGTCGACGCGCTGGTGATGGAGGCCGCGCCGGAGGGAAACATCGGCAGCGATCTCGGCGCGGCCCGGGCGGTGTTTCTCGGCGCGAACGCCGTCGGTCCGGGAGCCGTCGGCGTCATCGCCGACTTCGCCGGGTTCGAAACTGCGTTCGCTGTCCTCAGTAGCGGACTGATCGTCGGCGCCGCTGTGCTCGTCCGCTCGGCGCGCCGGTGAGCAACCGCTTTGTCTTTGGGCCGCTCACTCGGGCGGCCCGTCGAGGATCGTCCGCGTGAATACCGCCGTGACCTCGCGGATCGCTTCGGCGGACGTCTCTTCTTTCGGACTGTGGCTGATGCCGTCGACGCTCGGAACGAAGACCATTCCGGTCGGGATGCCGGCGTGTTGGACGTTCATCGCGTCGTGGCCGCCGCCGCTCGGCATTTCCCTGAACGGGACGTCCATCGGGGCGACGACATCGATCAGTCGCTCTCGCATTCCCGGGTCGAGTTCGACCGGCGGCGATCGATCGACGGGTGTCGTCGAGGCGTCGAGCCCGCGCTCGTCGGCGATCGTCCGGACGCGGTCGAGGAGCCGATCCTCGATCTCGTCGCGGTAGGACTCGTCGTTGCTCCGGATGTCGACCGAGAACGTGACCTCGCCACAGACCTTGTTGATTGCGCCGCCGTCGGGCGCAAATTCTCCCACAGTCGCGACGAGGTCGCCGTCCTCGGCGGCGGCGGTCGCGGTCGACTCGATCGCGGTGACCATCTCCGCGCCGCCGGCGATGGCGTCCCGACGCAGACCCATCGGCGTCGCTCCGGAGTGGTCGTAGTCGCCCTCGACGGACACCCGGTGTCGAACCGGGCCGCGAATGCTGCTGACGATCCCTAATCGCTCGTCCGCCTCGTCGAGCACCCGCCCCTGTTCGATGTGGGTTTCCAGAAAGCCCGCGATCCGATCCATGTCGATGGTCGGCTCCGAGAAGTTCTCCGGCGTGAGTCCCTGCGACTGCATCGCCTGCCATAGCGGGACGTTGCTCTGGTCGGTCGCCGAGAGGTCCTCGACAGTGAGTTGGCCGAGCGCGCCGCGGCTCCCGACCGCCCACTGGCCGAACCGGGAGGACTCCTCGCCGCGGAAGATCACGAGCGTCGGCGGAATCTGCGGATCCCCCTCGGCGTAGGCCGTCTCGATCGCCTCGAGTGCGACCACGACCCCGAGAGCGCCGTCGAGTCGGCCGCCGTTGTAGACCGAATCGAGGTGGCTGCCGAGAAACAGCGACCGATCGGCGTCGGGATCACGGGTTGCGAAGACGTTGCCGAGGTGGTCGGTCCGGATCTCGAAGCCGTCGTCGAGTTCGCTACAGATATATTCGATCGCGTCCGTCTCCTCGTCGCTGTAAGCGAGTCGGGTAACACCGCCGTCGTCGGTCTTGCCGATCCCCCAGAGCGCGTCAAGACGCCGCTGTACCCGTTCGAGGTCGATCTCGGAGAGCATCATTAGTAGATATCACAGTCCGTTGAAGTGGAGATATGCACGATCGGGCCCGATGAATAAAAGTAATTCGCTCACGGCGACCGGATCACCGGTGTGAAACGCGCTTGCTTACGGGCGCGAACCGCCGATCAGAATCTTTTTTTGGATCCGGCGGGTGGGACTGACAATGTCCGAGATCGCAGACCGAATCAAGGAGGCCGGCGCGATAAAGAAGGGGAAATTCAAACTCTCGAACGGTTCGCTTACCGATTACTACGTCGACAAATACGTCTTCGAGACCCAGCCGGATGTCTTAAACCGGGTCGCCGACGAGATCGCGTCCCGCATCGACCCCGACGAGGTCGACGTGATCGCCGGACCGGAGCTCGGCGCGGTACCGCTTGTCACTGCGGTCTCGCTCCGGACCGGAATCCCGTGTGCCTACATCCGAAAGGGACAGAAACACTACGGGACGCAGGCCCGCATCGAGGGCAGTATTGAGAAAGGTCAGCGGGTCGCGATCGTCGAGGACGTGACAACCACCGGTAACACCATTCTCGAAACGGCGGAACTGGTCGAGGAGGTCGGCGGGATCCCGAAACACCTCATCGTCGTCGTCGATCGAAACGAGGGCGGTGAGGAGAACGTCAGTGAGGCCGGCTACGATCTCGAGTATCTGGTCCAGGTCGGTGACGATCTCGACGTCGAGGACGTCTAAACAGGTTCTTGCCGGTTGTCCGATCGAGCCAGCCGTGAAGTGACTCGTCGCGGCGGGTAGGACGTTTTAAATAGCAGCTGTCGAAAAATCCACGACAAAATGACCGAACGAATCTGGCACGGGTGGGCCCTGCCGGCGAACACGGATTTCGTCTCCGGCGTTCGGGACTGTTTGCCACTGGCGGTAAGCGTCGTGCCCTTCGGTATGATCCTCGCTGCCACGGCCGTCAGCACCGGGTTCTCGCCGCTTCAGGCCGTCGTCATGAGCGCCATCATCTTCGGCGGTGCGGCCCAGGCCGCGATGGTCGACGTGGCGGGGCAGAATACGTCGATCGGCGTGATCGTCTTCACCGCGCTCGTCGTCAACCTCCGATACGTGATGTACAGCGGTTCGCTCGCGCCACATCTCCGAAAGCTCTCCTCGGCCCGGCGGTCGGTGATGGCAACGATGCTCATCGATCAGGTGTATGCGCTCGCTGTCACCGAGTTCAGCCGTGACACCGACACGGACAAGTGGTGGTACTATCTCGGGATCGGGCTCCCGATGGTAGCCTCGTGGGTCGGCTCACACGTCGTCGGGGCCGTGGTCGGCTCTCAGATTCCCGAGTCGCTCCAGCTTCAGTTCGTCCTGCCGCTGGTGTTCGTCTCGCTCATGTTTACCGCGATCGAGGGGCGAGCGACCAGGGTCGCAGCGGCCGTCGCCGCGCTCGTTGCCATCGCGGGGGCAGGACTGCCGTTCAATTCGGGACTGATCGTCGCCGCGAGTGCGGGCGTCGTCGCCGGATTGGTTACCGAAGGGGTGGCATGACTGTGGCTGATCCCGGACGGACGGCCCTGTGGCTGGCCATCGTTGTGGTCGCGATCGGGACGTTTGTCCTCCGATCGTCGCTAATCTTGCTCTTCGGACGGACCGGTGAACTTCCGTCCCGGCTTCGGGCAGCCCTCCGTTTCGTCCCGGCCGCAGTACTCGCTGCGCTCGCCTTCCCGGCCTTCGTGTATCTGGACGGCTCGCTCGTTCTCTCGCCGAGCAGCGAACGACTGGTTGCCGGCGGACTCGCGACGGTCGTCGCGTGGCGGACCGAAAACATGCTGGCGACTATCGGGGTCGGTATGGCGACGCTTTGGCTCCTCAGCGTGGTTCCCTGAACGGAAGCGCGGTCGAGAATTGCGCGGATCGCGCTCGGAACGGCGGGGCCGGCGACCGCCGAAGGTTTTTGTATTCGAACTGAGACGCCGGATTATGAGCGACGAACGGCTGGAGGAAGCTTTCGCGGACGCGCCGACAAACTGGGGCAAGTGGGGGCGCAACGACGAACTCGGCGCGGTGAACTACCTGACCGAACCGCAGGTGCTCGCGGGAGCCCGAGCGATCGAACACGGAAAGACGTTCAGTCTGGGTGTTCCGATCGGACGTCCGGAGGGCGATCCCAAATCCCCTTCGCGCCCCGAAAGCCAGCATTACATGGTCCGCGATCGGGGCCACTACGAGGCCGGCAAACTGCCGGCGGATGGTCGGCAGGGGGCCGAGGACGTGCTGACGCTCGCGCTCCACGGGACGACGCACGTCGACGCGCTCGGGCACTCGTGGTACGGCGACGAGATGTACAACGGGTTCGACCCGGAGACGAGCAAGGGCGGTCTCGAACGGTGCAGCGTCGAACCGATCGCCGAGCACGGCGTCGTCGGTCGGGGAGTGCTCCTGGACGTCGCCCGCCACCGCGGTGTCGAGCACCTGGCCCACGACGCAACAGTGTCGCTTTCGGAGCTCAAAGCGTGTGCCGACGAGCAGGGCGTCGAACTCCGGGAGCGTGACGTTCTCGTCATCCGGACCGGGTGGCTGGAGCGCTACTACGCGGGCGAACACGAGCCGATCGAGGACTTCGACGAACCGGGGATCACCTACTCCGAGGAACTCACAGCGTGGTTCCACGACATGGAGATTCCCACCTTCGTGACGGATACGCTCGCAAACGAGCGGACCCACCCCGAAAGCGGGATCCGGCTGCCGTTGCACGCGACTTTCATCCGCGATCAGGGCATTCTGTTCACCGAGATTACCCTGCTGGGGGAGCTGGCGGCGGACTGCGAAGAAGACGGCAAATACGAGTTCATGTACGTCTGCTCGCCGCTGAAGATCGTCGAGGGGACGGCCTCGCCGGTGAACCCGCTGGCGATCAAGTAGCTTTAAAAAAAGCGACGCCTCCGCCGTGAACAGGCTTCGAAACCTGCCTCAGAGCGCGTCCCGAATGATTGCCTCCAAGTCGTCCCGATCGATCCGCCGGGGGTTCCCGGCGAGAAGCCGTTCGAGCTGGTTCGCCCGTTCGGCCAGGTGAGCGACGTCGGAGTCCCCGATACCCAAAGCCGAAAGCCCGCCGTCGATACCGACGTCGGCAGCCAGCTTTTCGACGGCGCGGGCGGCGGCTTCGGACGATTCATCCCGGCTCAGACCGGATGTGTCCTCGCCGAGGATCTCGGCGATCTCGGCGTAGCGGTCGTAGGCGCTGGTCGCGTTGTATCGCATGACTGCCGGCAGCGCGTGGGCGATCGTGACGCCGTGGGGCGTGTGATGAATCGCGCCCGCAGCCATCGCGATGGCGTGGGTCGCACCGAGACCGGCGTTGGTGAAGGCGGCACCGGCCATGAAGCTCCCGAGTAACATTTCGCGCCGCGCATCGAGGTTCTGGCCGTTGTCGACGGCGGCCCGGAGGTTGTCGCCGATCCGTTCGATCGCCGACTTCGCAAAGAGGTCGGTGACGGGCGATCGGCCGTTGTAGTCGGGCCGCTCACTCCGGTGTTCGGGGGCCGGCTTGGCGTCGTACGGGCGTGTCACGTAGGCCTCGATGGCGTGTGAGAGCGCGTCCATCCCCGAGGAGGCAGTCGGACCGGGTGGCAGGGAAACGGACAGCGCCGGATCGAGGACGGCGGTGTCGGGGCGCTGATACCGACTGGAAATGCCCACCTTGAGATCCTCCTCGGGCAGCGAGATGACCGTCACCGGCGAGGTTTCGGCGCCGGTGCCGGCCGTCGTCGGGACGGCGACGGTCGGGATTCCGGGACCGGGGACGGGTTCGCCTGCGCCGGTCGGTGGCGCGACGTAATCGAGGACGTCGCCGCCGTGTTCGGCGACCACGCTCGTCGTCTTCGCGACGTCCATCGCGCTCCCGCCCCCGACGCCGACGACGAGGTCCGGGTCGACCGCGTTCGCTTCCTCGATCGCCGTCTCGAAGACCCCAACTGCCGGATCCGGCTCAACGCCGTCGAACACCGTGTACTCGAAGGCGTCGATGGTCGCCGTCACCTCGTCTATGATCCCCGCTTCGACGAGTCCCGGATCGGTGACGACGAGCGCTGAGCCGGTACCGAATTCTCCGCCGATCGCGCCGAGTTCCTCGATCGCCCCAACGCCGTTGGTGACGTTCGGGGTGATGTTCAACTCCCAGACGGATTCGGGCATGTAGGTCATACGGTGGCTATATCGAGGCCCCCGCAAAAAGATGCCTCTCCGCGACGGCGTGACGTTGTGCGTATCAAAACACTCTTGCGATCGCTGTCTGATCACCCGCGTATGTCCGAACCCCCTGTCGTGTACCTGACACGGGAGATTCCGCAGGACGGACTCGATCTCTTGGAGAAACACTGTGAGGTCTACGTCTGGCCGGACCCCATCGAACCGCCCCACGACCACCTCGTCGAACGGCTGGCGGAACTGGAGGCCGACGCGCTCTACTGTAACGTCGCCGACACCGTCGACGAGGCAGTGTTGGACGCCTCGCCAAACCTCCGGGCGATCGGGACGATCTCGGTCGGCTACGACCACATCGACCTCAGAGCCGCCCGCGAACGGGGGATCACCGTCGGGCACACGCCGGGCGTGCTCGCGGAGACGACCGCAGATCTGGGGTGGGCGCTGTTGATGGCCGGCGCGCGCCGGATCGTCGAGGCCCACGGGCAGGTCAGGGACGGCGAATGGGAAACGTGGGGCCCGACGGTCCTGCTCGGCCGGGACGTCCACGAGGCGACGCTGGGCGTCGTCGGACTGGGACGTATCGGGACCGAGTTCGCTCGCCGCGCCGCCGGCTTCGATATGGACGTCCTCTACAGCCACACGAGCCCGAACGGGGAGGCCGAAGCCGATCTCGCCGAGTACGGGATCGGCGCCGAGTACTGCGAACTCGGAGAGCTTCTCGATCGAGCGGATTTCGTCTCACTACACGTTCCGCTGCTGGAGGACACGTACCATCTCATCGGCGAGTCGGAACTGCGCCGGATGGACGAACACGCCGTACTCGTAAACACGGCGCGCGGCGAAGTCGTCGAGACGGACGCGCTCGTCCGGGCACTCGAGGAAGACTGGATCCGCCACGCCGCGCTGGATGTCACGGATCCGGAACCGATTGAACCCGACCACCCGCTTATGCAGCACGCACCGGAGAAACTCACCGTCACCCCGCATATCGGCAGCGCGTCGACCGAGACGCGCAGCGAGATGGCCGTCATGACTGCCGAAAACGTCCTCGCCGGGCTTCGCGGGGAGACGCCGCCGTATTCCGCCTTCGAGGACGCAGGATTGAGATAGGGGAACGCGTCGAGCATAGGACGGAGCAAAACCACGGCCGAGCCTCCGAGGCCGAACGGCTACAGTTGCGAGAGCAAAACCCCAGCGGTCAGAATCGCGAACAGAGCCACCAGAAACAGGAACTGGTGCTCTTCGACGAAATCCCCGAACGGTTCGACCGTATGTCGGAGGAGCAACAGCCCGCCGATCATCCAGGCGGCGATCGCCGAGATGGGAGACGATCGGACGATGACGAGCCCGTAGAGAGCCATCAGAACGATGATTCCGACGTCCGTTTTCAGTTCGCGGTCCGTTTCCATCGCGCTATGGAACCCACCGAGCGCAGCGTTAAAACTCCCGGTGATCCGGACGGCGAAAACGGGGCCCCTGACGGCTCATCACGGCCGTGACGTGAGAACTAAGAGCGTTCCGAGACAGGATAGAACGTGCCAACACCAGATCTGTCCGTGACTGGCGGCCGGGTACTACTCGACGGCGAACTCCGGGGAGCGACGCTCGGCGTGACCGACGGAAACATCTCACACATCGTCGACCCCGACGTCGCGCTCGGAGCGGCCGAGGAACTGGCGCTCGATGGCGAGGTCGTGCTTCCGGGACTGGTTGACGGTCACGTCCACTTCAGAGAACCGGGCTACACGGAGAAAGAGGGCATCGAGACCGGAACTGCCGCGGCCGCGGCCGGCGGGGTGACGACGGTGGTCGAGATGCCGAACACCACACCGCCGGTGCTCACTGCCGATCGCTTCGAGTCGAAGGCCGACCGGTTCGACTCGAAATCCCACGTCGACTTCGCGCTGTTCGGCGCGATCACCGAGGAGAACGTCGGAACCGGCGACATCGCCGCCATGGCCGAGGCCGGCGCGACGGCGTTTAAGACGTTCATGGCGACGAGCTTCGGTCCCCTGCTGATGGACAACAAGGGCGAACTCTATCGGGCCTTCGAGGAGGTCGCGGCGACCGATCGACCGATCTACATCCACGCCGAGGATCAGGAGTATCTCGAACTGTTCGAAGAGCGGGCGATCGAAGCCCACGGTGAGGAGATGGCGGCCTTTTTCGCTGCGCGACCGCCGATCGCCGAGACGACCGCGGTGTCGGACGTGCTGGATATCGTGGGGGATACCGGCGCGGAGACGGTGATCGTCCACACGACGACCGCGGAAGCCATCGACCGAACGCAAGCAGACCAGGCCGCCGGTCGGCCGGTCTGGACCGAAGTGACGCCGTACCATCTGGCGTTCAGCCGCTCCGATATCGAATCGATCGGTCCACACGGGATCGGGACGCCGCCGGTGAGAGACGAGCCGAACCGCGAGGCGCTGTGGGATCGGGTCGTGGCCGGCGACGTCGATCTGTTCGGGAGCGACCACGCGCCGCACCGACTCGAAGAGAAAGAGCGGCCGCCGACGGAGGTTGCGCCGGGGATGCCGCAACTCGAAACCGCGTTGCCGTCGCTGCTCGATGCGGTCTCGCGGGACCGGCTGTCGATCCCGAAAATCGCCGAACTGTACGCCGAGCGACCGGCACGAATTCACGGGCTCTATCCGAACAAAGGGACGATTCAGGTCGGCTCGGACGCCGACTTCGTGGTCGTCGATACCGACGCCGAGTGGACGGTCGACGCCGACGCGTTCGCCTCGGCCGGCGAGTACAGCCCCTTCGACGGGACAACCCTCACCGGCCGCCCGGTCGCGACCTACCAGCGCGGGGCGAAGATCGCCGAGGGCGCGGACGTAATGGGGAAAGCGGGGCAGGGACAGTTCCTCACCCGGTGACGACCGCTGGTTGTTAGTGTCGCGTTAGTATGAAACTGTGTAACGCGGGAACGAATTAAGTGGCTCCTCGGTAATACGCTGGTAGCGAGCATCGAGTCATGATCACTCCTGCCGAAACGGTTCGTGTGCTCCACGTCGACGACGAGCCCGGCTTCGCGGAGATGACCGCGGAGTTCCTCGAACGACAGGACGAACGCTTCGTCGTCGAGACCGCGACGACGGCAGCCGGGGGGCTGGAACGTCTGGCTGAGGACGTCGACTGTGTCGTCTCCGACTACGAGATGCCGGAACAGAACGGCATCGAACTCCTCGAGGCGGTCCGGGAGGATCACCCCGATCTCCCCTTCGTGTTGTATACGGGCAAGGGGAGCGAGGAGATCGCCAGCGACGCGATTTCGGCCGGCGTCACCGACTACCTCCAGAAGGGCAGCGGAACGAGTCAATACACAGTCCTCGCAAACCGGATCCGAAACGCCGTCGAGCAGTACCAGTCGAAACGTGAGGTCGAGGCCAGTCGGAAACGGCTCTCGCTGTTCTTCGATCAGTCGCCGCTCGGCGTCGTCGAGTGGGACGAAGATCTCGAATGCAGGCGTCTCAACGAAACCGCCGAGGAGATCTTGGGGTATACCGAGGCGGAGTTGCGCGGGGAGCCGTGGGAACGGCTACCACGCAGATCGGAAGAGCGGT
>ERZ1034517.153-NODE-153-length-18278-cov-15.776162_pt1 | contig 18278 bp, 16 predicted proteins | sample MGYA00520599_ERZ1034517 | MGnify/ENA primary metagenome ERZ1034517 (study PRJEB33760, sample SAMEA4777701) | hypersaline lake metagenome | biome: hypersaline environment; feature: brines | place: Spain | collected 2012-08 | depth 0 m ...
AGCGAGGACTCACCCGTCCCGTGGACGTTGTCGAAGAGCCGCTTCATCGGCGTGTCGTTCACCGCGAACACCGGATAGTGGAGCTCGTCGTCGGCGTCCATCGCGCGCAGGCGGTGAACGCCCGTCGTCGTCTCCTCGGCGCCGCCGACCACCGAATCGATCAGCTCGGGGTACGACTCGTGAACGAGTTTCACCATGTCCATCCCGTCGTCGACGGTGATCGTCGGCTCGTGAGCGACGACCGCGTGCATCGCGTCGTAGTACGCCTCCTCGTCGACGCCGCGGACCGCATACGAGGTGATGGCATCGTGCGCATCGAGCGCCGCGGAGACGTCGTCGTGTGTCGACAACGGGTTACAGCCGGTGATCGCTACCGTCGCGCCGCCGTCGGCGAGCAGCTCGACGAGGTTCGCGGTTTTCGCTTCGACGTGCATCGCCATCGCAACCGTCTCGCCCGCAAGCGGCTGTTCGGCGACGAACGCCTCGCGGAGCGCGTTCAGGATGGGCATGTGCTGGAGCGCCCACTCCATCTTGCGACGGCCCTCCTCGCGGGCCGTCTCCGGGTCGGACAGGTGTTCTGTCACCGGCGGATACGCGTGTGTGCTCATACGTATTGTTCGCTCACCGGCCACTAAACGCTGCCGACACCGGGAACGCACGCGACGAACAACACCGGCTAGCCCGCTGTCATCGGTGAGCAGCAGCCGCGACGCGATCGATACGGTCGGTGCTACTCGCCCGCCGCGGCGCGATCGACGAGGTCGGCGGCGGCCGCCGCGGCGCGCTCACGGATCGACTCGGCGTCGAGCGTCAGGACCTCTCGGTCGCGCATGAGGACCTGCCCGTCACAGACCGTGTGTCGAACGTCGCTGCCGCGAGCCGCGTACACCAGCTGTGAAACCGGGTCGTGGACCGGCGTCAGGTGTGCTGCCCCCAGGTCGACGACCGCCAAGTCAGCGGCCGCGCCGGGCGCGATCCGACCGCCTGGAAGGCCGAGTGCGTCCGCACCCGCGGCGGTGGCCATCTCGACGACCGCCTCGGCGGGCACCGCGCTCGCGTCCCCGGCCGCGAGCTTCCCGACCATCGCGGCGTCGCGCATCTCGTCGAACAGGTCGAGGTCGTTGTTCGAGGCCGCCCCGTCGGTCCCGAGCGCGACCGTGACGCCCGCCTCGTGGAGACGCTGGACGGGCGCCATCCCGCTCGCGAGTTTCATGTTTGAGGCCGGACAGTGGACAGCAGCCGTGTCCGTCTCCGCGAGGAGTCCGATCTCCGAGTCGTCGACGTGAACGCAGTGAGCCACGAAGGCGTCCGAGCCGAGCGCACCGACCGAGTCGGCGTACGCCAGCGGTCGCTCCCCGTGCTCGTCGACGATCGGGTCGACCTCGTCGCGCGTCTCGTTCGCGTGGAGGTGCACCGGCACACCGGCGGCGGTCGCCTGTTCGATTCCCTCACGGAGGTGTGACTCGTCGACCGTCGTCAACGAGTGCGGCATGAACGCCGTCCGGATCCGGCCGTCGGCCGCGCCGTCGAACGACGTCGCGAACGACAGGCTCTCGTCGACGTCGGCGGCCGCCTCCGCGTCCGACTTGGTGACGGTCACGACACCGCGGCCGAGTCGAGCGCGCACGCCGGCTCGCTCGACGACGGCCGCGACCCGGTCCATCGAGAAGTACATGTCCGCGAAGGCGGTCGTCCCCGAGCGGATCATCTCGAGGACGCCCAGTTCGGCGCCGACGGCGATGTCGTCGTCCGTGAGCGCGGCCTCCACCGGCCAAATGTCCTCGCGGAGCCACGCGTCCAGCGGCTTGTCGTCGGCGTAGCCGCGGAGCAGCGTCATCGAGACGTGCGTGTGGGCGTTGACCAGCCCGGGGATCACCAGCCCGTTCGTCGCGTCGAGCGCCTCGGTAGCGTCGTCGACCGCGGCAGCGACGTCGCCGCTGTCGTCTTCGTCCGCGCCGACCGCCAGTATCGTGCCGTCGTCGCGGTCAACGACGACGTCTCCCCTCCGCACCCGTCCGTCGGGGTGGAGCACCCGTCCGCCCGTGAGACACAGCGTATCCATGCGGACCGATTCTGCCCGGTCCGCCTAACCGCTTCGGGTCCCCTCGCCGACGACCGCGTACAGGACGACCGCGAGGACCGCGCCGGTCGCAGGGACGAGCGCGAGGAGGAAGAACGCCTGCGACACCGTCGTCATCCCGAGCAGGTAGCCGGCGATCGCCGCCCCCGCCGCCCCGACTCCGAAGTTGGCGAGGTAGGTGTAGCCGTACGAGAGCCCGCGTCCGTCCGGCGGGCTGTAGGCGGCGATGGCAGCCTGATACAGCGGCTGGATAGAAAACAGCACGAAGCCGAACACCGCGCTGATCGCGACGAGCGGGACGAGCCCCTGCGACGCGACCGGCACGAACGCGACCGCCAGCGCGACGAGCGCGGTGAAGACGGCCGCGAGCCCCGCGACGACCGGAATCCGGTCGGTGAGTTTTCCGCCGGTGTACTGCCCGGCGATCCCGACCGTCAACAGTCCGGCGTACAGGTACGAGGCGAGGTCGAACTCGGCGGCGAGCGCCGAGTCGGGGGCGATGCGGTCGAACGGCCCCGGTACGTCCGCGACGAAGCCGCCGAGCACGTCCGGAAGGAACGTCAGTGTCCCGCGATAAAAGAGGCCGTTCGTCACCACGACCGCGAGCACGAGCGTGAAGCCGACGGTGAACAGCGCTCGGGTGTCGGCGAGGAAACCCAGCAAGCCGCGGTCGGTGCCATCGGCGTTAGTGGCTGTATCACCGGCGTCGTCTGTGTCGTCAACGTCGACGGCGGCCATCTCGTCGAACTCCGCAGAGAGCGCGTACGCGACCGCGACGGCCGCGGGAACGACGAGCAACGCCGCGACGACCCGCCAGTCGAAGGCGACGAGCAGCGAGGCGGTGAGGAAGGGGCCGAAGGCGATCCCGAGGTTGCCGGCCATCCCGTGGTACGCGAACCCGGTCCCGCTCTCGTCGACCCCCGTCGAGATGAGCGAGAGCGACGCCGGGTGGTGGATACTCGCGAACGCGCCCCAGAGCGCGAGCGCGAGCGCGATGGTCGCGGTCCCCGGTGCGAGACTCAACAGCAGAAACGACGCCCCCATGCCGGCGAGCCCGACGAGCACCAGCCGCTTCGTGCTGTACCGGTCGGCGAGGACGCCGCTCGGCAGCGCCCCGACCCCGAACAACGCGTACCCGACCGCCACGACCGTCCCGATCGCCGCGGTCGTGATCGAGAACTCCGAGAGCCAGATGACGACGAGGATCGGAATCGAGAGCTCGTACGTGTGGACGATCGCGTGAGAAACCATGGTGAAGCTGACGATCGACCGACTGTTCTGATTCATCGACAGCGATGCTCCTCAGTCGGTCGGTAAAACCCTTCTGAGCGACGCCGGAGCTATGTCCGTCCGCACCCAACCACGCTCGTGACCGAGGACGCACACGCACACACCTCGTACTCCGACGGCGCCGGCCTTCCACGAATGGTCGACGCCGCCGCGGACGCCGGACTCGACGCGATCGGCTTCACCGACCACTGCGGCGTCGACGGGGCGCGTCGCGAAGAGCGACTGCTGTGGAACCGAAACTTCGACCGAACGTACGAGCGACGACGCGAGGCGCTCGCCGTCGCCGCCAACCGGGCGCCCGAGTTGACCGTGTACGACGGGGTCGAGATGGACTACGCGCCAGCGGCGGCCACGGCCATCGAGTCGTTTCTCGAGGCGGCCGGCTTCGACTACGCGATCGGGAGCGTCCACTACGTCGACGGGCGACACGCCTTCCCGTTCGAGTCGTTCGCGGACGAGGACGACGCGGCACGCGACGCGTTCGTCGACGCGTACTACGACGCCGTGGTGTCGCTCGCCGAGTCCGACCTGTTCGACGTGCTCGGTCACGTCGACCTGATCGAAGACCACCCGGCGCTCCGTGGTCGCACGACGGACGCCCATCGACGCCGGGTCGCCGCCGCCTGCGCCGAGACGGGAACCGTCCCCGAGATCAACGCCGGGCGCACCGGTGACCGTGGCGAGTTCGACGACCTCCACCCCGCGTCTCCGTTCGTCGAGACGTTTCGGGACCACGGGGTACGCTTCGTCGTCGGGACCGACGCCCACGACCCCGGCGACTTCACCGGACGACTCGACCGACTCGACCGGTTCCTCGCGACGACCGGGATCGAGCCGCTCCCGCTGTCGGCGGTCGTCGGCGAGTCGTCGTCCGCGTGAGGGCGGCTCCGAAGCTTCTTGTCCCGAGGGCGTCGCGTACGCGTATGGCAACCGACGCCCAGCAGGCGTGTTTCGAGGCCGGGATCAAGTTCGGCTCGCTGTACCACCAGTTCGCCGGGACGCCCGTGAGTCCGACGAGCACCCGGAGTCTCGAGACGGCCATGGCAGCGTCGATCGAGAACCAACCGTTCTGTGCGTCCGTGCGCGTCGAGATTCACGACGACCGCGTCGCCGACGCGATCGACCACGAGACCGACTACACCGAGCTCACCGGGTCGCTCATGGACGTCGAGATGCGAATCGAACACGAAGGGGTCGTCGTCCGAACGCGAATGGAGATGGAAGACGGCTACCCGCTGATGAAACTGGTCGACGTGGACGCCGACGCCGAGTCGACGCGGCCTATCGAGACCGACTCGGAGTCGTAACGCGGCGGGACGCCGATGGTCGACCGACGCCACGAGACACTGCCGGATCGAACCGGCTTCGACGAGACGACGAACTACCTCACGGCCGCACTCGGCCGCGTGGTGCCACACGCGGTGGCGCGACGCGCGGTCGCGGTAAGTGTGCGCACGGACGCCGACACGTACGCGCCCGACGAGCCGGTCACGATCGCGGTCTCGATCCGAAACCGACTGCCGGTACCGATCGAGGTCCCCACCGCGACCCGCCGGAGGTGGGGGTGGGCCGTCGACGGCGTCGTCGAGGCCACCGACGAGCAGCGCTACGTGCGGCCCGAGCGGTCTACCCTGTCGCTCCGGGCGGGCGAGACGAGACGGGTGACGGCCACGTGGAACGGCCGGTTTCGTCGGACTGGCGGCGCAGACGGACTCGACCGGTCGGTCCCGGCCGAGCCCGGTACACACACGGTCGCCGCGTTCGTGGGGGTTCGAGAGCCCGACGGGCGCCACGAGGACGTCACGACGATCCGGATTCGGTAGCGCAACGACCCGCTCAGTCGTCTGCGTCGGGTGCCGTCGGGTCGGAGCGCGCCGACTCCCCGGCCACGACGTCGTCGACGGCAGACGCGATGGCCTCGTCGCGACGGAGGTGACACGCCGCGTAGTGGCGGCCGTCACCGAGGGCCGGATCGACCTCGTAGGCGGGCGTCGCCGTCGCACAGACGCTCTCGTCTGTGAACCGTTCGGCGAGGAGCCGCTCGGCGTCGTCCCACGCGCCGCGTTCGAGTCGGTCGAACGCCTCCTCGAGCACGGTGCCGGCCGCACCGCTCGGTACCGCGTCCGCGAAGTACCGCTGGCGGAGCACGTCGGGGGCGGTTTCTTCGAACGCCCGGCGCTCGACCGCCCGTTTGAACCGCAAGAGGTTCTCCCAGGCGCCCTCGCGCAGCTCGTACGCCGTCGGCTGTATCACCTTCGGACAGCGCGTCCGGAACCGACAGCCCGACGGCGGGTCGATCGGTGACGGCACGTCGCCGGAGAGCGTCGCCGTTCGCCCGTCGCTTCGTGGGTCGGGAACCGGAATCGCATCGAGCAGCGCCTTCGTGTACGGGTGTTGCGGGTGCTCGAACAGCTCCTCTTTGTCGGCCAGCTCCACGACGTTCCCGAGGTACATCACTGCCACGCGGTCGGAGATGTGACGGATGACGCTCAGGTCGTGTGCGATGAACAGGTACGTCAGGTCGAACTCCGCCTGGAGCGACTCCATCGTGTTGAGTACCTGTGCCTGGATGGAGACGTCGAGCGCCGAGACGGGCTCGTCACAGACGATGAAGTCTGGGTTCACCGACAGCGCCCGCGCGAGGTTCACGCGCTGGCGCTGCCCCCCGGAGAACGCGTGTGGGTAGCGGTTGTAGTGTTGGGGATCGAGTCCGACCTTTTCGAGCAGCTCCTTGGCGCGAGCCTCCCGTCCCTCCTCGTCGAGCATCCCGTGGGCCCGCATCGGCTCCTCGACGATCGGGCCGACCTTCATCCGCGGGTCGAGTGACGACTGCGGGTCTTGGAAGATCATCTGCATGTCCTTGCGCTTTCGTCGCAGCGGCTCACCCGACAGCGACGCGAGGTCGTCGCCCTGAAAGTAGACGCTGCCGTCCGTCGGTTCGAGCAGCCGGAGGACGGTGCGCGCGAGCGTCGACTTCCCGCAGCCGGACTCCCCGACGAGTCCAAGCGTCTCTCCCTCGACGATGTCGAAACTCACCCCGTCGACGGCGCGGACGCTCGCGGTCGACCGAGAGACGTACGGAAACTCGTCCGTGAACTCGACGCCGCCCAACAGCCCACCCTCGGCGTCGAAGTGCTTCGTGAGGTTTCGAACCTGTACCAACGCGTCCGGGTTCGACGCCGGCGGGCCGACGTCGCTCACTCCGCGTCACCCCCGGTCTCTGTGAACCCCGCAGAGAATCCACCCGTCGCCTCCGCGTCGATCGGGACGCTCTCGTCGTACCCCACGTCGAAGCCGTCGTGTTTCACGCACGCTGCCGTGTGTGTCGACGCCGCGTCCTGCAGGTCTCGCGGCTCCGGGTGGACCTCACGACACACCGCTCTGGCCTCGGGACACCGGGGATGGAACCGACAGCCCGACGGCGGGTCGATCGCCTCCGGCATCACCCCTCGTATGGGGTCGAGTTCCTCGATCGTCTCGTCCGGGCGGGGCATCGAGTCGAGCAGCGCCGACGTGTACGGGTGACGCGTGTCGTAAAACAGGTCGTCGACCGCGGCCTGCTCGACGATCTCGCCGAGGTACATCACGTTGACGCGGTCGCAGATCTCCGCGACGACGCTCATGTCGTGGGTGACCCAGATGAACGCGGTGTCGTACGTCGCCTGGAGGTCCGTCACCAGCTCTAAGATCTCGCCTTCGACGGTGACGTCGAGGGCGGTGGTCGGCTCGTCGGCGACGATGAGATCGGGCTCACAGGCGAGCGCCATCGCGATCAGCACGCGCTGTCGCATCCCCCCCGAGAACTGGTGGGGATACTCGTCGTACCGCTCTGCCGGCGCCGGGATCCCGACCTCTCTGAGCATGTCGATCGCCTCGGCTCTCGCCGCGTCGGCGTCGAGGTCGCGGTTGAGCTCGATGAACTCCCGGAGCTGGCCCCCGACGGTGAACACGGGGTTCAACGACTCCATCGGGTCCTGAAAGATGATCGCGATGCGGCGCCCGCGGATCCGTTCGCGCATCGCCGACTCCGAGAGCATCTCCTCGCGCGGGCGGAGTTCGCCGTTCGGCCCCTCTTCGAGTCCGAACAACGTCTCGCCGTCGAAGACGATCTCGCCGCCGACGATCTCGCCGGGGCTGTCGACGAGGCGGAGGATGCTGGCGGTCGCGACCGACTTGCCGGCGCCCGACTCGCCGACGAGCCCGACGATCTCTCCCTCGTGAACGTCGAACGAGATGCCGTCGACGGCGCGGACCGTCCCGTCTTCGGTGAAGAACTGTGTCTTGAGGTCGCGTACGCTGAGTAGGGGGTCGCTCATGTCAGTTGTTGATGCGTGGGTCGAGCGCGTCTTGGAGCCCGTCCCCGAGGATGTTGAACCCGATGACGGTGATCAGGATGGCGATACCGGGGAAGATGCTGAACGTCGGCGCAGGGAGCATGTACCCCCGCGACGCGGACAGCATCTGTCCCCACGACGGCGTCGGCGGCTGTGCGCCGAAGCCGAGGAACGAGAGCCCGGCGACGATGAGGATGCTCACGCCGACCTGCAGGGTCGCCTGAACGAGAACCGGCGCGAAGCTGTTCGGGATGACGTGTCGACGGATGATGTTCCGGTCTCTCACCCCGGCGGCCCGGGCGGCCTCGACGTAGTCCTCCTCGCGGATCGAGACGACCCGGGACCGGATGAGTCGGTTGAACACCGGAATCGCGGTGATGCCGACCCCGACCATCGCGAACGTGAGGTCCCGCCCGAACGCGGTCATGAACGCGATGACCAGCACGAGAAACGGGATCGCGTAGATGGTCTCGGTGACGCGCTGGAGCACGTCGTCGATCCACCCGCCGTAGTAGCCGGAGACCGCGCCGATGACGGTGCCCCCGCCGAGGCCGATGGCAGTCGCGAGGAACCCGACCGTCATCGCGATCCGCGTGCCGTAGATCGTGCGGGCGAGCAGGTCGCGCCCGCGGTGGTCGGTGCCGAGCGGGTGCTCGATCACCCCCTGCCCGAACTGGTTCTCCATGCCGACCGGCGGGAGCAGCCGTCGAACGGTCTCTGGATCGGTCTCGGGGTTGTACAGGATCGCCTCCGCGACCGCGTAGTCGAGGAGGTAGTAGTCGACCGCCGCGAAGACCGCGACGAACGTCATGAGTCCGACGACGTAGGCCCCGATCCGTGCCGTCGTGTCCTGTCGGACCTGCTTCAGCGTGTACCGAGCGCCGACGCGGGCCTCGACCTCGTCGGGGCCGCCGCTCGCGTCGCCGTCGACCGGCGCGTCGTCGTCCGTGGGAGCGCTGTCGATCGCCATCAGTCGTCACCGTAGGTGACCCGTGGGTCGAGGTAGCTGTACGCGACGTCGGTGACGATGACACCGACCACGTAGACGACCCCGAACACGAGCGTCGTCCCCATGATCAGCTCGTAGTCTTGGTTGTTGATCGCCGTGATGATCAGTCGGCCCATCCCCTGGATCTCGAAGACCGTCTCCGTGAGCACCGCACCGCCGAGCGCGGTCGAGAGCCCGAGACCGATGATGGTGATCACCGGGAGCTGTGCGACCTGAAACGCGTGCTTGCGGACGATCGTCGACTCGGGGACGCCGTACGCCCGCGCGAGCGTCACGTACTCGCCCTGGAGAGAGTCGACCATCGACGAGCGCTCGATCCGCGTGATCTGTGCCATCTGGAGCGTCCCGAGCGCGACCATCGGTAAGACGAGGTGGTGGACCGACTGCCGGAGCACCTCGAGTCGCGTCGCCGCGCCACGGACGTCCGCGGGATCGGCCCACGGGAGGACGAGCCCCCGCGCCGGGAACCACCCCAGGTAGAACGCGAAGACGATGATCAACACCAGCCCGATCCAGAACGACGGCGTCGAGACGCCGATCAACGAGACGACCCGGGAGACGTGGTCTGCAGGCTCGTTCCGGCGCTTCGCCGAGAGCACGCCGAGCGGGATTGCCGTGACGATCGCGAACGCGAACGCCGACAACATGAGCAGCAGCGTCACCGGCAGCCGCAACAGGATCATCTCGAGCACCGGCCGGTCGTAGTAGATACTCTGGCCGAGGTCGCCCGTGACTACCCCGGCGAGGTAGGTGAGGTATCGCTCGTGTATCGGCCGGTCGAGTCCGTACCGGGCGCGGATCGCCTCGACCTGTTCTTGTGCCGGCGTCGGGCCGAGCATGATCTCGACCGGGTCGCCGGGGATCTGATTGGCGAGGACGAACGTGATCGTCACGATCCCGAGTAAGACGGGTATCGCCTGTACGAACCGCCAGAGCGTGTATCGGAGGAGGCCCACGGGTCGTGACGAGTTATCGTGAGACCGAGACGGTGGTGTGGTCGGTCGCCACCTGAACCTCGGTCGCGATCGGGTGTGCACTGAAGCCGTCGACGGCGTTGCGGATCCCGTACGAGTTGTTCAGGTTGTACGCCGGGAGGTGCACGCGCGCTTCGAGCAGCTGGGTCGTCGCGTCGATGTAGCGCTCGCGGCGCGTCTCGTAGTCGGCGGACTCACGCGCCTGTGTGAGCATCTCGGAGGCCTCGTCGTACCCGTGGAAGGTCCCGTTGGTGACTCCGTTGGTCTGCTGGCTGAGCAGGTAGTACGCGAACGCGTCCGGATCGGGCGATCCAGACCAGCCGAGCGTGTACATGTTGTACGCGTCCTCGCTGTTCGGTCCCTCGTCGCTCTGGTACGTCTGGATGAAGGTCCCCCAGTCGAGCCGCTGAACTTGGACGTTCTCGAAGCCGGCGTTCTGGAGCCCGTCGCCGATGGTGATCCCGATCTGCTCGCGCATGTCGTCCGGGGGCACGATGATCCGCCACTCGTAGTCGGTCGGAACGCCCGCCTCCTCGAACAGCGACTGTGCCGTCTCGATGTCCTGGTCGTGCGGGATGCTCGCCCACTCGTCGACCGGGAACTCCCACTCTTCGGAGATCGACGCCGGGTACGGGCTGTACTGGCGCACGCCGGAGGGCTCGACGAAGTTCTCGATGGCCTGGTCCATCGAGAAGCAGTAGTCGACTGCCTCACGGACGCGCGGGTCGCTCGTCGGGCCGTTGGCACAGTTGAACGCCAGGTAGTAGTAGCCGACACCTGGGGACTCGGTGATCTGTGCGTTCTGGTTACCCTCGACCGTCTCGTACAGCTGTGGAGGGATCGTCTCGATGACGTCGACGTTGCCCGTCTCGAGTTCGGTGACCCGAGTGGTCTGTTCTTCGATCGGGTCGAACTCGATCCCCGCGACCGCGGGACGGCTGTCGGTGTCCCAGTAGTCGTCCCACCGCTCGACGGTCGCGTAGTTCTCCGGCTCCCACTCGACGAGCTGGAAGGGGCCGGAACCGACCGGGTCTTGGTTGTACGCCTCTGGGTCGTCGCGCCGGACGTCCGCGTTGACCACGTTACGCACCATCGCCGTGGTGAACGCGCCGTACGGGTACTTGAGATCGAACTGAACGGTCGTCTCGTCGACCGCCTCGGCGGTGTCGATCATGTTGACCTCGGAGGCGTTCTCGGTCTGTTCGTCGACCGGAGCGGTCATGGTGTGGACGACGTCGTCGGCAGTGACCGGATCGCCGTTGTGGAAGGTCGCCCCCTCGCGAAGCGGGACGATGTACCGGGTACCCTCGCGCTCGACGGTCGGCATGTCGGCGGCGATCTTCGGCTGGATACTCACGTCGGTGCCGTACTCGTAGAGGCCGTCGAAGATCTGGCCGGCGATCTGCCCCGAGGGGACGTCGTTGATCACGACGGGGTCCATGTCGAGTGGGCCCTTCACCTGTGCGAAGTACAGCGTCGGGTCGGCACCGCCGTCTTCGGACGAGCCGCCATCGTCCGTGGAGCCGGACTCCCCACCACCCGTGCAGCCGGCGAGGAGGAGCGAGGTGCCCGCGGCGCCAGAGGCGAGGAGTCGTCGTCTGGAGAGCCCTGTCTGCCGTTGCTGAGACATACCTGTTGCTTGATGGTAATACACAAAAACGTTGTCTTCGGTCGGTCACGGATGGGCGCGCCGCGTGGCCGACCGCTGATCTCGTGACTCGACATGATACGAGTGACGGCGCGGTGAGCCGGGTCGGGAGTCGACGTATCGGATCGGCCCCCGCCATCACGCGACGGCGGAGTCCGTATTTGATCAGCGTTCGTCACGAACGCCCGGCAGATCGGCGCTGAACGACGGTATTATTCGGCAAACGCCGCCGAGAGCGCCAGTAGATTTATGTCCATGTTGCCGTTTTCACCAACAGACACCGAATGACCGACACAGACTCCGACGGTCTCACACACCTGTACAGCGAGACCGTTCGCGCGACGATGGACGGGGGAACGTACGGCGCGTGGCGGTCGATAGCGGGCGCCGACGCCGTGCCGTTGAGCTTCGGCTTTCCGTACCCCGACTCGTTCCCGAACGACGCCCTCGTCGAGTCGGCCGAGGCGCTCGTCGCGGCCGAAGGCGACTGCGCGCTCCAGTACGGCGGCGGCGAGTACGCGGACGCGCTCCCCGAGTTGATCGCGTCGCGAGCACGCGACCGTGGCATCGCGTGCACGGCCGACGAGATACACCTGACGAACGGGGCGACGAACGCGATCGACACCGTCTGTCAGACGTTCCTCGACCCCGGGGACGCGGTGTTCGTCGAGGGACCGACGTTCATGGGTGCACTGCGGTTGTTCCGCAACTACGACGTCGAGATCGCCGCGTTCGACGTCGACGAGGACGGGCTCGACGTCGAGGCGGTCGCCGCGGCACTCGAGGCCCGTGCCGCAGCCGGCGAGACGCTGCCGACGCTTCTGTACACCATCCCCACGTTCCACAACCCAACCGGGGTGACGCTCACCGCGGACCGACGGGCCCGGCTGCTCGAACTCGCCGAGACGTACGACTTCGTGATCCTCGAAGACGACCCGTACGGTCAGCTGCGGTTCGACGGCACGGAACCCGCACCGATCAAGGCGCTCGACGAGAGCGGGCGCGTGGTCCGAGTCAACACGTTCTCGAAGACGATCGCGCCCGGCGTCCGGACGGGGTGGACGATCGCAGACGAGGCGATCACGGCGCAGTTCGACCGGATCAACGCCGGCGGTGAGCCCAGCTTCACCCGTGGACTGATCACGAAGTACGCCGAAGACGGCCGGCTCGACCGCGCGATCGAGGCGCTGTGTGCCGGCTACGAGCCTCGTCGCGACCAGCTCCTCGAGAGCCTCGAAGCGAGGATGCCGCCGGGAACGACGTGGAGTGAGCCCGACGGGGGGTTCTTCGTCTGGGTCGGGTTCCCCGACGGCGTCGACGCGGAGACGATGCTCGACGACGCCATCGACCGCGGCGTGACCTACCTGCCGGGGACCTTCTTTTACCCCGACGACCGCGGAGCGGGACACGCCCGCGTCTCGTTCAGCCACACGACCCCAGAAGCGATCGACGAGGGGATCGCCGCGCTCGCCGGTGCCGTCGAGGCGGCGATGCCGACGGCCGAGGCCGACGACTGACCGGGCTCAAACGACGCGGTTCTGGAACTGTTCGGGCGCTCCGGCGACGGTTCGGCCCACGATCCGGTCTCGTCTCGACGGGTCCGCTCACTCGGTCGGCCCGACGGCCCGGACCGTCCCGACGCCCTTGCTCGAGCCCTCCCGGAAGACGAACCGCTGGCCCGCCTCGACGAGGTACGGCCGGAACTTGAATCGGACGCGAGTACGGCCGGTGTCACCCGGGAGGAGCCGTCCCTCCGCCGGGGTGAAGACGGCCGCCTCCGAGAGGGTCTCTAAGTGGACCACCGGCTCGTACCCGGGCTGGATCCGCGTCGGGTGGTTGAGCACCATCACCTCGGCGTCGAACGACCGGACCGGCGTCGGGTCGGCGTCCCGGGGGACGAGCGCCATGCCGCGTTCGACGTCTTCCTCGTCGACCCCCTTCAGCGCGATACCGACGATCCGGCCGGCCGTCGCCCGGTCGACCCGGTGGTAGTGCATCTCGATGGACCGGACCTCAACCTCGCGGAAGGAGCCGTCGGCCATCGGCCCCAACAGGAGTTCGTCGCCCGCCTCGACGACGCCCGAGTTCACCGTCCCGGAGGCGACCGCGCCGACGCCGGTCACCTTGTAGCTCCGGTCGACGTACATCCGGAACGCCTCCCGCTCGGGCGTCGCGCGCTTGGGGAGCGTCTCGAAGAGCCGGTCGAGCGTGTCGAGGCCGGTCCGTTCGACCGCGCTGGTTCGGAGCACGGGTACCACGCCGTCACCCACCTCTGCGACGGCGGTGTCGACGCCGTATCGATCCACCGGAAGCGGGGTCTCGCCGACGTCTCGCAGCGTCGACTCCACCTCGCGCTCGACGGCCGCGAGCCGCTCGTCGGTGACGACGTCCGTCTTGGTTATCGCGACGATGGTCGGGAGTTCGGTCGCGAGGAGGATACCGAGGTGCTCGCGCGTCGTCGCGGTCGGGCCGTCGTCGGCCGCCACGACGAGCAGCCCGTAGTCGAGCTTCTGGCCGACGAGCCCACGGATGGTCGTACGGAGCCACGGCTCGTGGCCGACGGTGTCGACGAACGACACCAGTCGGTCGGCCTCCTCGACGATCCGGGCCCGGTCGGACTTGCGATGTGGGTTGTCCATACGGACCGGGTCGCCCGCGTCCTCGGCGAAGCCGTACACCGCGTACGAGAGGTCGGCAGAGAGCCCGCGTTCGACCTCGTGTGGCTGGACGTCGAGGAAGCCGCGGGTCCCGCCCTGGCCGTCGTCGGCCTGGCCGGTGACGAGGCTGCCGACGAGCGTCGATTTGCCGTGGTCGACGTGCCCGGCCGTACCGATCACGAGGTGGTCGTCGTCCGTCGCGAACATCGCGCCCTCTCTGACGGTCGCGAGTCCCACGAGTCCGGCCGCGTCGCCCTCGCCGTCCGCTCCGGCGCTCCACGTCTCCACGTCGGCGATGTGGGCGTCGGCCTCCTCGGCGAGCAACGAGAGGACGTCCATCGTCTCGGAGAACGCCTCGGGGGCGATGCCGGCGAGCCCACCGTCGTCGGTGACGCCCACCACGTACGTTGCTTCGCCGTCACCAGAGAGAACGCGGTGTCGGAGTTGGGCGACGAGCGACTCCATCCGACCGTCTGCGAGGTGGATCTCGCGGGTGAGCCGCTCTTTGAACTCGATCGCACCGCCGTCGCGCTCGCCGCGCTCCAGGGCCCGCCGTAAGGCGGACCGGTCAGCGCTCATAAAATTCGGTACGTGATAGCACGGCTTAACGGTTTTCGTCCGTGGGGTCCAGAGCGGTCCCGAGCGGACCAGAGCCGGCTCGAGCGGTCCGTTCGGCTCGTGAGTCGTCGATGAGTGTTCCGGAGGTCCCGCGCTCAGGGACCGTCCCCACGCGTCAGGTCGAGATAGGTCCGTCGGACCGTCACCGGTGTGACGTCGGCGGCCGCAGCCACGGCCGCCTGGGTGCAGTCGTCCCCGCGTTGTCTGGCAGCCGTGTACACACAGGCAGCCGCGACGCCGACCGGGTTTCGACCGTTCGCGATGCCCTCGGAGACGGCCCGGTCGGCGAGGTCGCGGGCACGGGCCTCGGTTTCGGCCGAACAGCCGAGGTCGCTCGCGAGCCGCGGCAGGTACTCGGCCGGGGCGGTCGGCCCGATCGGGAGCCCGAGTTCGCGGTTCATCGCGTCGAAGGCGGCGCGGTGTTCCGCCTCCGTGGCCTTCGCGACCGCACACACCTCGGTGACCGTTCGCGGGACGTCGACGGTTCGGCAGGCGACGTACACACACGCGGCCGCGAACCCCTCGATGGACCGACCACGGAGCAGCCGGGCGTCCTGTGCGGAGTCGAACAGCGAACAGGCGGTCTCCCGGAGACCCGTCGGCAGCTCTAACGCGCCGACGAGTCGACGGATCTCGGTGTACGCGTACACCCGATTTCGGTCGCGCTTGGTGGCGATCTGCGCGCGGTTGTGTTGGGTCCGCATACGGGCCAGTCGGCGGCGCTTGCGACCGGCGACGTGGGTCGACCGGCCGATCTCCGTCGAGAGGCCGCGGTCGTGACGCGAGCGTGTTCGCGGCGCGCCCGTTCGTTTCGGGTCAGTCTCGTCGTCGTCGAACGACCGCCACTCCGGGCCGTGGTCGATCCGATCGGCCTCGACGACGAGCCCGCACTCGGCACACACGCGCTCCCCGCTCGTCGTCTCGATGCGGCCGTCGCACTCGGGACAGGCGTCCGTGTGGCGGTGCGTGAGCGCCGACGGCGGGGAGACGAGAGACCGGGTCGTCCGCGAACGACTCGGGTTCGTCGCCGGCGTCCGGTCGTCGCGCGGCCGATCACCGTGCGGTCGGTCTGTGGGGACCCCATCGTTCGGTAGCCGGTCGTCGGTCGAGTCGGTGGCGGCCGCGCCGGAGCGGATCGAGGGTGCCTCGCTCATCACACCTGAACGTTGGGCCCGATCGGTTACTTAAATCCAGGTCGATCCACCGGATCCCCGGCGATCGGCCGACCGATTACCGACCGGTTACCGGTCGGTGATCTCGGCGAGCGTCGGGGCACCGATCGCGTCTCAGGCGGTGGATTTATCAGTCGATCCGCGGCAGTGGTGCACATGACGCTGTCGGAGATCGCCGACGGGCTCACGATCACCCTCGACCAGCGCGACCGAGGGGTCGCCGTCGCCGACGACACCGACGTGCCGCTCGTCGAGCGACTCCGCGAGCACGCCGACGCCCTCCCGTGTACGCCAGCGGCGACCGCGACGCTGGTGGACGCCTACACTGCCGGCTGGAGCGTGGGCGACGCCGCGGCAGCCGCCGGCGTGACGCCGATGACTGCCGCGAAGACGCTGCACCGCTGTGGCGTCGACGGCGTGTGCCCGCTCGCACCCACCCGTCGCGCGGTGGTTCGCGAGTGGCTCGACGGGGCTATCGCGCGCAGCGAGGCGCTCGCGCTCACGGGTGGCGACGAAGCAGACTTCGCACTCACGGCGTACGTCGAGACCCACGACCCGCTGCCGGCCGTCGCCGACGCCGTCGCCGCGAACCTAGCCGGCTCCTCGCCGCTCGGGTGCGGACTCGGCGCGGCCGACCCGCTCGGCGACGCGGTCGGTGCACCCGATGAGCTCCGATAGCACGGTCGCTACCCCGTGAGTCGGTCGAACACGCCCGGCCGGTCGAACTCGAGATCGAGCGAGGTGTCGAACAGCGTCTCGTACGCGTCGACGACCGCACCCGTGTACGCGTCGGTCGCCGTTGCCGTGGTCGGTGCCGCCGCGACGGGTGAGTTCGTCACGCCGATCGACGCGTCGAGGGCCCCGTCCGTCGGCTCGTCCGCGTCGGTGGCTGTCGTATCCGTGCGCGCTACCGCGACCGTCGCGTCGACGCTGCTGCCGACGTCGGCGACTCGACCGTAGAGCCGAGCGAGTGCGTCGCGGCCGTGTGGCGTGGCCGGCCGAACCGCGGCGACGCGGTCGACCGTCGTGACGACGGCGACGGCCTGATTCGAGGCGACGGGCGGCGTGTCGACGACCACCGCGTCGTACGCGGCCGCCGCCTCGTCGATGCGGCGTTCAAGTGCACGCGCGGCTTCGGCGGTCTTCGCGCGAGCGACGCGCTCGAACGGGGCCCGAGCGGGAACCATGTCGGCACGACCGTCGAGTGCGCCACGCGCGTCGTCGTCGACCGCGATCGGATACGTCGCCGCCGACAGCGACGCGTCGGGGTCGTCGGTGAGGAGCGTCGTGAGGTCGGTGCCGATCCGACCGGAGACGTACTCCGAGAGTCCCTGAGTCGCGTAGGCGGCGTCGAGGACGACGACGTCGTGACCGGCACGGGCGCCGACAGCCGCAAGTTCGACGGCCGTCCGGGTGGTTCCCGCGCCGCCGGTCGCGCCGACGAGCGCGAGGGTGTGTGGCGTCATCGGCTCACGCCGAGGTCGCGTCGGCGATCGAGTCGGCGAGCGCGTCGAGATCGTCCGAATCGAGGTCGGGACGGTCGCCCGCGACCGCGTGGATCGGCGCGCCGCCGTCGTCGTCAAATCGTGGGATCACGTGTGCGTGCACGTGTGGCACCTCCTGGCCGGCCGCCTCGCCGTCGTTGATCCCGACGGTCGCGGCGTCGGCATCGACCGCGTCCTGGACGCGCGGGGTGAGGTCGGCGACCGCCTCGAAGACGGCGGCCGCGAGGTCGGTCTCGAGGTCCTCGATGCGGGCCGCGTGCGACTTCGGGATCACGAGGGTGTGTCCGGGCGCGAGCGGGTTCGCGTCGAGGAACGCGAGGACCGCGTCGGTCTCGTACACGGTGCGTGCCGGTACGTCTCCTGCGACGATCGAACAAAAGATGCAGTCGTCGGTCATGTCAGAGGGGTCGACGGCGCGGGGTATCAAGGTTTGGCGTGTGGGTGCGACGACTTCACCTGGCTGTGACGGATGCAGAGACGTGGGTGAGCAGACGCGATCGAAGCGGCGGAGTCACCGCGTGCCAACGTTAATGTTCGAGAGGAGCTGTAGTTCGCCCCCGGCGGTCCCGACCTCATCGGCGATCTGTGTTCGGATGTTCGTTTCCTGTTCGCCTGTAAAATCCAGGTTGACGCGGATATCGATGAGAAACGTTTCACCGGAACCGATCGTGAGTGTGTTGCCGGGGTCGCCGGGTGTCGACTGAGTCGGAGAGAGCTGCGTCTCATTGGCATTCTCTCGCGGATCGACATCGACGAACTGGTACAGCTGGGCGACATCGGCCTCCGTCACTCTGTTCGCGTCGACGTCCGGCCCGTACGTGTACGAGATGGCGTAGTCTTTCGAGGCTGAGCCGGTGTTCGTGATCGCGATCGCAGTCGGGGCCTCGAATGTTTCGTCTGTCGATGGAAGGTCGACGTTCATCGCGACCTCGAGTTCGTCGTTCGTCTTCGCGTTTGCGGCGATCAGACGACCGACGCCGCCGCCGGTGCC
>ERZ1034517.155-NODE-155-length-18209-cov-16.524237_pt1 | contig 18209 bp, 20 predicted proteins | sample MGYA00520599_ERZ1034517 | MGnify/ENA primary metagenome ERZ1034517 (study PRJEB33760, sample SAMEA4777701) | hypersaline lake metagenome | biome: hypersaline environment; feature: brines | place: Spain | collected 2012-08 | depth 0 m ...
TCAATCCGAGATGAACTCGTTGTCGCGCCAGTTCACGCCGTTGTCGCTGTCGCCTGCGCCCTGCGGGCTCTCGACGACCTCGATGCTCGCCGGGCGAGACTCTCCCTCGACGATACGGGTCGCCTCGAGGTCGCCGTCGACCTCGGTGATGGCGGTGAGCGTGCCCTTCTCTGCACGCGTGGCGAGTTCTTCGAGGACGACGAACATCGGATACTGCAGCGCCGTGTTCTGGAGGACGGTTTCTCTGTCACCTTTGAAGCAGGCGAACTCGACGAGCTCCGATGGGATCTCCTCTTCTTCGTCGTCCATCCACTGTGGGCCGCCGGCCCGCGGCGGTTCCTCCTCGTACACCCGCGTCTCGGTGACCGACGCCTTCAGCTGGGCGGTCGGGGTGTACTTACTGATGCTCTCGTCGTCGGAGAGTGCCTTGATGATCAGCGTGTTGTTCCTGCGCGTGATGTCGATACCGTCGATGGCGGCCGGAAGGTCGGGGGCTTCGTCGAAGTACGCCTCTACGTCTTCGAGTGGCAGTTCGAGCGTCGAGTGAAGTCGGAACACGCGGCCTGTCATGATGTGCTGGGTGGGGATCGAACCGGCCGTCGCGGCGCGGCGTGGAATCGACCGTTCTAGGCGTATGTACGCGCCGTAGGTTTATAGGACCTACTCTTCGACAGATCTCGTCACCCGGTCCCGTGCGGAACGTCACACCGGTGTCGTGTCGACTCACTCGGCGCCGAGTTCGGCGGCCAACTCGCCGCGTTCGTCGAGCTCTGCGAGGACGTCGCTCCCCCCGACGAACGAGCCGTCGACGAACGTCTGTGGGATCGTCTCCCACCCGCTGTGTGCCTCGAGCGCCTCGCGGTACGCGCCCAGTGCGGGGAGGACGTCTACGGTCTCGAACTCCTCGACGTGTTGGCCGATCAGCTCGACGGCGCGCTGTGAGTAGCCACACTGTGGCATCAGCCGGTTCCCCTTCATGAAGAGGACGACGTCGTTCTCGGCTATCGTCTCGTCGACGTCCGTGCGAATCGTCTCGGGGTCCACGTCGGCATCGGGTTGAAACGTCATGCGGCCGGGTACGCGACGCCGGCTCAAATGAATTCCGGCCGGTCACTCCCGGTCGACGCTGACCACGTCGACGAGCGAGTAGAGCGGGACGCCCTCGATCGCGTCGTAGCCGAACTTGTCGACGAGTACGACGCAGGCGACGGGCTCTCCGCCGTGCTCACGGATCGCTTCGATCGTCTCGCGCATCGTCGTCCCCGAGGTGACGATGTCGTCGACGACGTAACAGTCGCGGTCGCGGATCGCCGCGAAGTTCCGAGAGAACCCGCCGCCGTGTTCGGGGATGTCGCCCTCCTCCCACTGGTGTTTCGCGGGCGCGTACGTCCCGAGGTCGGTGTCTAGCTCGCGGGCCACGGCGGTCGCGAGCGGCGCGCCGGCCTTCTCGATGCCGACGGTCAAATCGACGGCTTCACCTTGCTTCGCGAGGAGGTCGGCCATCGCGCGCGCGGCGAAGGTGAGCCGCGTCGAGTCGCGCCCGATCGCGGACCAGTCCACGTGAATGTCGGCCGAGGAGGTGGTGTCGACGGCGCTGGCGCGGCTCTCTCCGCCACCACCCCGCTCGACGAGCCAGCTCGCGGTCTCGCGTGAGACGTTCAGCTCGTCGGCGATCTCACCCTTCGAGAGGCCGTGGTCGGCGAGCTCCGCTGCGCTGTCGATGAGGTCGTCAACGTTCTTCATACGCGGCGAATTCGACCGCCGTTTTAATAGTCGTGTCGTCATCCACGAAGGCCGCCTCGAACGACTCGAGCGGGTACACTCCCGTGACGAGATCCGAGAGGAACGACGTAGGGAGCGAGCCGAGCGCGTCGACGGCGGCCTCGAAGTGTCCGTAGCCGGAGTTGACGCTCCCGACGAGCGCCTTGTTGTGGAGCACGAGTTCGCGGTGGAGACGGCCCACGTCGACCTCGAGGGACATGTCGCCGGGGACGCCCAACAACGCGGCCACCCCGTTCGGCGCGAGCGCGTCGACGCTCTCGAGGGCGTGTGGGGCGTACCCGGTCGCCTCGAAGACGAGGTCGACCGCCTCGTGCGCTGCTGGAACCGTCGGCACGGGCGTCTCCGTCGAGTTCACGTACGTCGCACCGATCGACTCGATCACGTCGATCGTCGGGTCCGGCCGCTCGCGTCGACCCAAACAGTAGACCCGGTCGAACGTCTTCTCGAGTATCGCCGCCGTGAGCAGACCGAGTGAGCCGTTCCCCAGAACGAGCACGGACTCCGGCGTCCACTCGAACGCGCTCCGACTCGCGAACGCCTGTTCGACCGCCTTCTCGGTTATCGACGCCGGTTCGACGAGGAACCCCCACTCGGCGAGCGTCGACGGCACGTCGACGAGGTACGCCTCCGGACTGGTGAAGTACTCGGCCATGAACCCGTGTGCGCCCACGATGCCTCGCTCGTGGTACGCGCCACTCGGTGCCATGTCCGGCTCTCCCCGCGCGAAGTACGCGTTCCCGCCGTCCGGTGGCCGACGCACCGTCGGCGCGACGAGGTCGCCGGCGGCGAATCGCGTCCCGTTCGGGTCGACGACGACGCCGACCGCCTCGTGGCCGAGCACGAGGTGGTCCTCACCTGCCGGCGGCTCGCCGTGTGTCCCGGCTATCACCTCGTGGTCGGTGCCGTCGACGCCGACGCGAAGCGTGCGGACGAGCGCCTCGCCGGCCGCGGGTTCCGGTCGCGGCTTCTCGACGACCACCGGCTCGTCTCCGCCCTCGTAGACCGCGATCGCTTTCATGACGCGTTCGAAGCTCCACGCGGCTAAAAGATTTCTTCTGCTTCGAGTTAACCCCGCGCTGCCGGTCGACTGGCTTTTTTGCCTCCCGACCCGACACCGTGTCGTGTGTACCCTCACGCTCGCCTGGCAGCCGTTCGAAGACGCGCCGGTAGCGCTCGCGGCCACCCGTGATGAGGCGTACGACCGCCCTTCGGATCCGCCCGCGGTCCGTGGTGACGACGACCGGTACCTCGCACCGTGCGATCGAACGGCGGGCGGAACCTGGATCGGTCTCGGTGGCTCGGGGACGGTCGCCGCGATCGCCAACCGGTGGCTCGACGCGGACCGAGATGGCGATCGATCCCGGGGTCACCTCGTCGTCGACTGCCTCCGACGGCCGACCGCTGAAGCGGCCGTGCGCTTCGTCGAGGACGACGTCACCGAGCGAACGTACGACGGGTTCACCCTGCTCGTCGCCGACGACGTCGCCGCCTTTCGGGTGGCGTACGACGGCTCGCTCGCCGTCACGCCGCTCGCTCCCGGCGTGCACGTCGTCGGAAACGTCGGGTCGGTGTGTAACGGACGGGCGGCGTTTTCAATCCCCGAGACGCGCGCCGAGGCCGGCACTCGGCGAGCGGACAGCGTCCGCCGTATCGCGGCGACGGTCGTCCCGAGCCCTGGTGAATCGAGCGCCGACTGGCTCGACCGCGCCACCGCCGTCCTCGCCGACCACGAGTTCGACGCGTGTCTCCACGGCGACCGATTCGGCACGCGGTCGCTCACGCGCCTCCGCACAGGACCCGATCCGACGATGGGGTTCGCGGACGGTCCACCGTGTTCGACGCCAGTCGAGCCCGTCGAGGTCCCGGACGCGTTCGCCGAGAGCGCCCCAGGCGGCGTAGACGACGCGTCTGCAGAGTCGTCGTGAGTCACCGCCGCCGACACCGAGCGCTCTCTGGAACCGACCGGCATCACGGGGTGGAAAGCCAGGTTTAAGCGACTCGCAGGCGGCTGTCCGGACATGAGCGCGTCCGAACTGGAGTCAGATCTCTCCGCTGACGAGCGAGAGGGACTCGACCTCATCCGCGAGACGGGCGGTATCCACCAGAGTGACTTCTGGAAGGAACTGGACGTCTCCTCGCGGAAGGGGAGCCGCATCGCCGAGGCGTTACAGGAGTCCGGGCTGATACGGCGCGAGAGCGCGGTGTACGACGGGCACAACACGTACTACTTGGAGCCCGCCCCGCGCGACCTCGACTTCGCGCTGCTCATGGCCGGTGACATGCTGTCGCCGTTCATCGGCGAAGAAGAGGTCGATCCACAGTCAGACGCCTTCTCGCAGTGGCTCATGAACCTCGCGTACGAGGAGTACTGAGGCAGCCGACGCCCACACACCCCCTGGCGTTCACCGCGCATCGTCGACGATAGCCCGAGCCACTCGTACCGCGCTCTCGAGTCCGGCACGGAATGCTGACGCCGAATCGGCCGCCTCCGCGCCGAAAAACGAGTCGCGGGCGGCCGTCCCCGGCTCCGGTCGGTCGTGGTTCGACACGCCACGCACGCTGAGATAGCGGTCCGCGAGACCGAACCGCCGAAGCGCCCTCGCGGTCCCGGCATCTTCCATCTCGGTCGCCCGATACGGCCCGCGGTCTCGCTCCGCTACGAACCGCGTCACCCGCGCGGCGATCTGACGACCGTGCCACAGCTCGTCCGCACACACGTTCGTTCCCACCGTCAGCCTCGGCTTCGCTGTCGACCCGTCGCCGACGAGCGATACCGTCTCACCGACCGATTTGGCGCGCGCGACGAGCGTCGAATCGAGGTCGATGATCCCGGCCGTGCCGGTGTACGGATCGGGTTCGACCGACGGCCCGGGTCCGTCGTCGTCGAACCGGACCTTGTCGTCCCAGTCGACGATACTGTCGGCGAGCACGACCGATCCGATCGGGAGGTCCGGCGGCGCGCCGGCGATGCCGACGGACAACACGAGCGCATCCCCCAGTGAGACGGTCTCGTCAGCACACAGGGCGGCCGTCGTCGACGCGGCGGCGACCTTTCCGACGCCGGTCGGAGCGACGGCGAGCCCCGCCCCGTCGTGCCGGAGCGGCGCCTCGACGCCCGGCACGTCGACGCGGTGGTCGAGGTCGTACGCCGCTCGCCACGGTCCGAGCTCTCCGTCGATCGGCGCGGCGTCCAGTCCATCGAACGCCGGAAGTACGAGCGCCTGAACGTCGACGACCATCGAATCATCAAGTGCCCGGCGACGACATGACCGTGTCGGCTCGTCTGCGGTCGTCACCGACGACACACGACCGTCGTCGACCACCACGGCCGCTCACGGTCACACGAGCGCAGCGAGCAGCGCGAGTGCCGCAGCCAGCGTCAACAACAGGACGCTTCGACCGATGCCGGCGCGAATCTCGACGTCTACGCCGACGGCCGCGAGAGCCCCTCGAGGATCCATCGCGGTGCGCATCGTCGCTCCGGCCAGCCACATCACGACACGGTCGACGGCGGCCCACAGCTCCGTGACGCCCCGTACCGTCGCCCGTCCGAGCACGAACGCCCCCGGATACGTCAGGGCGTCCACGTCGCGCATCCGGTGTGCGAGCCAGCCGAGCGGGCGCTTCAGCGCGAAGAATCCGACGAAGCCGGCGACGAGCAGCGCCCCGCTCTCGGTCAGGTGACTCGCGCTGTACGGCTTGAAGTACACCGCCTCGCTACGGATGATATCGGTGAACGGCATCACCTCGATCAGCTGTCCGTAGAAGACCCCGAAGAAGACGCACGCCCCAGCGGCCAGCGCCATCCCGACGGTCTGGAACGGCGTGGCGTCCTCGGGCGACTGCGATGCCGAGCCGTGGAAGAACACGTAGTAGCCGAGCTTGATGAACGACATGAACGTGCCGACGCCGCCGAGTATCAACAGCCACCAGAGCAGGCCACCTCCGGGAAGCTCGATGAGATGTATCTCGTGCGCGGAGTCGAGGACCATCCCCTTCGAAATGAAGCCGTTGAACCCCGGCACGGCGGTAATGGAGGCCGCACCGACGAGATAGACGAGGAATGTGACCGGCATCACCCGCCAGAGCCCGCCGAGGTCTCTAATGTCTTCGACCCCGGTCCGATAGACGACGACGCCGACGGCCATGAACAGCAGACTCTTGTACAACACGTTGTTGAACAGGTGTGCGAACCCGCCGGTGACGGCGAACTCGCCGACGGCCGTCGCCAGCCCGAACCCGGCCAACATGTACCCGAGCTGTGCCTGGATGTGATACGAGAGCAACCGGCGTGGGTCGTACTGCAACAACGCGAAGAACGCGCCGTAGACGGCCATGATCCCGCCGAGATACGCGAGCCACATCCCACCCTCGGGAAACGCGCGGTACATGACGTACGCGGCCGTCTTCGTCGTGAACACGGAGAGAAACACCGACGCGGCGACGTGTGGCCGCGGATAGGTGTCCGGCAGCCACGTGTGGAGGAACGGGAACCCACAGTTGACGCCGATCCCAATGGCGGCGAGCACCGTCGCACTCGCGTGGACGCCCGTCGTAGCTGAGAAGCGGAACACCGCGTCGGCCGGCACGCTGCCGAGCATCGACGCGCCGTGGACGACAACGGCGGCGAGCAGGAACGTGCCGCCGATCCCGTGGAACAGGGCGTACCGGTAGCCCGCTCGTACGGCGGCACCGCCGTGTTGCCACACGAGGAGCGTGCTGGTGACGGCCATCAGCTCCCAGAAGAACACGAGGGTGAGCCAGTCGCCGGCGTATATCGTTCCGAGCGTCGAGGAGACGTACACCAGCGCGAACGCGGTCACCCACGTGGGTGCTTCAGCGCCGTACGCGTACACCACCGCGGCGGTCGCCAAGAACCCGACGACGACCCCCATCAGCAGCGAGAACGCGTCGACGTTGAACAACACCACGTCGAAGCCGAGGAACCCGGTCGCGAGGTGTGTGCCGTGTCCGCCGTCACCGAGGAGGACGGCCTGCGCGAAGACGAACGCAGTCGAGAGTGCGGCGACCGCGTGACCCGCGCGTCGTGGAAGTGCGAGCACCAACAGCGCCGCGGCCGCGACCACGAGGTAGGGGGGAACCGCGGTGAGCAGCCCCATCACGGTCGGAACACCTCCGCGGGGAGCCGCGTGTCGACGACGAGCTCGATCAGCTGTAAGAAGCCGAGCTCGTACGGGATCACGCCGAGCAGGACCGCGAGGCTCATCGCCGTGAGGATCGGACCGAGGGTGAACCAGGACGACTCGCGCCCTCGGAAGACGTCGAGCCCATGGATGTGCCGCCAACCCCCCGCCGGCGGTCCACCGTGATGGTCACTGCCGTGCCCCTCGTCGGTCCCGTGAGACTCGCCACCAGCGTCGTCGCCGTCGTGGTCGCTCGAGCGCTCGTCACGGGTCGTGTCTTCGACGGCCTCACCGCGTCCCACACCGAATGGAACGTCCGCGTCCGACGGCGATCGGTCGACGGCGTACTCGCCGGTATCCACGCGCGGTGCGGGCTCCGAGAAGTCCCGGTCGGCTGGCGTGAAGTCCGGGCGAACGACCCCCGTCTCGTCGGTGGGCGCGTCCACGGATTCCTCGTCTGATTCGTCGGCGTCACGGCCGCCATCGGGCGCCACGTCGCCATCTGCGTGGCGCCCGGCGAGCGCCACGTCGTCACCTGCGTGGCTCGTGTCGGCCGACACCGTCGAGCGCGACGCACCGCCCATCCGGAAGTCGACGAGCGGCTTCGCGTCGTGGTCGTCCTCGGCCTCGAAGAACGCGGTGTAGATCACCGGCCAGAAGTACGCGATGTTCAACACCCCGGAGAGCAACAGCGCGCCGACGAGGTAGTACGCGACCGGCGTCAACGCCGCACCCATGCGGATCCCGCCGAGCAACATGTAGTACTTGCTCACGAACCCGGCGACGAGCGGAATCCCCGCCATGCCGAGCGAGGCGACGGTGAACGCGCCCATCGTCAGCGGCATCCGCTTTCCGATCCCCGCCATCTCGGAGATGTAGTCCGTGTGCGTCGAGACGTGGAGGTTGCCCGCACAGAAGAACAGGGTGAGCTTCATGAACGCGTGTGCCGGAATGTGTAACAGCGCTCCGACGAGTCCGTACCAGCCGAAGAGCCCGAGCCCCAAGACGATATAGCTCAACTGGCTCACCGTCGAGTACGCGAGCCGCTGTTTCAGGTGATCCTTCCGCAACGCGATCAGCGACGCAGCCGTGAGCGTGATCGCGCCGACCGTCGAGAGCACGAGCCCCGCAGAGAAGCCGAACGGCAACGAGAGGTCGAAGACGAGCTCGGGCCCAAACACGTCGAGGACGACCCGCGAGACCCCGAACGCGCCCGACTTCACGACCGCGACCGCGTGCAACAACCCAGAGACGGGCGTCGGTGCGACCATCGCCTCGGGTAGCCACTGGTGTAACGGCATGATTCCCGCTTTGACGCCGAACCCGACGGCCAACAGGAAGAACGCGAGCATCGCGAGCCCGGGGTCTGCAGCGGCCAGCTCGTCGATCCCGCCGGCGGTGAACGACACCGTACCGGTGAGCCAGTACACGAGCACGGTACCGGCGAGCACGAGAACGCCGCCGCCGAACAACGTGTACGCGAGGTACTTTCGTCCGGCCGACCGCGCCTCGTCGGTCTCGTCGTGAGCGACGAGCGGATACGTCGCGATCGACAACAGCTCGTAGAAGACGAAGATCGTCACGAGGTTGCCCGCGAACGCGATCCCCATAGTCGCCGACAGCGAGACGGCAAACGCCGCGAAGTACCGCGTCTGGTTCGTCTCGTCGTTCCCGCGCATGTAGCCGATGCTGTACAGGGAGGTGATGATCCACAGCCCCGACGCGAGCACCGCAAAGAGCATCCCGAGTGCATCTGCTCTGAGCACGAACGGTACCCCCGACACCAGTTCGAGCACCGTCCACTCGAAGACGGTCCCCTCGAGCACCCGCGGGAGCATCGAGGCGACGACGGCGAACTTCACGACCGCCGCGAGAAGCGTCCACGCCTCGCGGACGTTCGGGGATCGATACGACGCGACGATGAAGCCGCTCGCGACGAGCGAGACGAGCACGGCGAGCAGCGGACGTGGGTCCTGGACGAGTGCGTCGGTCATGCGAACACCTCCGTGAGGAACGGGTCGAGAAGCGCTTCGAACCCGGCCCCCGCGAAGCCGAGTCCGACTGCCGCGATCGCCGTGACGACGAGCACGACCAGCGGGGCCACGGGAACCCGCGAGCGACTTTCCGTGACGGGAGGCGGTCCCGCACCGCCGTCAGGGACGGCTCCGACCTCGTGGACGACGGGGATCGATCGGTCCACGCCAGCGAAGTAGAGTCGTTCGAGGACGCGGGCGACGTACGCGAGCGTGAACAGCGTGCTCACGAACACGACCGCCGCGATCGCGATCCCACCGATACCACCGGTCGTTCCGCCTGCTTCGACCGCGCCAAGGGCTACGTACCACTTCCCGAGGAAGCCGATCGACGGCGGAATCCCGACGAGGGCGAGCGCGAGTACCGCGAGCGACCCGGACGCCAGCGGCGCGTCCCTGGCCAGGCTCGCGAGGTCGGCCACGTGCCGCACGCCGTAGCCGGCGGCGAGCAGTCCGATACCCAAAAACAGCCCGAACTTCAACAGTCCGTGGCCGAGCAGGTGGACGATCCCACCGAGCAGCGCCGTCTCGGTGGCGAGCCCGACGGTCGCGGCGATCAGCCCGAACTGCGCAACCGAGGAGTACGCGAACATCCGCTTCAGGTCGGACTGCATCGCCGCGAGCGCGGACCCGGCGAGGATCGAGACGCCAGAGACGACGAGGATCCCCGTCGTGATCGCGTCGTTCGCGGCGAGGAAGTCGACGGTGAACACCGAGTAGCTCACCCGGAGGAGTGCGTACGCGCTGACCGTAGAGACGAGTGCCGCGACGACCGTCGTGACGGCGTCCGGTGCCCGCTGATAGGCGTCCGGCTGCCAGGTGTGGACCGGAAACAGCGCCATCTTCAACGCGAAGCCGACGGCGATCAGGGCGTACCCCGTCTGCACGAGCGGGTCGGTGTACCCCACCGCTGAGAGCTGTGTGCTCACGTCGGCCATGTTCAGCGTCCCCGTGGCTAAAAAGACGTACCCGACACCGGTGAGGTACAGCGACGCGCCAACGGTTCCCACGACGAGATACTTCAACGACGCGTACGCACTCGCCCCCGACCGATCGGCCGCGATGAGCGCGTACGTGGTCAGCCCGACGATCTCCAAGAAGACGAATAAGTTGAACAGGTCTCCGGTGAGCGAGACCCCGACGAGCCCGCCGGTCAAGAGGAGGTACGCGCTGTAGAACGTGTTTCGCCGGGGGCCGACGACGCGGGCGAACACCAGCGTCGCCGCCGAGACGAGCGCGACGAGCACGAACACCGCCGCCGAGAACTCGTCCGCGACGAGTTCGATCCCGATCGGCGGCGCGTACCCGCCGAGTTCGTGGTCGAACGGACCGGTCAGGTACACCTCGCGTGCGACCGTTCCGGCCATCGCGACGACCGTCGTCGTCGTCAGGGCGGCGACCGGCCAGCCGACGGTGTCGAAGCGGCGTCCACAGGCGATCGGCAGCGTCGCCGCCACGATCGGCACGGCGATCGCCAACGGCAACAGGATCTCACTCACGGGGCTCACCCCCGTTCGCGTCCGAGGTCCGCCTACCCGCCTCCGAGCCGGCCGGGAGCGTCCCCTCCTCACGGAGCAGCTCGCGGAGCGTGTCGACGCGGAGCGTTCCGTACTCGTCGTAGATCCGAAGACAGAGCGCGAGCCCGACGGCCGTGAGGCTCACGCCGACCACGATGGCCGTGAGCACGATCACGTGCGGGAGCGGACTGACGTACGGGCCACCCGCAGCGTCGGGAGAGACGATCGGGATCGACCCGCCCTCGACGTACCCCGAGGTGACGAACAACAGGAAGATAGCCGTCTGAAACAGGTTGAGCCCGATGATCTTCTTCACCAGGTTCGGACTCGCGATGAGCACGTAGAGGCCGGTACACAAGAGCAGCGCGAACGCGACGTACGCGTGTCGCGTGGTGACGACGTCGAGAGCGGTCGTCGAGCCGAGCGTGGCGGCGACGCCGACGGCAGAGCACTGCGTCATGGCTCACCCCGCTCCGTGGCGCCCTGGTCGGCGTCTGTCCCGCCGTCTGCTCGTCGGCTGGCGGCCGACGCGTCGAGCCCGTCGTCGTTGAACCCCCTCGCGAGCACGAAGAAGAGCCCGGTGAGCACCCCGCTCACGATAGTCGCGATACCGAGAATCTCGACGGCCTCCATCCCGTACTTCACCGGGTCGAGCACCGGCACGGGCAGCAGGTCATACTGTAAGAACGCGCCGCCGAGTGCGACCGGAACCAGTCCGATGGCGGCGAAGACGAGCGCGCCGCCGACGGCGAGGCCGACGACGACCGCGTTCGCCAGCCACCGTCGCGTCGCGTCGATCCCGAACGCGAACGCGATCATGAAGACGACTGCGGCCGCGATTGCCCCTCCCTGGAACCCACCACCGGGCGACCCGCCCCCGTGGAAGGTGACGAACAGCCCGTAGGTGAGCGCGAACGGCGACACGAACTTGACAGTCGACATGATGACCTGACTCTCCGTGTACGGAGTCCCCTGTTGCGGGGTCGTCCCGAGTCGATCGGTTCGTGACGGCGTCGTCACGCCCCCGTCGACGTCGCGCGACGCCCCTCCGCCCTCCGAGGTGGCCGACTCGGAGGGCCCGCGGCGTCCGTCTGGCTCCGACGCGTCGCTCATGTGAACACCTCCTGGCGGAGGACGATGAGGGCGGCGATTCCGGCCGCGAAGACGACCACCGCCTCGCCGAACGTATCGAACCCACGGAACGCGGCAAGCACTGCCATCACGGTGTTCTCGACGCCGGTGACGGCGTACGTCTCCGCGAGGTACCACTGGGTGACGGCTGGGTTGCTCCACACCGGCGCGTCCGGCGAGCCAACCGCTGGAATGTCGGCGACCGTGAGAGCGAGCCCGACGAAGAGCAGCCCGGCCGCTGCGGCCGCCGGGTAGTCGACCGATTCGAAGGCGGCCTCGTGTTCGATTCGCGTCGTCTTCGCGAGCGTGAGCAACAGGAGGACCGTCGTCACGCCCGCGGAGATGGCCGCTTCGGTCAGTGCGACGTCCGGCGCCCGGTAGAAGACGTACAGCGCCGCCATCCCGAGACTGTACGCCCCGAAGACGATGACCGCGGCGAGCACGTCGCGAGCGAGCGCCGTCGCGAGCGCCGTGACCACGACGAAGACCAGCAGGCTCGCCTCGATCGGGGTCACCTGCGCGACGGTCGGCGTGATGGAAATGCCCGCGGCGGCGACGGCCGAGGCTGCGGTGGCGGCGATCATCGCCGCTCGTCCCCCTTCGTCCACGGCACGATTCCCTCCTCGTAGGCCGCCCGTGCGATGGCGTGTGCCGCCGTCGGGTTGGTCACGAAGATGAAGAACAACAACAGCACGGACTTGTATCCGGCTCCACCCGGCCCGAGCACGAGCGCGACCGCCGCGAGCGCGAACCCAGCGCCGAGGGTGTCGGCCTGCGAGGCCGTGTGGGCTCGCGCGTACACGTCCGGCAGTCGGAGCACGCCGGTCATCGAGACGAAGGTGAAAAACAGCCCGAGCAGGCTGCAGACGACGATCGCGGCGAGCCGGATCGGCCCGACGGCGTCCATCACAGCACGCCACCTCGCTCGACGGTGAACTTCGAGATGGCTATCGCCACGAGGAAGTTCAACAACGCGTAGACCAGGGCGATATCGAGGAACGTCGGCTCCGCGAGTGCGGCCCCGAGCAGCGCGAGGATCACGACGGTGTTCGTCCCGAGGACGTTCACCGCGAGCACGCGGTCTTGCATCGTCGGCCCACGAACCGCACGGTAGAGCATCCCGATAGCCAGTGCGACGAACGCCGCGGCCACGACGAGGAGGAACTCCCCGAGCGTGTACCCAGACACGAGCGTGGCGTCGACGAGACTCACTCGGCCGTCACCTCCGCCGCTGGCGCGTCGTCGACGGCGCCGTCGGCTCCGTTCCCGCCGTCACCCCGCGCCGTCGGGTACGGAGCCGTCGCCTCGGGTCCCTGAAAGACGTCGACGTCGTCGCGTTCGCGGGGCGTCGGCAGCCTGGCTGCCTCCCGGCCGTAGAACACGAACCGGGTCCACCGCTCCAACGAGCCGTCGAAGAGCCCATCACGAGCCCACGGGATGAGCGAGTGGACGTAGAGGTCACCGTCGCGGGCGCGAACCGTCAGCGTGCCCGGAGTCAGCGTGATCGAGTTCGCGAGCGTCGTCAGCGGTAGTCCCCGACCGACGACGACGCGCATCCGGTTCAGCGTCGGATCGATCGGCAGCCGCGGGTCGAGGATCACGCGCGCGACGACGACGTTCGACTTCACGATCTCGAAGAGGAGCACCGGCGCGTAGACGAGCCCGCGGAGGATACGCATCGGCGTCCGGGGCACGACCGGGTCGGCGTCGAGACTGATCTGTGAGAGCGTGATGGCTACGATCGTCGCGCTCGCGACGCCAGTCACGAGGTCGAACCAGTACGTCGGGTCCCCGAGCGTGAGATAGAACGCGAGCGACAGCCCGAAGATGGCCGCGAACCGTGGCCCCGTCGCCTCTCGTCGGAGCCGCTCGCCGCGACTCGGCCGGGCGACCGGTGCCTCTCGGACGGCGAGTCCGGTGTCTGCGAGCGCGAACTCGAGCGGCTGGAGCAGCGTCGTGTTCCCGACCGGCGTGTACTCGGGGTCGAGTACGACGGTTCCGGCTCCGTGTGCGTCGGCGTACGCGACCAGCCGTCGGGCGTAGTCGTCCGGACCGAAGAGGTACTCGTCGTCGCCGACGACGGCCGTCACGACCGGGACGTCGCCGACGCGCACCCCGTCGGCGTCCGCGAGGTCGGCCTCGGCCCACGTCCGGACCCGTTCGAGGAGCTGGTCGACGGCGTCTCGATCGGCTGCCGTCTCGGGATCGGGTCGGCGCCACGCGGGGAAGACGACGAAGTGGATCGACGAGAACTCGCCGGTCGCCGCCGACTCGACGAGGTGTGTGACCGTCGCCCGGAGCGTCGAGGTCGACTCCACGGGAACCACCACCGCGTCACCGTCGGCCGACGGCTCGGGGGCGTCAGCCACTCCCCTCACCTCCCGATCTCCCGCCGGCGGGCGTGTCTGAACACATGGACCTTTCTATCCGAGCCCTTGCCCTACCGGCCCAAAACAGTTTGTATCCCCGACGGTCTGGCCCGTCTCGCTCGTGAGAGCGCCGTCTCACGTTCGGGTCGACGGACCGGTCAGCCACGGCTCCGCCCCGTCCGTCGCGTGCTCATCGGTCCTCGAGCGTCGCCGCGAGTCGGTCCGCGATTCGCCCGGCCACGGCGGCTTTCTTGCCGTCGACGGCCTCCGGCTTAGACGAGTCGTCGACGATCAGCACGCGCGTGTCGTCGTCGCCCATCACGCTCGCGTCGTTGGCGACCACGAACGCCAGCCCCACGCGGTCGCGGAGTCGCTCCGCTTCCGCGACCATCGCCGCGTCGTCGCCGTCGGTCTCCGCTTTGAACCCGACGAGCGGCAGCGAGGGATGGTCTTCCCGCACGGCGTCGAGCAGCTTCGGGGTCGGCCAGAGCTCCACCGACAGCCGCTCGCCGGACCGGATCTTCTCGTCGGCCGGGTCCGTCGCGAAGTCGGCTATCGCGGCCGCAGAGACGAGCGCGTCGGCGCTCGTCGCCGCCGACCGACAGGCGTCGATCATCTCGTCGGCCGTCTCGACGGCGACCACGTCGGCGTACGGGACGTCCGGCCCGTCGTGGACGAGCGTCACGTCGGCACCGCGGTGGTAACACGCCCTGGCGACGGCGCGGCCGGTCTTTCCCGACGCGCGGTTCGTGAGCACCCGAATCGGGTCGAGCCGTTCTTTGGTCGCGCCCGCGGTGACGACGACGTGGGCGTCCGCGAGCGGGTCCGGCGTCGTCGCGCGGACCACGTCGGTCACGATGGCCGACTCCGTCGCGATCTTCGCTTTCCCCTCGTCTATCCGGGGGTCGACGAGCGAGACGCCCCACGACTCGATCCGAGAGAGCGCGTCGAGCACACCCGGGTGGTCGTACATCGGCTCGTGCATCGCCGGTGCCACGACGACGGGGACGTCCGCCCCGAGCGCGGTCGTCGCACACGTCGTCACGGGGGTGTCGTCGACGGCGGCGGCGATCTTTCCGACGGTGTTCGCGGTGGCCGGTGCGAGCAACAACACGTCCGCCCAACCGTCGCGGCCGCAAAGTTCGACGTGTTCGACCGCGCCCGTAATCTCCGTGATCACCGGCTCGTCGGTGGCGAAGTCGACCGCCCACGGGTGGACGATACCGGTCGCAGCCGGCGACAGCACCGCGCGGACGCTCGCTCCGTGGCGGCGGAGCTCGTGGGCGAGCTCGACGACTTTCACCGCCGCGATGCTGCCCGAGACGCCGAGGGCGACGTTGACCCCGTTGAGCATTACCGCGATCGTTTCCGGCGCGATGTGATATAAACTGTCGTTCGAACTCGTCACACGCCGACGGTCGCCCGGATCGTCACACGCCGACGGTCGCCCGGATCGTCACACGCCGAACGTCGCCCGAAGCATGTCGCGCGTACCGGGGCCGAGTCCGACCGCGAGGACGGTGATGAGAAGCAACAGCGTGTACCGCGGCGACTCCTCGTAGAGCTCGCCGTTGAACACCCAGACGACGCCGGCCGCGGCCGCGAGCTTGACGAAGAGGAACGGCCACGCGTCGCCGGTGACCGCGAGGATCGACTCCGGAAGCAGCCGCCCCGTCCACGTCACGACCAGCTCGTTGACGACGTGTTTCGGAACCAGATTCGCCGTACCGGTCAGCGCCGGCATCCAGTCTAACCCGATCACGTTCGCGACGCCGTCGACGGCGTGGCCCCAGATGATCACGAACCCAGCGAATCCGGTCCCCTGCTCTATCGAGGGGACGAGCGCCCGGGCGAGCTTCCACGTTGCGATTGCGGAGACCGTCGCGATGACGAGTATCGACCCGACGACTTGTGGGTAGAAGACGACGTACTCGGTCGTCGCCGCGAGGACGACGAGGTACCCGACCGCGGCCGCGAGCGCGACCGAGCCGACCGCAAACAGTGGCCTGGCGTAGTCGTCGACGAGCCCGCGGTCGGCCAGCGCGTACGCGCCGACCACGCAGCCGAGCGTCACAGCGAACACGGTGACGTAAATGAACGGGCTGATGATGAGCGCGCTCCACGGAAACGCGACGAGCGGCTCAGCGCCGACGCGGAGCGCCGCGATCCCGGCGTCCTCGACGGTCCGTAACGCCCCGCCGAACAGCATGAACGGGAACAACGCGTAAAAAAAGCGGAACTCGGTCGCGATCGCGAGCCGACGGAGTACGAACACCACCCCGATCAGCATCCCGAGCAAGACGACGATGTAACTCACCGTCGAGACCGTCGTGTATCCCGGGAACGCGACGACCTCCCCGGCGGCCACCGCCGCCGAACACGCCGACGCGCTCTCGAGAAGCTCGGTTCCGCCGCCTGCGGGTCGGACGGCACACTGTGCAACCTGTCCGTCAGCCGCCACGGGACCCCAGAAGTACCGCCAGAGGAACCGGTCGTAGACGACCCGCGGGAAGACGATCGATCCGACGACGAGGACTCCGGTCACCGCGGCGACCGCGGCCGCCCAGACGCGCTCCGGCGAGAGGTCGCTTCGGTCGACAGCCCGTACGCTCATGGCTCCGAGTCGGTGGGTTCGCGAGTTGAGCGTTCCGGTCCGTCCCGACGACCGTCGCTCACACCGGCGGGCCGTCCGTCTCGTAGTCGGTTCCGAGCACGATCATCGTCTGTGAGCGCGCGAATCCGTCCATCTCGGCGATACGGTCGAACATCAGCTCGCGGAGGTGGTCCGTGTCCTCGGCGATTACGCGGAGTATCACGTCCCACTCGCCGGTCGTCAGGTGGATCGCCTGGACGGCTTCGATCTCTCGTAGGCGCGCCAGTGCGTCTTCTTCGCGGCCCTGCTCGACGCGAAGTCCGACGAGCGCACGCACGTCGTAGCCCACGGCGCGCGCGTCCACGGACGCGTGGTACCCCTCGATGACACCTGCGTCTTCCATCCGTCCGACGCGGTCGTGGACCGTCGCACTCGACATGTCGATCCGTCTGGCTATCTCCGAGAACGGGGTTCGCGCGTCGCGAGTCAGGATCCGGAGGATGGCTCTGTCCGTCTCGTCGAGGTCCATGTCGCCGCTACTCGCCGGAGGGATTTGAAGCTACGCGACCGCTCTCGACCGTCGGCGTCGCATCCACCGGCCGTTCGCTCGTCGCGCTCACTCGCTCGTCGCGCTCACTCACTCGTCGCGCGCTCGAAGTCGCCGCCGCGGATCGCGGCCTCCGCGGCGTCGAGTGCCGCGTCCGGGTCGAACTCGTCGACGAGAGCCGCGAGCGTCGACGACTCCGCGCCCGCGAGCTCGCGTGCGTGGTTCGTGACGTTCGGGACGGCCCGAACCACGTTGTCGACGATCGGGATCGCCGCCGCCCGTGCGGACCGACTCCCCGGATTGAGGTCGACCACGATCTCGGTCTTCCCCGTGGCGGCGAGCGCCTCCGCACGGTCGCCGTCCTCGAGCGGGACCACGACCACGTCCGCCGCGCCGATCCCGTCGGCGTCGACGGTGCCTCGGGCGTGTGAGAGTCCGGGGATCTCGTCGTCGCCGGTCAGTCCCTTCACCTCCGCTGCGCCGTGCTCGCGGAGGTGGTCGGCGATGGCGTGCATCCGCTCGTCGGTTCGGTTGAAGAGGTTCACCTCGAGGGCGGCGTCGACCGCGTCGGCGAGTTCGACGATCGCCGTGGGTACCAACGCCGCGACGTTCCCGTTCACGGAGAGCACCGGGTCGGTCGCATCAAGCAGCGCGGCGGCCGCGGCGCGCTCTGCGGCGTCGGCGCTCGGCAGCGTCCGCTCGCCGAGGAGGTAGTCGAACGCCTCGCCGCGCCCCTGCGCTATCAGCCCCTGTCGCGAGGTGATCCCGCGGTCGACGCCGGTCTCGATTCGGTGACGGGTGACGAGTGAGGCGTACCGCGGGTGATCCTCCGGGACCTCCGTCTCGGTCATAGAACGCGTTGTCGACTCGCGAGCTAAAGTCACTCGTTCTCGGATCCGAGCACCGTCGTCGACGGCCCCGGCCACCGACGAGACACGCACGTTTTTGTTCGCTCTCCCGCTCGAAGCGTACATGAACGGCTGGCAGCGTCGCGTCGTCGGGTACTTCTCGCTGCTCTTGCTCGCCCTGTTCGGCACCGCGGCCGCCTACCGGTGGGGGATGGGGACGTTCGAGGGGCGGCCACAGACGTACC
>ERZ1034517.158-NODE-158-length-18106-cov-8.482466_pt1 | contig 18106 bp, 10 predicted proteins | sample MGYA00520599_ERZ1034517 | MGnify/ENA primary metagenome ERZ1034517 (study PRJEB33760, sample SAMEA4777701) | hypersaline lake metagenome | biome: hypersaline environment; feature: brines | place: Spain | collected 2012-08 | depth 0 m ...
CGGCCGCGATGGTCTGACCCATGTCGCGGATGGCGAAGCTGCCGAGCTCCGGAATCTCGCCGGACGGCTCGATGCTGAGCGGCTTCTGGGGACGCACGGTGACGACCGCCGCGTCGCCGGACTTGATGAAGTCCGGGTTCTCCTCGGCGACCTCACCGGACGAGGGGTCGATCTTCTGATCGATGGACTCGATCGTACAGGCGACCTGCGCCGTGTGGGCGTGGAAGACCGGGGTGTAGCCGGCCGTGATGACCGACGGGTGCTGCATGACGACGACCTGCGCCTGGAACGTCTCGGCGACGCTCGGCGGGTCGTCGGCCGGGCCACAGACGTCGCCGCGGCGGATGTCGTCCTTGCCGATGCCGCGGACGTTGAATCCGACGTTGTCACCGGGCTCGGCCTTGGGCACCTCTTCGTGGTGCATCTCGACCGTCTTCACCTCGCCGCCCACGTCGGACGGCTGGAAGGAGACGTTGTCGCCGGTGTTGAGGATCCCGGTCTCGACGCGTCCCACGGGGACGGTCCCGATGCCGGAGATGGTGTAGACGTCCTGGATCGGCAGGCGGAGCGGCGCGTCCGTCGGCGGCTCGGCCTCCGGCAGGTTGTTGAGGGACTCCAGCAGGGTGGGGCCGTCGTACCACGACGTGTTCTCGGACTCCTCGGCGACGTTGTCGCCCTCGAAGGCCGAGATCGGCACGAACGTGGTGTCGTCGGTCGCGAAGCGGACCTGGTTGAGGAGGTCCTCGACCTCGCCGATGACCTCCTTGTAGGAGTCCTCGCTGTAGTCGACGATGTCCATCTTGTTGACGGCGATGATGAGCTCGTTGATCCCGAGCGTGCGGGCCAGGAACACGTGCTCACGCGTCTGGGGCGCGACGCCGTCGTCGGCCGCGACGACGAGCACCGCGTTGTCGGCCTGCGAGGCACCCGTGATCATGTTCTTCACGAAGTCACGGTGGCCCGGACAGTCGACGATGGTGAAGTAGTACTCGTCGGTGTCGAACTCCTGGTGGGCGATGTCGATCGTGACGCCGCGCTCGCGCTCCTCGGCGAGGTTGTCCATCACGTAGGCGAACTCGAAGCCGCCCTTGCCCTTCTCTTCGGCTTCCTCGCGGTGCTGCTCGATTACGTGCTCGGGGACGCTCCCCGTCTCGAAGAGGAGTCGACCCACGAGCGTGCTCTTGCCGTGGTCGACGTGGCCGATGATGGCCAGATTCTGGTGCGGTTTGTCACTCATGGGGTAATCACGCGCTAAGGCGCTCTGTGAGTAAGTTTCGGTAGATTCCACTAAAACGGTTTCGATACGGCCCACAGAGTATCGCGCCGCCGTCCGGCGATTCTCGACAACGCGGGGCACGCCACGTCGGCGCACGGGCGGCGGAGCCGACCGGCGACGTGCGCGACCGGTGCGGGACGGGACGAAACACGCGGACCGGCGGGGGGCGCCGCCCGACCGGCCGACTACTCCAGGCGGCCCACGTCGCCGAGGACCGCGCTCGCCGTCTCGGGACCCCCGGCGCCGCGGCCGGAGATGTTGAGCCGCCCGGCGTGGGAGGTCTCGATCTGGACGATGTTCTGCGTCCCGGAGACCGCGAGCGTCCCGTTCTCGGGGACGAGCCGCGGCGCGACGCGGACGGTCTCGCCGGTCGCCTCGCCGATCAGCCGGACCGTCTGCCCGTCCTCGGCCGCGAGCCGGAGCGCGGAGCCGGGCACGTCGCGGATCCCGGAGACGTCGGCGTCGGCGAGCGTGAACTCCCGGGCGTCGGCCGGGTCGTCGGCCGCGCCGAACGAGAGCACGTTCGCGAGGATGACGCACTTCAGCGCCGCGTCGGTGCCGTCCACGTCGAAGGAGGGGTCCGCCTCGGCGACGCCGAGGTCCTGCGCCTCCGCGAGCACGTGGTCGTAGTCGAGCCCCTCGGCGGCCATCCGCGTCAGGATGAAGTTCGCCGTCCCGTTGAGGACGCCGCGGACCGCGGTGACGTGCCCGGGTTCGATGTCCTCGACGGTCGAGACCGCGGGGATCGCCCCGCCGACCGTCGCCTCGAACCGGATCTCGCCGTCGCTGTCGGCGACGGCCGCCCGCAGGTCGCCGTACCGCTCCGCGACAGGGCCTTTGTTCGCGAGGACGGCGTGTCGGTCGCGCTCCAGCGCGGTCGTCACGTGCGAGAAGCCGGGCTCGGCGTCGCCCAGCGTCGTCGGCGTCGCCTCCACGAGAACGTCGTAGTCGGCCGCCAGCGCGTCGTCGGGGTCGTCGTCGCCGACGATCCCGCGCTCGCTTTTCCGCGCCACGACCGCGTCGGGGTCGACGCCGGCGCTATCGTCCGCTCCCGGGCCGCCGGTCCCGTCCGCGACGACCGCCGTCGAGGAGTCCGCGACCGCGACGACCTCGTGGCCGTGTTCGCCCGCCAGTTCGACGACGGAGCGGCCGACCGCGCCCGCGCCGATCACGGCGAGTCTCACGCCTCCACCCCCGTGAGCGGCTCGACGACGCGGAGGTCCTTCGCCGCGGCCAGGTCGCGGACCGCCGCGAGCGCCGCGTCCGTCTCGCCGGCGCGGGCCTCGAGCCGGAGCCGCGCGCTCGACACCTCCTCGGTGCCCTGCGGGGCCGCGAGCGACACGTCGGCGACCGACGCCGACTCGCAGGCCTCGATCTCAGAGAGCGTGTCGGAGAGGTCGGTGTCGATGAGGTGGCCGAAGAGGAGCAGCGTCACCTCCTCCGCGTACCGCTCCGTGCCCGCCTGCATCACGTTCACGCCCTCGCTGCGGAGCGCGTCGACGATCTCCTCGAACCGCTCGGGGGTGGCCTCGAAGTCGACCTCGACCGGGATCCGCCCGCGGGGCGTCTTGTTCCCGCGCTCGTGGTAGATCGACAGGAGGTTGCCGCCGTTGTCGGCGATAGGGTGGAGCGCGGCGAGCAGCTGCCCGGGCTCGTCGACCAGCTCCAGCCGAACCGTGTGCGTCGAGGGGGTCGCGGCCGCGTGGCCGCCGTCGGGCGAGGCCGAATCCGCGTCCTCCGCGTCGTCGGTCGCGCCCTCGGCGTCGAGCGCGGCCTCCGGCGCCCCGTCGCGGCGGTCGCTCACGCGGCCACCTCCGGCGTCTCCTCGCGGCCGATCGTCTCGAGGGCGCGCGGTCGGGGGCACGGTCCTGTCCCCGGCGTGGAGCGGTCGCTCGGTGGCTCCGTCGCGGTGCGCCGGGGGGGAGTCGTGCCCGTCTGCATACCCGAACGGAGTCGGACGATCCGGTATAAGCCTTCGGCGGGGGCAGGCGTTGCCTCGCTCCCGCGCCTGTCAACGCGGCGCACGGTTCGCGGAGATCTGCCGCGATCGACGGCGTCGGGACTCCCGGGCGGAAGACGCGAGAGAGGAATAGACCGGAGAGACCGCGGACCGCGCCGTCGACTTAGAAGTAGTCGATCGACTGCGGCAGTTCGAGCTTCATCCCCTTGCGCTCGCGGATCTCCATGATCTTCTCGCGCTGGAGGTTGTCGACGAGGACGCGGAAGCCCGCGTTCTCGGTGTTCCACGAGGCGCGGCCCTCGGTGGCCGAGCGGATGTCGGAGGAGAATCCGATCATCTCCTCGACGGGCGCGATACCCTCGACGACCATGAGGTCGCCCTCCTGGTACATGTCGTCGACGCGGCCGCGGCGACCCTGGATCTCACCGGAGGCCGCGCCCATGTGTTCCGAGGGGACGTCGATGCGGACGTCCTGGATCGGCTCGAGCATACGGACCTCGCCGTCGATCAGCGAGCGGTGGACCGCGTCGCGGACCGCCGGGATGACCTGCGCCGGACCGCGGTGGATGGTGTCCTCGTGGAGCTTCGCGTCGTGGAGTCGGAACAGCGACCCCTGGACCGGCTCGGCGGCCAGCGGGCCGTCGTCGAGCGCCTCCTGAAGCCCCTCCAAGACGAGCTCCATCGTCTCGTTGAGGTGCTGGATCCCCTTCGTGTCGTCGATGAGGATGTTGGTCCGGTGGATGTCCTCCACGTTCTGGGAGGTGTCCTTGTCCATGCCGGCCTCCTGCAGCGCCTCGCGGCGCTCCAGTTCGGGCATGTCCATCGAGACCTCGCCGAGCTGGATGGCGTCGACGATCTCCTGAGCCATCGGCTCGACGGTGATGTAGAACTTGTTGTGGCGGTTCGGCGACTGCCCCTCGACCTCGCGAGAGGACTCCTGGGGCTGCTCGCGGAACACGACGATCGGTTCGCCGGTGATGACCGGGATGCCCTGGTTGTCGCGGATCCGCTGGGTGATCACTTCGAGGTGGAGCTCGCCCTGCCCGCTGATGAGGTGCTCGCCCGTGTCCTCGTTGATCTCGATCTGGATCGTCGGGTCCTCCTTGGCGACCTGCTGGAGCGTCTCGATGAGCTTCGGCAGGTCGTCCATGTTCTGCGCCTCGACGGACTTCGTGATGACGGGCTCGGAGATGTGCTCGATCGACTCGAACGGCGTCATCTCCACCGAGGAGACGGTGGAGCCGGCGATGGCGTCGCGCAGTCCGGTGACGGACGCGATGTTCCCCGCCGGGACGCGGTCCACCTCCTCGCGCTCGGACCCCATGAAGAGCCCGACGCTCTGGATGCGGTTCTTCCCGGCCGTGCCGGAGACGTACAGCTCCTGGCCCTTCTCCAGCGTGCCGGAGAAGACGCGGCCCGTCGCGATCTCGCCCGCGTGCGGGTCCATGGAGATGTCGGTGACCATGAAGACGACCTCGCCGTCCTCGTTGACCATCCGCATCGTGTCGGCCAGCTCGCTCTCCGCGTCGCCGCGCCAGATGCGCGGGACACGACGGGGCTGGGCGTCGACCGGGTTCGGGAAGTGCTCGCAGACCATGTCGAGCACGACGTCCGACAGCGGCGTCCGCTCGTGGAGCTCCTCGCGCTTGTCGTTCTGCTCGAGCTCCATGATGTCGCCGAAGTCCATGCCGGTCCGCTGCATCGAGGGCATCGAGACGCCCCACTTGTACAGCGCGGAGCCGAACCCGACCGTGCCGTCCTCGACCGAGACGGTCCAGTCCTCGGGGATGTCGTCCATGTTCTCGGCCATCCCGCGGATGAGCTCGTTGACGTCGGCGATGACCGACATCAGCCGCTCTTGCATCTCCTGGGGCCCCTCCTGGAGCTCCGAGATGAGGCGGTCGACCTTGTTGATGAACAGCGTCGGCTTCACGCCCTCGCGGAGCGCCTGCCGGAGCACCGTCTCCGTCTGGGGCATCGCGCCCTCGACGGCGTCGACGACGACGAGCGCGCCGTCGACGGCGCGCATCGCCCGCGTCACGTCGCCGCCGAAGTCGACGTGGCCCGGCGTGTCGATGAGGTTGATGAGGTGGTTGGTGTCCTCGTACTCGTGGGTCATCGAGACGTTCGCCGCGTCGATGGTGATCCCGCGCTCCTGCTCGTCCTCCTTCGTGTCCATCGCGAGCTGCTCGCCCGCGGTGTCCTCGGAGATCATGCCGGCGCCCGCCAGCAGGTTGTCGGACAGCGTCGTCTTCCCGTGGTCGACGTGGGCGGCGATGGCGATGTTCCGGATGTGCTCCGGGTTGTCCATCAGCCGCTCACATTCCTGAACGATCTTCTTGCGTCGGCCCATTATACCGAGTGTTACCGAAAGCAGGGTCAAAAGGGTAGTGTTTCGTCGCGGCCGATACGACGGGGATCACCCCCGATCGCCGCCGATTTCGTGTTTACGCGTGCCACGGAACGGCCGCCGCGGACGCTCGAGGGCGGTCGCCCGCCGGAGCTGGCATCGGCGCGGTTTTAAGGGCAGACTCGGGAAACGGGGAGTATGAACGAGACGCTCTCACGGCTCGTCGACAGCGGCGTCGTCGCGGTGCTGCGCGGGGTGCCCGCCGACCAGCTCATCGAGATCGCGGAGGCGCTCCGCGAGGGCGGCGTCACCGCCGTCGAGATCACCGCGGACACGCCGAACGTCGGAGACCTCATCGGCGAGGTCGCCGGCTCCTTCGACGACGAGGTCGTCGTCGGCACGGGGACGGTCCTCGACAGCGAGACGGCCCGGACGACGCTGATGGCCGGCGCGGAGTTCGTCGTCTCGCCGAGCCTCCACGAGGACGTCATCGAGACGTGTAACCGCTACGGCGCCGTCAGCGCGCCGGGCGTGATGACGCCCACCGAGGCGGTCCGCGGCTACGAGGCCGGCGCCGACTTCGTGAAGGTGTTCCCGGCGAAGACGGTCGGCCCGGACCACCTCGGCGCGATGAAGGGACCGCTGGGACAGATCCCGATGATGCCGACGGGCGGCGTGAGCCCGGACAACGCCGCCGACTACGTCGACGCGGGCGCGTTCGCGGTCGGCGCGGGCGGCGCGCTCGTCGACTACGACGCCGCCGAGCGCGGCGACTACGAGGTCATCACCGAGACCGCCCGCGAGTTCACGCGAGTGGTCGAGGAGGCGCGCGACGACTGAACAGCCGAGGGTCGGGCGGCGGGCCGACCCCCGCCACCGTAGCCGCTCACATGAAATCCGCGATGCCCGACTGCTTGTTGGTGTCGTCCTCGAAGATCGACTCCAGCGACTGGTCTAACACCTTCAGCCGCTGTTTCGTGTAGGGGCGGCAGTCGAACCGCTCCGCCACCTCGATGGCGGTGTCGACGTACTTGCTCACCGACCCCTCGTGGACCGTGAGGTTCACGCGGCCGCCGCACTCGCGGCACTCGCCCGTCAGGGGCATCCGGCGGTACTTCTCGCCGCAGTCGAGACAGCGCGTCTCCTGCCGCGAGAACGCCCGGAGGTTCCCGATGATGTCCGGCAGGAAGTGGTACTCGATCACCCGCTCCGCCACGTCCGTCTCGTCGACCGCGCGGAGCTTCCGGGCCAGCTCCAGCTGGGCGTCCATCTTCTCCATCATGTCGCCGAGCGTTTTGTACGCCGACAGGTCCGGCCCCATCGCGATGTCCGTCGTGTCGTGGGTGTGGTCGAACCCGTGGTACTCGTCGTCGGTCCCGAGCGTGTCCTCGCCGATCTGGATCAGCTCCTCGACCGCCTCCGGGTCGGCCATCTCCCGGGACGCCTCGTACAGCTCTTTGGGGTACTCCCGCACGATGTCGACGTTGTGCGCCTCGTCGTCGATCTCGGAGGGATCGATTCGCGAGGACATCACCAAGGGTGCATCCATGCGACCACCGCGTTGGTCCGGTAAAAATTCTTTCGAGAAGTTGAGAAGACCGTCCATAAGAAGCATCACGCAATCCTCGTCACCGTCACACTGACCGGCGTACACGTCGTTCGCGACGAGCGTGTTAGTCTCCTCAACGGTCAGACAGTATGTGGATTCGATGTCGGACTGGACCGTCTCGACAGAGACGACTTCGTCAACCCAAACCTCGCCACCGTCACCGAAGAGTCGCTGTGTTCGGGTATCGACGCGGTCCAGCACGTTAGTAAGCGTCTCCTCCTTGCGGTCGAGATGGAAGCCGACTTTTTCGGCGAACCGCAGGGCGTTCTGTGATGTGACTTTGAGAACCCAGGATTCGAACGACTGCTCGCCGTCGTAGAACTCGGCCACCGCACCCGTCTTCGGGGTACGCTCCTCGCGATACACTTTCGTAGCGATACCGAACCGCTTGAGGGCTGCGACTAGGTCGGACTGTAGGTCGTCGCTCACCGTATGTGCGCGAACCTCGACGCGTTCGCTAGACGTACTTCCGTCGCCGGAGAAGTACGCCGCGAGGAACGTTCGGAGAACCGAGTCCGGTGCGGAGAGGACGCAGTCCGGGATTCGTTTCGTCTCCGCACGACTCCCGGCGTCAAGAACATCCGAGAACAGCGTCGTGACGAGGCGACTGGAAACAGTAATCTTCCATTCGTTCTCCTCGAACGCCTCAACCTCAAATACGTCGTCAAAGACGTCAATTATCTCGTCGCGTGGCACGTCGTCCGGCGTACAGATTGTCGTCTGGTAAAACGACCCAGCCTCCTGCCGGGTGAACCCTTCTGCAGCGTAGTATCCGAGCATCGTGCCGACTGTCTCGTTGACATCGAACTGACGCGAAATCGAAGCGCTGTCTCGACGGATTCCAAGTGTCACGTCGGTGGAAACGCGTTCGACGACAGTGTCGCGGTCGTACAGTTCGAGCAGAACGCCAGCCGAGATGCTATCGCGAGACACCCAGTTGTACACCGTCGACTGACTAACGTCGAGGAGTTCCGCAACAGGCTTCAGGTAGTTCTCGGCGTCTGTCGCGTCGTCGAGGAGTTGTTTGAGGGTAGACTCGCCGATCCCTCGGATCATCAGGTCGTCGTTCGAAACGGCGTCCGTGTCGAGGAATTCCGCGAGCAGGTCGAAGGTCGCTGTTTCCCCGTCGACCGGGATCTGTTTCGGCGCGGGAAGCGCATCTTCGGTGGTTAAATCTCGGGCAGACACGCGCTCGACTCCATCACCGGTCCACCGACGCATCGAGTGGTCGGGCGTCACCGTCAGCTCCTGTCCACTCTTGGTTTCGACGCGGACGAGGTGGTCGGGCGAGGGATGCTTCGAGAGTGCTTCGACCCGTTGGAGCGTATCCTCGCCATCCTCAGTTACGGACGGTACGTACACGTCGTCATCGAGTTTCTGGACAAGCGTCCCGACGTCGTCCTCTTCAGCCGTTTCGGCGTCAAGTCGATCCTCAACGAGTGCCTCGATGGGGTCGTAGTGCCACTTTCCGGCTTCGTCCTCGTACCAGATTTTCGTCTCCGGGTGGAAGCAGTTCCGACGTTTCGCGGCGTGAAAGTACGGATGTGCGTATCCGACCGCGGCCGACGTGAAACCTACCACTCTCCCGACAGTCGCGGCGCTCGTGTGCGGCGCCATGCCGAAGACGAGCTCGCCGACGAGGTCGTCGCGCTCGTTCACCTCGTAGAAGCGGTCGAGCCCGTAGAACTGTTCGAGGAGGTCGTCGACGAAGTCCGCGGTCTTGAGCATGTGCTCGGCCGCGCCGTCCGAGAGGACGATGTCCTGGACGCGCAGTTCCACCACCTGGTCGTCGTGGCGCAGGGGCTCGCCGTCGACGTCGGTCTCATAGCCGAGCTCGCGGAAGTGGTCCGCGGTGACGTCGAGTTCCTCCGGGCGGACCGCGGTGACGGGGAGGTCCGTCATGTCGTAGCGGACCGTCCCGTCCTTGAACGACGTGACGCCGTTCTTCGCGCGGAGGACGCCCTTCTCGATCGGCTCCGGCGTCTTGTTCCGCGAGGTGAGCCCCTGGACGCCCTTGAGGATCTCGAAGGCGGACTCGCGCTCGCCGACCGTCTCCAGCGCGGTGCGGTACGCGTCGTTGACGTCGACCTCCTGATACCCCGCGGCCGTCACCTCCCACTCGCAGTTCGGGCACTCGACGCGGCCGGCCTCGTCGGGCTCGCAGACGGTGCCGCAGTCGTTGCACTCGTAGTGCGGCTCCGTGTGCGTCTCGCAGTCGGGACACAGCGCGGCGTAGGTGTGCTCGCCGCAGTCGGGACAGACGCGGTCGGAGACCTCCAGCTCGTGTCGCCCCCGGCGACCGGTGTCGTCCATCACGTTCGCGGCCTCGGCGACGTCGCGCTGGGGGCCGCCCGCCTCGTTGATCGGGAAGAGCGTGTGGACCGCCGGCGAGAGGTCGCGGCTCTCCGACTTCTCCGGGCGCCCCATCCGGTTGCCGATGCGGGTCGGGGCGCGCTCGCGCACCTCGAACGGGGCGACCTCGTTCACCGCGCGGATCGCGTTCTCGCCGTCGGCGTAGTCCCGGGCCGCCGCCGAGAGGTCGGCGGCGTCCCACTCTTTCCGGAGTCCGTCGTCGATCCCGAGCGACCGCGCGAGCGGCCGCCACGTCGGGATCCGGAGGGCGTCAGGGGTCGCGGCGTGTTCGATCAGCAGCGACTCCAGCGCGTCCTGGACCCCGTCGGTGCGCTCGATCGCGAGGACGCCCTCGACGACGTCGCCCGCGGCGACCGCGTCCGCGAGCGCCGCGACGGCGTCGACCGACACGTCGTGCCAGAGGTACGTGTACTCCGGGTGGAGCGGGCAGTCGTACTCCTCGGCCCACGAGAGCGCCCGGTCGACCGACGGGTGTTCGAGGTCGACGTGGGGGTCGTCGCGGAGCGCGCGGACGTCGGCCCCGGCCGCCTCGAACTCCTTGACCCACCACTCGGGGGCGTACGACGCGGGCGCGAGCGGGTGGTTGTTCTCGACGAACTCGCCGTAGTTGACGAGGTACTCGCCCAGGTCGAGCACCTTCTCGACGCCGTTCCGGAGCTCCTTCGCCTCCTCGGGGTCGTCGATCCGGCGGACCTCGCCGTTCGCGAGCCGGACCGTCGGACCCTCGATGGAGTCGACGGGGACGACGCCGTGCGCCTTCCCCGGGCGTTCCGTCTTGATCTGCGTCCCGGCCGCGAGGAAGTCGTCGACGATGTGCATCGTCGCGGGGTGGACGCCGCCGGTCGCGAAGCCGTGGTTGCGGGCGCGACCGTACCGGAGCCGGAAGCCGCCCGCCTCGCTGGGGTGGGTGAACACGGGCCGCCCCGCGATGAGGTCCCGGAGGAACTTCTGCGAGGGGTCGGCGCGGACCGGCCCGTCCGCGCCGGACTCGGTCGAGCCGTCGGCCTCCGGTTCGCTCTCCGCCTCGTCGCCGTCCTCGTCCTCCTCCGCGCCGTCGCCGCTCTCCGCCTCTTCACCGTCACCGTCGCCCGCCCCGTCCTTCCCGATCGTCCCGTCGATCAGGTCCTGGAGCCACGGCCAGTCGACCTCCTCGAGGTCGCGGGTGTACCGCTGGATCTTCGGGGCCTTCAGCGCGATCCCCTCTGCGGCGACGAGGCACATCCCGCCGCGCGCGGAGTTGGTGTCGACGCGTTCGAGGTCGCGGAACCCCGAGACCTCCTCGTCGCTCGTCGCCTCCCCGTCGAGCATGACGGGGATGTGCTTGGCGATGAACTTCGACTCCTTGTCCTTCGGCGTGTACTGGAGGCCGGTGTCCTTGTCGTAGAGGGCGATCTCCTCGGCGTAGCGCTCGACCTCCACGTCGCGGGGCTTGTACTCGTCGACGTCGAGCAGCGACCGGGCGTAGTCGGCGACGAGCACGGACAGCGCCTGCGCGGTCCCGCCCGCAGAGCGGATCGGACCGGCGTAATAGACGTTGACGAACTCCGTGCCGTCGTCGTTCTCCAGCAGCTCGACGCGGTCGATCCCCTCGATCGGCGCGGCGACGACCCCCTCGGTGAGCAGCGCGACCGCGGTCCGGACCGCCCCCTCGATCTTCCCCTCGCGGGAGTCGTAGTCACCGACGTTGCCGTCGACGAAGTCGGTGACCAGCTCCAGGGCCGCCTCCTCGCGGGACATCTCGCCCTCCAGGTCGCGGACGCGCTCCGCGACGCCGTCGATGCCGAGGATGTTCTCGACGCGGTCGGCCATGTCGCGGGCGATCGGGATCTCGATCTCCGGCTCGGGGTCCCGACCCTGCTCTTTGGCCGTCTCCGCGACGTCCCACGCCTCGTCCAGGCGCTCCTCGATCCGCGCGAAGTAGCGCTCGTCGTCCGGTCTCATCGGGCTTCGAGAGTGGGGCGACGCGCTCGGCGGGTCACAGCCACAGGTCGAGGTCGGTCGCCTCGTCGTGCGAGCGCTCCAGCGGCTCGGCGAACGCGCGGAGGTGGCACTCGCCGGCCCAGACGGTCGCCGAGTCGAGGTGGCCCGCGAGCGCCTGCCCGCTCGGCCGGGAGAGGACGACGTGGGTGTGTGCGAACACGTCCCCCTCCAAGAGCGAGACGTTGCCCACGCAGGCGGCCACCTCGAGCGGTTCGTCGAACGTGACCGAGCGGTACTCTGTTTCGTCCTGATCGTAGAACCAGACGTCCGCGTCCTGGACCGCCCCGAGCGCCGTGAACCACCCGGCCTCGACGTCCTCCGCGCGGGCGAGGGACTCGATCTCCTCGCGCCAGTCGGCCCCCGTCTCGAACCGCGCGACGTACTCCGCCGTGGGTTCGACCTCGCGATGGTACATAGCAACTCCCCACGACGGCCGGGGAGAAAAAGGCTTCAGTCGGGCCGAGTTGAGCCCGCGGTCCGAATTCGATATAGCGTTATGAGATACATGCGCTCGGCGGTGGGGGAGACTCGTGGAACGACGCTAGTCCCGAAACGTGGCGTCTCCCGGGTCGAAACGGCGGGTCAGCGCGAAACGGCGGGTCAGCGCGAAACGGCGTTGCGACTCGCGAGGCGGAAAGAGAGAAGGTTCGGGTCGGCCGGGCCGACTCAGAACGGCGCTTGCGGGCCTTCGTCGTCGCCGTCGTCGTCGGTCGTCTCGCCGGGGAAGGAGGGGGACATCCCGCCGCCGCTGCTGGTGCCGCCGAGGTCGCCGTCCGCGCCGGCTTCCGCGCCGGTGTCGGCGTGGACCGTCTCGATCTCGGGGATCTCCTTGACCATCCGGGACTTGATCGCCTGAATCGTCATCGGGGAGATGCCGCAACCGGAGCAGGCCCCGCCGAGCTGGACCGTCACCTCGCCCTTCTCGCGGTCGAGGTGGGCGATGGCGGCGCTCCCGCCGTGCATCTGGATCTGCGGGAAGTTGCGCCGCAGGAAGTTCGTGATCCGCTCGCGGAGTTCGTTGTCCGCGTCAGCCGTGTCCGTGCTCATGCCCGCGAGTTGGCGGGCACCGGGCTTATGCCTTTGGTTCGCCCGGATACGGCGGGGAGACGCGCCGCGCCGGACCTCACTCCGGCCGGTCGACGCCGAGCGTCCGGTACAGTTCGGACTCGATCCGCTCGACGTACTCCTCGAGGGTCTCCTCGAACGTCTCGTCGTCGACCGCGACGGCGCCGCGGATGCGCTCGCGCGGGTCCTCCGGGAGTTCGACGCGGAACTCGCCGTCCTCGTAGAACGGCTCCGACTCGTTGAGCACGGTCTGGTCGATGCCGTGGATCAGCTCCGAGTCGTACCGGTCGTTCATCTGGTTGAACGCGTTCTTGTACGCCCGCTGGAGCTCGTTGAAGTAGTGCGCGTACTTGTCCTCGAACTTCTCCGGGTCGAACTCGTCGGCCATGTCGCGAGCATGGGTCCGGCGGGAAAAAAGGCGGTCGATCGCCGCCGAGACGGCGGAACGTCGGGAGTGCGGTCAGGCGAGGCGACCCGAGCGAATCGAGCCAGTAAATTGTATGTCGCGATATAGAATTGGTGAGCCGCGGGGGAAGTCGGCGATCGACGACCTGCGTAGCGAGACGCGAGCGGCGGAGCTACCCGGTTCGAGCGACTCGAAAAGAAAACCGACTGCGACGGACGTTACTCGAGGTCGAAGCGGTCCGCCTGCATCACCTTCGTCCAGGTGTCGACGAAGTCCTCGACGAACTTCTCTTCGCCGTCTTCCGCCGCGTACACCTCGGCGATCGAGCGGAGCCGGGAGTGTGACCCGAATATCAGGTCCGCACGGGTCGCCTTCCACTTGAGATCGCCGGTGTCGCGGTCGTAGCCCTCGAACACCTGATCTTCGTTGGACGGCTTCCACTCCGTTTCCATGCTCAGGAGGTTCGCGAAGAAGTCGTTCGTTAGCGCCTCCGGTCGGTCGGTAAGCACGCCGTAGTTCCTGTCGCCGTACGTCGCGCCGAGCGCCCGCATGCCGCCGACTAGCGCAGTCATCTCGTCGGGAGTCAAGTTCAGGAGGTCAGCCTTGTCGACCAACAGCTCTTCGGCCGGCCGGTCGGCGCCGTCCGGAACGTAGTTGCGGAACCCGTCGATCTCCGGCTTGAGCGCCTCGAACGAGTCGGAATCGGTCTGTTCGGCGGTCGCGTCGGTCCGACCGGGCTCGAACGAGACTTCGACGTCGTAGCCGGCGTCGGCCGCGGCCTCCTCGACGGCCGCGTTTCCGCCGAGCACGATGAGGTCGGCCAGCGACACCTGTACCTCGTCGTGCGACTCGTTGAACTCCGCCTGAATGCGTTCGTACGTCTCTAAGACCGTTTCCAGTTTCTCCGGCTCGTTGACCTCCCAGCCGCGCTGCGGGTCCAGACGAACCCGAGCCCCGTTCGCACCACCGCGCTTGTCGCTGTCGCGGTACGTCGACGCGGAGGCCCAGGCGGTCTTGACCAGCTGTGCCCGCGTGAGATCCGTCTCGAGGATCGCTTCCTTGAGCTGAGCGATCGCTTCGTCGCCCACAAGTCCGTACTCCGCGTCGGGGAGCGGGTCCTGCCAGACCATCGTTTCCTCCGGGACCTCGGGACCGAGGAACCGCTCCGGCGGACCCATGTCGCGGTGAGTCAGTTTGTACCAGGCCTTGGCGAACGCCATTCCGAACTCCATCGGGTTCTCCTGGAACGTCTCCATGATCTCCCGGTAGTCCGGATCCTTCTTGAGCGCGACATCCGTCGTGAGCATCATCGGCGTGACCCGCTCACCGTCGTCGAGAGCGTCCGGCGCGGAGTCTTCGAGTTCGCCGTCCTTCGGCGTCCACTGCCAGGCACCGCCCGGTCCCTTCTCCGGCTCCCACTCGTAATCGAGGAGGTTGTTGACGTACCCCATGTCCCACTCGGTCGGCGACTGGGTCCAGGGGCCTTCGATCCCGCTCGTGGTGACTTCGCCGTCCTCGACCGCGGCGTCGTTCTGCCAACCGAGCCCCATGTTCTCCATGGGTGCGGCCTCCGGCTCCGGTCCGAGCACCTCCTCGGGGTCGTCCTTGCCGTGGACTTTCCCGAAGGTGTGGCCGCCGGCGATGAGTGCCGCCGTCTGCTTGTCGTTCATCGCCATGCGGGAGAACGTCTGCCGGATGTTCTTCGCCGACGCCTCGGGGTCGGGCTGTCCGTTCGGTCCCTCGGGGTTGACGTAGATGAGCCCCATCACCGACGCGCCGAGCCCCTTCTGGATCTCGCCGGGTCGCTCGAAGCGGTTCTGGGTCTCCAGTTCGTTCTCCGGGCCCCACTTAACGGCCTTGTCGGTGTCGAAGTCATCCTCGCGGCCGCCAGCGAACCCGTACGTCGGGAAGCCCATCGACTCGACGGCGACGTTCCCGGCGAGGACGATCAGGTCGGACCACGACAGATTACGCCCGTACTTCTGCTTGACGGGCCAGAGCAGACGCCGAGCCTTGTCTAGGTTCGCGTTGTCCGGCCAGCTGTTGAGCGGCGCGAACCGCTGCCGAGCGCCGGCGGCTCCGCCGCGTCCGTCGTAGGCGCGGTACGTGCCTGCGCTGTGCCACGCCATCCGGATCATGAGCGGACCGTAGTGCTCGTAGTCCGCCGGCCACCAGTCTTGCGGCTCCGTGAGTGCGGCTTCGATGTCCTCTTTGACCGCCTCGAGATCGAGTTCCTGAAACGCCTCGCCGTAGTCGAAGTCCGGTTCCAACGGGTCGGACTTCTGCCCGTTCTGATCGAGTATCTCCAAACTCAGTCGTTCGGGCCACCAGTCTTCGTTCGATTTTCCCGTAAATGCCTCGTCTGAACTGCTGCTAGCCATCTGTCCTTATATACCGGCCTCCGCCTGATAACAGTTGTTTGGCAGGGTTTCTCATTAAAATAAAAGTCACGGAGCTGAGACAAATATGTCTCGCTGAGTGGTGAATTTGCTACCGCGGCCGAAGGGGTCCGTTCGGGACGCGCTCGACGGCCGGGACGCACTCAGCGGTTCAGCGTGTGGATCGCCTGTCCGCGGGCGTTCTCCGCGGCCTCCATCACGGCCTCCGCGAGCGTCGGGTGGGTGTGGACGGTGGCGGCCACGTCTTCGAGGGTCGCGCCCATCTCGATCGCGAGCGCGACCTCCGCGATCAGCTCCGACGCCTCGGGCCCGACGATCTGCCCGCCGAGGACGAACCCGGTCTCCTCGTCGGCGACGATCCGGGCGAACCCCTCGGTGTGGCCGGTCGTCATCGCGCGGCCGGAGGCGTTGAACGGCATCTCGCCGACGACGGGGTCGAAGCCGGCGTCCTCGGCCTCGGCCTCGGTCATCCCGACCGTGCCGATCTCGGGGTCGGTGAACACCGCGGCCGGGACCGCCTGCCGGTCGAGCGCGGCGGGCTCCCCCGCGATCACCTCGGCGGCGACGATCCCCTCGTTCGAGGCCGCGTGCGCGAGCATCGGGTCGCCGGCGACGTCGCCGACGGCGTGGATGTGCTCGACCGCGGTGCGGGTGCGGTCGTCCGTCTCGATGAAGCCCCGGTCGTCCGTCTCGATCCCCGCGTTCTCGAGGTCGAGCCCGTCGGTGACGGGCTGGCGCCCGACCGCGACGAGGATCTTGTCGACGCCGTACGTCGACTCCTCGCCGTCCTCCGTCTCGGTGTGGAGGAGGTAGCCGCCGTCGGGGGCCTCGGCCCACTCGCTCGCGCCCTCGCCGAACTGGAACTCGACGCCCAGCTCCGCGGCGCGCTCGCGGACGACCCGCTTCACGTCGTCCTCGTAGGGGTCGAGGATGTCGTCGAGCATCTCGACGACCGTCACGTCGGCCCCGAGCTTGGCGTACGTGGTCGCCAGCTCCATGCCGATGTAGCCGCCGCCGACGATCCCGAGCCGGTCCGGGACGGTGTCGGCGTCGAGCGCGTCCGCGGAGCTCCAGACGTGGTCCTCGGCGAACTCGAAGCCGGGGATCTGGATCGGGCGCGAGCCGGTGGAGACGATCGCGTGTTCGAACGAGAGGGTCTCGGAGCCCTGCCCGTCGCCGCCGTGGGCGACCCGGACGGTGTCCTCGCCGACGAACGAGGCGGTCCCCTCGATCAGGTTCACGCCGTTCGCCTTACAGAGCTTCTCGACGCCGCCCGTCAACCGGTCGACGACGCCGTCCTTCCACTCGACCATCTTCCCCATGTCGACGGCGGGGTCGGCGTGGACGCCCATGAACTCCGCGTTGCCCGCCTCGTGGGCGAGCCCGCTCCCCGTGATGAGCGCCTTCGAGGGGATACAGCCCCGGTTGAGACAGGCGCCGCCGTAGGCGTCCTTCTCCACCAGCGTCGTGTCGAGCCCCTCCTGTGCGGCGCGGATGGCGGCGACGTAGCCGCCCGGCCCCGCGCCGATGACCAGTACCTCCGTTCCCGTGGTGACGTCTCCGACGACCATTATTCGTTGAGTAGCAGCAGCGGGTTTTCTAAGTGTTCCATGACGGCGTTCGCGAACTCGGCCGCGACCGCGCCGTCGACGACCCGGTGGTCGATCGACAGCGACAGCGGCAGCGTCGGGGCGGGGACGACCTCGCTCGCGCCGTCGCGCTCGCGCACGACCGGGCGCTCCTCGATGGCCCCGAGCCCGAGGATCGCGGTCTCGGGGTAGTTGATGATCGGCGTCGCGTACTCGCCGCCGATGGCGCCGAAGTTGGTGATCGAGAAGGTCCCGCCGTTCATCTCATCGGGCTTGAGCTTGCGCTCGCGGGCGCGGGCGGCGAGGTCGTTCACCTCGTCGGCCAGCTCGAAGAGCCCCTTCTCGTCGACGTCCTCGACGACGGGGACCATGAGGCCCGCGTCGGTCGCGACCGCGATGCCGAGGTTGTACTCCCCTTTCAAGACGATCTCCTCGTCGTCCTCGCGGAGCTCGCTGTTGAGGTACGGGTACTCCTTCAGCCCCGCGACGATCGCCTTCATCACGAACGGCATGTAGGTGAGCTTCACGTCGCTCGCCTCGGCCTTCGGCTTCAGCTCCGCGCGCGCCTCCACCAGCGCGTCGACCTCGGCGGTGTCGTGGTGGGTGACGTGCGGGGCGGTGTACTTCGACCGCTCCATCTGCTTGCCGATGGTCCGCCTGACGCCGCGGTAGGGGACGGTCTCGTCCCCCGAGCCGGAGGCGTCCGTCGCCGATACACCGGCGGTCGCGGCCGCGTCGGCCGGCGTCGCGGCGGCCTCGCCGGCGTCGAGGTCGACCGGCTCCGGCTCGGGCGCCGGTTCGGCGGTCGACTCCAGCGCGTCGGCGTACGCGTTCACGGCCTCAGCCGTGACGAACGCCTCGCCGTCGCGGGTCTCGTCGGTCGGCACGTCGTCGAGGTCGACGCCGCGCTCGCGCGCCGCCTTCCGCGTCGCGGGCGTCGCGAGCGTGGTGTCGCGGCCGGCGGGCTCGGGACCGCCCGCCGCGGCCCCGGCGGACGCCGTCGCATCATCGCCGTTCCGCTTGCTGACCGCGGCCTTGCGGTCGTCGGAGCCGGTGTCGGTCGGCGTCGGCGCGGGACGCGGCTCGGGCGCGTCGTCCG
>ERZ1034517.165-NODE-165-length-17469-cov-12.836396_pt1 | contig 17469 bp, 8 predicted proteins | sample MGYA00520599_ERZ1034517 | MGnify/ENA primary metagenome ERZ1034517 (study PRJEB33760, sample SAMEA4777701) | hypersaline lake metagenome | biome: hypersaline environment; feature: brines | place: Spain | collected 2012-08 | depth 0 m ...
GAGACAATACAGGATATTTGCCGGGACGTAGCCTTGGATAACTACGGCTTCCTGTATGTTAATGATCATAAAGAGTATATCCAAACGGAGTATGAAAGTGCCGAGACGGGTCTGAGAACCGCAGGTACCGTGTCATTATCCGATATTAAACAGACGTTACAAGACGATACTGGCAGAAATGGATTTGAACGTCGACGAAATGGTGTGTATTATTTTAACTCGTTCAATTCACGCGAAGGTTATCGGGTGAGTGATGAATTGAAGAGTATTTTTACATACGATTTTGTCGTGAATAAACAAACAATCGAATCACGATTTGATATCGCCCCTGCTGATGTTGACTTTTTTGCATCTGAACTTGCGAATGAGGATTATATCCGGCGGATTGCTGCCGGTGAGCGTGCTTATTATGTCAGCGGTCCCCGATTGAAAGATGAAACCTCAGGCGATGCGAGTGTTGACTCACGTCTAAATGAAGAAGCAGAACATGGCACGATATCTCACACGGACTTAGAACGAGTTATTGACGTTGCTGCGACGAGCGATGTCATTCGATTTTTTGAGAAGAATGACTTCATTGCCGATATTGATGATGAATATGTTGTCAAAAGTGCACTCGACGATTATGCTGCTCATCTTGCAAATGCAGTCAGTGAAGATTCGATTGAAGAATTCGGCGATATTGGGATTCTTCCACTTTCTGAATTCCAACAAGTAATTGAGAATGAGATCAATGACCGCTTTGATGTTCTCAAACATCTTTCACATGGTGATACATCCGAACTGCTTGAATTAGTTCGTGAACACATAGCAGCGAATAATGGACTTACTGTTGATAGAAAATTAGCAATCGATTCTGAACAGTTCGAAATTTATGTAACTCGCCGGGCGACGCAGATACGCGATGATATTGAGAGTGAACAACAACCACCGAGTCCAAGTGCGTATCGTGACCATGGGTATCCACAGATTGAATCGATTGAAGTAACAGATTCACAGCCAGTCAATCAGCATCTACGTGAGCATATCAAGGAGAAATTTGATACACTGGTCAATGAGCGGTTCTCCGTTGAGAGTGACGTATAAGCATGGACTAATATGAAACTGTACCTCAATATATCACATAACAGATCTATTATCCCGAGTAGCTATATCAGATAAACCCACGTGGTCAAATTAACCAATTTAACATCATGCCACAAACATACAGCGACTTTACCATTACAGAACAGGGCGGCCATCAATACATCATTGCACAACCGAAGGCAGAACATCAAGAACCAGTCCGGTTTTCTGGCGAACTTAAAGAGACAGATGATATTGATGCGACATTTCGAGATGTAATTAAAAGCCTTATTCAACAAGACCTTTCTGAAGCTTTGAATCTTGAGTCTGGTTCCGGCGGATCAATTGGTCGAGATGACGTTGTTGAAACGCTGATCAATGCAGATTCTCCAGTTCCAATTAATTCTGAGCAACAAGCGGAGGCGATTGTTGATTACTTTCTCACAAATGGGGTGCTTCAAGAAGCCGACAGTGGTTCAGAAGTAGTTGTCCTTTCAGATCCGGAGTCACTAGCGGAGATTGCGACCGAGAGTGGCGATAATGACGATACAGCGATGTTGCTTAATTGGATGTCCGCTATCGAAGGATGTACCACAAAAATTCAAGAGACAAACGACACGATTGAAGAAGTTGAGGCTGAGCTCCGCGAACAAATGGGTAATGTAGATGTCTCTGGGAAACTTCGCGAGTATCAGCAAAATCAAAAGGAGGTCGCACAGCGACTCATGAATGTCACGAACGGCGGTGAACTCAATCGCTCAGATCTAAGTGCTGATGAACAAGCAGAATATGATCGACTTGAACACCGAATGTTCCATCTTGAGTCGATGATTGATGCAGTTGGTGCTGGTGGAGATCTTGATCAAGAAATCCAAGAGATGACAAATAAACTCTCAATGCATATGAGCAATCTCTCTGATACGCAAGATGCACTTGAGGTGCAACTTACGCGTCTTGAGCGGGTTTATCGCGTCAATGATGAAATAAACTACGAGCAGGCAAAGAAAATGGCTGAAAAACTCTCAAGTGTTGCATCGGCGGTTGCTGGTGTTTCGGACGCCGATACACTCGCAGAAGAAACAGATACAATCGGTCGCGCCTCCGCAATTCTTGAGCAAACTGGGTCAACTGAAGAGATGGCACAGACAGCAAGCACCGATACTGGGACGACCAGTTACGAACAAGGGAATTAATCCCAGGTAATGTACGCTCAGTCGCTTCTCGGCAGTGTACGACGACTTACGCTCCGCAGTAAGTACCTGCTCAATCAGCGACAGCTAAACGCGGATTCTCTTATCGCAACTGGACGTCAGTTTCTCACAACACTTAGTACAGTTGATGCACTTATTGTCGAGGCGACTCCACTCCCAGTGCTCGTTCCGGGAGATGATTACACCACGCTGTCTCGCAGTGACAGCGTCACCCTCGAAGTGAATGTATCTGACTACACAAAATCGAACAAAGATACCTCAGACATGACCGACGACACCGAAAGTAGAAAATATAACAAAACTAATGTCGATCTTGACAAAATAACTCAGCAAATCCCTTCTGGCGAGCAACAGAATATGATGGATTCAAATCATATTAGTGACATCAACACGATCGTTTCATCTTATGATAACTCCGATGAGCGTAATAATGATAGCGGTGATGATACCACTGCGTCTGCTCATTCTGGAGTATCAACAGCACCGTCCAAACGCGATGAGGGATTGATTGCTACTCTTGCTGCTCACCTCTCGATGAACGGATCCCTTCGGATTAAAGCACTGAATGAAAGTATAAAGCAGCGCGCGCGTCGGTCGCGTCGTGTTCATACCTCACCGATGAACTCACAGTTTCGGATTCCACTCACCGACGATGGTCCAGGTGCGCACAACTGGCGACCCGTCATTCGAACCCTTATTGATCGATTTGACACACTTGTTCCACTGTGTGAACAGATTATCAGCCGACTCTATGATGTTTCACCAGAATCGGTTGCTACTCAATTATGGAGAAGTGCCGTTGATACGCTTTCCGAGATGCGAACTGTCCTGAAAATACACCTTGCCAAACAGGAGCGACTCCGACGATTGTATGATCGCCCATCACGGCAACCGGCTGAGTTTGCCGTGCAGACAGTTAATCAACTCACAGGAATCGACGTGAGGACCGACCAATGAGTAGTACACTCAATCTTGACCCATTGACAAAGACTGATCGACCGACCTCACATATCACCGTTCAAAAGCGTAAAATTGGACCGACAGATCTGATTGCAGTTGAACACGGCACGACAAAAGCATATTTTCGCGTTGACCGAAAGCAGGAGGTAATGAGTAATGACCTTCGAAATGCAGTATACCTACATGAAAATGCTGCCTCAGTGTTTGGTGGTATTGACCATAGCCTCCCATTCCGGATCCATACCGATGTTCGAACCAGTGAGGTACCGACATGCGATGAAGCGGTGATTGCTAATGATAATGTTAACGCTGATAAATTATCCACGCACCTTGCTTCTGAGCGATTTCTCCTTCATCATGGTATTGAGGAAGTGACTAGGCTTGATGGACATCTCGTCTCTTTTGATATCGTTGAGACAACTCCGCAGGGCTATCCAACAGTCATGGTAACGGATGAAACAGACATCGAGGTTATTGATGAAAGTGAGGCCGCAGCACGAAAATCACAGGCAGGTGATGCAAGAAATAGCCCCGGAGGGGCAACTCCTCCCACTCCCGGTAATAATCCTCCTCCTTCGAGAGCGTCTGATGCGGGCGAGATGGACGTTGATATTGATATTTCCCCTGAAAAACCAACGGTTAGCTTCGAAGAGGATGTTGCCGGTCTTACTGAGATTAAACAGACAGCCCGAATGCTCCTTGCGTTGTTCGATCCAGAAACACGAGAGAGCGTCATCACACGTTATGGCGAGAACTTCGGCGCTCGGGGGGGGCAGTTACTTCTCTATGGTCCCCCCGGGTGTGGAAAAACGCTTGTTTCGGAGGCTATTGCGTATGAAGCAGCGAATAATACCAATATTGAGTCTGAATACGGTGAAGTGCAGTTTCTTCCTGTCAAAGGTGGTGACATTCTCTCGCGGTACCCTGGTGAGGCAGAACGCCGAGTTGAGGCAGTCTTTGAAGAGGCACATCGTGCTGCACAAAATGGGTTTGCTGTCCTATTTTTTGATGAAGTTGAAACGCTTGTAGCCGACCGAAGTGATGATAACTTACAACGGCATGAGCGTTCGCTCACAAATGCGTTTCTCCAAGAGATGGGCACAGACAAGATTGAAGATAATCTATTAGTTATTGGTGCAACAAATATGCCATTTAGCATCGATCCCGCTGCGGCACGCCGCTTCCCACTTCAGCAATTTATTCCACAACCCGGTCCAGAAGTGATGGGTGAAGTATGGGAAGCAGAACTGTCTGACCTGCAAGCAGCAAACGATGCTATCGAACTTGATTATAATCGTCTTGGTGAGGCATCCGTTGGATACACACCGGCTGAGATTGCCGACCGTGTTCTTGGAACCGATCTCCAGCGTCAATTGATTAAGAGTGTTGTTGATGATAACACAGATGCGATTATCCCAGATACGGAATACTTTCTTGACCGCCTTCGTGAACATCGTCCAAAGACGATTCGTCAGTTTGTCACGAGTGTTCGGAATGAGGCTGATGCACTTGAGGGCTATCCTGAGATGCGAGATTATGTCGCTGATCAAGCTGACCGACTTGGTCTTTCGATGCAACATGGTAGCACCTCTGGAATGAGCGATGCGGCTTCTGACCCCACCGCACTGTTTGAAGAGTTGGTCGCTGCAGACGAACAATTAGCCGGAGATGCTGACGATGGCTCCGAGTCTCAATCTGATAGGGAAAAATAATCACATATGTCTGAACACTCCTCAACCGCATCAACTGGCATCGATACAAACCTCACAGAGTTGACGACACTGTCTCTTGGAACAGACGCAATGATAGCTTCCGATATATCGACAATTGCTGTCACGGCGCCAAGCGGTCATACTGCACTCATTGAAGCCCCTACACAGAACGCTGGAGAAGATATGCATCTTCCTTCGAATGAGACTATTCAGACTATTTCGATTGGTGATAGCACCACTGCCCCTGTTATTGACATTGCGCTTGATCGGTATGTATTCTCATTATCCGGAACGACCGTCCAAGCATCCACATCGAGTGGTGTTGAGTTATGGTCAACAACCGTCCCAGCGGCGCAATCGCTTACCACGCTCAACACTGACGGTGTTCTTGCCTGTCTCACTGAAACTGGAACAATAATCGGGCTTGATGCTGAAACCGGAACAGAACTATTCAGTGTTGACCGACCACATGCAGAGGTCTCGGAACCTCAAGCTATCACGGGTGCTGAAGGGTATCTAGCCATTGGTGCATGGTCATTCCTGGTTGTGTTTGACTCAGCGGGTAACTGCATCCTTGAGAAAAATCTTGACGGCACAATCAGCGACCTTGCAGTGCTCTCTGATGCTGTTGTTGTTACTCTTCAACATGGTAATATACAACGTGTGTCATACTCAAACGGTGATATCGAGTGGTCACAGCATACAACAGCTAACGATATTGATGGGACCGCAACAGGAAGTGTGTATGCAATTACGGATAATCATATCACCCATCTTGATGTTGTTGGACGCGCCGATCCGGTTATTGACGCTGGTGGTGATCAACTCATGGCGACAGCAGATCCGACAGTGTTGGTTACAACCGATGGAGGCACACAGTTAGTGTATCAACAACAGACTGCGACCGAACCGGCGGTCACAGCGACGCTGCTAAGCGACACTATTCGTTCTGATGATTCAATACGGTTTCAAATTGAGAATACAGGAACAGCAAACGTATCAGGTAATGTAAAAATCCAACCACCCGAAATGTCACTTACACTGGGGTCACCGACACCATCGACAGTATCGCTTACACCCGAAGAAGCAGCAACCGTCGCCGCTCCGATTCGTGAACTCCCCACAGACTCACCATCTCAATCAGTCACAGTCGATCTATTTATTGACGAGCTAAAAGTTGTGAGTGAGTCTATTAAACTCACCACACAGTCACCATCATCTGTTGAGACAACTGATGGTAACTCTGGAGAAAATACCCCAGCGAGCAGTTCAAATCCGATGCATGATACCGATACTGACACTGCTACTGATGCTGTTGAGAAGAACGTCAAGGGTTCACAGACTCAAGATTCTATTTCATCATTGCGTAATAAATCATTGTCAGAGTCGTCTACCGACACTCAAATTGAGTCTCCTTCAGAGAACGCTCGTACATCCGTCGATACATCTAATGAGAATAAGAATGCTGCACAAATGGATGCAAATTACTCAAATAAGCGTTCTCATCCATCGCAGTCTGAGTCAACGAAGGCTATCGACGCCGCAACAGCGAATGCACAGAGTGGAGAGATAACTACACAGACGAGCATAGCGGCTCAATCTCAGTTATTTGATGATATCGAAACGTCAGTAGACATTGAGGCAATTAGAGCCGATCATGCCAGTATCTCTCTCACCGTAACGAACCAACTGGACACTGAGGCAACAATCAGCATTGAGACCGCACAGACTGTTATTGACGCTGGTGAAACCTCAACACTGCAGACTTCGATTACATATCCCTCCAGCGATGAAATGGGCGATGAGACGGACCTATCATCATTATCATCGACGGTGCCGACACTTGCCGTAACAGTTGAGGGCAAAACTGAGGAACGAGCACTCATGCCAGATCTTTCTCTTGAGCGACCCTCAATTGATATCACTCCAACTGGCAGTGTGACGACCCCATTCATCGATATCATTCTCTCGATTCCTTTCGACGTGAGGTTCACTGATAAGCTCTCAGTGATGATTGGTGACACCGAGTTTATACGACAAATTACTGTCGATGGTCCAACGAAATTTTATTTTGCTCTCCCAATCTCTACGGCGGTAGTGACGATAGGGACAGTAATCGAGGTTGCTGCGACCCTTGGTTCAGAGTCAGATACCTCTCTCAGTCATAAAACACAAATTGACGCAAGCGAGTGGATCCATATTGACTCCGATAGCAAACATGCTACACACTCAGAAGCCCCCTCATCATCTACGTCTGTTGATCAAGAGATAGCACATCCACTTTCTCCTATTGATGTTGAGTCGGAGACACAGACTATTTCTGACAGCGATGAAATCGTAAATGCAGATTCAAGTGAATCTTCGATAAGTGAGACAGTTACCAGCGATGATCACCTGCAGGAACTACCAGCAACTACTGCGGATGAGTCGAATAAAGAGTCGGAGCTACCTCCTAATCAGCAATCTAATGTTACCGTTGCGGAAAAAGAAGCCACCGATGCAGAGCAATCCGCCAGGACAGATATCGAAACGAATCGAAGTAAACATAACCGAGATGATATATCAGATACATCCACTGATGATACCGATGGTAGCACGACACGTTTAGATCTTTCAAGCGCTCGCAACGCTGGCGCAAATGATCTGACTGGCGAAAATACACAGCCACATATTACGTCAAACTCTGACGACAGGGGCAAGACTGGCGACGAGCACACTGGAAGAAAAGATGATGTTAATGATCCAGACAATACAATAGATTCAGACTCTGATTCTCAAACAACATCTGAACAGAGCGCTCAGAGCTCGGCAGAATCGGAATCCCCAGTCGAGTGCACCCGAGTCGTCCCTGATACAGTTCCGTATGGTCACCGATTTGAGGAGTCTATCGTGATCACTAATACTGGTAGTCGGACGATTGAAACTGCCAGCATTTCACTCGCAGAGACATCTCTCAATTTAGATGCGATTGATCCAGGCGAGCAGTCGACGGTAACTCGAGCACACGCCGGATTCGATCCTGGTAGTTGGAATCTTGAACCAGGGCAAGTTATTATTCCAGATGCAACTGTGGATATTCCGCAAAAATCAATTGATATTCAGCCGAATCCGATGAGTGACACTAGTGCCGACACAAAACAAGTTGCCTCATCTACCGCTAATGTTGACCCATTTATTGCGTATGTCACGCTACATGACGGCATTATACAGTTTGAATGTCATAATCTTGGCTCAAGCCCTTGTGATCTCACATCGTTGGCTGCAGATTCTCCTGATAATAATGCCAGTACTATTTCGTGGTCATTTGATGATCCTCCAGTGCTTGATGCAGGAGAAACAACACAATTCGAGTGTGGGGGCGGAGCAGACACTGAGAGTCTTACGCCACCGTTCACCGCCCGCATTCGATATCGCCGTACTATCCCCGAAGATGATCATGAATCAACGCTCGAACATACCACTCTTGCGATTCCTCAAACGGCAGCCGCGACAGGCGGTGATACCCCACTCTCGCTATCAGTCCAACCAGAATCTCAACCAGTTATTGATGAGCATAACACAGTCGCCTGTACACTCACGACAGATGCATCAATAACTGATGTAGTTGTCGAGGCAACAGGTGATATTGTCGCACCATTGTCTGTTGGTGAGCGAAGTCTTGGAAGGGTTAAAAATGGACGGACAAACAGACAGCTATTCGACATAACCCCACAGCAGGGTCCGACAGCATCATTTCATGTTCGCGTAAGTGCAACGCTTGATGGAAGTTCATTTTCACAGCACTATCGCATCACTGGTCCAATTGAGCGCTCTGATTCATCAAATCTAGACGAATCAGCATGGCAGGTGGTCCCGGTAGCTGACACAGAGACAGCAGAAGCAGAAGCAGAAGCAGAAACAACACCTCCAAATGTCCGAGTTACGACGACGCCTCAGGTTCAATCAAAAAGTCACCACTAATTGCTTCTTCTGATTCTTGAGCGTATCGATAGATGGCTCGAAGTTCAAGACTAACGATAATGAGAAATCCGAACCCAACAGCACCAGCAAGCCCGTATGAGAGTAGCCGCCCGCGTGATAATCGCTGATCAAACGCTGATTGTTCCTCTCGTGCTGTTGTTGCTTGTGCTGTTGCCCCAGCTGCGTCAAACTTCTCTGTGGCTTCAGCATACGCCTGTGTGATCATTTGCTGGCGTGCATCAACCCGGTCAAGTGCCCCAATCCAGAAAATCGGCTGCCCACCAATAGATGTAAGCGTCACTGCTGAAAGATTTGCTTCCGCTTGTCGTGCACGCTGGAGATTATCATTCCCCTCGCTGACAAGCGTGCTATATCTCTCGAATGCTGTTTGTGACTGCTGTTGGAACTCATTCGCATCATCTGTATTTCCGGTAAGTGCTGCTAATCGCGCTAGTTGACGCTGTGTTTGTGCTGTGGTGAGCACAGCGGTCTCGTTATTCTGTGCACGGTCCTGATAGTATGCCCGCTGTTCATCAATTGCGGTTGCAAGCGATTCATCGGCAGCCGATGCTGCCGTCTCAATTCGATTTTTGACTGGCGTTGTCTCAATTCGGGTTGATGCTGTTTCGAGTGTTCTATACGCTGCCGCTGCCCGAGTAAGTGACCGCTGTGCAGCAGTATAGTTGCCAGCAGCCTGCTGTTCACGCGCGATTGTGATTTGCTCAATGATCAATACTGAACTTCGACCGGCTGCGCTGACTGTTGTTATATCTCCTCTCGCCGTATCTGATCTTTCATCACTTCCCTCACGAAGTCTGTCTGCTAACGCTTCCATTGCTTCTGCTGATTCTGTTGCAACGACTGCGCGGTCACTTTCTTCAGGAATATCAGATTCTTGAAGCGATTCGACTGTTGCAGTGAAATCAATCGGTCGGGGAGTCGCTGTAATTGTGATTGTCTCAGTGTCGACATTTGACCCTGTAATTTCATATCTCCATGTATACGTGGTGAAGAACTCCGCTCGCGTATCAAACTGTAATGTGGTCACAAACGGTGCTGAGTCACCAGCCTCAAGTGATGATGGTCGTTCTTCGACGCGAAGCCACCCACTATCCGGTCCAGACACCTGTTCAATATTGAACCGACGGACATCTTGATATCCCAGTCGCTCGCTGATATCGGTACTCCGCGTGACACGCTGGGTTGCAACAACCTGCCCGTATGTCACATCGCTTTGCCCGGCTTCTATGTCCGTCTCGTGGTCGACAGTCACTGTTGAGGATGTTGTTGTCTGTCCTGGCTCGGCAGCATCGATACTGACGTCAAGCCGCCGATCTCCTTCATCTGCAGTTGCACCAGCTGCCACCGAGACCTCAACACTCTGTGTTGATTGTGCTGAGATTGTGTCTGGTGCTGAGACAATATCTGCACGCAAACCGCTCCCGCTCACTGACGCATCGACATCCTGAATATCCATTGGGAGATCACCACCATTTTCGACAGCGACACGAACAGTCTCACTGAATGACTCACGCTCTGCCTGCGGTTCGTCAAATGAAATAATCTTATTACTTGCCCCGACAGCACCGTAGTATGCTGGATATATAACCCGTGCATCAAATCTGAGATTCGCACTCACGCCGTCCGGATCTGCGGGTCGGAACGTAGCTATCCACTCAAGTTGCTCATATTGTTCAGCATCGTCACTTGCCTGAATTGACACACTTCCATCGTCAGACCCTCCTGCAGAGATTCGATTTGGCGGTGATAAAGAAAGTGATCCATCCCCACTCCGGCGTGTGTAGTCGACATCAATATCTTCGACTGATTCATCACCACCCTCCTCTCTGAGTGTAAATGATTCTTCTGTCGACTCGCCTATGAGAACATCACCAAGATCAATCGTTCGATCCGACGCCGAAAGAACTGGTGCCTTGATAATCGCAACATTAATTCCAAATGACTCTGAGCTACCAGTTGAGTCAGAAACTATCACATCAATTGTGTATGTTCCTTCTGAGACCGAGTCTGAGGCGGTGATTTGCGCATTCACCGATTCACGAGAGCCCGCTCGAATCTCTCCAGGTGAAGTGAGATCAACACGAATCCCTGATGGGCTATTATCGACTGATGCTGAAATCCCTGTCATAACGCCATCACCCACATTTGGTATCTCAACATCAACCGTGGCTGACTCAGTTGATCTACCCTTGAACTTAATTTCAGTGCGCTTTCCATCCACCGACCCAAAGCGTGGCTCTAACACATTGACATCAACTGAGAGACTCTCAGAATATGATCCGCCACCACTGACATCAACCGTCGGTCTAAAGGAGTATGTTCTTTCGTCTGCACCACTTCGCGCTGTTGCTCTATATTCAATTGTGTACCGCTGTCCATTCCGAACGGTAAATGAGCTAGCACTCTGTAATTCAAATGTCACGTCACCACCTGCCTGGTCCTCACTCCGCGGTGTGACACTTGCCGTTCCATTTGCATTCGCGGTGAATGTATAGCTCAATCTCGTTGAATCGCTATCATTGTCTTCAGCTGATTGAATCTGTACCGTGCCACTTTCTGCGGCGGTTGCAACACCTCCCGCAGCAATCATCGATATAATGAGAAGAGCAATTACAGCTACCTGCAAAGTGGCACTTTGACATCGGCTCAACTCACCCACGGAGCATCGCCCCCAGAAGTAATGAATCGCCGCGCGTGGCAGCTGTCATATCACGTTGCCACAAGGCTACCCGCCAGCCGATGATTCCGATGATAATCCCAGTAATAGTACTATACCCAAGAATAAGTGTCGTACTCGCGACTGCCAGTGTATCACGCCGTTGGGCAGCAGCTGATTGTGTTGACTGCACAGTTTCAAGACGCTCTGTCATCTCATGTTTTTCAGCGATTTCGGTTGCTTGGTTCGCGTCATCAACAGCTTCCGTGGCGGATCGATACTGCTCAAAAACTCCGGCACCGTACGCACTGATCGCGGTTCCTGCTCCATCGCAGTTTGAGCAGACCGAAATAAATGTCTGCGCTGAAGCGACAGATGCGTTTAATTCGTCGCGATCGCGCTGAAATGTCTGTTTCAGTCGGTCAACTCGAATAAGTATCTGCGCATATCGTTCTGTTGAACCTGCTCGTTGGTATGCTCGTGCAGCGTCTTCAAGTGCTTTAATCCGGGTCTCTGTTGCACTGACCGTCTCAGCTCGTGATTGCAATTCTTGGCCAGTATCTGCATAAAACCGATCAATCGAAACACCAGCTAAGGCAGCGTACTGTCCACCCCCAGCTGTTGAACGTAGTTTTTCACCGACAACTGTGGTATTTTCTGCAGCGCGTATCGCCGCCTCGTATTCACCTGCCTGTTGTCGGTCATATGCGGTTGCGAATGTCTGTAACAGATCTAAAACAAGCCGCATCCGTGCTTGTTCAGCAGCGGTGAAATCACCAATCTGTACGGCAAACACAGCCTGTGATCGAATCACTTCGAACTCGCTATAACTGGTGTACGCGTTGTTTTGCTCAAGTCTGCGGAATGCAGCAAGGTAAGCACCAGCCGATTGTGGACTATCGCTGGATACACTTACATTATCATCTGTCTGTGTTATTGGTGTCTGATCAAACGTGTTTTGCGTGACTTCATCTGATTGTCCATATCCAGACAATGCTGTTTCTCTTACCGCTTCTACCGGTACCCTCGTCTGGGCCATCGCCGCTCTCCGTTCAACAGTAGGTGCTGTCTTTACAATATCTGATTGTGCCGTATTGGTGCTCGTTGCCGTTCCAGCTCCTGGAACAATCCCGGTAAAGGCAAACGCAATGATAACCAGAATGATCGCATAGTTTCTCCAGCATAGTGTCATGCCCACACCTCGACGCGTTCATCGACCTCCGATTTCGTCCGCAGTTTCTCCGGTGCACACATATATCGATTCGGATTATAACGCTGTACGTAATCGAAGTTGATATTCGTTTTTCTACTCATTCTAGTATACGGTTCGTTCCATTCGTTCTCGCAGAGGGTCGTGTTCAAATAGCTCTTCAACAGCGTTCAGTAATGCCTCTGCGACAGCAACAAACGCTGCTGATTCTACCTGATCAGTCGTATTTTGATCTCTAACCATTGTTGTCACAGATTCAACCATTTCTCTGGCAGGTGCAACCTCGGCGACATCACCAACCGCCGATGAAACTGCTTCATCAACCTCTCCAATTTGTTCGTTCACCACACTTCGCTGCTGTCCGATATCCTCGCGAGCGAGCGATGTAATTCGACTGATATCAACAGACCCACGCCATGTAACCGATACTTCAGCCATGTTCGAGCATGCTGAAAATAAATCGACGTTTCGCTTTGAGGTCATGACTGATTCCACAGTGTCAGCACTCGTTTCGATGGCATCAAGTAACGACTCTGCAACTGCGTCAGGGCGGGCATCACCACCAGCCATCAAGAGCTCATATCCACTCGATGGGATACGCTCAACCGCACGAAGTGCTTTTGCGAGAACACTTGCATAATACAGCGGAATTGCACTATCACGGCGCTCAATCGATCCTATTTCATCAACACGGCGCTCGAGTTGGCGTCGACGGTTGCTAAGCTCAGATGGAAGTCGATAATCAAATGAAACTGGTAGTTCGATTTGCTCTGTCTCACCATCGATAACTCTAATTTCTCGTTTACTCTCGGTAAATGCATTATCGTATTCTGAGAGATCCGGTTTGACAGTATATGACCCGACTGGAGTATTCTTGAATATGACCGAGCCATTTGTATCCGGGTCAAGGACTGCTTTATTACCAGTTTCCTCTCGGATAGCGATAATAGGCACAGTCGAGACTGGTTCATCACCAATTGTGATGGTTGCGTGAATCTCTCCAATGAGTTGCCGCATTTGGATATCAACCTGTGCTTGACCCTCTCCGACTGCTACTGTTTGGGTCGTTTTCTCATATTGATCATGATCAGCAGTTATGTCAACTTCTGATACTGATAATGGCACTTGTTGTCGCCACTGACCGCGCTGATTCGTCTGTCCGCGATAGGATTGTTTTTGAGAGTTGTCAGTAACTTCGGCTGTTATCTTAGCTCCCGCAATTGGGCTCGGATCCTGAGAACCCGATTGATCAATCGTCTTCACCGCGAGTTGTTGCCCGTCAAACCTGAGTGTGATACGACTTTCAGTACCGTCCACAGACGCTTTCGCCTGCTTTTGTTGCCCATTAACCACTGCTGTTGCTTGGACATGTCCCTGCCGCATCGAGATTGTTTCACTTCCACCAGACACAGAAATTAATTTCGAGTTTGACGCTGAGGACGATTGTGGCTTGATTGTGACATCGACTTCTCGCTCGATTGGAGTACCCGTCGCATCACGTAACTGAATCCGTAATGTGCCTGTTTTGTAGGAGGAAGTAGTCGTCTGTCCTGCTGGCTCCGCTCCAGTTTCAACTGAAAGATACGTGATAAGCATACTGGAGGTGATAAGTCCATATACGAGCCCATATAATGAATTTTGAATATTACCCAGGTCAATGACTATCGCTGCGAGCGATATTATCAGCACTACGAGACAGCCCCCAATGATACTAAGCATTGCAGCACCGATATCATCATCCTGAATGAATGTCGTCCTTATTCCGCCCCATCCAGCAGTAACAGCGACGCTGACGAGCAACGTCGTCAACACTGTCAGTACTAAAGAATCGTTGCTGTACGCCCACCAGCTGAATAATAATATAAATACAACTGCGGCAATACCTACACCAATACTAGTCGCACGTGGGAGTGACTGTGTCCGACGCACCACGCTTGCACCACCGAGCACGACGACCCCAAGGACACCACTCAACACGAGTAATACCGGATTATCACCCCCGAGAATCGTTGCAATTAGCCCTTCTGAACTGTCGTCGGGTGATTGACCACCTGAGATCTGCGATGCGCCTTCGCCACTGGATCCCGACGCAATGTTGACATTCCAGATTGTCCCATCTTCATCAACAAGTAAGACGGATTCATTATCCGGAATCGGATACCCACTTGCGTTAATACCCGATGACATACTGGTCACGGAATACTGAGTATAGGAATCATTCTGCGCTATCCAAAGTGTTGCCTGCCCAGATACTTCAGATCCGCCATCCACTATAATCTGATCTGTACTAGTATTCCAGGTTGCCGTCTGTCTTTGTGACTGAATATTAATTACGTCGTTCGGGGATCCTCGTCCGTCATATACGATATTTCTGACTGCTCCATTTTTCCGCTCAATTGTAATACTGAGTGTGTTTGCGAATCGAACTTGTCCAGGGACCGTGAGCGATTGAGTATCGGTAACTTCCTGTGTCTGTGTGTATGTCCCGTCTGGATTCTGTGTTTGGACAGTCAATGTATACTCTTTACCAGGTGTAATGAGTGGATGCGATATGCTCTGCTGTTGAGCGCTCTTACTACCGGTGATTTCCGGACGAGGATTCTGTTCTGTGGTAATCGTGTATTGTTGCGTTGACCCATCCGGCAGAACACGGACATCTATATTACTCGTGAGTGCGACGCCAGTATTGAGAAACGCTTTCTGTCGGACTACGATTGCACGCTCATCTGAACGATACTCGCCGATAATGGTTTGACTAAGACCGTTTTGAGAAATCTGAATCGGGACCTCTGCTTCTGGAACTCCAATCACTGTCGATGAGGGAATTTTGATACCATCAGATGTGATCTGTGGGGTACCATCCCCCTTTTCAACGTAACGGAGGTCTGCGTTTGTCGATCCAGTCTTGTTCTGATTTACCACAGTCAATGTAATCTTAGCAGATTTGAGATTGGGATTCCGATCATTGCTGATATTCCGTATGTTGAATGTAATTGATTGACTCTGATTGAACGAAGTCGACTTGTTATCAATGACAGTCTGCCCAGCGACGGTGACATTAACTGGCTCTGTCCCGTTGATCTCAAATCCTGAGGGCGTGACAGTGACCTCTCCGCTGTTATTATTCACACTCACATCAATCGAGGCAGCCGAGGCAGTTCCGACCCAATCAAAAGCAACTCCGCCAACAGCAAACACACACACAGCAACAATAATTAAAATGCAGACCCGGCGAGCAATCATCCATACTTGAGTATCAGTATCATCCTCACGCTGTCTTGGGGGACCCGTCTGCATCTGCTGACCTGATTGTGATTGTGACTGTGGGCATGCTTGAGACGTTTCAGACGATTCGATTGATGCGTGTGGTTGTGTGTGTGGATGCGATGTACTCATATACTCACCCAGAATTATCCGAAAGATAATCCTCAAGATTCTGTTTGATCTGTCGAAATCGTCGCGGCGGGAATGTCTCTCCCTCAAGACTATCGACCTCACTTGAGAGACCGCTGTCTGTCGCCTCATCCATCATTCGTTCGAATTTTGACCATGAGACATCTAATAGCGGATCAAGATCGAACCCACCGAATAATAACAGCACATCGATACTATCTCGACGAGACTGATGTGGTGTGAGCGTCGGCATCTGATGAACAACATTATCCATCCCATTGCTTGCAAGCCACTGTTGGAGGCGACGTTCAAGACCAGCCTCTGAGTATTCACCACTATCGATTGCGTGTTGTGGGACCCGAACAATCGCGTACACAACTTTTGCGGTAGCCGGATCCATTGGTATAAAAAGATTATCTGCGGCTTTATCAAAAAGCAATTCTAACTCAAATATTGATGGCTGCTCCATGGCAGTCCCGGCAGTAAAATGATATTCATCAAGCCGCCGTGGCCATGCAATAAGATCTCGAACGTCGACCACACTGTACGTCTCTCGACCAGCGCTAATCATCATATCAACTGCTTCAATCGCATTTCGATTAACCGTCTCATGACGACTTTCGTCATCCTCTCCAAGTTCTTCATCATTTGAGACATGTGAGTTTGAGATTAATAATACCATCTCAGCGTTTTGACTCCCATCATACCATCGAAGTAACCGTGAAAGTCCGGAAACAGCATTAAAATGACGTTGCCCTCCCTCAAAATCATATGGCCATGCCGCGAGAGCAACATGCGTGACATCGCGCATCGCATTTGTTGGTGGGTTATTTTTCAAACTATCAATAATATATGGCACTGAGCCATTCCCTGTCCCGCCGCCAAGAGTCGTCATATAGAGAAATGCATCTGCTTCATCAACCCCACCAGTGGTGATTGCCTCTGTAATTCGTGTTTCATCAACTGCAGCGCATTGCTCACCACCAGGGAAGTAATTTCCAACACCGTCGAGCGGACCGAACTCAAGCGTGTGATCAGCTCTAATATCCTGAATGTCGATTGTATTCTGTTCAATACGGTCAATTGTGTTTGCGATGTCTGCGCGATTCGTGTTCATGACTAATACCCGGTCATCGATTCCAGGATTCTCAGTGCGACTGAACAGTGTCGATGCCATCCGGCCACCCCCCTCACCCGATGCGAGAACGGCCCAGCGCGTGTACGTGTCTGATTGGGACATATATATCGGTATACGTGCAGTGTGTAGTTGTATTTATATGT
>ERZ1034517.167-NODE-167-length-17228-cov-4.391137_pt1 | contig 17228 bp, 14 predicted proteins | sample MGYA00520599_ERZ1034517 | MGnify/ENA primary metagenome ERZ1034517 (study PRJEB33760, sample SAMEA4777701) | hypersaline lake metagenome | biome: hypersaline environment; feature: brines | place: Spain | collected 2012-08 | depth 0 m ...
CGGATGGGGCCGCCCGGGGTACTGTTGTCGCTCATGGTGAGGCACACATCAGGTGGATGCAAAACGGTGCGGGTCCCGAAGGTCCAAGCGGGGACTGACAGCTATTTATTGATGCTGTGGGTCGTTCGTGGTATGTCGAAATCTGTGTCGACAGGGATACTCGAGGGTATCACCGTCGTGGACCTGTCCACGTTCGTCACCGGGGGCTTCTGCACGACCATGCTCGCCAACCAGGGCGCAGACGTGATCAAGATCGAACGGCCGGGCGCGGGCGATGACATCCGCCACTCTGGGCCACCCTTCGTCTCGACAGCGGCGTACGACGGCCCCGGGCGCTCCGCGGCCGCCGAAGGCGAGTCACCGTACGCGTGGACGGTGAACTACCAGAAGCGCAGCGTCGAGCTCAACCTCAAGACCGATGCGGGGCTCGAGGTGCTGTACGAGCTGGTGGAGACGGCGGATGTCGTCGTCGAGAACTTCCGGCCGGGCACCGCCGACCGCCTCGGCGTGGGGTACGACGATCTGCGTGCGATCGATGACTCGATCATCTACTGCTCGATCTCGGCCTTCGGCGACACGGGCCCGTGGAGTCAGCGCCCCGGCTACGACCTGCTGATCCAGGGGATGAGCGGGATCATGAGCGTCACCGGCACCGCGGACGGCGACCCCGTGAAGGTGGGGCTGCCGATGACGGACCTCATCACCTCGATGTGGGCGGCCTTCGGCATCACGACCGCGCTGTACAACCGTGCGCTGACGGGCGAGGGCACCCGGGTGGAGCTGGGCATGCTCGATGGGGCACTGCCGTGGCTGACGAAGCAGGCGGCGAAGGCCTTCGAGGGGGCAGCGACGATGCCGATGGGCACGAAGGACCCCGTCATCGCCCCGTATCAGAGCTATCCCACGGCCGATGGGTACCTCAACGTCGCATGCGCGAACCAGAAGCTGTGGTCGGGTCTCTGCACCGCGATCGACCGGTCCGACCTGCTGGAGGACCCCCGCTTCGAGACCAACCCCGACCGGGTCGCCCACATGGACGCCCTCGAGGCGGAGCTGGCGGCGACGTTCACCGAGCGGTCGACCGATGCGTGGGTCAGTCTGCTCGCTGATGAGCACGGCCTGCCCGTGGGGCCGGTGCTCTCCGTCGAGGAGGCGCTGGAGAGCGAGCACATCCGTGCCCGGGGTGTGATCGGTTCGATGGACCACCCCGCCTACGGCGAGCAGCCGGTGATCGGCCATCCCCTGCGGTTCTCGGTGGCCGACAGCGGCTTCGAGGCGCCAGCCCCCCTGCTGGGCGAGCACACCGAGTCGGTGCTGGCTGAGCTGGGGTACGATGCGGCGGCGATCGCGGCGCTGCGTGCGGAGGGGGCGATCCCCGACACGGACGGCTGAGCGGTCCCTCCCGAACCCGACATCCCGCTGACACCGCCTGGCATCGCACTTATGTCCGTCTGCTCGCAAGCCCTCACATGACACGACCGCAGTCCCTCCAGACCGCCCTCCCACCACGTCGTCTGTCGGTGACCCACAGCCGGATGCCCGTCGCGTGCGACGGCTGGTGACCGCCCGCTCATGAACTCGACCACCCCCATCGCCCAGCGGGACCCCGCGGCCGGGGCACGTGCGAACTACGACTACGGCAACGACCGCATCAACCAGCCAGAGCTCGTCGCGGCGCTCGAGGCCGCGGTCGAGGGTGACGTCCGCTTCGACGAGTACTCCCGCATGCTGTATGCGACCGATGCGAGCGCCTACGAGGTGGTCCCTGTCGGCGTGGTCTACCCCGTCTCGACCGCCGATGTGGCCGCGGTCATGCGGCTGTGCGCGCGCGAGCAGATCCCCGTGCTCCCCCGGGGTGGAGGCACCTCACTCGCCGGGCAGAGCACGAACGAGGCGGTGGTCCTGGACTTCACGCGGTACATGGGTGCGATCCTGGACGTCGATCCCGACGGTGCGACCGCACGGGCGGAGGTCGGCTGCACGCTGGGCGAGCTGAACCGGCGGCTCGCCCCGCACGGACTCAAGTTCGCGCCGGACCCATCGACCGGTGACCAGAGCGCACTGGGTGGTGCCATCGGCAACAACACCACCGGTGCGCACTCGCTGATCTACGGCAAGACCGATGCGTACGTCGAGGAGGTCACCGCGGTGCTCGCGGATGGGTCGATCGTGGAGTTCGGGGAGGTGTCGCTCGACACGCTCCGCGCGGAGGCCGATGCAGATGCGGCAGCGCCGCTGCCGCGGATCTACGGGGAGGTGCTCCGGATCATCGATGAGGAGGCCGAGGAGATCCGCGCGCAGTACCCCACCCTCAAGCGGAACGTCTCGGGCTACGCACTGGACGTGCTGCTGCAGGAGGCGGAGGCGACCGGGCGGGTCAACCTCGCCCGGCTGCTGGTGGGCAGCGAGGGGACGCTGGCGATCGTCACCGAGGCGACCGTCTCGCTCGAACCGGTGCCGGAGACGAAGGCGCTGGGGCTGTTGACGTACCACAGCCTCCTGGATGCGATGGAGGATGTCGGCGACATCCTCGAGCATGAGCCCGCAGCCGTCGAGGTGCTCGATGGGGTGCTCGTCGAGCTGGCGCGGGGGCTCACGGAGTTCAAGGACGTGATCGGCATCCTCCCCGATGAGACGGACACCTTCCTGCTGGTGGAGTTCTACGCGGATGACGATGCGGAGCGCCGGGCGAAGGTGGAGGCCCTGCTGGAGGACCGGGTGGGGCAGGTCGCCTTCGATGGGCTCTCCGCGTACGATGCACAGGAGCAGAAGGACTTCTGGAAGATGCGCAAGGCCTCGACGCCCATCCTGCTGTCGCGGACGGGCGATGAGAAGCACATCGCGTTCATCGAGGACATCGCCATCCCCCCCGAGCATCTCGTCGAGTACACCGCAGACTTCAAGCAGGTGTTCGAGGACCACGGCACCTTCGGCAGCTTCTATGCCCACGCGGGGCCGGGCTGCATGCACGTCCGACCGCTGATCAACGTCAAGACGGACGCGGGGGTCGAGTCGATGGTCTCGATCAGCGACGCGGCGACGGACCTCGCGGTGAAGTACGGCGGGGCGGTCTCCGGGGAGCACGGGGACGGGCGTGCACGCACGCAGTGGAACCGCAAGCTGTACGGCGAGCAGCTGTGGGCGGTGTTCCGGCGGCTCAAGAGCGCATACGACCCCGACTGGCTGCTGAACCCCGGGTCGGTGTGTGGCGACCACGACATGTCGGAGCACCTGCGGTTCGGACCGGAGTACGAGTTCGAGGCGGGCTTCGAGCCCACGCTCAACTGGGACAACGAGAACGGGTTCCAGGGGATGGTCGAGCTGTGCCACGGCTGTGGTGGCTGTCGGTCGAGCCAGGAGGGTACCGGTGGGGTGATGTGTCCGACCTACCGCGCCTCGCAGGAGGAGATGACCACCACCCGCGGGCGGGCCAACATGCTCCGGCAGGCGATGAGCGGGACGCTCGACCGCGATGAGATGACGTCCGATGAGTTCGTCCACGAGGTGCTCGACCTGTGCATCGGCTGCAAGGGCTGCTCGAAGGACTGCCCCAGTGAGGTGGACATGGCGAAGCTGAAGGTGGAGGTCGAGCACCAGTATCTCAAGGAGCATGGCCCGTCGGTGCGCGACCGCATCTTCGCGAACATCGAGCTGCTGTCGAAGCTGGGCAGTGCGACCGCCCCGGTGTCGAACCTGTTCCCCCAGCTCCCCGGCGCACGCCTCCTGATGGAGAAGACGATCGGGATCGCCCGCGAGCGGAGCCTGCCCGCGTTCCATCGGCGCACGCTCGTGGACTGGTTCGACCGCCGCGGTGGCGCGCAGGTGCCGCTCGAGTCGGCCACCCGTCGCGCGCTGCTGTTCCCCGACACCTACACCAACCACAGCAACCCCAAGGCGGGCCGCGCCGCCGTGCGGGTGCTGGAGGCCGCCGGCGTGCACGTGGCGATCCCCGAGGGGGTCACCGGCAGCGGTCGCCCGCCGCACTCGAAGGGGTTCCTCGAGAAGGCCCGGGCACACGCCGCCCAGAACACCGACGCACTGGCGCCTGCGGTCGAGGAGGGGTGGGACGTGGTCGTCGTCGAACCGTCCGATGCGGTGATGTTCCAGTCGGACTACCTCGACCTGCTGCGGGGCCCGGCGGTCGAGGCGGTCGCGGCCAACACGTACGGGATCATGGAGTACCTCGACTGCTTCCAGCTCGATGCGGAGCTGGCGGTCGCGCCCACGGGTGCGCAGCTGACGTACCACGGGCACTGCCACCAGAAGTCGACGAAGAAGGACCACCACGCCGTGGGCGTGCTCCGGCGCGTCGGCTACGGGGTCGACCCCCTCGACAGCACCTGCTGTGGGATGGCCGGGTCGTTCGGGTACGAGGCGGAGCACTACTCGATGAGCCAGGCCGTCGGTCGGCTGCTGTTCGCGCAGATCGACCGGAGTGACGGGGAGAGCGTGGTCGCGCCGGGCAACTCCTGCCGGTCGCAGATCGGCGATGAGTACGGCGAGAAGCCACCGCACCCGATCGAGCGGGTCGCGGAGATCCTCCAGCCAGCGGCCTGAGCGGGCTCAGTCGCCGAAGGCGCCCGCGTCGACCCACGCATCCAGTGTGGCCTGGTCGGGTGCGAGCTCCCCGAACACCTCATCGGTGTGCTCGCCCAGGCGGGGCGCAGGCCCGCGGATGTGGTCATCGAACCCCGGGAAGTGGATGGGGTGACCCGTCAGGAGACACGACCCCCAGTCGGGGTCCTCATGCTCGACGACGAGCCCACGCGCCCGACTCTGGGGGTGCGCGACGACGGCCTCCACGTCGTTGATCGGGCCGACGGGGAAGCCCGCCTCCGAGAGGTCCCGGAGCCACGCATCGGTGGTGCGCTCGCGCATGGCGTCCTGGATCACCTCCGTCACCTCTGTTGCGTGCTCGTACCGCTGATCGTTGGTCTGGTACGCGCGGATGGACTCGCGGTCGATCAGGTCGACGAACGTGTCCCAGCTGTCATCACTCGGCACCCCCGTCACCACGTGGCCGTCGGCGGTCTCGAACAGCTGGTAGGGCACGAGCGTCTGGTGGGTGGTGCCCTGAGGACCGGGGACCGCCCCATCCATCGAGTAGTTGGTGACGTACTCATTCAGCAGCGCGACGATCGCATCGAACAGTCCGACGTCGAACTTCCCGGTGAACGCTGCACCGTCGGCGGTGCCCCGCTCGTACAGCCGGGCGAGGATCCCGATCGTCGCGAACATCCCCGCGGTGAGGTCACCGATGGCCTGGCCCACCTTCACCGGCTCCCCGCCCGCGGGGCCCGTGAGGCTCATGATGCCCGCCTCTGCCTGCAGGATGAGATCCAGCCCCTTCCGCTCACGGTCCGGACCCGTCTCCCCGTACCCCTTGATGCTCGCATAGACGATCTCGGGGTTCTCCGCGGCGATCTCATCGTAGCCGATGCCCAGCCGGTCGGTCACCCCGTACCCGAAGTTCTCGATGAACACATCGGCGTCGGCCAACAGCGCTCGGGCGGCGTCGACCCCCGCATCCGTCTTCAGGTCGAGGGTGACCGACCGCTTGTTGCGGTTGTTGACCATGAAGTAGCCGGACTTCTGGTCGGGGCCCACCCCCTGTGACCGCGCGGGGTCGCCCACACCCGGCCGCTCGATCTTCACGACCTCCGCGCCCATGTCGCCGAGCAGTGCCCCACAGAAGGGCCCCGCACGGTGCCCGGTCATCTCCACCACCGTCAGTCCCGCCAGTGGGCCGTCATCTGCCATACCCGAAGAGTCTGGAGCCCGGATATAACTGCACCTGAATCGGGTGCCGCACCCGGCTGCGCCGCTCAGCCGTCGTTGAACTGTCGGACGAGCTCCTCGCGCTCGTCGGTCGCGAACTGCTCCCACCACACCTCAGCCTCGAAGGCGCGGGCCTCCTCGAAGTCGGGGGTCCGCGCGGAGTTGTTGAACGCCCGCTTGGAGTTCTTCACCGCCTTGCGGCCGGTGTCCTGGATCGCGGCGATGAGCTCGTCGACGGTCGCATCCAGCTCTGCTGCGGGGACCGCATGGTTGATCAGGCCGATCTGCTCGGCCTCAGGCGCCTCGATCATGCCTGCGGTGTAGACGATCTCCTTCGCCTTCGCCTCCCCGACGAGCTCGATCGCGCGCTTGGTCGAGCCCCCCGTCGGGATCTGACCGATGTTGGCCGTGGGGACACCGAACTTCGCATCATCGACGGCCACCCGCAGGTCGCAGTACATCGCGAAGATGAGCCCCCCACCCACGCAGTAGCCGTTGATCTTCGCGATCACCGGTGCGTGGCAGTCGTACGGCGCCCGGTACATCGTGTAGAACAGCTCCTGCCGGTCCATCTGGAGGGGGTCATGCTCGCTGGCCGGCCCGGCGTACTGGCTGATGTCAGCGCCCGCGGAGAAGGCATCGTCCCCCTCACCGGTGACGACCACGACGTCGATCGACCGGTCGAGTTGGATCTCCGCGAAGGCACGCCGCAGGTCCAGCATGACCGCATTGTTCAGGGCGTTATACACCTCGGGCCGGTGGAACTCGATCGTCGCGACCCCGTCGACCACGTCGACGGTGATGCTCTCGTACGTGGTGTACACCATCACTCAGAGTCCCCTGGTCCGGCGAATAAACATTCTGTTTCCGCCATCTGTCGGGCGGATTCCGTGGGTGATGGCGGATATCATGATTTATGTACTGGTGCCCAGCGGAGGAGGTATGGAGTACGCAATCGCAGCGATTCCGGGCGACGGTATCGGACCAGAGGTGCTGGATGCGGTGACCCCGCTGCTCGAGGACGTCGCGGCAGCCGAGGGGATGACGCTGGCGTTCACCGAGTTCGACTGGGGGAGCGATCGGTACCTCTCCGAGGGGGCGATGATGCCCGATGATGCGCTGGACCAGCTGGTCGACAAGGACGCGATCCTCCTCGGCGCCGTCGGGCATCCGGAGGTCCCCGACCACGTGACGCTTCACGGGCTGCTGCTGCCGATCCGCAAGCGGTTCAACCAGCAGGTGTGCGAGCGCCCGGCGATCCTCTTCGAGGGGGTCGAGAGCCCGCTCGCGGGCTATGCAGGGGGGGACATCGACTTCGTCGTCTTCCGGGAGAACACCGAGGGGGAGTACTCCGACATCGGCGGGCGCGAGCACGTGGGGTTCAGCCATGAGGTCGCCATCCAGACCTCCGTGTTCACACGCACGGGCACCGAGGCGATCGTGCGGGCGGCGTTCGAGCGCGCCGGCGACCGCACCGGCCATCTCACGAGCATCACCAAGTCGAACGCACAGGCGCACAGCATGGTTTTCTGGGATGAGATCGTCCAGGAGGTGGCCGCGGAGTACCCGGACGTGGAGGTGGAGTCGCTGCTCGTCGATGCGGGGAGCATGGACCTGATCCGGCGGCCCGAGGAGTTCGATGTGGTCGTCGCCTCGAACCTCTTCGGTGACATCCTGACCGACATCGGCGCGATCGTCACCGGCAGTATGGGGCTGGCCCCGTCTGCGAACATCGACCCCTCCGGGCGCTATCCGTCGATGTTCGAACCCGTCCACGGCAGCGCGCCGGACATCACCGGCGCGGGGGTGGCGAACCCACTCGCCATGGTGCTGTCGGCGGCCATGATGTTCAGGAACCTGGGCGAGGCGGCCGCCGCTGAGCGTCTGTGGACCGCCGTGCGTGCGTACCTGGCGGATGCGGAGGCCCCCCGGACCCCCGACCTCGGGGGCTCTGCTGGGACCGCTGATGTGATCGCGGACCTGCACACGCGGCTCTGAGCGGGCACCGATGGGGGCCGCCGGGTGGACGCGCTATGCGGAGTCGACCGGCACGAACACCACGGGGAGGTGTCCGTGCAGGATCACGGCCTGGGCGGTGCTGCCGAAGAGCGCCTTGCCCACCGCCGACCGCTCCCGGCCCGCGAGCACGACGTAGTCCGCATCCTGCGCTGTGGCATGGTTGATCAGCTCCTCGGCCGGGGTCCCCACGAGCCCCACCGCCGCCATCTCGTAGCCCGCATCCTCGACGATCTCCTCGGCGACCTCGGTCGCCGCGCGCTGGATCGCGCCCGTGGGGATCGCACTCCCCGTCTCATCCACCTGGCTCCGCTGGAGCGCGACGAACTCCTCCTTCGAGAGGACGTGTGCCGCCTGCGCATCCGTCCCGAACGCCTCGGCGAGCCGCTCTGCCTCCTCGAGGACGATGGATGCGCGACCGGACCGGTCTACCGCTGCGATGACGACCATACCCCCGCTTCGCAGAGATGGCTAATGAAATCACCCCATTCCCCGGGCCCCTGCGGGGGTGCGCCCATCTCGAGGGGGTGATCCGATCGCCGGTGCTGCGGCGGCGACCGCTGCGTATCCGTATGTCAACAATGCTCACGCAAGAAGAAAGATTTATAATATTAATTACGAACGTTCAGGTGGTCTCCGATGAACCCCGTAATGTACCCCGATAATGACCCGCACCGGTCCGGTCACGGTGTGGCGACGGGACAGCCCCTCGCGGGTGCATGCGCACGTCAGGCTGATGTGAGCGCAGGGTTCCATCCGGAGGAGAGTGAGACAACTATGCGGCCAACCACGAACTATGCAAGATAAGAAGCAGACCCAGCAGAGTACTCAAGCATCGACAGTGACGGCGAACAGACGCCGCTTCATGCAGGCGGCCGGCCTCGGGTCGGTCGCTGCGTTGGCGGGATGTCTGGGCGGCGGTGACGACGCCGGCGGCGACGACACCGGCTCGGAGGATGAGGGCCCATGGCGGCCCGATGAGACGGTCCGGTACATCGTCCCCTACTCGGAGGGTGGCGGCACCGACACGTACGCACGCGGGATCGTCGAGGCGTTCACCGACGCGATGGGACAGAGCATCCAGATCGACAACATCCCGGGCGCGGGTGGGCTGAACGGCTTCGGCCAGCTGATGCGCGCAGAGCCGGATGGTCACACGATCCTCGGCAATGCGGGCCCCCTCGAGGTGGCCCCACAGCTGCTGGAGGACCCCGGCTTTGACCAGCGGGAGTCGACCGGTATCGGCACCTTCGGTGGCTCCGCGTGGACGCTCGTCGTCAACGAGGAGTACGAGGGGGAGGTCGAGACCATCGACGATGTGATCGCCAAGCACAACTCGGGTGAGTGGGAGAACATCGGTGTGCAGGCACCGGGCAGCTCGCAGGACATCATCGTGCTGCTGGGCAAGTACCAGCTGGACAGCTACGACTGGCAGTGGACCAACCGTGTGCGGTACACGGGCACGGGCCCCGTCGCAGCGGCGGTCGCCAGCGGTGAGGTGCCCTGTGGCATCGGGACCGATGCGGGGACCGCATCCGTCGTCGAGACGGGCCGGATCTACCCCGTGACGACGTTCGTCAGCGACGGGTCGCCGGTGTTCCCGGACGTGCCGTCGGTGACGGACCTCGGCTACGACAACATCGACTGGGTCGGCGGGCTGACCCGTGCGATGTACGCACCCCCGGAGACCCCCCGGAACATCCGCGAGGGCATCTCCGATGCGCTCCGTGTGGCGATCGAGGACCCCCGGACCGTCGAGTGGTCCGAGCAGACGGGTAACCCCATCTTCCACAACGGCCCCGACGCCGCAGACGAGGTCATGGACTCCGCGTTCGACCAGTACGTCGAGCTGGGTGTCCTGGACCTCGTCGAAGAGCACGCCGAGTAGTCGCACCGCCGTACCACCGTCTTTATTTTTGATTGCCGAGACTCACAGATAGCACCCCCATGTTAGACAACATTCAACGCACACTCCGACGGATCACCGCAGAGCAGGTGATGCTGGGCATCATCTTCGTGCTCTCGGTGGTCTTCTACCTCGAACCGACCCTGCAAGATTACCCTGAGAATGCCGCGATCTTCCCACAGCTCACCGCGATCGCGGTGCTGATCGGTGCGGCCCTGCTGTTGACGCGCCGGTACCTCCCGGGGCCCATCCGCCGGATCGTCACCGAGAACGTGAGCATCGCCCAGCAGATCGAGGAGACCGATGACGACGCCATCCCCGACCAGGAGGTCGTCGAGGAGGAGACCACCCCGGAGGACCGCACGCTCGGTGCGGTCTACGGGCTCGAGATCGACAACACGCTGTTCGTGACCGTCACCGCGACCCTCTACCTCTTCGCGGGGTGGGCCGTGGGGCTGCTGTACGTCACCCCGATCTACGTGCTGGGGTACACCCTGTGGTTCCGCGTCCCGTGGCAGGTGGGGGTGGGACTGGCGGCGTTCGCGAGCATCATCATCTGGGGCTTCATCCGCTTCCTGCTCATGCCGTTCGATCAGGGCGAGCTGGTCTCACTCATGGTCGTGGGGGTGCTCTGAATGTCCGCCGTCGATGCCTTCTTCCAGGGGCTCGCCATCGCGTTGACCCCCGAGGTGCTGCTGTTCCTCACCGTGGGGTTGCTGTTGGGGATCATCCTGGGGGCGCTGCCGGGGATCGGATCGCCGGTGGGGATGGCGATCGTGCTGCCGCTGACGTTGCCGCTGGATGCGACGCCGGCGATCGTGCTGCTGATCTCGATCTACAGCGGCGCGATGTTCGGGGGGAGCATCTCTGCGATCCTGATCAACGCACCGGGGACGGAGTCCGCTGCGGCGACGACGCTGGACGGCTACCCCATGGCCGTGCGCGGGCTCGCGAAGAACGCGCTGGGGATCGCGACGACCGCATCGGCACTCAACGGCTTCCTCGCCGCGATCGTGCTGGTGGCGATCTCGCCGGTGCTGATCACGGTCGTGCTCGCGTTCGGCTCACCGGAGTACTTCCTGCTCGCGATCCTGGGCATCTCGCTGATCACCATCGTCACCCAGGGCTCGATCGTGAAGGGGCTGCTCGCGGGGGCGCTGGGGTTCATGATCTCGACGATCGGCGTCGCGATCATGAGCCCGCGTCCACGGTACACCTTCGGGCAGCTGGGCCTGTACGAGGGGATCAGCTTCGTGGCGGCGCTGATCGGCATGTTCGCGTTCGCGGAGATGATGAAGCTCGCCTCACAGAAGACGATCGCCGACGAGGCGGTCGAGATCGCGGGCAGCCTGCGTGATGGCATCATGGCCGTGTTCGAGTATCCGAAGACGACGCTCAAGGCCGGGCTGATCGGCATGGGGATCGGCATGGTGCCCGGGTCGGGCGCGACGACGTCCACGTTCGTCGCGTACGCCGAGGAGGCGCGCTCATCCGCCAAGGACGGGCGCTTCGGGGAGGGCGATCCCCGGGGGGTCATCGCACCGGAGGGTGCGAACAACCCCACCGTCAGCGGGTCGCTGGTGCCCACCCTGTCGTTCGGCATCCCCGGCAGCGGGTCGACCGCCGTGCTGCTCGGGGGCCTGCTGATGCACGGGCTGCAGCCCGGCCCGACGCTGTTCGGCGACCAGCTGCACGTCACCTACACGTTCTTCATCACGCTGTTCCTGGGGAACATCCTCATCCTCGCGGTGGGGTACTCGATCATCCCGTATCTGAGCAAGATCACCGAGCTGGACACCCACACGATCATCCCGGTGGTCGTGGTGCTGTCGTACGCGGGGGCGTTCACGCTGAACCGCAACTGGTACGACGCGTTCGCGGTCATCCTGCTGGGGATCTTGGGCTACTACATGGTGATCTACAACTACTCGATCATCGCGTTCGTGCTGGGGATCGTGCTCGGGCCGATCGCCGAGCAGAACTTCTTCCGCTCGCTGCAGATCTCCGGGGGGTCGTACACGATCTTCGTGACCGAGCCGCTGTCGGCCATCCTGGTCGTGCTGGTGTTCGTGGTGCTGTTCGGCCCCTTCGTCAAGCCGTATCTGGAGCGGACGATCGACCGACTCGGGTAGGGGTCGGTCGGCACACCACGGCTCCTGCTGGTGTGGTGACAGCTCACAAGTCACAAGCATTTTACACCCGACCGCGGGGGGATTCATCATGACAGACGCGACGGTCTCGACGGTGACGATCGACTCGTACTCGACGCTCGTCGATGTGGACGCGCAGGTGCCCGCCCTGCGTGAGCACATCCCCGGGATGACGGATGCGGAGAGCGTCTCGCAGCTGTGGCGCAGCCAGTACATCCTCTACTCGCTCATCGCCAACGAGATCGGCGCGTACCGCCCGTTCTGGGAGCTGATCGGCGAGGGGCTCGAGTACGCGCTGCGCCAGCACGGGTACGATGTGGATGCGCCGGTGCGAGATGCGGTGCGTGCGACGGTGTACGAGGAGCGACTCACCGTGTTCGATGACGTGCAGGCGGGCGTCTCACGCATCGTCGATGCGGGGTACGACGTGTACGTCCTGTCGAATGGGACGCCGACGATGCTCTCGCATCTGCTCGAGGCGGCGGGGCTGACCGATGTGGTCACCGATGCGATCAGCGCGGACGAGGTGCAGACGTACAAGCCCCACCCGCGGCTGTACGAGCATGCGGCGGCGCGCACCGACACCCCGATCGGTGAGATCCTGCACGTCTCGGGTGGCAACATGCGCGACGTGTGGGGTGCGAAGTCGGCGGGGATGCAGGCGGCGTGGCTGTGCCGACCCGAGCAGCCGCCGGTGCGGGAGTCACTGGGGCCGGCGCCCGACCTGACGGTCACGGACTTCCATGATGTGGCCGACCAGGTCATCGGATGAGCCCCCACGGACCGCACGCCCCATGTGACCGCCTCCCGCTGGTCGACGGCGGGCGCACCATCGCCCGGTGACGCGGGGGGTGGCGGGCGATCACCGCCTGCAGCGGAGCCTCGTGGGGACGGCGGTGCTCGTCGCACTGGGCGTGGGTGCGTGGGCGCTCGGTGCGCGCGTGGGTGGGCTGAACGAGCTGCTCGTGGCGGTCGCACTCGGGGCGGTGTTCGTCAACGTGGTGCCCGACGCCCAGCGGGTCATCCCCCCGGCGTGGTTGCACACCCGGCTGCTGCAGGGCGGGATCGTGCTCATGGGCGCGACGATCTCCGTGGAGGTGCTCACGACCGCAGGCACCCGGTTCATCGGGGTGGTGCTCGTCTCGATGGCGCTCACGCTCCTGGTCGCGGAGGTGTGTGCACGGCTGGTGCTGCGTATCCCCGGAGAGATGGGGTCGCTGCTCGCCGGCGGCACCGCCGTGTGTGGGGTGAGTGCGGTCGTCGCGATCGGCGCGGCGATCGAGGCCAGACGCGAGCAGATCACCATCGCGATCGCCACGGTGGTCGTCCTGGATGCGGTCACGCTGTTCGTCTATCCGTGGGTGGGCAGCTGGCTGCAGCTGTCGGAGATGGTCTACGGCATGTGGGCGGGGCTGTCGATGCTCTCGACCGGGCCGGTCGCCGCGGCGGGCTTCGCCCACTCGGAGACGGCGGGGCAGTGGGCGACGGTGACGAAGCTCGCACGCAACCTGCTGATCGGGGTGCTCATCATCGGCTATGCGGTGATCTACCGGTCGCGGCACACATCCACACCCGGGGTGACACACCAACTGCGGACGCTCGTCTCCACGTTCCCGCTGTTCATCATCGGGTTCATTGTGATGGTCACGCTCGCGAACACCGGATGGGTGCCGTCGGCAGCGATCGCGGGTGCGGACCGCCTGTACCGGTGGTGCTTCCTCGTCGGGTTCGTGGGCTTCGGGATGGGGATCGATGCCCGACGGCTGGCGACGACCGCGTGGCGTCCCCTGGCGGTGGCGGTGCTGACGATCTCCGTCATGAGCGGGGTGATCCTCTCCGGGCTGCTCATGCTGTACGGCTGAGCACACCGATGGCGGCGATCACCCGACCGCGATGACGAGCTTGCCGATGGTCCCCCCACCCTCGAGCGCACGGTGGGCGGCGGCGGTCTCCGCGAGGGGGTAGGTGTGTGCGATGACCGGGTGGAACCGCCCATCCGCGAGGCCGCTGACGACCTCACCGAGCAGGCGGCTGTGCTCGTCCGCAGAGGCCATGATGGACATGAACGTCAGCGTGTGGTCGCCGAGCATCGCACCGAAGGTCTGCCCGGCAGAGAGGGTGACATCGCCGTGCTGGGAGATCACCACCACCCGACCACCACGGGCCAGTGCATCGAGGTCCGCTCCCAGATGTGCCTCGGGGAAGGGCTCGAGCACCACATCCACGCCCTCGGGTGCGGCGGCGGCGATGCGCTCGGGGAGCTCCGGTGCGTCTGTCCGCACGGGGGTCGCCCCCCACGACCGCAGCGCCGCAGCGGCGGCGTCCGATCGCACCGTCCCGATCACGGTCGCCCCCATCGCATCGGCGATCTGCACCGCCGCATGCCCGACCCCACCGGTGGCCCCGTGGACGAGACACACCTCCCCCGCCTGCAGCCCTGCCCGGTCGATCAGCGCCCGCCAGGCGGTGGTGAAGACCATCGCGGCAGCGGCCGCATCCGTCGCATCGACCCCGCTGGGCAGCGGTGCCAGCCGGTCTGCGTCCACGGCGACGTACTCCGCGATGGTCCCCGGGTCGGCGAGGCCGAAGCCGGTGCCGACGACCCGGTCACCGGCGGCGAACTGGTCGACCTCGTCACCGACGGCGGCGACCACACCTGCGAGGTCGCTCCCGACAGTCTGCGGGAGCCCCCCCGGTGGCGACGGCTGCCCCGCGCGGATCTTGGTGTCGATGGGGTTGACGCAGCTGGCGTGGACCTCGACGAGCACCTCCGCGGCTGCGGGTGCGGGACGCTCGATGGTGTCGACCTGCAGGACATCGGCGGGACCGTGGTCGTGGAAGCGGACGGCGCGCATGCGACAGCCTCCGGTGAGTGGGGGTAAAAAGCCCGCCTGCGCGCCGGTCCACCGCAGGGGCCGCACCGGGGCCGGCGGCGCTCATCCCAGCAGCTCGGCGACCGCCACGGGGAGGCGCCCGAGGCCATCGAGCTCCACGTCGGGGGCGACCCGCAGCGAGGTCGCCCGGTTGTGGGAGCGACGGAGGTACACCGCCGTGAGCCCCGCGGCCTGTGCGGCCTCGACGTCGGTCTGCCGGTCGCCGACGTAGACGCCCGATGTGTGTCCCAGCGCGTCCATCGCCTCCGCGAGGTAGTGCGGGTCTGGCTTGCGCCGCCGGAAGCCGACGAGACCCACATCACGCCCGCGGGTGTGGGTGAACGCATCCAGTCCGTGGTGGTCGACCACAGCGGTGACCGCGGGGTCGTAGTTGTTGCTCACCACGCCGAGGGTCGCCATCTCCGACAGCGGCTCGAGGACGTCGACGTCATCGTACAGGGGGCGCCGACCCGCGGCGACGCGTGCGGCGATGCGTGCTGCGCTCCGCGCCTCGCGGGCATCGAAGAAGCGCGCGGCGTCGACCCCCAACGCCGCACACGCCGCCTCGAGTGCCGCGCTGTAGGGGTACGCCGCCAGCGGCTCCCGGAGGTCGGTGGGGATCTCCAGGTCCCACGCGCTGGCGACGTCCTCCATCGCACGCGCGTGCACCGCGGGGTCGGAGCCACGCCCGGTGATGAGCACCCCGTCCATGTCGAACAGCACGAGCGGCTCCGGCTCACCCCGCATCCGCCGGCCTCCCTGGGGGCTGCGGGTCCCCCGCACGCGCCGGCGGCGCTGCGATGCTCAGCCGGGCGGCGATGATGACTCACCTCGCAGCCGCAGTGTGCGGGACATGCGGGGGGAGGGCGGCCGACGGATAAATATCCATCCTCGGGACCCCACCCGCCCGCGGGTGCGTGGGGTCCCACAGATGCGCACGGCGTGGACCGGTACGGCAAAGCGCACACGCGGTGACCGCTGCGTATGACCTGCTGCCGAACAGCCGAGACCCCGCCTGGGGCACGGAGGGCCGTCCGTGGCCGATGAGCACAGACGACGGACCGTCGCGGCGCTGGTGCGGCTGCTGGTGGCGGTGGCGGCGCTGGTCTTCGGGGTGGTGTGGGTCATCCGACTGAGCACCGTGGGACCCGCTCTTGCGGATGGGTTGCTCTTCGAGCTGCTGGGGCCCGCGCTGGTGATCTACCTGGGCTGGCGGTACCTGCGGACCCAGCTGCAGCTCCTGCGGGGTGGATCCGCTGCGGAGTCCGACTGAGCGGCCATCCCCAACCACCTATTGTCACCCCCGATGAGACGGCGGTATGGACGGGAAGACCGTGTTCGTCACGGGAGCCAGCCAGGGGATCGGGCGGACGATCGCGACGGCGTTCGGCGACGCAGGGGCGAACGTCGTCCTGGCCGCACGGGGTGCGGGGATCGAGGAGACCGCCGCACGGATCGGTGCGGACGACCGGACCCTCACCGTGCGGACCGACGTCACCGATGAGGCGTCGGTGGAGGCGGCGATCGCCGCCTGTGTGGACCGCTTCGGTGGGCTCGACACGCTGGTGAACAACGCGGGGATCGCCGGGCCCACCGCCCCGATCGAGACGGTGTCGCAGTCGGCGTGGGAGGAGACGATGGCGGTCAACGTGACGGGGATGTTCCTCATGGTGAAGCATGCCGTGGCGCACCTCCGCGCGAGTGAGCGCGCGAGCATCATCAACATCGCATCGATCAGCGGCAAGCGCCCGCTCATCGAGCGGACCCCCTACACCACCTCGAAGATGGCGGTGATCGGGCTGACCCGGACGCTGGCGTTCGAGCTGGGCGGTGATGCGATCACGGTGAACGCGATCTGTCCGGGCGCGACGGCGGGCCCGCGCATCGACCGGGTGATCGAGGCGCAGGCCGAACGGCTGGGCGTGAGCTACGAGGAGGCCAAGGCGCAGGTGTTCACCGATGATGCCGCCCTGGGGACGCTCGTGGAGGCGTCGGACATCGCGGAGATGGCCACCTTCCTGGCGGGGCCTGCGGGGCGGACCATCACCGCGCAGGACCTCAACGTCGACGGTGGCGCGACCTGGTACTGACCGCCTACGCGTCGGAGTCGTCCAGGCGGGCCTCCGCAGAGAACCGGTGGGCGTGGGTGCCCTCGAGCTCGCAGATCTTCGCCGCCAGCGGTGCGATCGACGCCGCCCCGTCGGCGGTGAGCTCCTGATGGGTGAGCGTCTTGAGGTAGGTCCCCACCCACACCCCACCCGTGTACTTCGAGACCTCGAGCGTGGGCAGGCAGTGGTTGGTCCCCACAGCCTTGTCACCGAAGACGACGGGCGAGTGATGCCCGAGGAAGAGTGAGCCGTAGTTCACGAGGCCCTCCATGAACTCGCGCGGCTCGTCGCTCATCACCTGCAGATGCTCCATCGCGTACTCGTTCGCCACCTCGACGGCCGTCTGGCGGTCGGCGACGAGGATCACCTCACCGTTGTCCGCCCATGCGATCCGGGC
>ERZ1034517.177-NODE-177-length-16606-cov-24.608725_pt1 | contig 16606 bp, 18 predicted proteins | sample MGYA00520599_ERZ1034517 | MGnify/ENA primary metagenome ERZ1034517 (study PRJEB33760, sample SAMEA4777701) | hypersaline lake metagenome | biome: hypersaline environment; feature: brines | place: Spain | collected 2012-08 | depth 0 m ...
TGGCGAATATAAGATTAATAATAGTTATAGTACATCAAGTACGACAATCGAGAGATATAATTGTCCAGCGCCAGCGGTGACAAGGAGACCTGCTGCTATTTGTTCAATCCGCCCTGTATAATGCCCGAGTCTCTGCCAGGCAGTCAGACCAGACTCTGCAAGGAGTGTCACGCCAATAAGTGGAAGTGCAACCCCGGCAGCATAGGTGAAAAGGACGGCTGCCGCATTTGTCGGCGAGAGTGAAACTGCCTGCGTAACCACGCCAAGGAATAAGGGAATGACACATCCAGCGGCTGCAACCGCATAGACTGCACCAAAGATACCGAATCCAACTAATGAGTCCGGTCGACGCGTAAGTGGAATTGTTGTTGGCGTCCATTCAACCCATAACAATACTCCAAATATAATCAGTGCAACTCCAATAACCGGTTCGAATAGAGGTAATATTGTGGTGAGACGACGACCAATGATTGCTGTGAGCCCTGCGACAACTCCGAGCATCACAACTGCCCCACTCGCGGCTGTGACCCCTGAAAGCAATCCCGATGGTGTCTTAGGTTGATTAAAATAATAGCCAATATAGCCCGGCAGTAATGGAAATGCACAGGGTGCAAAAAATGTTGCAACCCCGGCACCTGCGGCAAATGCGAGTATACCAACAACTTTTGTCTTGAATCCAAAGAGTGCAATCTGCTCGATTATACTTAGAAATGATATACTCATTGTCTCCACAATTGAATAAAAGCCATGCAGATGGTTCGATACATTATGCATGTATACATACAACAGGACTCATGCGCTTGTGACAGATTGAATCATCAAAACGGCTGTATCGATAGGGTTGTAATTATACTCACTCGTTCTCGTTCTCATTCTCATCCTCACTTTCAGATAAGACAGCATCTAGCTCACGTTGGAGCGTCGATGCTGATGTCATACCGGTATCTTCCCATCGTATTTCTCCTGTTGTATCAGTAATAGCAAGATATGGAAGTCCCTGTGCGCCAAGGATATTCATCAATTTGCTTTTGGGGTCAAGACCAACACTCCACCTTCCATCATGCTCATTCCACCACGATCTTATATCTGCACGGGTGAGCGTTCCACCAATCCGCTCGTTTGTGACCGAAATAAATCCGACCTGATCGTTATATTTGCTATAGACTGTTGAGAGTGCGTCCATCTGCGCCTGACATGGTGTGCACCATGTTGCGAATAAATCGATCACTGTCGGCATCCCCGCAGTTGGAACCCGTACTGTTCTCTCTGTAGACCCCTCAGCGCCTAATGTCGATAGCTGAATCGGAAATGTCGTCTTCGAATTAACTGCCTCACTGGATTCGCTCGTGGTGTCTGATTGTGTCTCAGTTGGATTCAGGGTCGGGATTCCACGCTGTAGTATCATCACACTTCCACCGGTAAGCACAATCCCACCAGTAGCTTTGAGAACCGCACGCCGCTTCATTGCTCTCGGAGTGGTTTGAGGTCGGTGATCATTTGGCTGATATCTGGCGCCTGTGTTCGATAGGCACGCTCAATATACCCATCAGCATTAATTAAATATGTGAGTGCAGAGTGAGCGAACATGTACATATCCATGTCATCTGGATGTGTTCGCTCGAAGGTAACCCCGAATTCCTCCTCAACGACAGCTTTTGCTCGTTCGGGCGATGCTGGGCGGAGGAACTGCCAATTATCATTATCCACTGCAATATTCATCGTTTTGCTATATTCACGAAGTCGTGCGGCGTCATCACGCTGTGGGTCGAATGTCGTCGGAAGGAACGTTACTTGATCAGCATAGTCATTTTCAATTGCGTCTGCCTGGATGTTACGTACTGTTTGGATTAACACTGGACAGACAGTCTGACAGTGACTATAAAAGAATGTTACAATCGACGGTGTCTCAATATCTCTGATTGTTACCGTCTGAGACCCGATTGAACTAGGAAGTGTTACGTCTGGAACACGCTGCCCCCATGCTGGATATGGCAACTCTTCGCTTGTGTACTCACGCTCAGGTTCGGCGAGAATGACATTCGGATTACCATCACGAAAGCTCAGTGTTGACCCAAGACATCCAGCTGTTGCGAAAGCCCCTGCGCCGGCAATAGCGTGAAGATAATTCCGCCTGTCCATACAGATAATATTGTTCTATCAGAGCAATAAACATCCTGGTTGGCGTATTATCCAAATTTGAGGGCAAGACCCCCTCCTCAAGAAGTGAGTGAAACGAACGAGTAGCGAGGGGATACACCTGACAGACTGGAATAACTAACATCTAAGCTATCAAATAAGTTATTATTTAACGTAGAACTAATTCAAACCAGCAGCACAGACGGAGACACAATCCGTTCTTGTCGTTTCGCCACTGTTCAGACAGGTATGTTCAACCTCTCAAACAAAATGCTTGAGAAAGAGAGTTTAGAGCGGACCATGGGCGCCCCACAACGAATAATTCTCTCTGCTTGTGAATCTGATTAGACCCTGAAGGAAACTTCGCTGGAAGCCCCGTCCTCACCGAAGCCGTCTCTGACGGCTGAGTAGGTCGAGGCCGTTCACTGCAGACCGATGTGATTCTAGATGCACCTTCTATAACCACAAATTGTTTACAATATAATGAATTCTACGCATAAACAAGGTGAGTGCCTCGAGGCTTTGATATGACCCCCGAAGTGATTCATCAAATAGATAAGTAAATAATCATATATTATTGCCAATAATGAATTATTTTATATGATTGTTATTTGAATGGTTATACTGGATGTACAGTCAAATATTGTATCCGACAGACGGGAGCGAGAACGCTGAGGCAGCATTCGATCATCTTGAGAGTATTGCACTCAATCATGATGCAACTGTGCATGTATTGTTCATCGTCGATCCCGGGCATGTTGGATCAGGTATGATCGCAGAGTTATCGCCAGATAATATCTCCGGGATGACCGGTGAATCATCGACAGGGAAACAATCAGGAATGCGTGGATCACCGGAGATTCCTGAGGAAACGCGTCGGTCACTCTTTGAGTACGGTGAGACAGTTGTTGATGATGTTGCAGACGATCTTGGTGAGGTTGGGACCCGAACGGAGGTTCAGGTCGGTGCTGATGTCTATCAGAAAATACTTGATTACGCTGATGATCATCATATTGACTTGATTACGATGGGGACACACGGGCGACGCGGTGTTGATCATTATCTCCTTGGAAGTGTTGCGGAAAAGGTCGTTCGTCTCTCAGATGCACCTGTCTTGACGATTCGTCATTCAGAATGATCTATATCGATCATGAAATGAGTATGTGTCATACTAATGACGTCTAATAGCCATGTACCTCACACACCCACAGTGTGAGTGAGACGCTGCGTATTTCTCAATGTGATATTTTTATATCGAAATGGAGGCGCTTGATATCTGTCGGTAGCTTGCCACAGTCAAACTCAATGTCAGCTTTAGCTTATCTCTCGTATGGCACTTATTAGCAGTGACAGCTGATTGTGGCGATTACCCATTCCTAATCATCATGGAAATTTCCAGGAAAGTCTTTTTCGCCGACCTCAATTGGAACATCAAGCCAATTTTCCGCAGGGACAAGCGGGCACTCATATGCTGGATTGTACGCACATGTTGGATTATACGCACGATTTAGATCGAGTGTCCATGTCCCATCGTCATTGTGGTCTTCTGTTGGCTCAAGATCAATATATCGTCCTGCACCGTATGTTTCGGATCCACTTGTTGCATCGCGGAATGGAACCCATAGTCGATCACTGCCATCCGTTGGTTCATATGCCGCGATTGAGACTGGAGTCGTCTCAACTGTGATATCAAAGGTCCCAACGCGGCGGTATGTTTGCTCTCCATCAGCAGTTGTCTCGACGGTAATAGTTTCTGGGTCATCATCACGCGTGAGTGGAACGGTAAATCGATACTCTGGATCGATTGAATAATATGCTAAGCCAGGAAATGACTCGCCTCTAAACTCCGGGGGCACCGGTGACCGATCGCTACTACGAAAATATCGTTCTTTGTTCGTTCGACTCTCGTTTATCTCTGCTTGCCAGTCATCAGGTGTCGTGCTCATATGATATCTCCCTCTTGATTAATATTGTAGATTATATGCAATAACCCTTCTGTGGTTTCCCAGGTCAACCGCATTTGAGTGAGAAATAGAGTCTTATAAGCATGAAAGTCATCAGCACAATGATTAGCATATCGTACTCAATATTATTCAGTTATAGCTAATACAGGCGCAATACCACGGTCTTCAGACCGGGGATTTCCGAACGGTCGCAACATGACGTATATATAACTGTCGGCGCACTGGCTCTGACCCTAGTGTAGCCGAGTACCCGAAAGGTGGCGATTCAAAGGTGGCGATTCAAGTGTGAGTGTCCGCCCACACTGGAAGCAGGGTGTGCTCCACGTGGGAGACAAACAATAAGGACCGGGCGAGCGTTAAGCTAAGTAACTCCGAGTTTGGTGAACCCGAGTGCCGACCACCGCTCCTGTGGGGAAACTAACACACGAACGCGTTTTCGGCTGAGGATAGGAGTACCGAAAGTAAGATGTGGTACTGCCAGTCCAAGAAGGCTATCCGTTATGTGGTTTCATACTGACTCGCACGGCGTGTGAGCTTGGCGGTCTGTGAACCTGCACCTGAGACTCCCAACTCAGCGCAACGGTGTGGTGCCGTGGGATCCCTCCGCGTTCACGCGGAGGAGGATGTCAAGTCTTACTTTTCAGTTAAATCAGTCATCGGAGTTCCCATCAGGGCATAGGGATGATTCCGCAGAATACGTCCGACCACCATCTGCTATTGGTTCATCAAGACGTGTGATCTCAGCACTAAGCGTATCAAGATCAAATCGTGTTGTCGTGAGTCGAGAGATAACTATTGTAACACCGATTGAGGTGAGAAATGATCCGCCAAACGCGGTGAGATACAGTGGGTCAGCACTCGGAAGTGCTGGACCGACAAGCGGGATTGCAGTAATAAAGCTACGAAGGTCCGGAAAGTACGCAAGTCCAACCGCAAGTCCAGAGAGACTCCCAGCGAGTGCACCAAAGCCAGTGAGTCGCTCACTGTAGAGCCCATATACAAGTGGGAATGCAAGGGCTGTCCCAAGAAGATCTGCAAGGAAAAACAATCGAAGCACACTCTGTGCTCGGACACTAACATAGATAGCCGCAAATGCAATACAAAGTGTAAAACCACGTGCGATCCATCGAAGTTGGCGATCAGTACTCCCCGGATATATCCGAGCAAGATCAACGGTGATGAGACTCGAAAGCGCATTAAATAGTGTATCGACAGAGCTCATCACAAGTGACAATGCAAGCAGTACCACAACAAGAATCACCCACTCTGGGACCGCTGTCTCGAGTAAGACAAAAAATGCTACATCAGCATTGTATGCTGCACTTGTGGGGTTGGTCACGATATCTGTATGTCCCGCTGCAACAACACCAAGAAATGCAGCGATAAAGACAATAAGACCATTCAGAACCGTCGCTCGGCGGAATGCAACTGCGATACTCTCACTGTCTGTTCCCGCATAGATTCGTTGCCACCATGTTTGATTAAGTAACTCCGCTCCAAGGATAGCAAACGCAAGTGCAAGCCCGAACTGGAACCCTGCTGCGGCTGTTGGATCAAGAAGTCCTGGATCAGCGGCTGTGATATTTCCGAGAACTGAACTTGGTCCACCAAGTGCAAACACCGTTGCTATGAATGCAACAGCTAACAATGGGATAACGACAACTGCCTGTACTGTATCAGTGAATATACTTGCCCGAAGTCCGCCATAGCCGGTATATAGTAATACAAAACCACCAACGAGTGTTGCTGTTTGCCACTGTGGAACATCAGCAACAAATGCAAGTGCCCCTGCAATCCCAGTCAACTCCGCCGCAACGAACACAAACATATACAGACCGCTGACACCGACGACAAACGCATACATTGCTGTTCCATAGCGTGCACGGGCATACTCAGTGAGTGAGTGTCCTGATGGAATCAACTCTCGAATTCGTGGACCCACCCGAGAATAAACATACATCGGTACAGCCTCGCCAACGGCATATCCAATAACTGCTGCGACACCAAACCCTGCTCCTGCTTCCGGTGCTGCGAACAGAATCCACACACCCATAACTGATGCAACAAGTGTTGCTGTTATCCGATTAGCTCCCGCTTGATTCCGTGCGGAAATGAGATCTTCAATTGATGTAACCCGACCCTGGCTATACCACATACCAGTAATTGTGAACCCAATAAGCGTCATCACGGTGAGTCCAAGTACAAGAGTTGTGCTCACCATGATATCCAGCCTCCAGATTTCGTCATATCCACCAATTGTCTCTTCATTAGTTTCATATTACCATTCGATAAGTCTCTCAAATACATTGCTAGATTGTCCACTCCTCACGTCGCCATGCAGCATCCCAGAATCGATATTCATACTGTGCTGAGGTCTCGAATATATGACGATACCGCTCAATATCTGTCTCACTTGCTCCAGCGGTCATCTCATCAGTAAGAGTGAGACACCACTCTGTGAGTTCGTTAAACTCCTCGCCAGTGTACATCTCAATCCACGCCGCATATCGTTCATCTGCGGGGAGTCCGTCAGCAGCAAGCTGTGTGGCTACATCATTGAATCCCCACATACAGGGTAATAATGCTACAACGAGGTCTGTGAACGAACCAAGTGCCGCAGTTCGAAGGAGAAAATCAGTGTATCCTTGTGTGGTCGGCGACAGTGATGTTGTTTCAAGTTCACTCTCAGTGATTCCAAACTCTGCTGCATATGACCGATGAAGATCCATCTCTTCGGTGAGTGTTGCAGTAAGTAACTGCGTAAATGTCTTCATGCGGTCAAACGTTGGCGCTTTTGCCGCGCCAAGCGCAAAGAGTCTGCTGTATTCAATGAGATATTGATAATCCTGTCGGACCCAGTATTTAAACGGCTCCGCTTGAAGCGTCCCATCGCCAATACCAGCAACCATCGGATGTTCAACAATTGCTGTCCAAATCTCATCTGCTCGGGGGCGTATCTCATCTGTGAATGCCATGCACTCACCCCATGTCAACGAAACGTTATAGTTATTATGCACTTATACAACTAACTAATACTCAATAATCATAGATATGAGTGTGTTGACGCACACATATTTCCCGTGCATGTTATACGACATCTCAGCGGTGTTTGAGTTCGACCGCCTCTCAAATATAATATACTGAAGGCGCTCAATTCAATGCAACGATCATTCAACACTATATTTATGATTGCACTCGTCAAGACCAGTGATGACATCAACACCGTCACCAGAACTGCATCATATTGGAATTACTGTCGACGCGCTTGAGGTAATGGTCGATTTTTATACTGAAACGCTCAATATCGACGTTCTTACCCGATTCAGTGTTGATGGTGAGGAATTTGCGACTGCCGTTGATGTTCCAGATGCGCATGCTGAGTTCGTTCATCTTGATATTGGTAACGGTCGTCTTGAACTCGTTTCATATACGCCATCAGAGACACAACAAACGTCGACCGAACTGAATGCTTCTGGAACAACGCATATCGGAGTTACCGTTTCGGATATTGATGAGATGTATGCGTCGCTTCCGGGCAATGTCAAAACGGTTAGTCCTCCTCAGACAACCGATACGGGAACACGAGTCTGTTTTCTTCGCGATCCCGAATCAAATCTTGTCGAGTTACTTTCAATCTAACTTAGTTGGATAGTTTATTTCACGCAAAAAGTCAATCAAAATATAACCCAATCCTGTGTGATAATATTCAAATATATTATATATCATAATTCATAGATAACTGCTGGATTATTGCTGGAAAGAGATGAGAATCAACGGTTGATACAATATACATGATTCACCGTTTTTATGCATCTCATGCTGTTTGCGGGCAATTACCATAGTCATAGTATCAAGCATAATTACGTGGTATTTCACCCTCATCATTCGTGATAGATATTGTATATAAAAGCATGAATGAGTACTGACAAACCCTCATAGGGAGAAAAGACCTATCTAAAGATAGATGGTTCAAAACACCTCAGAAAAACAAAAACGTACCGTCGAAGATGAACGCGAATTCTACTTACCAGGTGTTGCTGTATCAGCGGCAATTGATCGACTTGAGTCAGCCATTGGATCCCGTCTTGGTGCTCGACAGCCAATCCGACTTCCAGTGAATAAAGAGCGCCTGACTCAAGCGGTTGAGCAACGCCGCGCCGACTGAGTATATTACTCAGCGATTATATGGTAATCTCTTTGTTGACTGCAAAATACTCCCAATAAGATGATTGCTCTATCTGCTTTCTCCTCATAGAACTCTCATATTGCGTTTTTATTTGTTTTGCTCCATTCTAGTTCACTCAGTCATAAGAGTACCGGATACACTCCGGTGCGATGATCAATCATCTGAATCAGAACCACTTTAACCACCTGAGACGCGTGATAACAGCTATTGGATAATCAGTCAGGGTTCAATGACAGCACGAAAGCGTGCTTCATTCTCAATCATCTGACTGTAAGCTGTCGTCACCTCATCGAGTGAGTATGTCTCAACTTCAGGGGTAATCGAGCGAAGAGCACTGAATTCAAGTGTATCCTGTGAGTCGCGTGCATCCCCAGACGCCCACCCCTCGACGCTACTTCGCGCTCCGACAAGATCCTGTCCGCTGGCTTCGATTGGTTCACCTGGAATCCCAACAACAACAACAGACCCATCGGCTCCAAGCCCACTAACGACACTGCTAATTGCATCACTCGCAGGAGCAGTTGCAAGAATAACTGAGGCGCCACCAAGTTCAGTGAGCCGTTCTGCTGGATCAACCGCGGTTGCATCAATAAAATGATCAGCACCGAGATCCTTCGCAAGTGACTCTTTGTCTGCGCTTCGTGAAAGTGCGACCGTCTCAAACCCTGCTGCGTGCGCATATTGAATACCAAGGTGACCAAGCCCACCAATTCCTTGTACAGCAACAAGATCGCCTGGGCGGGCGTCGGTATGTCTAAGGGCGTTATATGTCGTCACGCCGGCACAGAGTAGTGGGGCTGCCTCAACAGCATTTAATTCCTCAGGGACCGCAGCCACTGCCTCGGCGGGAACAGTCGTATATTCAGCATATCCTCCGTCATATGTCAATCCCGTTACTTTGGCATCAACACATTGCTGGAAGTCACCACGCCGGCATGGATCACAGTCGAAACAGTGACCACCATGCCATCCAACACCAACGCGGTCATCAATCTCCCACATATTCACATCTGCTCCGACAGCGTCAATCCGTCCTGCGACTTCATGACCTGGAACTCGTGGGTACTTGACCCCCGGATAGGTTCCCTCTTTGACAAACACATCACTGTGACAGATGCCACACGCCTCAACAGCAATACGAACTTCCTCCGAGTCAGGCTCTGGGACCGGACGCTCAACAAGATCAAATTCTGCTCCCGGCTCGGAGACAACAGCCGCTTGCATTTTCTCAGACATATTATCCATATGCGATGGCGAGATATGACAAGGTGTCGATGTTGATATTGATGATACCCTTCACACGCAAGTCTGTTCAGCTATCGACAATTGCGTCTGCAACAAGAGTTGTAACCCGTGAGTGTACCTTGTCCGGCAGTTCGACGAGCGGTGCTCTCACACTTGCCGAATCAATGACTCCGCGATGTGTGAGCCCCACTTTTGTGACTGGTGCGAATCCATACTCTAAACAGAGGTCGAACAGCGGTGCGAGTGTTGATTGCTCACTCTCGAATGCAGTCTGTGTTTCGCCATTGAACGCCTTCTCTCGAATCGTACAAAATCGCCCTGGAAGCACATTTGAGAGTGCATTGATCCCGCCGGCTGTTCCGGCATGAACGCCACTCACATAATGCCGGTCGTATCCCTCAAAAACGCGAAATGAGGAGTCAGTTCTCGAAAGTATGTCAAGAAGATAATCAAAATCACCACTCGAATCTTTCAATCCAATCACTGTATCAGTCTCTGCTAGTGTGGCAACTGTTTCAGGGTCGATTTGCTGTCCGGTACATGCGGGGATATTATACAGTATGATCGAAAGGGGACTCTCTGCAACAACAGACTCAAAAAATTGTTGTATACCTGTTGATCCTGGTCCTGTGTGAAAATACGGCGGTGTGAGGAGTGCAGCATCAGCGCCCGTTTGAGCGGCAAATTCGATATTTGACCGCACGGATGGGATGTCTGTCGCAGCAACACCAGCAATCACAGGTGTTGTCTCATCAGCCACATCGACTGCTGTCTCAATGACTGCGCGATATTCCATTGGTGTGAGACTCGCGAATTCACCGGTCGTACCACATGGGACGATTCCATCAATTCCAGCGTCGCTCACAAACTCAATCACAGAACGCAATCCAGCGTGATCAACATCACCATCGCTAATGAATGGCGTTACAACCGGACACATTACATTGCGAGAATGAATTCCAGAGGTTCCAGACATTATCCTACACTGTGTGAGCAGTAGTATTGTTCTGTCGGCAGACACGATGATGTGGTGCTGACAGATAAGCAAATGACGCACTGATCACAGAGTGATCATAAAACAGTCATTGGATGTGATTCAATATTAATCATATCGATTTTACTTTCTTAGCGGGCTGTAAGAGAAGCCCCCACCCTCAAGAAAGCGGCGTCAGCCGCTGAGTAGGCAGGGGTAGTTCACTTGAAGTATACAACATATGTTTTATTTACAATCTAAAAAAATAATCAATATCTCACTCCAACTCACGCTTAATTTCACGCAATTGATCAGAGACATCGTCAGTGTCTGAGTTTGTTGTAGATTGTTGGACATCCTCAGTTTCAAGCATTAATTCTAACCGCCGTTCAAATTCAGCCTCATCAATTTCTCCATTCGCGTATCGCTGTCGAAGCGTGGTGAGAGGATCCTCATCACGTGTCGTTTCATCTGCCGAGGATTTATTATCGCTTGATTCGACGAGGGGGAAATCCGCACCAAGTAGTCCAATCAATGGTAATAAAATAAAGAATCCAAGAATGAATGTGACCGATACAATAGTGCCCAATCCGAGGACCGCGAACAACGAGGACAGACCGAATGAGAGAATGGCGATGAGTCCAGCCAATCGTCTTTTACTAAAGGTGGGGAAGGACTGATCCATACTCTTTGTCATGTGTGCGAAATAAAAAAATACCCTCAGTCACAGTCTCTTTGAGAATCATGTAATTTCCTCATGCGTCTGAACCGCGAAGCTTTCTTATACTGCCTCTATGATCTGGGAGTGTCTAAAAATCAGGCATCTACATCTGGATTCTGGTCAATAATACTACTGGAACGGAAGATGGCCGACATCGACATCGACATCGACATCGATATTCACATTGACGAGGAGGTGCGGGTGCTACTCGCCGGGAGGTAAGCCAACGACTCCTCCATACTCGCTCACTTCGTGTTGCTCGTTCGTTCCTTGAGGAAAGGGACTCCACCACAAAGGTGTTGAAACAGTATTTGAAACACCAGCGCGGTGAACGCGAATCTTCGAGAGGGTTACTATAGCTGTCGGTCGAGCAACCCGGGTAAATTACTCTCGTTCGCTAATCCGGTTTTCCTCGTCCAACAGTAGCACTGTGGGCTCTGGTTGTTCGTCCTTGACATAGAGGCCATAGGAGATGACGATGATTACGTCTCCCGTCTCCGCCAGCCTGGCGGCGGCCCCGTTGAGCTCCATCTGACGGGATTCACCCTCGATGGTGTACGTTTCAAAGCGTTCACCGTTAGTCACGTTGACTACTTGCACCTGTTCGCCGACAGCGATGTCGGCCTCCGAGAGAAGCGCCGCGTCGATGGAGATGCTCCCCTCATAATCCTTCTCGGTGCCTGTCACACGGGCCCGATGGAGCTTTGATTTCAATAGCCAGCGTCGCATATGACATAGAGTCAGCGAGGGTATGCAGAAAGTATTGCGTATTTACAATGTTGCCGTGAAATCTCTCTGAAGGTAGTTGTGATCGAGTGTAAGTAATGAATTGGGCCCATGCCGTCCGCGAAAACAAACGCACAATGACCGCACAGCGAACGACTGGACTCGCCGGGATTTGAACCCGGGGCCTCTCCCATGCCAAGGGAGTGATCTACCCCTGATCTACGAGCCCACATCGTATAATATATTATTTCAATTGTAATATTAAGCCCTTCGACTCATATATCAGTACCAATATCATCGGTATCTGTCAGTCGCAATGTTTTTTATACACTCAACCGATAATTTAGTTGGGAACAGCACGGCCGCAAATCTGACTTGCCGTCTCTAGACGGCTTGGGATTGCGGAAGTGTGACACAAGAGCCGTATCTGATACTCGTCTCTTATTTCACCGCTTTTCTGCGGTCTGTGCCGTTCCAATCAACGTATATTGACCAATTTAGATTGATACACCAATGGCACGAATGCACACCCGCCGCCGCGGTTCGTCCGGTTCGGACAAGCCGGTGGCAGATGACCCCCCAGAGTGGAGCGATATTGATGCTGACGCAATTGAAGAACGCGTTGTCGAACTTGCGGAGCAAGGACATGAACCAAGTCAAATCGGGATGAAACTTCGAGATGAAGGCGTCAAAGGAACTCCGATTCCAGATGTCAAACTTGCGACTGATAAGAAAGTAACGACAATCCTTGAGGAGCATAACGCAAAGCCGGAGCTTCCTGAAGATCTTCGAAATCTCATGGAGCGCGCAATTCGACTCAGACGACATGTCGATGAAAACGGACAGGACATGCAGAATAAGCGTGCACTTCAAAATACTGAGTCGAAAATCCGTCGTCTCGCTTCATACTATCGTGGCGACGAACTTGATGAGGACTTCACCTACAGCTTTGAAGTCGCTGTCGAATTACTTGAGGCGGAAGAGGCATAGACAGAAAACCCAAGCTCAAAAATATATGACCCAGATTGATCACATGATTTCTCAGCGCATGATTGCTGTGTGTTCATCACAGGATACCAGGGACAGACAGTAATTACGCTGATATCATCACCATATCAGAGTTTTAGCTCTGAGAGACTGCTAATCGACTCAACTCAACGTATACCGACGATGACAATATCAACACGCTCTGAGATGCCGACAATAGATGGCTCTGCTGAGAGCGTCGCAACGACACTTACAGATACAGCATTTGTTCGTGTTATTTGTCGGAGTAATGGTGATGCAATTGCGGCAGCAGGACTCCTTGCGCGCGCACTTCGTCGGGAGAGCACTCCGTTTCAAATTCGCGCTGATCAGTTTGGGCACGCTAATCCAACGGTTACCGACCAGGATGATGGTTGCTGTATTGCACTTGGATTATCGCATCCAGCAGCAGATATCAATATTAATCCGGTCGAGCGATCGGTGACACGCAGTGTTTATGCAGTCACTGAGGCACTCACTACGCCAACGCACGCATCTGAGTCCGGAGTAGATACGACCGATGACGTGAGTGGAGAAGATGTGAATATTACCATTCCACCGACTGATACGCTACTTGCACTTGCTGGTATCATTACAACCGGCGTTTCACTCGAAACGAAGTCAGCGAGTAATAATCAAGAGCAAACGCAGGCACAATCACAAACAACGGATGATAGTGGGTTCGCTACATCACTACTTGAAACACTGACAACAACAGACACTGTCTCAGTTGACCAGCAACCAGGAGTCGGGATTCCTATCAGCAATGTTGTTGATGGTCTTGCTCACTCGACATTAATGCATGCATCATTCAGCGGAGATGTTGATGCAACTCACGCGATGATGGCTGAGATTGATCTTGACGTTGACATTGATGCTCATAGTAGTGAAGGTGATGATCAAGGTGAATTCACTGATGCGGTATCATTGATAAATCTCTCAGATGAGGATCAGCGGACGATTGCTTCTGCGGTCACGATTGATGTAATCAAGGCATCGACGCCGACAGTTGGAACTGCAATATCTCTTGAGCAGGCTCTTCATCCGCAGTATCTACCAGATGGTCCGATGACAACAATTGAAGGATACGCAGACGTTCTGCGTGCAGTTTCACGCGAGCGCCCGGGAACTGCTATTGCATTCGCAATCAGTCATGATGCAAGTGATGCAGCACTCAGCGCTTGGCGTGAACATGCACAGGCTGTTCATCACATACTCCAAACTGCACATACAGGGCGATATGATGGTGTCTATCTCCTTCGATGCCGTGACCATGATGAGTTCCAAGACTCATCAACCACGTCGGGTCCTGATGAGACGAGTAGCACTACTGAATCCGGGAGAACAGAGACAGACAGTTCGGTAGGCGATATATCGACCCCGGGGCGGTTATTGACAGTCGCAGAGCTTGCGTCAAGATATCAGACACCTGAGTCTCTTGTGCTTGCAATTGGTGAGGAGGTTGTCGCAGTTGCCACACAACCAACACGGGATACACAGTCAACATCAACTACTGTTGATGCAGTTGTGGTCGCGGAGGCACTCAGGACCAACATTGATATAGAGACAACTGATATTCCTGCGGAGAATAACGCTGTCAGTCAGATGGATTCAACAACCACACCAGCGGAATCTGATGATGTCGACGATGGCGCTAATGCAGGTGATACGGGTAATGATGAAATAAATCAAATGCAGGATGGATGGGTTGGAGATGCGAATCAAGCACTTGTGCGTGTTAATTCGACAGTCCCTCCAGCGGAGATTATCGCTGTTGTCCGTGAACTGACCCGAGAGGAATCATGAGGATGGATATATGACAGATAAGAATCAATCAGCGGAGGATACTACACATACAAGCAATAATTGCAAGCACGAAAACGATGCAACCAATACGAAGTATCGAGTGAATGATCAATGCGATGCAACAGAGGATGATGATGCAACTATGGGCATGACCCACACACAAAGATCGGACTCCGAGTCAGAGCTAGACTCAGGGTCATTGTCATCGCCGTCATCGCCGTCATCGCCGTCTACAGATGCAGAGTCGTGCGTCGATGCAGATTCGACGGGAGTATCACGAACCGCGCAAGTTGAGACGACACACACTGATGTTGAACTCGTCGCAGCAGCAGTGCGACCAGACAACACCGCATCAATGACAATGTCTGTTGATAATCAGACAGAAACCCTTCAGACAACAATAACCCGCGAGACGACTGGTGGGATGCAATCAACAGTCGATGACATGATTGTCAATCTGACGGTAGCAGATGCCGTCATCACCGCAGTTGAACAGTGTCGTCAGAGTTGTATAGATTCAGAATCACAATCACAATCGCAATCACACACATCTCAAACACATGAGTGAACGATCAGTTTCAAAACAGAAGAGTAGCGACCGATGGTATAGCATAATTGCTCCAGAGCAATTTGACCGCAGTGAACTTGGATCAACCTTTGCAGACGACCCTGAGAAGATCCACGGACGAACACTTGAAGTAACACTTGGTGATATCACTGGTGACCAAGGCGAGAACAATACTAAGCTCACATTCAAAGTAAACGATGTCACGAGCGATGCAGCATACACTGAGTTCATTAAACACGAACTTGCACGCGATTACCTGCGAAGTCTTATTCGACGCGGTGCATCGAAGATTGATGCTGCAATTACTGTCCGCACGACAGATGACTACCGTGTGCAACTCCAACCAGTTGCATTCACAACAAAGAAAGCCGACCGAAGTCAAGAACAGGCAATTCGACGCGTTATGATCGATCTTGTCGAAGATGCCGCCGATGAGCGTACATTTGCGGATCTTATCGATGCTGCAATCGAAGGGCAACTATCCTCTGCTATCTATGGTGAAGCAAAGACAATCTATCCACTTCGTCGCGTTGAAGTAAAGAAACTAACACTTGAAGCTCGTCCTGAAGAGGTTGCCGCCGAAGAGGCTGCCGCAGTTGACGTTGACGAAGCAGACGTCGCAGTCGAATAGAATATACATTTATCTCTATCTCTCGATTAATTTCGAGAAACTCCAGATTGAATAGCTGTTCTTTCTCGATAGCGAAGTTAGTTACTCAACAGGTTCTACAGTGACAGTCCCAATCATGCCCTGTTGTTCATGTGGGATACAGAGATACTCATATGTCCCTGGTATATCAAAGGTATATTCCCATGTCTCACCGCCGTCAATTAGTCCACCAAGGTCATTTCGAAATGCCTCACGAGCCGCATCCTCAGTTTCATAGCCACCAGTTGCAAAATATGATGCTGCATCAGGAATTCCTGATTCATACGCTGTTACCGTGTGACCACGGGAACTGGTATTCTGCCACACAACACTCTCACCCGCTGTAATCGTGATCTCCTGTGGTGTATACGCAATTGCTGTCATCCCGACATCGTATGCATCACCGCTTCCAGGCTCAGACCCTCCGCCAAGACATCCAGCTATACTTGTCGTCATAACAGCACCGACACCGGTCCCGAATGAAGTAAGAACTTGTCGACGCGATGGAGTATCCGTGTTGTTCACCGCTTTGTCGTTCATACATTATTCTCCAAGCGCAAACGGTATATCAGTTATTTGTAAGGGTATTTTATGATAGTTATCATG
>ERZ1034517.178-NODE-178-length-16586-cov-7.316254_pt1 | contig 16586 bp, 18 predicted proteins | sample MGYA00520599_ERZ1034517 | MGnify/ENA primary metagenome ERZ1034517 (study PRJEB33760, sample SAMEA4777701) | hypersaline lake metagenome | biome: hypersaline environment; feature: brines | place: Spain | collected 2012-08 | depth 0 m ...
TCGTGCTGTTCGTCGCCAACGGCATCATCGGCGCGCCGAAACAGATTCGCTCGTGGCTCGACTCCCGCGGCGAGTAACGGCTCGCCGGAATTTTTCAGACGGCGCCGTCCTCACCCGAGAGCGCCTCGATATCCGCACGAAGGTCGTCGATATCCGACCGGAGGTCAGCGAGCGCGACCGCCGGCTCGTCCTCGTCGAGAAGCGCATCGATCGGCGCGACCGCCTCGGAGAGCTCCTCGACCCGCGACTGGATGCGGTTGAGCTGCGCCTGTTGGTCGGGACTCAGCCCCGGGCCGAAGGCGTTCGAGAGCGTCTCGCGCGTCTCGTCGTCCAGCCCGCCGTCGCGAATCTCCGCGGCCAGCGCGTCACCCACCGACACCGCCGACGCGTCGAGGGCCGACGCCGGAGCCGACTCCTCGGCCGATTCGTCCGCGGACTCCGGCTCGTCGGCTGATTCCTCGCCGTCGTCTGCCGGCTCCTCGAGAGCGTCGCCCGCCCCGTCACCGGGCCGCGGTTCGTCGGGCTCGGCGTCGGGCTCCTCGGTGACGGGCTCCGACGCCGGCTCGTCGGCCGACTCGGGCTCGGGTTCGGCTTCGGTACCCGCGTCGTCGCCGGCGGTCGCCTCGGCGTCGCCGTCCTCGTCGACGCGGAACGAGATGATCACGTCGCCGACGGGGACCATCTCCCCCTCCTCGGCGAACAGCTCCTCGACGACGCCGTCGTAGCTCGACGGCACCTCGACGAGCGCCTTATCCGTCTCGACCTCGGCGACGGGCTGGTCCTCCTCGACGCGGTCGCCGGGCGCGACCAGCCAGCTGACCAGTTCGCCCTCGGCGACCCCCTCGCCGACGTCCGGGAGCTTGAACTCCTCGACGGTCATGCCCTCTCCTCCTCGAGTGTCATACGTGTATCTCCGGCGGTCATCTTAAAATTCGACCGCCTTCAGGATACCCTCCTCGATGCGCGCCGCGGACGGGAGGTAGTAGTCCTCCAGCGCGTACAGCGGGTACGGCACGTCGAACCCGGTGACGCGGCCGATCGGCGCTTCCTGGTACAACAGCGCCTCCTCCTGGAGGATCGCGGTGATCTCGCCCGCGAGCCCGCCGGTCTTCGGGGCCTCGTGGACGACGACCGCGCGGCCCGTCTTCTCGAACGCCTCGACTATCGCCTCGCGGTCGAGCGGGGAGACCGTGCGGAGGTCGACGACCTCGCACTCGATCCCCTCCTCGCCGAGCGTCTCGGCGGCCTCCAGCGTGGGCCGGGTCATCGCGCCGTAGGTGAACACGGCGACGTCGTCGCCCTCGCGCCGCGTGGCCGCCTCGCCGATGGGGACGGTGTACGGCTCCTCGGGGACCTGCTCGCGGAACGCCCGGTAGATCAGCTTCGGTTCGAGGAAGATCACCGGGTCGGGGTCGCGGATCGACGCCGCGAGCAGCCCCTTCGCCTCGTACGGCGTTGAGGGGACGACGACCTTCAGGCCGGCCTCGTGGGCGTAGAACGCCTCCTTCGACTCGGAGTGGTGTTCCGGCGCGCGGATGCCGCCGCCGTAGGGGGCGCGCAGCGTCATGGGGAGCGTGAACCGCCCGCGGCTGCGGGTCCGAAACCGCGACATGTGCGAGACGATCTGGTCGAAGCCGGGGTACATGAACCCGGAGAACTGGATCTCCGGGACCGGTCGCATCCCCATGGCGGCCATCCCGACCGCGGTGCCGATGATGCCGGACTCGGCCAGCGGCGTGTCGATCACCCGGTCGCCGCCGAACTCGTCGTACAGGCCCTCGGTCGCGCGGAAGACGCCGCCGTTCTTGCCGACGTCCTGGCCCATCACGACGACGTCGTCGTCCGCGCGCAGTTCGGAGTGTAGTCCGTCTCGTACCGCCTGTACCAGCGTGAGATTCTGTGTGTCAGTCATTCAGTCCTCCAGGAACGCCGCGTCGCCGCGTTCGTCGCGCAGCGCGGCGAACTCCTCGTACTGCCGCTCCAGTTCGGGCGGAAGCTCCGCGTAGGCGTGCTCGAACAGCTCCCGCGGGTCGGGCCGCGCCATCGACTCCGCCGCGTCGATCGCGTCCGCGACCTGCGCCTCCACCGACGACTCGACCTCGGCGACGCGCTCGTCGTCGAGGAGCCCCTCGGCGCGGAGGTACGACTCCAGCCGGTCGATCGGGTCCTTCCGCTTCCAGCGCTCGACCTCGTCGTCGTCGCGGTAGACGGTCGGGTCGTCGGCGGTCGTGTGCGCGCCGAACCGGTACTGGACCGCCTCGATGAGGGTCGGGCGCGGCCGGTCGGCGTCGGGGTCGCGCGCCTTCTCCAGCGCGGCCGCCGTGACGCTGTACACCGCGAGCGGGTCCATCCCGTCGACCTGTACGCCGTCGATCCCGTACGCCTCCGCCTTCTGGGCCAGCGTCGCGCTCCGGGTCTGCCGCTCGCGCGGGACCGAGATGGCCCACTGGTTGTTGTTACAGAAGAAGACGGTCGGCGTGTCGAACACGCCGGCGAAGTTGACCCCCTCGTGGAAGTCGCCCTCGCTCGTCGCGCCGTCGCCGAAGTAACAGACGAACGCGTCGTCCTCGCCGCGAAGCTTCGAGGCCCACGCCGCGCCTGTTGCGTGGGGGACCTGCGACGCGATGGGGACGGCGACCGGGAAGACGTTGACGTCCGGCGGCGCGTTGTTGCCGTCCTCGTGACCCATCCAGTAGAGCAGCGTCTGTTTCAGCGGGAGCCCGTGGACGAGGGCCGCGCCGTGCTCGCGGTACGACGGGACCATCCAGTCGTCGTCGTCGAGCGCGTACGCCGACCCGATCTGGGCCCCCTCCTGGCCGGAGAGCGGGGGGTACGTCCCCATCCGCCCCTGCCGCTGGAGGCTCACCGCGCGGCCGTCGAAGTGACGCGCCAGCCGCATGTGCCTGTACATCTCGACGAGCGACTCGTCGTCGAGGTCGGGAACGTCGCCGACGACCTCCCCGTCCTCGTCGAGGACGCGAACCGTATCGTCGTACGCCCTGTCGAACACGCTCACGGTCGAACCCACCTTCGCATGTCCGATCCGTCCAGCGCCCGGGTAATATCGTTTTCGTAAATAATTTAGTATACTCAGAAATAGCGGCTTCGCGATGAGAAACTGTCCATCAGACGGGGAGAGAATCGGACGTTTCTGAACAAACTCGGAGGAGTTAGGCAATATTTTCGTCAACATGGGCGTTTCGCCGGTCAGTAACGGACGAACAGGAAGGTTTTCGCCCGAGGGGCGGTCGGGCGACTGGCGTATGGCCGAGCCGCGGCGTCGCGACTGGGCGGTGAAGCGGGCGCCGAGGGGAGAAACGGGCGGCGTCGAGCCGCTATCCGAGGCGGAAGGACGGCTCGTCGGGCTCGCCGTCGAGGTCCTCGAGGTGGATCACGTCGTCGTCGTCGCCGTCCTCGAGCTGCTCGCGGAGGTAGTTGACGTACCGCTTGTGCTCTTCGAGCTGTTCGCGGAGGTGTTCGGCCTCGAGCTCCAGCCGCTCGTGTTCGCGGACGAAGCTCTTCGGGACCTCGACCTTCGGGGGGAACGGCTCGTCGTCGTCGGCCCCGGCCAGCTCCGACTCGGGAACGACCCGGACCCGGCCGTCGTGGGCAACGAGCGCGTCCACGTAGTCTCGGAAGACCGCCGACAGCGAGATGTCGCGCTCCTCGGCGATGTCGCGGAGCGCCTCGAAGGCGTCCTCGTTGACGCGGAACGAGACCGTCTTGTTCTTGTTGCCCATCACCGGAGAATTCGGCGCGCGAGTCACTTAAGCGTTTGTCAGACGGTCGCAAGAAACCGCGAAATATTCCGCGTTGCGGTTCGACGCGCCCGATCGGTTCGGAAACGCGGCCGAGCGTCGCCGGTCAGGGCTCGGGCGTCCCGGCCGGGTCCGGGTCGTCGCCGGCGAGCTCGTCGCCGCTGTCGTCGAGGTCCTCTAACGCCGACAGCGCGGCGGCCTTGTACGTCTCGGGGTCGAGGTCGTACTCCTCGCGGGCCATCCGCGCGTACTCGTTGCCCTCGTCGTCGAACGCGGCGACGCGCTCGACGGTGCGGCGGGCGGTCTCCGCGACCCAGCGGTCGCGGGTGGCGGCGTCGACCTCGGTGATCGACTCGGGGCGGACGGAGACCCGGACCGTACCGTCGTCGGTCTCGTAGGTCCGGGGTTTCCCCACGACTGCGACGTAGGCCGGGGGCTCCAAGTCCCGGAGTTTGGAAGCGGCTTCGGGCTGGTACTGACCGGCGTACACGAAGAACGTGCCCGTCGGGTCGACGATGCGACCGCGCCAGTACTCGCTGTCCTCGCCGACGTCCTCCTTCTCGGTGAGGGTGCCGACGAAGAACACGCGGTTCGAGGACTCGCCCGTCGGCAGCAGCGCGTAGACGGGGGCCCGCTCGTCGTCGGACTCGGTGAACGTGTAGCCGGCGTCGTTGAACTCGCTCGCGAACACGCGCCGAGCGACCTCTCGGGTGGGGGCTGACTGGCTCATTTAGATCGACCTCGCTTCGATCAGCGCGCTTTCGACGTCGACGGTGCCGGGGTCCTCCATCTCGTCGACCAGGACGTACCGGCCGAACGTCGGACCGGTGACGCGGTAGTAGCGCCCGAGCACGTCCTCGCCCATCTCCTCGGCGACGACGGTGGTGTCGAGCGCGTCCATCGCCATGTCCTTGGCCTCCTCCAGGCTCATGCCGGTGAGCTTTTCGGTGGCCTCGCGGTCGAAGATGACCTCGGAGACAGTCTCGCCGTCGTCGAGGACTCCCTTGATCCGGAGGTCGAACTCGCCCTCCACCTGGCCGTGTTCGGAGCAGCGCCCGTTCTGGAGGACGCGGGTACAGTCCTCCTCCGGGCAGCGCTTGATCAGGCCGGAGCCGGACTGGATGTCGACCAGCGCGCCCTCGACGGTGTCGGCGTTGTCGCCGATCTCGATCTCCTCGTCGATTTCGGTGATCTGCGTCGTCCGGTTGAGCTTCACCGAGTAGCTCCCCTCGTACTCGTCGGTGACGACGTTCGAGAGCTCGTACGCCTGTCCCTCGGTCAGCTCGGGGAGGTCGGAGGTCTCGAAGGCGACGAACTTGATCGTGCCCGACTCGTCGCCGAGGAGCCCGACCTGCGAGATGGAGTCGCTGCGGGGGTCCCACAGGTCGACGAGCTCGACGCGCAGGTCGACCCACTGTTCGTCCTCGTCGATGTCGTCGACGAGGACCTCCTCGCTGCCGCCGCGGCCGAGTTCGTCGCGCTCCATCCCGGCGTCTTCGAGGTAGCTGTTGGTGACGCTCCGGCTCGCCTCGTCGAGCGGCACGCGGTACTCGTCGACGAGCGTTTCGAGGCGCTCCTCGACGTCGTCGGGATCGACGTCCGTGTGGTCCGAGAACTGTTCCGCTATCGCTTCCGCTTCCTGTCGCAGTTCGCTCATGGGGTGTCTCCGCCTCCGGTCTTGTTTCACTGGGAGGCGTACGACGGTTGGTTCCTCACCGTATTAAAACGCCCGTGACCGCGGTGAAAGTGGAACTAAACGCCCGCTTGAGACCCGCTACGCGGTGTTCTTTCGATCCGCGGAGATCGACCGACGGGACGACCTCGCTCGCGTCAGACGCCCGTCAGCCGTGCGCGGGCTTCGTTTCAAGTGGAACCGTCCCACGGGTCAGAGTGACGCAAAAGCGGATCCGACGGAGGTGACGAAACGGAGCGGTGGCGTCGCCGGCGGCTCTGCCGCCGGCTGCAAGAGGCGCGTCGCGCCTCCCTGCGTGCCTTCGAGCGCCCATCGGGCGCGAGAAGCACGCGCGAGGGAGTCGCGAGCGAAGCGAGCGACGAGGCTGGGGAGGCGTGAGGTGTGGGGCGGGTGGGACTCGAAGGGGCAGCCGCGAGGCGGGCGCGGGAGAAGCAAGGACCGCAAGGAGCGAGCGAAGCGAGCGACTGAGGACCGCAGCAAGCGTGCGCCCGCCTCGCGGCTGGGGCTTCGGCGGCGTCCGTGCCGATCGGCTGGTTATAAACACGCTCGTTATACAGCCGAGCGACCGGGACTTCGGCGGTCCCCATGCCGGTCACGAAGCCATCCGAGTGGGACCGGCCGGTCGAACGCTCAACGTCTCAGTCGTCGGCGTCGGGGAACGGCACTTCGAGCAGGTCGCCGTCATCGGGCAGCAGGCACTCGCCGTCGAACGCCTCGCGGGCGTCGCGGCGGATCGGGCGCGGGTCGGCTGCGTACCGCGAGGAGATGTGGACCAGGGCGAGTCGCTTTGCGTTCGCGCGGGCGGCGATCGACCCCGCCTCGCGGCCGGTCGAGTGGGCGGTGTCGCGGGCGCGGTCGGCCATGTCGTCGGCGAAGGTGGCGTCGTGGATCAGCAGGTCGGCGTCCGCGGCCGCCTCCACGGTGCTCTCTCGCGGGCGCGTGTCCGCGGTGTACGCCAGCTTGCGGCCGGGGCGCGGCGGGCCGACGACCTGCTCCGGCTCGACGATCGATCCGTCCTCGGCCTCGACCGCCTCCCCCTCGTGGAGGCGCCCGAACTTCGGGCCGACCGGGACACCGAGCTCCTCAGCCTTGGGACGGTCGAACCGGCCGGGGCGGTCGTCCTCCTCCAAGACGTACCCCTGCGATATGGTCCGGTGTTCCGTCTCGAACGCGCGGACCGCGTACTCGTCGGTCTCGAAGGCGACCTCGCCCGGTTCGACGGGCTCGACGCGGACCGGAAACGCCGGGTCGTGACCGACGGCGTGGACGAGGTCGCGGAGCTGTTCCCCGGTCCCGGGCGGGCAGTGGATCGTCAGCGGGTCGGAGCGGTCGTTGAATCCGAGCGTCTGGACCAGACCGGGGATGCCGAGGACGTGGTCGCCGTGGAGGTGCGAGACGAACACCCGGTCGACGCCGAACCCGGTCCCGCTGCGCATCATCTCGCGCTGGGTGCCCTCGCCGCAGTCGAAGAGGAAGCGGTCGCCCTCGCGGTTGACGAAGACGGCGCTCGCCGCGCGCTCGACGGTCGGAACGGCCCCGCCCGTCCCGAGGAACGTGACGCGAAGAGACATGACCGGCCATCGGGGCGGCGGTTGTAAACCGGTGTCGATGCGGTGGGCGGCGCCGCCTCGCCCCGCCGCCGACACCCACATGAGGCCGGGGGCCCGAGGGCGGCCATGCGAGAGCCGATCGCCGCCTTGGTCCGACAGGAGGGGTGGCGCGCCGAGGGCGCGGCCGCCCGCGTCCACTACGAGGGCGGCAGCGACCGGTACGCGGTGGAGTTCTACGCCGAGAGCGCCCGCATCCTCTACTGGTCCGTGCCGACCGACGAGGACGAGGGCGGGACGGCCGCGCCGGTCCCGCGCGACGGCGTCCCGGGGCCGCTCCGGCAGCGCGTCCGGGGCGACCTCGACGAGGCCGGGATCGACCCGAGCGTGGAGCGCCGCGACCTCTGAGCGCGCGCGAGTCGGACCGGCGGGTCGACCGGGGCGCAGACGCGGGTGACCCCGATCCTCGCGGGAGAGATCACCCGATCGAACGGGTGTTACCGGTGTTTTCTGCCGATGTATTTCGGTTCGAAGGAAACCTATTTGCCGCCTTACCCGATACGAGTTGGTGATGAGTGGCGTCGAATGGGAAGAGGACGATCCCTTCGAAGAGCAGCGGGACAAGATCGAGAATCCGATGAAGCGGCTGTTCGTCGAGTACGGCCGCGACTACGTTCCGCAGGTGACGGTGGGGGTGTTCGCGAGCGTCTTCGCGCGGCTGCTCGACCTGCTCCCGCCGCTGATGCTCGGGATCGCCATCGACGCCGTGTTCTACGAGGACGCCCTGTTCAGCGAGCAGATCCCGCTCGTCGTCCTGCCCGACGCGTGGCTGCCGGCGGGACAGACCGCGCAGTTCTGGTTCACGATCGCCGTCATCGGGGGCGCGTTCGGGATCGGCGCCGGCTTCCACTGGGTCCGCAACTGGGGGTTCAACGCCTTCGCCCAGAACATCCAGCACGACGTCCGGACGGACACCTACGACAAGATGCAGCGGCTCAACATGGAGTTCTTCTCGGACAAGCAGACCGGGGAGATGATGTCGATCCTCTCGAACGACGTGAACCGGCTCGAGCGGTTCCTCAACGACGGGATGAACTCCTTGTTCCGGCTGTCGGTGATGGTGCTCGGGATCGGCGTCCTCCTCTTCTGGATCAACTGGCAGCTCGCCTTGGTCGCGCTGCTGCCGGTCCCGATCATCGGCGGATTCACCTACCTGTTCATCAAGATCATCCAGCCGAAGTACGCCGAGGTGCGCTCGTCGGTCGGGAAGATGAACTCCCGGCTGGAGAACAACCTCGGCGGCATTCAGGTGATCAAGTCGTCGAACACGGAACCGTACGAGTCGGACCGCGTCGACGACGTCTCGATGGACTACTTCGACGCTAACTGGGACGCGATCACGACCCGGATCAAGTTCTTCCCGGGGCTCCGCGTGCTCGCCGGCATCGGCTTCGTGGTGACGTTCATCATCGGCGGCCTCTGGGTGTTCCAGGAGACGCCGCCGGGGCCGTTCACCGGGGAGCTGTCGGTCGGGATGTTCGTCGTCTTCATCCTCTACACGCAGCGGTTCATCTGGCCGATGGCGCAGTTCGGCCAGATCATCAACATGTACCAGCGCGCCCGCGCCTCGTCCGCGCGGATCTTCGGGCTGATGGACGAGCCGTCGCGGCTCGCCGAGGACCCGGGCGCGGAGGACCTGACCGTCGGCGACGGCGACGTGGTGTACGACGACGTCTCCTTCGGCTACGACGACGAGACGATCATCGAGGACGTCGACTTCTCCGTCGAGGGCGGGGAGACGCTCGCCTTGGTCGGCCCGACCGGCGCGGGGAAATCGACCGTTCTCAAGCTGCTCCTCCGGATGTACGACGTCGACGAGGGGTCGATCGAGATCGACGGCCAGGACGTCCGCGACGTGACGCTCAAGTCGCTCCGCCGCTCGATCGGCTACGTCGGGCAGTCGTCGTACCTGTTCTACGGCACGGTCCGCGAGAACATCACCTACGGGACGTTCGACGCCACCGACGAGGAGGTCCGCGAGGCCGCCGAGGCCGCCGAGGCGCACGACTTCATCGAGAACCTGCCGGACGGCTACGACACCATGGTCGGCGAGCGCGGCGTGAAGCTCTCCGGCGGGCAGCGCCAGCGCGTCACCATCGCGCGGGCGGTGCTGAAGGACCCGGACATCCTCATCCTCGACGAGGCGACCTCCGACGTCGACACCGAGACCGAGATGCTGATCCAGCGCTCGCTCGACCGGCTCACCGAGGAGCGGACGACGTTCGCGATCGCCCACCGACTCTCGACGATCAAGGACGCGGACACGATCCTCGTGTTGGAGGGCGGCGAGATCGCCGAGCGCGGCACGCACGACGAGCTGCTCGACAACGACGGGCTGTACGCGCACCTCTGGGGGGTTCAGGCGGGCGAGATCGACGAGCTCCCGCAGGAGTTCATCGACCGCGCACAGGAGCGCACCGCCCGGATCGTCGAGGACGCCGAGAGCGACGACGACTGAGCGGCACCGGACCGTCGGGCGGGGCGACCCGCGAAACGACGCCGGGTCGCCGGCGCGACGCCCGGGTCAACGGGGCAGTTCCGTCCACTCGTCGGCGGCCGCCTCGAGCGGCGCCTCGTGGTCGAGCGCGCGGAGGACCGCCTCGCGGACCTCGGACGGGTCCCGGAACTGCGTCTCCTCGCAGCCCTCCAGCAGCGCGTCGAACCGCGCCGTCGCCGTGGGGGTCTCCAGCGTCGCCGCGCCGTACTGCTCGATGAGCTCCGCCGCCGTCACCGGGTAGCGGTGCTCGCGGAGCGCCCGCTTCAGCGGGCCGAACGTCACGGCGGGAGCCGGATCGTGCGCCTCCGTATCGTGATCCGCGTTGTCACCGCTCATACGGCCGCGATCCGCGGGGAGCGACATAATACCACGGGAGCGGCGGGCGGGCGGTGACCGCCGGCTATACGACGCCGGCCGCCGAGGTGAGGGTATGCGCCTCAGCGAGGTCGCCTGGACCGACGTGCGCGACGCCGACGTCGACGTCGCGTTCCTCCCGGTCGGGAGCACGGAGCAGCACGGACCGCACGCGCCGCTCGGCACCGACGCGCTGAACGCCGTCGCGGTCGCGGCGGCGGGCGCGGACGCCTACGAGGCGGGGGAGTCGGGCGGGGCCGACGGCTCGGCCGACGCGGACCGCGCCGGTCGCGACGACGTCCGCGGCGAGGTCGCGGTCGCGCCGCCGGTCTCGGTCGGCGTCGCCGAGGAGCACCGCGCGTTCGACGGGACGATGTGGGTCTCTCCGGAGACGTTCCGCGCGTACGTCCGGGAGTCCGCCGAGTCGCTCGTCTCGCACGGGATCGACCGCGTGGTGTTCGTCAACGGGCACGGGGGGAACGTCGAAGCGCTCGCGGAGGTCGCCCGCCGGTTCTCGCGCGACGACGCCCACGCGGGGTACGGGGTCGCGTTCACCTGGTTCGAGGCCGTCGGCGAGCACGCGAGCGACATGGGCCACGCGGGCCCGCTGGAGACGGCGCTGCTGCGCGCGACGAATCCGGACCTGGTCCGCGAGGAGCGCGTCGACGAGGCGAGCGCGGGCGCGGCCGACCGGTGGGGCGAGTGGGTCGCCGGCGTGAACCTCGCGCACGACGCCGACGAGTTCACCGACAACGGCGTCGTCGGCGACCCCGCGGGGGGCGACGCCGCGCGGGGCGCGGAGCTGCTCGACCGCGCGAGCGCGGCGCTCGCGGAGCTGGCGGACGCGGTCGTCGAGCGGGAGACGGACTGAGGACGTGGGAGGACGCGGGCGGGCGCTACTCGTCGTCGTCGGCCGCGTCCTGGAGCGCCCCGCGGATCGCGGGGACCGTGCCGGTGAGCGAGGCCACCTCGTCGGCGGCGCTCTCGATGTCGCCGACGAGCGACTCGAGCTCCTCGATGTCGGCCTTCAGGTCCTCGGCGTCCTCGAACGCGTCGGCGCGCTCGCCGAGGACGTACGCCTTCTTCGCCGAGCGCACGCTGTCTATCGCGTCGCCGGCGTCGAGCGCGGACTTCAGCCCGTTGAGCGCGCCGAGGACGTTGTCCGCGTCCGTCTCCCACACCGCGTCCGGGTCGGGGAGCTGGTCGCGCGCCGCCGCGAGGTGCTCTTCGACCTCCGCGCGAGTCTCCTCGGCCGCCTCGCCGAACAGGTCGTCGTCGTCGAACGTGGACTGGCTCATACCCGGACCGTCGTGCCCGGACCTTTTAAAAACGCGCCCGAAAGCGGAAGTGAAACCGACCGCGAGCGCGGACCCGTCGCCGGATCGAGAGGGGTCTCGCGTTCAGTTCCGGTCCGCCGCCGAGCTCAGATGCGAACGAGCAGCTCCACGGCGATCAGCGTCACCAGGAGGGCGAGCAGGCCGGCGAGGACGGCGAGCGTGCGGAGCTTTTCCAGCACCGCGTCGGTCCCGGGCGTCGCCGCGAGGAGGGCCGGGCGGTCGCGGGGGCCGGACTCGCCGCCGGGGTCCGCGTCGGCGCCGGGCGAGCCGTCGGCGGACGGACCGGCGTCGGACTGCGGGTTCGGGTCCGGCACGGGCGGGGATTCGACGTGGAGGCCCGTTAAACCGACTATGAGCCGTCAGTACCGGTATTGAGCGCTCCGGATATCAGTCGCGGTTCCAGGCGGCCCGCTCGAAGTCGACGATCCGCTCGCGGCGGTCGAGCGCGTCGATCCGGGCGATCTCCCCGTCGCGTAAGTCGATCTCGCGGGCCGCCCAGTTGTCCGCGACGTGCCCGAAGTCGGCCGCCTTCGGGATCGGCGCGACGCGCTCCTTCGAGAGCAGCCACGCGAGGCTCACCTGCGCCGGCGTCGCGTCGTGGGCCGCGGCGATCTCTCGGAGGACGTCGACCTCGGCGACCCGGTTGCGCGCGATCGGCGAGTAGGCGACGAGCCAGTGGTCGTGCTCGACGGCGTACTCGCGGAGTCGCTCCTGCGGGAGCAGGGGGTGACACTCCACCTGGTGGGCGAACACGTCGTGGTCGAGGCGGTCGAGCGCCTCGTCGAGCTGGTCGGGCTCGAAGTTCGAGAGCCCGATCCGGTCGATCACGCCGTCGTCGACGAGGTCGTCCAGGGCGGGCAGCGTCCCCGTCGGATCGTAGCTGTCGATCGGCCAGTGGACGTACAGCAGGTCGATCGAGTCGACGCCGAGGCGGTCGCGGCTGGCGCGCGCCGTCTCGACCGCGTCGTCGTACGAGAGGTTGTCCGTGGAGAGCTTCGTGGCGACGAACAGTTCCTCGCGGTCGACGTCGCTCCGGTCGATCCCGTCGCCGACCGAGGCCTCGTTGTCGTACCCCTGCGCGGTGTCGACGTGGCGGTACCCGGTCTCGATCGCGTGGGCGACGCCGGCCGCGCACTCCTCGCCGGCCGCCAGCTTGTACGTCCCGTACCCGAGTCTGTCGAAGGCGTCCGTCATGGCGGGTCGTACCGCGGGCCGCGGGAAAAATGCGCTCGTTCCGGCGGACGCGCCCGGGATCGGGACGGAACCGCTCGCGGGAGGTCGGTCCGGCCGCCGGACGCGCCCCGCGCCGCGGCCTACGCCGACTCCGAGTCCGGCGCGTCCGCGACGAGGTCCTCGTACCGCGCGCCGGTCTGTTTCAGCGTCTCGGTCGAGTAGAGTCGCTCGTGGTCGAACGGGAGGTGGTCGGTCGCCAGCTCGTCGATCTTCGCGTCGACCGCCTCCGCCTCCCGACCGTGGATCATCGTGAACAGGTTGTACTCCCACTCCTGGTCGGGGCGACGCGGGCGGTGGTAACAGAGCGTGACGTACGGGAGGCTGCCGACCGCCTCGCCGCGCTCGTCGAGCTCCTCGTCGGGCACGTCCCAGACCACCATACAGTTGTTCGTGAACCCGGTGACGACGTGGTTGACGACGCAGCCGATCCGCTTGATACAGCCGTCGGCGAGCAGGCGCTCGACCGCCGCGAGCACGTCGTCGACCGGCGCGTCGATCTCGGCCGCCACGTCGGCGTAGGGGGTCGCGGACAGCGGGAAGCCGTCCTGGATCGCGAGGAGGAGGTCGGCTTCGAGCGGGCTCAGGTCGCCGCGCGCGTCCTCGGAGATGCGGGTGGCGGAGACGTCGGTGTGGTCGAGCGACTCCCGCGCGAACCGGTCGGCGTTGACCACGGGGAACTCTAAGTCGATGTAGTAGTCCGTGAGCATCGGGAGCGCCAGCACCTCGCAGCCGGTGCGCGCCTCGATCTCTTCGAGGATCTCGTCGCGCTTCTCGCGGGAGCCCGCGGTGACGACGAACCACTGGTTCCACTCGTGGTCGCGCCGGTAGTTGTGGTTCACCTGCCGGTAGCCGTTGATCACCCCGGCGACCTCGTCGAACCGGTCGTCGGGCGCGCGCACCGCCGCGAGCGTCGACGACCCGATGACGGGCGGGTTGAGGACCGCGCCGAACCGCCGGAACACGCCGCGCTCGCGGAGGTCCCGGACGCGCTCGAGGAGCCCGTCGGCGTCGACCTCGGCGCCCGTCTCGGCCGCGATCTCGCTGGCGACCCGCTCGAACGGGCGGCGTTCGACGGGGAAGCCGCTCTGGTACTCGTCGACGAGGGCCGCGTCGACCGCGTCGAGGTCGGCCCGCCAGTCGGCGTCCAAACTCATTACGTCCGCTACGCGGCGGTCGTACCTACGAGTTTCGGGACGCTCGGCACGGCACTTATCATGGTGTGCGTGTACAATCCACATGATGTTCGAGCGTACGCGGTCCGCGCTCGCGTGGGCCGTCGACAGCTACGTCCTGTTCGTGCTCCTCGGCGTGCTCCTCGGAGCGGCCGTCGCGCCCGTCGCCGTGGACACGGCCACGGGACCGGACGGAACGGTCGCGGTCGTCCCGATCCAGGGGACGATCGACGGGGAACTGTCGACCGAGTATCAAGCCATGCTCGCCGAGGCCCGCGCGGAGGCCGACGCGGTCGTGATCGTCGCCAACAGCGGCGGCGGGTCGGCGGCCGCCAGCGAGGCGATGTACATGCAGACCCTGCGGCTGCGGGAGTCGATGCCGGTGGTCGCGACGGTCGACGGCGTCGCGGCGTCCGGCGCGTACTTCGCCATCGCGCCCGCCGACGAGGTGTACGTGAAGCCGAGTTCGTTCGTCGGGAGCGTCGGGGTGATCGGGAGCCTCCCGCCCGACGTCGAGCCGAACGACGTGGTCGGGACCACCGGCCCGAGGAAGGTGGAGGGGTTCGGCGACCGCGAGTTCTTCGCCACGCTCGAGACGTCGCGGAACGCCTTCGTCGGGTCCGTGGTCGAACACCGCGGCGACCGGCTCGGACTCACGGAGAACGAGGTCGCGACGGCGCGGGTCTTCGGCGGGTCGGTCGCGGTCGAGAACGGCATGGCCGACGCGATCGGCGACCGCCGGGCGGCGATCCGGGCGGCGGCCGACCGCGCCGGACTCGACCGCCCGTCGGTCGAGGTCATCACCCCGGCCGACGTCGGCGGCGGGGACTGGACCGCGACGTACGCGCTGCGGGCGGCGTACTACGCCGGAGGCGCCGACGAGAAGCGGTTCGAACCGATCCGGACCGCGAACACCCCGCGGCAGGGGTCGTTCCCGACCGTCCTGATGGCCCACCCCGGCGCCGTCGCGGCCGGCGACGCGACGCTGGTGACGCTCGACTCGCGGGGGGCGGTCGAGGTCGCGACGGCGGGCGACGAGCGGTCGGTCGGCGGGACCGGCTCCGGCGCGGACGCGGGGGCGAACGCGACCGACGAGAACGCGACCGACGCGGGCCGGATCGACGCCGCGGGGGTGTTCGGATGAACGACTCTCCCGGCGAGGACTCAGAGGCCGACGCGTCCAGCGGCGGGGCGTTGGCGGGGCGGCGCGGCACCGTCGCGAAGGGGCTCCTCGTCACCGTCGTCCTCGCCGCGGCGATCGCGGTCGGGGCGGCCGTCGTCCCCTCGCTGGCCGTCGACTCGCCGCCGCAGCCGGAGTTCGAGACGTTCGACCCCGACCGGACCGTCACCGAGGGCCTCCCGTCGACGGGGACCATCGAGCCGGAGCCGCCGGTCGTTCCGGCGGGCGGGACGGTCGTGATCGACGCCGAGGGCGCCGACCGGAGCCGGCTCGGGCCGCTGTCGGAGGCGATCTCGAAGGCGAACCACGACGTGGAGTACGACCCCGACCGGCTCGAGTCCGCGATCGACGGCGCCGACGCGCTCGTGATCGTCGACCCGGACACCGACTACTCCGAGGACGAGCTCGACGCGATCGAGGCGTTCGCGGACGAGGGGGGTCGCGTCGTGATATTCGGCAACCCGAACCGGTTCGAGGTGACCGGCGGGGCCCTCGGGGCCTCGCTCGCGGAGCGGGAGAGCGACCTGCGCGGGCTCGGCGAGCGGTTCGACCTCTACTTCGACACGCGGTACGTGTACGACCAGGAGCGAAACGACGGGAACTACCGGCACGTCGTCGCCGCGCCGCCGGAGAACGCCTCGCTGACGGACGGGAACGGGTCGGTCGGCGACGCCGAGTCGGTGGTGTTGTACACCCCGACCGAGGTGCGCTCGACCGCCGACGCCGACCCGGTGTTGGTGACGGGCCCGAACGCGCGGACGGCCGACAGCGACACGCAGCGAGAGCACACGCTCGCCGTGCGGGACGGCAACGTGCTCGCGGTCGGCGACGCCCGGTTCATCGCCGCGGACCGGTACAACGTCGGCGACAACGACGAGTTCCTCGCCGGCGTGGTGGAGTTCCTCGTGAGCGGGGACCGGGACGCCGGACCCGGCGGAGGCGACGACGAGGAGGGCGGGAGCGACAGCGGGGGGGTCGAGACGGCGGTCGGCGCGCGCGACCCGGCGTGACGACCGCCGTCGGCGCGGTCGCCCTCAGTCGTCGGCGGGGGCCTCGCCCGGCGCGGGCGCGAACGCCCGGGCGCTCTCCTCGAGTTGGGCCGTCGAGCAGCCGCCGACGGTCGCGGCCTGTTCCAGCGTCAGCGTGCGGGACCGATACAGCGTGAGCGCGGTGGCGACGGATTTTGACGTCATCGGGTACGATAGCTAAACGGATGGACGTACATATAACTCTGACGCTATTTAGATACTGATACAGCGTACAAAGCGAGTGAAACTAGTGGTTTTTCTAGATATACGACTCGTGACGGCACGTTCGTCCGATAACTGTTTGGGAACGAGTACCACAGATCGGGCGAGAGCGGTCGTAGCGTCCCGGTTCGGCGCTCGCGCGCGGCGTCGTCGCGTCGGATCGGTCGGCGGGACGCGCCCCGGAGCCGTTCCCGCGACCCGGGAGTCGAACGGGGGACTTTTCGTCCGAGGAGCCCAACGGAGCGTATGGCTCAGGCGACCCAGGAGTTCGGCGACTGGCCCCTCAAGCGGCTGATGACCGAGGTCTGCGGCTCCGGCCACAAGTCGGCCGACGACCTGACGCGCGCGCAGGCGACCGAGGCGTTCGAGCGCATCCTCGCGGGCGAGCCCGACCCCACCACGCTCGGGGCGTTCTGGCTCGCGAACCGCTGGAAGCGGAACACGCCCGAGGAGCTCGGCGCGTACGTCGACGTGATGTGCGACCGCGTCGAGTACGCCGAACCCG
>ERZ1034517.181-NODE-181-length-16422-cov-3.947028_pt1 | contig 16422 bp, 23 predicted proteins | sample MGYA00520599_ERZ1034517 | MGnify/ENA primary metagenome ERZ1034517 (study PRJEB33760, sample SAMEA4777701) | hypersaline lake metagenome | biome: hypersaline environment; feature: brines | place: Spain | collected 2012-08 | depth 0 m ...
TTTACTGCTTTAACTGACGATTCCTTATCCCCTTTTCCACAACTTGTTCTTCCAAACCCACTTGAAGCCACTTGAGTGTACTGACCTCTAATATGTCCATGAACATAACTTTTTTTCATGGCTTTTAAGTAATCTAAAATTCTTTTAATAGTTCTAGACAGAGATAGTGCCTTAATCTCAGGAAGATAAGCATAAGGATATAAATCATCATCAGAGGTGGACTCTAAATTAATTTTTAACCCATCATTTAATATTTTCTTTAATTTATTAGGGTAAGCAGTTAAAGAGGTATTAGGAAAAGTTTTCCGAAAAGGTTCTGTTAGTCTCTCTAATCCTTTTTCATATTCAAAAATTGCTTTATCAATTTTATCCATGTCAGCAGGCATTCCATAAACTTCCATTTGACAGAAACCAGGCAATGCCTTCATTTCATAATCTACAACATCTAAAATATTTTCTTTTTCTGCTTTTGCCATTAAAGCATCCTTTAAAGCAAAAAGTTTTTTAGTATCATTAGCTCCATAGATTAATTGACTTTCAGTAAGGGACATCCCCCAATCACTTAACTGCTTGGATTTGTCAATTACTTCATTTAATTCTCTTTCTAAACACTGCTTTAATCCATGAGAATACATCTGAAGTCCTCCATAAAGGAGTTGACTTATAATCATAGTATCCAAGACACCTCTAGTTTCTTTGATACCTAATTTGTATATTAGGAAATTGAAATCAAATTTTATATTATGTCCTATTACTTTTTGCTCAGGATTACTTAAACAATCTTTAAGGGCAGATAAAAAGCCTGAGCTTTCTAACTCTTGATGGAGTTCTTCTCTCTTTTCAGAGATATTTTCACCTAGATCAAAAATTAATACATCTAAATTTGATCGCAAACAGATTTGAATACATCGGATATCTCCTGAAAATAAAGAGAGTCCCTTATCTGATATCTTCTTTGTTCCTTTTTTCTGAACATCTTCAAGATTATCTTTATTTAAAGTTTCAATATCTAAAGAAATTTCATCCTCTTGATACATTTTCTCAATGAAATTTTTTAGTCTTTCTTTTTTATTTTCTTCACCTCTATAGTATAATATTTGGAGGTCTTCATTTAATTTAACTTCTTTTTGTTCATTAATTAATCCAAAGGATAACTGTTTCATTTTTAATTATTATTGTTATTGTTCTTTATTTAGTTTATCATATAAATGTAGAACTAAAATAAAATAATCATTAAAATTAACAAACTATGTATAAATAAGAAAATGTATAAAAATAATAAAAAATTAATCCATATTTATACAGATGGTAGTTGTAGCCCTAACCCTGGAATAGGGGGATGGGGGATTATAGGGTTTTTCATCAGAAAGAATAATCAATACCCTATATTCTTAAAAAATGGCTATCAATATGAATCAACAAATAATAAAATGGAACTTCAAGCGATGATTGAAGCCTTAAAATTAATTGTTAAATATGGTCAAAACTATAAATTAAATGATAAGGATAAAATCAAGATATATACAGATAGTGCTTATGTTTATAACGGTTTAACTAAATGGATGGACAAGTGGAAACAAAAAAACTGGAATAAACTAAAAAATAGGCATTTATGGACTGTTTTAGAATTTTATCTATCTAATGCTAAGAAAAAATATCCTCATTTAGATATTGAATTAATAAAAGCACATTCAGGAATTATTGGCAACGAGATTGCTGATAAATTAGCTTATCAGGCAAAACTTAAGATTGTATAAATACTATGGGACTAATAAAAAAAGAAATTATCGAAGAAATTAAAGAGAATATCTCTCTTTTAGATTTAGTTGAAGAATATGTCAAGTTAAAAAAAAGAGGCAAGTCTTTTATTGGACATTGCCCCTTCCATGATGATAAATCTCCTAGCTTTAATGTTTCTGCTAATAAAGGATTATATCATTGTTTTGGATGCCATGAAGGAGGAGATGCAATTAGATTTTATGAAAAATATCATGGATTAAATTTTAAGACCTCTATTGAAGAATTAGCGAAAAGACTAGGTTATAGAGAAGAGGATATCTATGAAAGTAAAAAAGAAAATGAAAAATCAAAAAAACAACGCCAATATAAAGACCAATTAATTGAAGTAATGGAAGAAGCGTGTGATTTTTTTGAAAAACATTTAGATAAAAAGACAATTAAATATTTACAAGATTCTAGAAAATTATCTATAGAAACCATCAGAGAGTACCGAATGGGATTAACTCCATTAGGGATGAGTGATTTAACTTTTCATCTTTTAAATAAAGGGTTTGATAAACAATTTTTATTAACTTCAGGTTTAACTTTAGAATCTAATGGAGAACTGAAAGACTTTTTTCAAAATAGAATAATGATCCCTATTCGTAATTCTTCAGGATATACAGTAGGATTTTCAGGAAGAAGAAAAAGCGAAAATCAAAAATCTAAATATGTAAATAGTAAAGAAAATCCTATATTCCAAAAGAAAAAATTATCTTTTAACTTAGATAAGGCTAAAAAAAGTATCCTTAATAAAGACTATATTATTTTAACCGAAGGTTATTTTGATGTAATTCAGTTAAGAGAATTTGGATTCTACAATGTGGTAGCTTGTATGGGAACAAGCATTGATGAATATCAAATTAGAAATTTATCTAAATATAGCCCAAATCAAAATATATATTTAGCTTTAGATAATGATGAAGGAGGCAAAAAAGCAATTTTACAGATTTTAGATAAAATAAAAAGATTAATCCTCTCTCAAGATATTAATGTTTTTATTATCCAACAAAAAGAATCCAAGGATATTGATGACTACTTAAAACAAGGTTATGATTTTAATAAATTAATTGAGGATGCTACCCCTGCTATTGATTATTTAATGAAAAATATAATTTTTCAAAATAATAGAGACTCTTCTAAATCCTTACATCAATTAAAAAGAATGTGTAATCAAATTAAAGATGAGCCATTGCAGATTGAATATAGAAGAAGAATTGCTAAGTATTTTTCAGGTGGAGAGCCAAACTTATTTAAAACTTATATGGAATTCTTAAATAAAGAATCTAAATATATTTCCAAAGATAAAAAGGATAAAAAATTTAATAAAAACCAACAATTAAGTGTTTATTCAACGGATAATCAATTACTTTATTTAATCTTATTCACAGGCTATAAATTATGGATATGTCGAGAATTATTAAACAAAGAAAATGATTGTAATCAACCACTAATTGAATTATTACCCCCTCATGTTCAAGAATTAATCATGGAAATTAATGAAATGGATTCTAATAAATATCTATTATATGATTTACAGTTAATTTTGGATTCAAATAAGGAATATATTTCAAATAAAGAATGTAATCTTAAATTATTAAACTTTATTAATGCTAACCAAGTATATTTAGAACATTTAGCAGAATCCCCAGAAGACAGTATCCAAGATATTTTAAATTTACTAATTTACAAAAGATACTCAAATTATCTGAATTATTTAAAGAAAAAATTACAAGAAAACCCTACTGATGATACCCTCAACAAATATATTGAGATTAAATCTAAATTAACTGAACAAGAAAGCAAAATTCAAACTCAAACTTCTTTAGATTGTAAATAAAAAACCCCCTTTCCCTTATTTTCTAAGGGAAAGGGGGTTTTTGTTAATCTAATTTTAGAGGATTGCGATGTTTATTGGCTAAATAATAGTTGAAGATACCTTGTTTAGAAAATTGCATTTCTTTGTATGCAGCTAAAAATTTATTTATATTAGATATTGTTTGTTGATAGCCATTTTTAGATAGTTCCTTAATGATTTCGTCTTCCGTAAGTTTTTGTTCATATAAATTATCAGTCTCTTGGCTTTGAATAAAATCAATAACGCCTTGATCAAATTCAAAGAAATAATTAAATATCTCTTGTTGATAAGGATTCCATAGGCTGAATAAATAATGTTGAACAATTTCAAAATCTAAATACTCATTTAGATTGTTATAAATATATTTCATTATTTCTTCTAATAATTTTTCGCTCTCTTCTTGAAGCTGATCAGGATGAGTATTTTTTAAATTTTTAACCCTGCTTTCAAAGTTTTCAATATTAAAAGCAGTATCAGAATTTGCTTGATCTAAAGAATCATCCATAACATCATCAAGAGGAAAATAATCATTACCCTTAATAACATTAACAAGACCAGATATTAGATCTTCAAAATCTTGATATCGACTACCTTCAAACCACTCTCGAAGGGTATCTTCCGTCTCATTAATGATCCCATCTCGTAGTAACTCACCATATTCTTGATTGCTACAAGAATAAGCTCGGGAAACTTCAGTGATTCCAAATTCATGGGTACTATAGTCAGCATTTAGTCCATAAACTAAAGCAGTCGCTAAATAGTCAATATCATAAGTTTCAGTAAGTGGATTAGATTCTAAAGAAACTTCTGAAATATGATATAAAACCAAATTATCATCCAATAATAATTGAATATGATTTTTGGATGCAGTAATTGGAAAATTTATGTTTATTTTATATAAGTTTGTCATTTTTTACTCGTTGTTTACTCTTTCTTATATTATATCAAATAAATGATACATTGTGTCTGAAACCCCCTCCAATCCTTTATTCCAAACTTTTTTAAATTTTCTTTATTAGAGCTTTAGTTAAAATAAATATGAATTTAACTAAGATATTATGAAAACTAATTCTATCAAAACAAAAAGCAAAATAAATAAAAACCCAATTAAGACTTTTGACAAAGATAATTGGTCTATAAAGTGGGATAATGAACTAATTTATATTCGACAAATATCTAAATCTAAATCTTCTTTTCATCTTTTTATTTGGGGCTATTCTTATAGAAGCATCAATAAATTAAAGAATGAAATCATTTATAAGTCTAGATTAAATAAAATCTTAATTGGTTCAACCATAAAAAATCTTATAAATATAGATGAATTTAAGATTAATTACTATAGATCTTATTTAGAAACAGATATTTTATGTAAAAAAACTGACAAGGTTATTATAGATAAACTTGTCAGCATTTTATGTAGAAAATGAAAATTTTAGATTAAATTTTCATAAAGAAACTCATAAGTCATTTCTTCAGAATAAGGACTAACTGATTCTCGATTACCAGCTACATTCAAAATCTTAATATTGTTAAGAGTTACCCATGTTTTAAATTGACTAGGAGAGGGATTTATTAGATAGGGCTTACCATACTTTTTACAGGAATTTACTGTAAGTTGACTCCCTGGTGTTAATTTTCCACGTTTTTGATAATTATTTGTTAAATCAAAGACTATAGTTCCTCCTGAAAAAATAACATTTAATTCAGTACGAGAACGATAAGATTGACGAGCTAAATCTTTATAATCTTCAATTGGCTTAGTGGAATACCTCAAACTGATATCTTCAATCAAACCATAAGAGGATAGCAAATTTTTTTGTTTGCCCTTCTCTGTTAAAAATTGATAAGGTGCAAACCCTCCTGTTTTAATTCCTAGTTCTGTTGCTCCTTTTAAAGCTCCCAAATCAACCCCTGTTTGACCCCCAGAAATAACCATAACAACTTGATTACTAGATTCTTTAGGGATTTCAAAAGGATTTTCATCAGGAATTAAAGGAACTTCTTTCTTAAAAGTATTTTTTACAAAAGGTTTACGAACTTCGTCAAAATTTACACCTAATTCCCGTAGTTTTTCAGTAAAATACTTAGAGATTTCTTCAAGAGAATGAGGGTTTGATTCTATAGACAATCCTGTTCCAATTCCCGTATTAGGAAAGTATAAGTTGTACCCTTGATCTAATAATGAATGTAAATCGTGAAAAACTTTATCTAATGATTCTCGAATACTAGGTAAGTGTATATCAGCAAAAAATGAATCCAAACTATTAGATGGATTCCACTTAGTAGGAATCCCATAGCTGTTAGACTCATCTCTGATTGAGGCTTGACCTCCTTTTCCTCCTTTAACAATGTTATCTCCAAAAATAACATAACTGTAAGGATCAACACTTTTTAATATTTCACAAAAACCTGTTAAATTCCCTTTATATTTTTCTGTCGTAGTAGTTTTATTAACAGGATGACCTTTATATAAAGGACTTACATCTGTTACAGGAAAGTGAATTGTTATAACTTTACCTCTAGGTAAAGTATTAGGAATATATTGATCATAACTGGTATTTAATAAATCAATAGCTTTTGATAAAGATTTAATAAAACCATTATTATAATCTTGATTTTGAGATGTAGATGTGTACCAAAATGATTCTTTGTTTCCGATATTATGCTTTAATTGAAATATATTGTGATATTCCTTAAAGTAGAGTAATTCTGATAATAAACTCTCTTCTGATTCAGAATTACTTGCATAATAATCATTAAAGGCTAATTTACGAGCAATCAACTTAGACATATATTCTATAGCTGTATTTGTCTCTAATAAATTTTTATTAGCCAAAATAGGTTTTACTTCTTTCATATATGCTGTGTCAACATCAGCATATAGATTTTCATATTTTCGATCATAAAGAGGAAAAGGTTTATTTAATAAATCCAAATGACGACATAATTCAGTTGGGTTTGTTAACATTCTTGCCTCTTTACTCTTTGTCTTTGAGTAAATGTTTGTATTTGGTTTTAACATTTTTACCTCTTAATATTACTACTATTATTATAAAGTAATCTGTTTAACAAGATATATAAAATTTAAAATTAAAAAGCTCTTTAGATATTATCTAAAGAGCTTTTTAATTTATAAAAATCTATTAACTGATTTTGTTTGCATACCAAGTGTATGCAGATGAAATAGCCGTAGTCCCCATGAGGATAAGACTTTGAGCCATATTAATAATGGTATTGATAATTTGAGCCATTAGTATAATAATAGCTCCCAATGAAAGTCCAATCCAATAATAAAATGTAAAATGGGCGATTTGAGCAATTTCTTGATATTCTCCTGTAGCTAAAATGCTAGGGTCTAATGAAGCTGCGTAAGCTATGATCTCGGTAATGAATAGATCATGATGAGATTGAATTAATTCTAAAATAAATTGTAAAATGTTCATAATGATTAGTGTTATATCTTCTTAGTATATTTAAATTATAACAATATTTTGATAAAATGACAATAAAAATCCCCATTAATTTTTAAAACCAATGGGGATAAAAGGATTAAGTCTTAGGTTTAAAAGTATAACTATTCTCTCCCTTTATAAAAGTATTTCTTTCTTTCTTATGATCATATAAAGCTAATAAGAAACTGCTCAAGAGTTCATCATCCTCAAAAGAAAAAGATTTCTTAATTCTTGTTTTCTTATCTCTTTTGACCTTTTCAGTTAAAATAGCTTTTGGATTGAGATGGAAGACATCTTCCATCTCTAAAATTGGATAACCTAAAGTTTCGAGAAGTTGAGTTATTCTATGGAAGTCAAAGACTTCAAAAGTAAATTCCATGTTGACTCCTTTTTGTTTATTTAATTCAATTATATCATTTATTTGATAAAATGACAATAATTTAAAAAATTTAAAGTAGCCAATAAATATTGGCTACTTTAACAAAAACAATTATAGAACGTGAAAATCCAAATGAAATTACCAGTCTAATTCTGTATCAAGAGTTTGATCATTTTCTTCATTATCAATGTCATCCTCTTCATCATTCTCAACTAATTGGCTAATCTCACCACTGGGGGAATGCCCATTCTCAGTAGAATGATCTGAGTTTTCCATTTCTTCTTGGTTTTCTCTTTCCTGTTCTTCTTCTCGCTTATTAAACTCTTCAATTTCGTTGTCTTCGAGTTTACGCAAGATCAACTGCTTACGCTTGACCTCAATTTTTACAGGATCTCCAGGACGAAGCCCCCATTCTTCAATATATCTTCGACCAACAGTAATAGAACCTGGTTGTTGAACTTTGGTGTAATAAGTCGCGTTGCGACCTCGTTTCGTACCCCCTTTATCTTTAAACGGAATACTTTTAGCTTCACAAAGAGCTTCTAAAAATTGGGTATTTTTAGCTCGAACAGTTCCATTCTCAGTTACAGTGTAATGACCTGTGCGAATAGCTTTTTCACTTTTATCCGCCCTCATATTTTCAACAGCCTGAAGTAATTCTCGCCCATATAAGGGTTCTTGAGGTAAATTTTCGGGCGAATGAGTAGAATTTGAGTTTTGTTCTTCATTTGAACCTTGTAAATCCTCAGTTTGAATTTCGGGATTATGTGTCTGAACCATTATTTTTACTTTTTGAACTCTTGTAACCACAATGTTACCACAATAATAAAAGGATATCAAACAAAATGTCACAACAAGAACAAAAATTTCTTAAATTATGGGAGTCTTTGTACCCCTTTATCGCTTTAGAACAGCAATATAAGTTCAGCAAGGCAAGAAAATTTAAATCTGACTTTGCCCATATTCCTTCCAAAACACTAATTGAAATACAAGGAGGAACATGGTCAAACTCAAAAATGGGGCATAATTCAGGATCAGGTATTGATCGAGATTATGACAAACTAGCCCAAGCTCAAATGGAAGGATGGGCTATGTTTTTACTCTCATCTACAATGCTTAACGAAAAATATATAGATAAAGTGGCATTTACGATTAGAGATCGATACCTTAATCAATCAGGATGCTCTGAATTAAGTGCATCTATGTATGGTTATACGATAAAAGATAACTTAGAATGTATTAGATTACGGAAGTCTATAAAGAATTATGATGTGATTTGGCTAAAGGATAAAGTAGTTAAAAGATCTAAGACAGAAACTACTCTCCAAAAAGCACAACAGAGTTTAGCTAAAAAACGTAATGCCTTTATCTTACCTAAAAATATAAATTATTATTGTCGATAAACCTCTTGAGGAGAATTATAATAATTATAAATATAGTTTGCTGCTTTAATAATTATATGCCCATGACAAAGTTTTGGGCTACACCAACAATAGAGAGTTATTTTATTTTTATGTATATAATCTAACTCTTTAATTACTTCTTCTTTTTTAGGGCATATCCATCTTGAGTCGATTTTAAGGTTATATTTATTACGGATTTTAAATTGAAGATATTGACCATTCAAAATCCCCCATAACCACTCTCTATATGCTTGAACTACAATTTTTCTCTTACTTTCATTTTCTAGAATAAAAGGATTTGCTAATACAGATTGTTGAAATTGACTTGATTTTCTCCCAATATAATATGAATCTGTGAAAATTCCTGATTTCTTTATATTTTTAACTCGGTTTGTTGCATTATTAAATTCCATGATAGATTAAATCCCTTTAATTAATAAGATGTTAAAATTATTATGACAATATTATACTTCAAAAATTTTGTTATGGTTAAACCAGTCTATAATCGAGGTAAAGGCAGAGGGGGTACTGGAATTGGTGTAGGAGGGGATAAAGGGATTAATGCCTACCCTATTCCAGTATCAAAAACAGCACAGCAAAGAATCCCTGAAGGATTCTCTTTATTAGATTTTTTAAATATTGATTCCACAACCTATGTTAGGACTATTATTGATGATTCAGGCTCAATGGATACATCAATTCCTCAAATAAATATAGCAATAGATGATTTAGAAGAACTTCTAAAAACTAATATTTGGAATGGGAATCAAGCTCAATTTAATAAATATTTTGATCGAATTTACCGTAGTAATGAACATTGGGTTGAATGGGTAGCTGAAGACTTAAGAGATTCCCCATCAGAACCAGATAAAACAGTCTTTTTAATCTGGCAAAATGAAGCTGATGATAAATATCACGTAGGAAATGATGGATCTGCAACTTCATTCCTAAATAGCCATATCTCTAATTTCATTAACGTTTATAATACTAGAAAAGACTTCTTTAAATGCCTAGTATTTGGGATTAATACATCTGGTAATTCTGAAGGATTTCAAGATCACTTATCCAATGTGAGATTCGGGCAAAATGGAGTTAATAATAAATTAACTCCCATTAACTATGGAGTAAATATTTTTAAGGATATTGATCCCAATACTGAGTCTAAATTTTATTATGACGCAATGGTTGGGAAAATTGCTCCTATTTAATAAAAATTACTGACTAATCACACTTAAAGGTTAAATATGACAAAAAAACAAACTAGAGGAATATCAAGAGGCGGAGCAGGAATTGGAGTTACTGATGAAGGGGATGATTACCCTCCAATTAAAAGTTTTAAAAACTTTAGAAGCCGAATTCCTAGAGATCGATTTACTAATGACCAACAAAATCAAAAACAATGCTGTACTTTTAACGATACTTGCATTATAGACGATGACTTTATTTTAGGAGATTGTAACTAATGTCAGACTACACTAATCTAATCATCCAAACCTTTGATCATTCTTCAAATCCAAAAGGTCCAACCCCTTCAAAAGGAGCAAATGGATCATTTTTCATTAAGAAGTGGAATGATTTACTAAACTTATTAAGTGGAGATATAGGTAGTAACCAAACTAATATATCTAATAATCAATCCGCTATTTCGACAAACCAAACTAATATATCCAACAATCAATCCGCTATTTCGACAAACCAAACTAATATATCCAACAATCAATCCGCTATCTCAACAAATCAGTCTAATATCTCAAATAATGAATCAAGAATCACCAATTTAGAAAATAATCCTCCCAACCAAGGAGGACTAACAACATCAGAAATTTTAGTAAAAACTGACAATTTTGGATCAACTGTCGAACCCTCTGAATATAGTAATTTCATATCACAAGGGGGAAGCCTAGATCCAAAAATAATTGTCCATCACTTCCCTTTTTACATCCCGTTTTATTATCAAGAAGCAGATTATGGAAACCCTACAGTAGGAATCAGAGACTTAAGTGCTGGAGGTAAAGAACTAATCTATAATGATAATACTTTAAGTTCAGGAGCTATTTTTGATGTAGATGAAAATAATACTTTTTGTGATATAAGCTCTGTATTTAATCAAAATGGAGAGGGATATTACTTTATATCTCTTGCTACTTTGGATAATAGTGGTAGTGGTTCTTCTTCATTTATAGTTTTAACTTCTAGTCCATTAGATATTTTATTGGATTCTAATAACACCGAAGGAAGAATCCAGAAAATGTCAGCTACTAAAAATCCAAGATACTATGATGCAACAATGAATTATCCTACTTCACAAGATGGATCTGGTTTTACTTCGACCTCTTGGAGTCAACAATGGGATATTTTAGTTTTAAGAGATCAATATGCTAAAACCCATTTAACATTAGATTACGTTGGAGGATCTCCTATTTAAAGATATAATGGTTAGTTCTATATTTTATTTAAGTGATTATAAAGAAGGGGATTTAACTCTAGATACTGTTAAAAGTTTAAAGTCCTTATATAATCCCTTTATCTTTGTTAGATCTGATGGAGTATATAATGATAAAATAGCCCAAATTTCTAATATTAAATATATGACCGATGCAAGGAGAAAAACTTATAACAGTGGGGGTTTATTAACTCACCGTTATTTAACTCTATGTTTATCATTAAATCCTGATTTGATTATTAAAATAGATCCAGACACCTTCCCTCAAAAAACTTTAAATATAAAAAACCTCCCTAATGATAAAATAACTTGTAATAAAACTTACAAAAATATAATCAAGGGAGGTTTTATTGGATATCCTAAAAAAATTGCTGAAAAAATTATTAATTCAGAATTACTTCTAGACTCTAAATTTAAGAATGAAAAATATAATTATCTTTGTAGATCAATAAATGAAAATATTTCATCTCAAGATCTAATTTTAAGTGAAGTCATACAAACTCTGGGGATACCTACTGAACAATCTAATGAGATTAAAATTGAGGGTAAGTATGTAAATCTGACCCACTTTCACTCAGTTTCTTTCTTACATCCTGTTAGATCATTAGAATATAGAAAAAAATTTAGAAAAGCTCATAATATAGAATTACTATAGGGTAAATGGTAATTCTGAAAGTTTGATTACAGTAATTGGAGACTTTTTATATAATCTTTGTAAAAATTCATAATCAATTTTATTTAAATTAACTTTAGAAATTCGTTGTTTTTCCCAATTTATTAAAAGACAAGTAGTTTTAATTCGTTTAGATAAAAAGTTTTTAAATTTAATAATAATAAACTTCATAAAACTAATAACAATCAAAGAGAAGATTAGACTAGACCCAAAGATTAGGAGATAATAAAAGAAATAATACATATCTCCATAGTTAAAATTATCAATGTTTCCAATATTAATTAACTCTTTAATCATCTCTGTTAGATAATATGCTAATTTTGAAAATTCTTCACTTAATTTTTGTTGAATGAGTTCTTGGTTTAACATCTTTATTGTTTTTAATTATAGTGTACTAATAAAGTATAACATATTTATAATCAATTTATAAAAATATAATAGATTTTATTGTCCTTTTATCAAATAAATGATATAATTTAAATATAGTACAAAAAAGAATTACCCATGATCATTATTATTTTATTACTTACATATCTTCATATTTTATTATCTTTGTGTTTATTAATGATATTAGCTGGATTAACAATTGAAACGATTAAGTTAATCATAAAAGCTATAAAATTAATCATCAAAGCTATAAAATGATAAAAAGCAAGAGACAAAAAAGTTTCTTGCTTTTTTTATTTTAAATTAAAAGAAAAAATTAAATAATATATACTAAATTCATCAATTATTTGATACAATAGAAAAAATTCACTGGAGATAAATATGTATTCTACTGAGATAAAAATTTCAAGATATGATTATTACCTCTTAGAGAAAATGTCTAATAACTCTCTGCTCGATGAACAAAGCATAATCGCGTATTCATTTGGAGAGTTGTACTATTTAATTGAAACCAAACAAATAAATATAAATAAACTAAATGAAATTTTTGGTGGGGAGATAATCATCCAAATTGAAAGTAAAATTGCTCCTGAAGATTGTATTAAGAGGGTTTACCTAGAAAAAGGTTACAACATGGAATTGTTTGACCTAAATAAACTCTTTATTTACTCCCTAAGAGAGTACGATAAAAAAATAAACCCTAAATCTATACTAGAAAAATTTAAATCATTTATTAAACGATTTAAATAAATACGAATAACCGTCTAATTTTAATTAGACGGTTATTTTTGTGTTATAATAGATTTGTAAAGAAATCAATAATAAAAACAATGATAAAAACAAACATTTCAGGAATTTCAGTTTATGATAAGGACAGTATTGATTTTAATCCTGCATTAAAAAATGCCTTAATGGAAGCAATTACATCTCAATCTGGAGAATTAGTTATCCCTAAAGGAGAACTATTGTATAATATTAATATGATCCACTATGAATTCATTATTGAAGGGATTCTAACTGATCATCTTGAAGAATTAGGTATAATAATTGAAAATGAGGATAACTTTAAAAAGTATCTTAAATCTGAAAAGTCTTTAAGTATTTTATATAGATTAAAAATAAATTTAGAACAATCTGAAAAGGAACTTCAAATAGATAAAGAAGATATCCAAAAATTAGATGATATTATAAATGCAATTTGTAAATACACTTTGGATATACTGGATTTTGATCCAAATCAAGAAGCTCGAAAACCTATTGAGATAGTAATTCTGGGAGGTGCCATTGCCGAAATCAATGGTGGAGAACCTAACCAGTATCTTCATATCAATGATTTAGATTAAAAAATAACCCTATACTCTTAACAGTATAGGGTTATTTTATGTTCTATATTTCATATATAATCTAAAAATAATAGACCCTCCTATTAATAAACATAGAATTATTATATTTACATCATGGGGTATTGGTTTAGACAATACTTGTTTATTAGACAAAATAGGTTTTTGTTCAATTTGACAAACAACACCTTGATTATCCCCCTGATTTTTACTAAAAAGTAGAGGAAATAATAAAGGATTATAATCACAATCCTTAATAGTGATTTCATAAGAGCCATTAATATTAAGCTCTCTTTTAATTTCTATGCAAAATTCTTCTTTAGTATTATTAGGTTGATTACTCATTTTAATATCTAAAACGAATTGGACTATCTCGCATATCTACGTGACAAAACCCTTTGGATGCTCCTAAACCTAACGCGCGATCACTCCAACCAACTGTATCTAACCAATCTTGAAAATGCCAAATATCCCCATTAAGGGGTCTAATATCTGCTGCCAATCCATATAAATGCTGGCTATTACTAACTCCTCCGACCTCTCTATTTACTAATGGAGGACGATACCATGATGTAACAACTACAGGACTTCCCCACTGCTCTCTTACTCTATCAAGATGTCTGGCAAGAAGAAGGATATTTTGTTTAATTTCTTCTGTTTGAGGAATTCTTCGAGGATCTTTTTGGGTAACCTCATAAACAAAAAAATATTTGGAAATGGAATCAGTTGGATCATTCCAATCTACGTTTCCTTTTTTTAATTCCTTTTCAGATTTGAGGTTAAGATAAATTTCTCGATTATCATTTTCATTGTCATCCTCCCACGACATCTTCCAATGCTTAGTAAAAATAAATCGAGATAAATTATCACAAAACGGAGTAGATTCTTTGTCAAATTCAACTCTAACATGACCTGTTTCAGCCAAGGAATAATCCTTAACATGGAAAGTATCTCCTTTTTTCACAGAGTATATTTCATTAGAAAAAAGCCTAGATGACTGTTCAGGATATACTTTGATGTATGTTTCTTGTTTCGCTTCAATTTGATATGGGTTCATTGGAGATTTTTGAATGAAGTATTAGTATTTGTAAATTAACATATATAGTCTTAAAGTCTTTTTATATGTTGTAATTTAAATAACAAACATTATATATTAATAAAAATTATGGATAAACTAATTAAAGAATTCAAGAATTTCTTAAATCAAGAAAATGAAAAAACCACAATGAATACTGATTCTTTTAAACAACTAAACCCATCTGAAGATAATAAAAAACAATTAAATTTATCTAAAAAAGAATTTGATTTTGCTTAACGCAATATAAATTTGATTAGCTAATCAAAAATAACCCTGCATTCTCACTAATGAGAATGCAGGGTTATTTTTATAAAGTCATCTTATTAATTTTCTTATTTAAAATTTGCATTTGATTAAGATGCCATTTTTTAAATAAGATTGTATTAGAGTAAATAGATAACCCAAAAGTGAAATACTCTATCACTTCATACGGAACATAAAAATTACATCTGTGTTTTTTTCTTTGTCTGGACATCCATAAAGATAGGGGAGAAAATTGATTTTCATTGATAAATTTATAAAAATCAATAATCATTGTTTTATCTCTTAAAGAGGTTATATTTGAATTTCTAAATCCAAATACACTCTCAATAACTTTAATCTTTTCTTCTTCTTTTAACCACCCATCTATAAAAGAACTTGACAATAATTGGCTTAAAAGAGAAATATCTTCTTCGCTGATATTAGAATTAACTTGATAAATTAATTCTTTAGTTTGACCCATTAATTCGGGTTTGCTAGAAACATACACAGACATTTTTTCAATCTAATTTGTATCAACAACTTTATATTATCATACTTAAATATAAAGTTGTTTAATATTAAAAAATTACATTTCACTTAAATTATTTAATATATAACATTTCCCTATTGAAGAAAATTCATCAACAAAATTACTATAGTATTTCCTTAAATAATACTTAGATACCCCTAATGGAGGTAATTTTGTTGGTAAGTAAATTATGATTGTTGAATGAGAAGGACTATCCGACCATTTAGTTTTAGTGGAATCCCATTGACCAGGCTTATAAACCCCTTCTTCCTCATTAAATGACCAATAATGAGGTCGATCATTTAATATACAAACAGGAAATTGTAAACATTCAGGACAAATTCGTATAATTTCAAGATTAAAAGCAATAAATAGTCCTCTTTGTATATTTGAATTAGACCATTCCTGAAATAATTTTAAAAACCACTGTTTTTGGGAACTCTTATTTCCAATCTTGCCACCTGGAGGATTTAAAAATACATTCCCCCACCATTGTTGGCTTAAACCATCTTCCTTTTTTGTAAAAATAGAATCAGCATTTATAAAATAATTCCCTTTATTTGATGATGCTGGATCAAGATCGATATTCCCTAATAGTTTAATACTTCGTTTAACAATGTGTGGAGGTGTAAAATGTTCATTAGTTATACTTAGATGTTGTGGTATCATATCTCCAACAAAATTCAAATCATAAATATAGTATATATGATTTGAATTTAAAGGATTAAAGACTCCAGTTTCCAGAACCAAATTGATTATCTAATTCACTGAACTTAACTGGTGAAGGTACTTGCTTAATCTTCCAATTACCATTCTCTTTAACATAGATATCTACAGATTTTTCTTCTTTCATAAAAA
>ERZ1034517.185-NODE-185-length-16304-cov-12.682934_pt1 | contig 16304 bp, 24 predicted proteins | sample MGYA00520599_ERZ1034517 | MGnify/ENA primary metagenome ERZ1034517 (study PRJEB33760, sample SAMEA4777701) | hypersaline lake metagenome | biome: hypersaline environment; feature: brines | place: Spain | collected 2012-08 | depth 0 m ...
CGATCTCAAGAACAATTCAAGAAGCAAGAAACCCTTAGTGTCGTCGGTGTGTGCTTGGTGTGGTGAGGAGTTCAAGCACAGAGATTGCGAGGACAGAGTCACCTGCTCATACGAATGTAGTGGGAAATATACCCGTTCAGAACATACAGTAGATGTGGCGAGTGACGACTAATGGACTCAAATGGCAATATAGCAGATGAACTATGTCCGAACTGTGGAGATTACAACGTAGTATACAAGGAAGGCTGCAAGAACTGCCGATCTTGTGGCTGGAAAGCGTGTTGAGCTAGCTAAATAACCCAGTTCACGCTGGCATTCTGGGGTTCGATTCCTCAGGTGAACTATGAGGTGCAAAGCAATCACAGAACCAATGTGTGTGACGCAACTGCCGGGTGTAGCGTGATTCAAACACATTGCTAGAAAAAGAATTATGATAAAAACGCTAATATGCGGCTCAAGGAGCATCACAGAGTACGGCTACGTAGCAAGTGCAGTGTCATATGCTCCGTTTGAGCCTGATATGGTCATAACCGGAGGTGCAGCTGGAGTAGATAACAGTGGCCAAGCCTATGCACACTCTCACTCGATGGATGTGAAGACAGTAAAGCCAAAATACACGGAGCACGGAAAAAGAGCCCCACTAAAAAGAAATGAGGCTATGGTTGATGAAGCAAATACAATCATAGCTGTCTGGAACAAGCAAAGCAACGGAACTGAATATACTATCCAATATGCTAAGGATAACGGATTTGAAGAAGATTACCGAAAAAGTCTAGAAGACGGAATAGTTTGCATTTATTTGGTTGAAGGTTCAGTATTCGGAGATGAGAGTAGCAACACAGTGCAGAAGAAAATAACATTCAAGCCTCAATGAGGATTCCAAGCAATATGTTCAAAGCAGGCGAGTACGTGGCAAGGCACCTAGAGCCACACGAAGGAGGAGAATTGGATGACGAGCAGATTCAGCCCAACGGCGTAGATCTCAAGATTGACAAAGTGCTTAAGCACAGCGGTAAAGCACATCTTACAGACGGGGAATACAAAAAGCCAGCCAGATCCGAAGCCGCAAAAATATCTGCTGACAGTCTAGCAGCTGACATAGCTGATACTATAGATAGTGACTGGGTTTACAATCTCAAGGCTGGAGGATATGTCATAGTCTACGACGAGAAGATAACCGAGATACCAGAAGGGCATATCGGTATTGTGTTCCCAAGAAGCAGAGTACTTAGAACATCTGGACACGTAAATACTGCTGTCTGGGATAGCGGGTATTCAGGAAGAGGTGAGGGCGGTCTGATGCTTACTCAACCCACTTTCCTTGACCCAGATATGAAGATTGCACAGATGACGTTTGCCAGAGCAAGCCACACAACTGACTACAATGGTTCACATCAAGGTGAAAGAACAGAGTAAACTGCTCCGAAATGTTTATTATGGTGGGCGTGTAATATATGGTTACAACGGCATATGGCTGAAAGTTTTAGCAATAGGGTAACGAGTGGAGGCAGAGTTACAATACCAAAAGATATAAGAGACGAGCTTGATTTGGATGAAGGTGACAGAGTCAAGATCAAAATACAGAAGGACGGTTGGTAACTATGGGGCTAGACAGTTTTGACCAATCTGAAGACGGCAGAAGCTCTAACACTGAAAATAAAACTACGTCTGAAGATCAAAAGTATAAGCAAAAACCGTGGTTAAAAGAGCAAATCCAGGTAAAAGGGTTATCTCAGAACGATGTAGCTGATATAGCAGGTGTATCTAGATCTACTATACAGTATTACAAGGAGAAGTTTGACATAAACACTCACAAAGACAACCAAAAGAATAAAAGCGTCAGCCTTAGTCAAGAACACATAGATATTATAGAGGGAGAACTACTGGGGGATGCTTCATTGCATAGAGTTGATTCTTGTGGGAACGCAAAACTCCAGAGTACAGATAAGCATACAGAGTACATAGAATGGTTGAGGTCGCTTTTACCAGACGATATGTTTACAGACCAATATGTGTTTGATGTAAATAATGGAGCAAATATGCTTGTATCCAGAAACACTGTCGAACTTGACTCACTTTTAGACAAGTGGTATGAAGATGAAAAGTCTGTACCAAGTAGTTTCAGTCTAAACAGCACAAACCTGCTACACTGGTATATGTGCGATGGGACACTAAGTACAGAAGAACACCCTATACTCGATATGAGATGGACCGGGAGAGGCGAAGCCAAACTGCTGTCAGATATGATTGAGCACCTTGGAATAGACGTTAATCTCAACGAATTTGAACGCGAGTCAGGTAAATACTGGAGAATATACGTTAAAGCTGGCTCTGTGACTGATTTCTTTGAGGTCATAGGTGATTGCCCAATACAATGTTACTCGTATAAGTGGGTATAATTATGAGCACTAGCAAAACAAAGCAAGATGGCTCACACAGAGTGGACTGCGACGTAAAGAAAGTAGACTATACCATACAAAACTACGAAGATGAAGACGAACTCAAAGAACAGCTAAAAGCCATAGACGACAAAACCGGGAGAACAAATACTGAAGCATCCAAAGTGCTTGACGACCTTAACGAGTTTAGCGCCCCGATAAAGCCCGTAATGCACATAAAGGGCAGGGCTAAGGGCGGAACTAGGGTACATCTCAGAGTTCACGGGGTAAGGCCGTACTTTTACATACCCGCTGATGAACTAGACGACAGTCTGAAAAACGACAGTAAAGTGACGGGCGTTGAGAAAGGGTTTGAGAACGTCCGTGGACAGCGGATGGCTAAAGTATACACCAGAATACCGGGAGATGTCCCTAAGCTCCGTGGAGACTACGATCACCACGAAGCAGACATACTGTTCCCTAACCGCTTTTTGGTTGACGAAGGCATCGAGGGCAGCATCTCCATCCCTAGTAAGTACGCTACACCTGAGCCACACGATGTACCTGTTGATATTATCGAGCCAGCAGACTACGATGAAGAAAGCCGTGTGTGCTACTGTGACATTGAGGTAGACGACAGCAAAGGGTTCCCAGATCAGGGAAGGGCAGAGCGTAGGGTAATATCAATTACTGTCTACGACAACTACATTGAGGACTATCAAATATTCCTGTATGACCCAGACTTCAGAGACGTTACCCACTCAGAAGCTAAGGTCAGACAATATGATAGTGAAATCAATATGCTCCAGCGCTTTATGGAGTATCTACATACCCGAGACTTCGATGTTATCACCGGGTGGAACTTCCGAGACTTCGACTCAAGATACTTACTTAACCGGCTAGACTATCTGTCCAAAAACAAGGACGTTGAGCGGCTTGAGAAGTCGGACTTATCGCCGCTGGGGTCGGCTTACGATGATGGGTGGTTCGGTGCTAAGATCAAGGGTATTGCTGTGTTCGATCTGCTCAGGGCATACCAAAACCTACAGTTCAGTGACCTCGATTCATACAGTCTTGAAGACGTTGCACAGGCCGAGCTTGGCACTGGTAAGGTAGATCACAACCGAGGGCTGTACGAACTGCTCCAGGAGGACCCCAACACGCTAGTTGAATACAATGTCAAGGACGTTAGGCTTACAGTACTGCTTGATGAAAAGCAAGAGATCATCAAGTTCTACGAGGAGATTGCCAACTATGTCGGTGGCAGACTGTCGGAGTGTGTGGACGCCTCTAAAGCAGTCGATATTAAGATACTCAGGGCAGTCAATGATGTGTTTGCTGTCCCGTCGTCTAGAAATATAGACGGTGACGAGTTCGAGGGTGCAAGAGTATTCGACCCAATTACAGGCGTCAAGGAAAACGTAGCCGTGCTGGACCTGGCTAGTCTGTATCCAATGTCTATGAAGACAATCAATGCAGGTCCAGAAACCAAAGACCCCAACGGAAAGTTCACAGCACCTAACGGGGTTAGCTTTACTGACGACGAGGATGCCATTGTAGTTGAGATTGTTGATGAGCTGCTTGAAACCAGACAGAAATACAAAGACCTGAGAGACCAACACGACCCTGGAGATACTCAGTTCAAGATCTACGACCGCAAGCAGTCTGCAGTAAAGGTTGTGATGAATACTCTGTACGGCGTTATGGGCTGGGATCGCTTCAGACTCTACGACCAGGACGTTGGTGCGGCTGTCACAGCAGTAGGCCGTGAAGTCATCAAGTTCACTGAGGAGGTCGTCGAAAATATGGGCTACGAGGTCACATATGGAGACACTGACTCAGTGATGGTGGAACTAGGGTCTGGGGTGTCCAAGGAGGAAGCTAAAGAGATCGCGTTCGAGCTAGAAGAGCGTATCAACGAGGAGTATGACAACTTCGCTAAGGAAGAACTCAACGCCGACGAGCACTTCTTCGACATTGAGTTCGAGAAACTATACAGACGGTACTTCCAAGCGGGTAAGAAAAAGCGATACGCAGGACACATTGTATGGAAAGAGGGTAAAGATAAGGACGACATTGACACCGTAGGCTTTGAGACGGAGCGTTCCGACTACTCCAAGGTAGCCAAAAGCATAGTTGAGAACACCCTAGACGTTATCGTCCGTGGTGGGGGTCTTGATGAGGTAAGCGACTACCTCAGGTCCGAGATCAGCAAGCTCAAAAACGAAGAGTATAGCCCTGATGAGTACGGCATCCCCTCTAGTGTCACCAAGAACTTCGATGACTATGATAGCCCCACACTTGCAGTCAGGGGAGCAATGTACTCCAACGATGAGCTAGATGCTGAGATACAGCCCGGAGACAAGCCCAAGGGTATGTACGTGGACAGGATACGTGCTGATGAAGATGGTAATGTCCCATACGGTAAGCCTCCCGAGACCGAAGAAGGTAACAAGTTCGTGTGCTGGATGAACTTCAGAAATATACCCGAGGTGTTCACCTGGGACTGGGACGCATATATAGATAAGCAGATCAAAGGACCCATCGAGCGTATACTGCTTGGGACTGAGTGGACTTGGGCAGAAGTCATAACTGGAGAGCGTCAACCCAGACTAGGTGAGTATGCGTTCGAGGACGAGAGTGATAGCGATGATGCTGTCACCATTGAACTTCAGCCTGAGGATAATGAGCAAGCTTCAGATACTCAGGTTGATGAGTTCTCGGAGCCAAGCACAGCACACGACCAAGAAAAGGCTAAGAAAGTGCTAGCAAAAACACAGAATATGTTAGACGACTTCGAGAGTGATAATGCTTCAGATGAAACGGAGACAGTAGAGGTTGATATGCAAGAGCAAGATGATGGTCCAACTGATCTAAGCTCGTTCCTCTAACACACAAATGTCAGAATCAGATCAAAGCGAGAAAACCGTGAGTGGCAAAGATGAGAATCTAGAGTTTATAGAGAATATAATAGATCAGGAGATGAACCACATAGTGCGTGAAGATGACTCTCTAAAGGGGACATTCAACATAGAAGTCCGGTCAGACGGTAGATATAACATCAAACTCTACAAGGGAACTCAAGGAAGCGCAAGAACAATTGAGGATGTATCCAAAGCAAAGCTTATGGAGCTCATCGAAGACAAGCTTTGAATAGATGTGTTTCATCGGGTGATGGAACAGGGGTGTATTTGGGGTATTGTTTCACGGTATTCACGGTAATATTAATACGTCAATGTGTGTAATCGCATTACGGCTCAGGGGTGTCATTCTGGAGCCTATTTCGAGCAATATCGGTCTTCACAAAACGGGTGGGGTAAGCAATTCGAGAACACACATCTAAATCATCTCGACCGCTTCCGGTTCATTTTCTTGTATCTTCTGTACGCCATCTTCAATAAGGACTCAACTAGAGCTATCAGACCAGCGTAAGCTACTAGCTTTGCTTCTATATTTGTGTATGTTACTTCATAGCCAGCAAATGCAGACCCCACACCCACAAGTGTCCCTACTGAAAGAGTAGATATAAACTTCCACTTATTAAACTCTTCCTTTTCCTCTAGATCATACTTCTTGGCGTAAAAGGTAAAGCTGTATACAAGAGCTGCTCCAACTGAGAATACGATGTTTTCTATCATCATTCTTCTTTGACTATGGACTTTATATCTTCAACTGTTTCTTTCAGCCCAGTTATTAGATCTCTGTTTTCCTGAATCTTCTCGGAATTGGATTGAACTTCATCAACCATTCCTCCCATACTATCCACTCCGTCAAGCCCGAACAAAGTTGTGTGTACCTTGCTTATCTTGTTGAGTTTTGAGAATATCAAAGGTATTCCGATGCTTATGACTACGCCTGACACCGTAGCAACTACCTGAACTATTACATCTGGTATTAGTGATTGTAGTAACATAATAATTGTTCCTATGTAGCTATAGCGTGGTGGAGGGGGATAAGGGTTGATGGTGCTTCTGCAGAGACACTGTAGAGTTTTAGCTAGGTTTATTATATGTTGTACCAGTAAAGGTCAAGCTCATACTCTGTATCTACTCCAGAGTTTTCCGATATCTTCACGTATATTTCATTCTCACCCTGCTTGTTCACATATGGTACTCCAAAAGCTCCGCTAAGGTTGAAGCTTTCAGGTGAGTCTGCTTGGTCAAGCTGGGTTATCTTTGCGACCTGGTTAATCTCATCAAAGTTGTCACTTTGATATATTGAAATGGCACTATTGCTGCTACCAGATGGGATGTTGATTCTTATGACAACTAACCTCCCCTTACTAAGCAAGTCTACATCTTCAGGGGTTTGGGTTACGCTTTCAACTATATCTTCATCCTCATCGACAGCAAATTCAACTGTCGAATTAGCACTCACTTGGTTGGTTTTGAACTGCAACGAGACCGTATCTAACAGCTCGTTAAAGTTAGCGTAGTCAACCCCACCGAGAAGCTTTGCATCTCTGTCTGGTGGTATACTCATCTTACTATGCTGCTCCCGGATTGTCTGTTAACTTCTGTGTCAGTCATCTCTTCTCTTATGAGTCTCAGCTCGTCAGCGATCTGATCCATCCGGTCTATGAGCATACCATAGTTCTGCCTTTGGTATGATCTCACAAACTGCTGAGGGTCCGTAATAGTGATATAAGTGATACTAGTGTTTATCGTTATGTCTTCATTATTTGGTGCAGAGAGCCTGATCTTAATTCGGTCACTGAATGGTAGCGGAGGCTGAGGCTCCCACAGCAATGAGAATAGATTGTCTTCTGTGTCGTATCTCGTTATGCTTGGGAAGTCACTGCTCCTGTCGTATGCACCATTAATGAAAAGCTGCTTTAGCGAGAACCCGTTTTCATATGTATCTGTAACTACCTTCAGGGTTGTATTCTGAGCTGCCTCACCTTCCACCCCAAATGCTCCCCAGTAGAACCATCCTGGCTGACCCGTGACCTCAAACAGGTCACGAGCGTTACCTGCTCCTATCCTCTCATTCTTAACTGGTACTAGGGTCCATTCCCAAGTGTCTTCTTGGACAAACGGAAGGCTCCAATACATTAGTGCTTGTTACCCTTTCCTCTCGTGGATTGTGAGGTTTATACCTATGATAGTGCTGCTTCCGTTAGGGGTCAAGGTGTTGACCTGGATTGCGCTTGCAGCTCCAAACTTGAACAGAGGACTATCAAAGGAGCCTACATTGTACGACGAGGACCCAGCCAGCGTATACTGTTCTAGGGTATCGTTAGTGTCTGGGTCGGCAGCCACAACCTCCAGCGAAATGTCTCCTTGCCCTTCTACAACAATATCACTCACTCTTCCTTCTGACTCTACGACTTCAGTGAGCTGATTACCAGCATTCTCTCCGCCGCTGAGTCTTACGTGTCGGCTCTTCTCCTGGAACTGGTCTTTGAACTCGTTCTTTGACATTAGTACGACCCTCCATTCTCGTCAGTCATTGCAGGGTCTGGCAGAGCGTCAGTCTCAGACTGCGAACTACCAGAGCTGTCTCCATTTCCAGATGTATCAGGTCGGAACATTTCTGGGATGAACGGCTGGTTCCCTTCTAGGAAGTTTCCAACAGCCTCCCATTCGTCAGGCACAGAGTAGCTGAACGACTCTCTGATTGCTCCCCACTGTATGTGTGTGACAGCCTGATGGTTGTTAATAGCTCCTTCTAGGATCTGTCTTTTCACACCGTTATCTGTAATGGGGGTGAGCACATACCCTGCCCCAAAGATGTTAAGCTTTGGAGTGATTCTTCTTTCGGAGTTTGCGTTATAGAACTGGTAAGCAAGATCAGTATTGCTTCCACTATTCCACGCAAGGGTTTCAGCTACACCTGCTTCAGGGTCATAGAATGACGGGTTATCGTTACCGTCTACGTATCCTATGGGGTCTCCTTCGATCCCAGCAGGTCTGTTGCTTCCAAGGTATTCCAGTACTCCACCAGGCTGTGAGTCGGGAATCTGGGGGTATACTCTAATGTCCTCCTGCAGTGGCGTAGTGCTTATGTGGTACACTAGCCAATCGTCGTTGTCATTTCGGAGTATTTCATTCCCGTTCTGGTCAACTAGCGGAATAGCTGTAGTTCCCTCCTCGGGATCTAGGAACGGGTCTTGGTTCCCTTGGGTTGTCTGCTTGAACCCTGCGATAGAAGCACCAGCGTTAAGGGGTCTGATCTTCAGCTCTCTTGCCGCCTGGACCTTGAAGAACCAGTGTTCTATGCTCTTTGATCTCACAACTGCACTGGTCCCGTCAATGTCTAGCCTATCCTTTGTCTTGACAAAGGTGAGTACTAGGAACTGGCCAGACCTTGCGACTTGGCTCGTCATCTCTTCTACTTCGTTATCTGGCATTGTTAGTTAGCACCATTGATTTGCTCTGTTTCTACTTCCTCGACAGTGACATTTACAGACTTCTTGTGAAAGTGTGGTACTGATTCTTCACACACAACCACATACTGACCTGCAGCGTATTCTGCATACAGCTTTTCCCTGTCAAGTGCCGAGTCATATGCTGGTGACTCGACACCATCTTCTGTGACAAGGGGCACAGTGTATCTGTAAGCCGTTTCGTTGTCTGCCATATGCTCAGTACCCTTCAGCTACTACCTCAACGTCGAGAGATCCAGTCGCAGTGTCAACCAGGGTTACGCCCACTTGGTTATCATCTCCTGCACTTGGATCAATGTGGTTGATACCGTCAGCACCTGCAGCGTTGTCCTGATTAGCAAACTGTCCAGTAGCGTCCTCGACAGACACCATATTCTTCATAGCTACAAGCGTTTGGCTCCCGTCAGCTGAAACGCTTACAGTTCTGGTATCTCTGACTAGTTCATCTCTCTGAACTCTCTCGCCAAGCCCATCTATGAATGGCATTATTGAAACTCCTCAACCACAGATACAGCGCGAAGGTATATAAAGCCCCGGTTCGAGCTATGAGATAAGATGGGACTTGACGATGAAGAAAGTTTGCCTACAAGAAAAGCTTGGAAATCATCTAATGGATCTACACTTCTTACTGTTACCTCGTTGCTTGATCCAGGCAGGTATAAAGTAAGCTCTGAGGAAAAAGATGACGGTACAGTAGTACTGAGATTTAAGCCCGTGTGGGAGGACTAACTACTCAGTACTAAGAATCGGGAAAACCGGATCGTCAGGCACGTCTACAGCTTCTGTGCTATCAATCGCCTCTACCACACGTTCTCTCACAACTGGCAGATCATTCTCTTTTCTGATCTGACCGATGAGAGGCTCGTGTCCAAGAGCAGCCGGACCTGGGTTCTTGGGAAGCGAGTCAGTACCTCCAATGCCATAATCATTGTCTGGCATACCTCAAAAGTTGTTGCGTTACATAATAAAGGTTATTACATCTTAAGCCAAGGGCTACTAGCCGTAAGCTCAAAAAATGAAAGAACTAAGCCGCTTTACGACTGGACGCCCAGACCGGGCAGCGCACCAGCCGTGTCAATGTTGACACCGAAGGGGAAGAAGTCGGTATCAACATCCTGCGTGGCTCTGGCGTTAAGGTCGTACTCGTCGTCGTCCTCAACGTATTCCACAGAGCCGGAGTAGTAAGCCTGAAGCGTGCCGAGGTTAGATCTCACGTACACGTCGTCAGGCGTTCTGGTTTCTCCATCATCAATACCAACCTGGAGCTGGTCGATAGCTCTGGGGTTGGTAGTGGAGAAGTAACCGAGGGTAATGAACGACTGAGTGTCGTCAGCCGGACTGTAAGTCCCGTCACCAGTAGTGCCAGACTGGTAGGGAATAACGTCGAAGTCCCCTCCAGCGACACCAGTACTCTGGATTCTAGTAGGCGCAGAGCCAGCACCGCTGAACGTACCGCTCTGGAACGACTGCGGGCTCAGCTGCTGAATGTCCCACTGAGAGCCACCTCGTGCGTTAGTGCCACGGAAGGAACCAGTGATGTTGCCATCATTGATGGTTCTGAGCACAGCCGCAGAGATGATAGACTGGGCATCGGAGTACGCATCGAGGGCGAAGACCCCAAGCTCAGCCGAGAGCGTGGAAGCCATATTCGCCAGCCGCTTGTCGAGCAGGTATCTCTCGTTGATACCTTCTTGCTTGTCCCAGCTGTTATTCTCCACGGCACGGAGAAGGCTTTGAACCTTAGTGTCTGGAAGCGACGGTGCTACGTCTCGGATAGTCGACTCATCGAGAGTCGTATCCGCTCGCCCTGCAAACGGGTCGGAGAGGATGTCTAGTGCCATCTGTAATACACCGTGCAGTTACACTGCACAGAAGATAATAACGCGACGTGGATATAAAAAGTTTTTTGTGCTCATACGACCAAATGACAGACAGACATATGAAGATCGGAAGTAACAACGGCGATGAAGGCAGTCAGAATAGTTACCAAGATAGAATAAAAAGACCAGCTGTTGATGCTGAAATATATCTTAAAGCTGAGAAAGCTTGTGTAGGTGAAGACATACAACCTAACAGGTTAATACAGGAGACTTTCAACTCACTGTTTGATAGTGACGGTGAGCCTATAGATGGATATGGCAGACTTAACAAGTTTGCCGAGCAAAACGATTTGACTATAGAAGAAGCTATGAACTTGCTACTTGTCAGGTTGCTGGATAGCGCAGGTAATATAGATCCGAATTTCAGGAAGCAAATGTTCTTCGACAGCGAGTACTGGTAGTGCAGTACACACCGCTAGACGTGTGGTAAAGTAACAGGTGTTTGGGAAGCTAGCGAAACACTAAGCCCCAAGAAGATTCAGCTACCGTAACCTCTTTCTTCTGCTCTCTTCTTCGTGCCTGTATCCACCTCAGACATTGTCGGAGTAGAGTCTTGCCTGGACCCTGGATCAGACGACACAGTCGTAGTACCAGAGTCAGTGATCTGGCCCGAGGAGTCACCAGGCTGAGTGCTTACGTTGGCACTGGAGTTCGACCTTGCAGCGTCCAAGAGCGCAACCCTACGCTCTCGGAGTTCTCTTCTCCGTTCCACAGGGCTCATACTGGAGGATACGTCCCCTCCACCGAGCATACTTCTAGCCGTGGATATTCTAAACTGGATGTTGTCCTGAACTCTACTCACCAACTCACCACCGTCTACTAGACCCCCTGACATTACTCTGGAGCCAATCGAGCGGATTCTGTCGCCTGGAGCTTTGTATTCCATAGTCATTTGAGTACACCTTAAACGAGCGGTCTTCCTTTGTCGGGTGCTCTCACACTATGTGTATGACTTCGGCATAAATAAAACCTTGTATAGGTCTTCACCAGAAGGTGCAGAATACACTATGTATATGATTTAAATACTTGGAAAACGTAGTAGATACCAGACGATGCCGACTAAACAAGAACTAGAAGACGACTTGAACAAGAGACTCGGGCTTGACTTTGAATGGAGTCAAATGAAGAAAGATGATTTAGTTGAACTCCGTGAGGGGCTAGAAGACGAGGAGTTCATCAAAAAGTTCGTGGGCCAGTATATGAACGACTTTGTCGGAGACAAAGCTCAGAAGCAAGTTGAAGGCTGGCAACCTGGCGAAGGTCTTAAAATGATCGCTGCTATGCAGGAAGGCGAAGCAAGCCCAATGGACTTCTTCTTCTAGCCTAGATTATACATCCTGTACGGCTTGCTGGAGCTTAGTCTGGTCAATCACTTCCTTGAAGACTTTATCCATAAGCGACAGGTGGTTAATAATGTCCTTCCCCCACACATCTGCCTTGCCCATCTGAACAGCATCAACTAGGCCATAAGACGTTGTGTCGATAGTATTTTCCGAGTACAGAGCCTGAGCAGAATTCATCACAAGTCTTTCACCCTCAAGTGCAAACTTGAGTTCTTGGCTTGTAAGTTGGATGCCAGCGTTCACCGTTTCAGGGTTTCTTACAACCTTTAGCCCTCCTTCTATCTTTAGGTGGACAGTGCTTGGGAGCATCCAACTCCCCTCTGCGTCAGTTAAGTTCACCTCTATGATTTTGGGGTTCTGGGGGTTCCCGAATCTTTCTTGTAGACCGGAAACATCAAACTCCTCATTGACAGTCTTGATGGCTGCTTTCAATGCACTGAGTACATTCTTCACGAATCCTTTGTCTCCTTCATTTAACTCAGGCATTTCAGGGCGGTTAGCATCCTGAACCGCAATACCTATGCTCTTGATTGTGTTTGCGGCTGCTTGTTCTATGTCGCCTCTATCGTCACACAACGGTACGGAACCGAGGTATCGTGAGTTAATGCTATCACTAAGTTTCTTTACGTTGCCCCTGCCAAACGGAGCAACAGTCTTGCCCGACCCTTTAGTGGTTACAAGCTCACCCTCAGCATAAACCCCCGACATATTCTCCACAAGGCCGATAATAGGAACATAGTTGTGATTACAGACCTTAATCATTCTGCCTACATCGTCTACTGTGTTAGACTGACCGACAACAATTGCGCCCAGCATACTGTCTCTGAGCACCTTGACCAGCTCATCAAAGATGTCTTTGGTTCCTGGGGGAGTATCCACAATGAGATAATCGGGATCGTGCCAGTCGGTGCTTTGCACCATATTTCTTATGACCACACGCATAAACTCCCCAGATTGTGAGAATGACGAGTCCGTAAATGCAGACTCCATTGAGTATACCTTTATGCCGTCTTTCTCAACCGGCACAATCTGGTCTTCTTCATTATGCTCAACTCTTTGCTCTACTCCCATACGGGAGGATAGGTTTGAAGAGTCAATATCTGCGTCCATCATAGCTACATCGTGACCATCTCTGTTAAGCTGGTACGCAGCAATTTTTGCGATCTGAGACTTTCCAACTCCGCCCTTGCTCGAAGCAGATAAAATTACTTCCATCAGTTGTCTTCGGGAATCTTCTCGTCAATTCTGTCAAGCGTGTCTTGCAACTCTTCCATACTATCTACCAAGTCGGTTTGTGTGTCCTGAAGCTCATTGATCTCCTCAGCAATAGACTGAGCTCCTTTTGCCATCTCTACTCCTGCTTCCGCCATATTAGCACTTGAGGTGTCCAGCTTGTTTGCAGTGGACTTGATCTCAGTAAGCTTTGACTGGATCTGAGCAAACTGTTCGTTTGCTTCATCCATAGTCTGCATAACCTTGCTGATATTGCGGTTCACCTCTCCGGGCTCTAAGTCTGTACGTTCGATGACTGCTTCTACTGCTTCCTGGATCACTTGCTCTTTGTTGAACATTATTCAGTCACGTCTCCGAATATGGACTCAAACTCGTCCTCGGGGTCTGGTTGCTCATCGCTGGTGTCATTCTGTGTCTGGTCTTGACCTTCACTCTCTAGTGCATCAGTCCCTCTATCGGGATCTGTAGCTCCAGGCTCTTCTGGTTGTGGGCTTTGAGGAGCTGCAGACATACCATTTTGTATCTGTTTAGGGTTAGGCTCGGGCGTTGTTTCAGTGCTTTCCTCTGGTTCAGCCGTAGTTTCCGGCTTTTCCGCCTGCTCTGGCGGGGTGTATTGACTCCCCTCAGGCCCAGGAGGCTCGTAATCGTCTAGCCCGCTGTTTTGATCTGGCTCCTGGGCGTTGTCAAAACCTGTTTGCTGGGTCTGAGACTGTGTCTGTGTGGGATTCTGTGGCTGACCCCCACCATTTCCACCCCCGATATTTGATAGAGCATTGTCTACAGCTGCGTCGGACTGGGGTTGTTGCGTGCTTCCCCCTCCAGAGCCATCGTCAGCATCTTCAGTAGCGTTCATAATCTTCTGGAGGAAGCCCATATTGTTGATAACCCACTCTGGGTTATCTCTAGCATACTGAACGAGGGCTTCGTCGATGACCTTCTGTACCGTACCAGCTAGGCCACCTACGTTTGTAGCCATCTCTCTTATGGCTTCGTCAGTAGCGTCCGACAGACTATCTCTTACTCTGTTTCCCCCGCTTCGTTCTTCTTCTGCTTTAAGTCCCTCTCGGACCATTTCAGCAGCTTCCTCACGAGTAATGCCACTGTTGCCGCCGCCGTTGCTAGCCCTATCATCTGCTGGCTCTTGAGTTTGTGATGGTTGCTCAGACTGTTGCGGTTGGGACTGAGCTTGCTGTTGAGACTGTCTACTTTGTTGTTGTACCGTCTGTCCACCTCCAGGTGAAAAGCTACCACCTGCATTTCCTGTGGCATTGAACGGCTGGCCTCCACCCCTAGCTTGCATCTGCTGACCTCCTCCATTGTTTCTCATATGCCAAGGCGTGAAGCCCTGCTGCTGGAGAAGATCATCGTTTTCTCGCTCCGGCTGGAAGATGTCTTCTACCATAGTGTTAATATACGATGGAGAAGCACTCAGTTCATCATCCAGAAGGTTGTAAAGAATGTGTGGGTTCTGATGGATAGTCTCATTGCGGTTAAAGACCATCAGAATACGGCTCTCAGTTTGCCCACCTACTCCTTCAGTATTGGACAGCCAGTTTTTCAGACGTTCTTTTTTGATCTCCTTGAGGCCTTCAGTGCCACGTTGATATATCTTTTCTCGGTCACTCATCCCGGTTACAGCAGACTGATCAGGTATATCTTGTTGAGCGCCTGACTGATTTCCAGAGTTCTGGCTCTGCCCAGAGCTACTGCTTCCACCGCTTCCGGTTTCGTCTCTCTTATCAATTACGTTAAGCTCATCTAGATGTGGAGCAAGGTCATCGTGTGCTATGACCATATTGCAGTCTCCACAAGAGTATCTACGCTCGCCTGTACGGGAGACCGTATCTATATCTTCGTCACAGTGTGGGCACTCAAATATGCTCATAGCATATTAGTGCTCTTGATCTGTGCTTCTTTGTCTTTACAAATTGCTATTGACTGATTAAGCATACAATGTGCTCGATAGATCTTTAACGTCCCAACCTAATAAAAATGGCGTATCAATAGCACGCCTAGTATGGAGATCTGCATAGGAGTCCAATTAGCTAATCGCTAATTAGCGAGATCACACGCATACTCCCATATGTGGGGGTAGCCCCACTATGGGGTTCCCACATAGTACCCGGTGTTGGAAGCCCACCCTGCATCTGGAGTCAGGGGGCTCACCCGTCCGGGGTGGAAGCAATCAGGGTCAAGCAACAAGCGTCTCCAACTACCAGACTCCAACTGAAACGTTTGTGCTGGGGCAGTACAACTTATTGAGTCGTGGAAAACCAAGTCTCATCTAATATCATTCTTCCACTTCGAGATCTGATTCATCAACTTCAAACTTCAGTTTTGAACTATCCACATCTGACACCACTAGCCCTTTCTGTAGTAGTTCAGCGTATGCAGATGGCATAGTCAGATTGTTTTCCCTTGCATACTTAGCAATTACTCCTCTAATAGGCTCGTCTATATTTACTTCTACTCTCATCATAGCTTCTGCGCTAGGACAGAGGACGTATGAGCGTAAAAGGGTTTCCAAGTAGTGACTATCTGTGTTATCTAAGAGGCACTGGCTTTGTGTCTCTTTCAACCTGTGTCCAGGCTGCTCCCCGTACCTTTTTCCAACCGTGTTCTTTCATATACTGTAGTGTCACTTCTTTTTCTAGCTGCTTAATATTGAACTTAGCAGGGAATACGTCATCCACAGCTACTGGAGGGTGCTTCTTTGTCCAAGCAGTAACACAGTTTCTGTGCTTTTGGAGTCTTGCGTCCAAGTCTTCAGAGTATCCAACGTAGTAGCAGCCATCTTCAAGCTCTAAGGCGTACACTCCGCTGTTGAATGAATATGGATTTTGCATACTGCTCAGTAGCACCTCAAGCTTTATAAAGATGTTGACTTACTTCCACACATTGTCACTCGTGTTCTGATATAATTCCGAGTGCGTTCAGTCACGCGCGAGAGAGGACAACCTAAGTTAGCTTGCTTAGACTATCTACAAAACGATTCCGCAATATTTATGTGTGGTAAACAATTATATGCTGTTGCTGTACTATATTTTGCTGAGTAGAGAGTGAAGCGCGCACGCGCGTATGG
>ERZ1034517.194-NODE-194-length-15940-cov-4.771608_pt1 | contig 15940 bp, 15 predicted proteins | sample MGYA00520599_ERZ1034517 | MGnify/ENA primary metagenome ERZ1034517 (study PRJEB33760, sample SAMEA4777701) | hypersaline lake metagenome | biome: hypersaline environment; feature: brines | place: Spain | collected 2012-08 | depth 0 m ...
CGGACCTCTTCGAGATCGTCTTCTCCGGCGGCCTCGGGAGTTACCTCTACGGGCAGGGCGGCGGCGTCGACCTGGGTATTGTTGTCCCGCTGCTGTTCGGAAGCGCACTGGGCGCCCGCGTCGGCTCCGCGGCGACTGCCGTCGTCGACGCCGACGGCATCAAGATCTACTTCGGCGGGATGCTCCTGGTCGGTGCCGTCGCCGTCGGCGTCGGGGAGATCGGCTCCTATATTGGCAGTCCGAACCTGGAGTTGCTCGGATTGGTGCTCGTCATCGGCGCCGCGGTCGTCGTCGCGCTCGCGATCCTCTATACGGCGATTTCCGCGCTACGCGTGACACGCCGTACACAGACCTCCGCTGCAGACTGATACTGTTGGCTATAACTACGTGAAGATTTTCGATACCCCGAGGTATCGAAATCCGTCACGTGACGATAGCCGACAGTATGACCGGGTGTCGTCCAACGCTCGACCGCACCGGCAACGCACGCCTCACAGCGACCCCGACCCGAACTGTTCGCCGCGAAATTGTACGATTCGTACACAATCCTTTTATCTCGTTGGCGATAACAGTGGTCCAACAATCATGCCCGATTCGATGTCCGAACAACTGCGGCAGGATATGGTCTGTGAGGGGCTGCTCGAGTGTTTCCACGGTCTCACGCAACTCGACAGGGAGTGCTTCCGGACGCTCGTCGAGGCCGACGACCAGCTGACGGTCGACGAGATCGCCGCCGCCGTCGATCGCGAGCGGTCGACCGCCTACCGGGCCGTCCAGCGGTTACTCCAGACGGGCTTCATCGAAAAGGAGCAGATCAACTACGAGCAGGGCGGCTACTACCACGTCTACTCGCCGACGGATCCGTCCAAGATCGCCGATGACATGCAGCGGATGCTCAACGAGTGGTACGCGAAGATGGGGCAGCTCATCCAGGAGTTCGAGGACAAATACGAGGATTCCGAGGCCTCAGCCCCGCCTATCGACGGCTGACGCGGACCCGACTCTCGCTGCGACAGCGTCTCGGATCCGGCGGTTGAGCCCGGTCGTGACGCGCCGACGCCCGAGACACTCAAAAGAGCCACGCCCGTAGTTTCGGAGAGTGAGCCAGGAGATCGTCCCCAGCCTCTTCGGGACCCCCTTTGCGGTGATGAATACGATCGGGTTGGTCGCGTTCGCCCTTGTCGGGGCGTCGAAAGCGATCCGCGAGGAGTTCGACCTTCTCGGAGTCACCATCGTCGGGTTGGCGATGGCGTTCGCGGGGGGTATCACCCGCGACCTGCTCGTCGCACGGGTGCCGCTGGTGTTTCAATCCCCGATAGAGATCAGTCTGGGGCTTGTCGGGGTTAGCCTAGCGACCGTTCTCAGCCTCGTGTTGTCGACGCCGGACACCCACCCGGTGACAGTCGTCGCGGATGCGATCGGGCTTGCAGCCTTCGCGACCACCGGCGCGATCGTCGCTGCACAGGTCGGGGTGTCCGCCTTCGGGGTCGTCGCGATCGCCACCATCAACGCCGTCGGCGGGGGATCGGTCGCGGACATTCTGCTCGATCGAGCCCCGTTCGTGCTGTTCGAGGACTTCTATGCGACCTGTGCGGTTCTCGGGGGAAGCACCTACTGGGTTGCTGTCGCGATCGGTGCCGGTGCCGGCACAGCCGCAGTTGCGTGTGCCGGGGTGACGGTTGCGACCCGACTGGTTGCCGTGACGCTGGATTGGCAGCTCCCAACAGTCCAGCAACTGGACATCCGGTAGTAGGCTCCTCCCCAGCGCGGTGAAACCCCGCTACGGCCGTCACGGCCGGCTCACACGTCGCTTACGACGTCGACATCGGTCGGCCCCTGCCCGTTGAAGGCCGCAATCGCCTCGTCGAGACGTGCCGGATCGTCGGCTCCAGGCAGCGCGCGGTCGGCGGTCGAACAGGACGCGTTGCACCCGATGCGGTCACAGACGAGGTCAACGGTCGCCTCGGCCATCCGGCGGTACGTCGTGAGCTTTCCGCCGACGATACTCACCATGTTCTCGACATCGTCGGCAGCGTGGTCGAGGCGAACGAACCCGCGGGATATCCCCCGACCCCCGCGGTCGGTTTCGTCCGGCGCGTACAGCGGCCGGAGCCCCCACCACGACCGAACGACCGGCGCGTCCGCGACCGGCGGCAGCAGTTTCGCACACTCCGCAACCGAGACGTCTGCCTCCCACGCCGCGGTCCCGTAGCCGTCCGGATCGTCGACAGGTACGCTCGTGGTCCCGAGGACCGCCTCCGACGCGTGCGGCACGATAATATCGCCGTCGGCCGGGCTCCGACACCGGTTCAGCACCGGGCCGAGGCCGTCGTACTCGACAGACACCATCACGCCCCGCGTGGGCGCCATCTCGACCGGGACGCCCGCCAGTTCCGCAACCTGACCCGCCCACGCACCGGCGGCGTTGATCACGAACTCCGGAGTCACAGTCGTTCCGGCAGTCCCCCCGAGTTCGACCTCTGCGACTGCCCCGCCCGTGATTGAGATGGATTCGACGGGCGCGTGTGGCCGGAGTTCCGCCCCGTGGGCGTCGGCGTCGAGCGCGTTCGCCGCGATCAGCCGCGAGGGGTAGACGACCCCGTCGGGGACCCGCATCGCCCGCTCCGTGTCCGCCGCGAGTTCGGGGACGATCCGACGTGCCTCCGCAGGGTCGAGCGTCTCGACCGGGATCCCAACCGCCCGACACGCCTCCCGCTTTGCCTCGAAGTAGGCGCTATCGTCACCGCTCAGGCTGACAGCCCGCCGGTGTCTGTGACGCACGCGCCGGCGATCCGCTTGAGAACCCGGGCTTCTGTGAGACACTCCGCGGCGCCGTCGGGATCCGACTCCGCGTACCGTGCCCCGCTGTGTAGGAGGCCGTGGGAGCGACCGGACGCGCCGCTACAGAGCCCGTCGCGGTCGACGACCAACGCCTCGATGCCGCGGAGCGCCAGGTCACGGGCGATGCCGACACCGGTCGCGCCGCCGCCGATCACCAACACGTCGGGGTCGGAAAGCACAGTCCGTGTTGCGGGGGCGACGGGTTTGACTCTGTCCGTCACCGGCCGGGTCGTGTTTCGTTACACGGTGGCCAGTCGGAAACCCACTTTCGGGCGGAGGTCCCACAGGCCGGGCGCGGGAGGCCCCGCTGGAAGCCAGGGCTCGCGCCGGCGACGAAACGGGCGGGCGGTCGTCCGGTAGCACACCACCGTCTCTATGCCGTTGAGAGACGCTTCCCGGGGAGGCGACCAACGTGCTCGCTCGGGGAACCCTCCGCTACGGCTTGTGCCTACACAAATATTGTATTGTTTTTGAAATACTAATGCGTATCATCACAACCCGTTCTGAACGGGGGCTTCGATCGCTTTTATGCGTATAGAACGCCATTTCGGCGGCAAACGTTTTCAGAGCCGCCCGTCAGGACGGATGACGATAGTCGGTATTTCAGTCTATTGTATTGTGATATAGCCACATTTTTATAAGTGGCGTGTGTGTATTTATACGAACATGCAACAGAATGTCGGCTCTACGGACGGCACAGCTCGAATGGTGGTCGGCGCAGTGGCAGGGCTGCTGTCGTTGGCGACACTTGCAGGCGCTGTCCCGGTGCCAGCAATCGCATCACCCGTTCTCGGGGTTGTGTCGCTCGTGCTGATCGGCACCAGCCTGATGGGGACCTGCCCGCTGTACTCGCTTTTGGGGGTCGATACCTGTCCGGTCTCGTCCCGGTAGCACGCTCGGCCACGGCCACCTCACGGCAGTCTCCGGAGGGGACCCCGCACGGAGTTCAACACAGTTGGTTGGCTACTGATCTTTTTGTCCGCCACTCACGAGAACTTACAGGGGTTGTGCAACTCGCCGATCCCCTCGATACCGACCGTGACCTCGTCGCCGTCGGAAAGCAGGACCGGCGGCTCCCGGTAGACGCCGACGCCCGGGGGCGTACCGGTGAAGAGCAGATCCCCCGGGTTGAGCGTGAACGCCCGGCTGCAGAAGGCGATCAGTTCGTCGACGCCGAAGATCTGGTTCGACGTCGTCGACTCCTGGAGCCGCTCGCCGTTGACTTCCGTCCAGATGTCGAGATCCCCGGGATCGTCGATCTCGTCGGGCGTGACGAGCGTTGGCCCGATCGGCGCGAAGGTGTCGAGGCTCTTCCCGCGGATCCACTGGCCGTCGCCGTGCTGGAGGTCCCGCGCGCTGACGTCGTTGCCGACGAGGTAGCCCGCGACGTGCTCCAAGGCGTCCGCCTCGTCGACGCGCCGCGTCTCCTCGCCGATGACGACGACCAGTTCCGCCTCGTAGTCGACCTCGTCGGTGAGGTCTGGGTCCCACTCGATGGGGCCGCCGGGGCCGTTCACCGACGTCGGAAACTTCGAGAACAGGACCGGCTCCTCGGGGATCGGGTTGTCGCCCTCTTCTGCGTGGTCGACGTAATTAAGCCCCACACAGACGATCTTCGAGGGATCGCGGACCGGCGCGGCCGGCGTGACGTCACCCGCGTCGTAGGCACCGATCCCCGTCTCGGCGGCGTGTTCGACGGCCAGTTCGGCCTTTCGCTGCCACTCCCACTCGTCGACGAGCTTGCGGGTTCCCCGCGGCAGGTCGAGACCTGCGACCGCGCCGGCCTCCGGGAGGCTGACGACCGTCCCGTCGTCGGTCTGTACGCCGCACCACGGCTGCTCGTCGCCCGCGCTGTATTGCCCGATTCTCATACGACCAACAGTTGGCGGAGCTCCGTCTTTTGTGCTTCGGAGAGTAGTCGATCGCCCGCACAGGCCGACTGTTCCGTGGGTGGCGGCCACCGGCCGTCCGATACCACTAACCGAATTGCGTACGAAAACCGAGTATGGACGGTAGTTCGCCGGATTCCGCCACCGATGTCGATCTGCGGAAAGTCCTGGATCGGATGGCGGACGGCGTGTTCGCGGTCGACGCCGACTGGCACATCACGTACGCCAACGGGACGGCGCGTGAGTTCTTGGAGGCGGCAATGGCCGAGGAGACACTCGGCGACGCCGACACGCTCGATGGTCTCCACCTCTGGGAGTCGATCCCCGAAGCGGTCGACACCGCCTTCTACGACCGCTATCACGAGGCGCTGTCGTCGCAGGAGTCGGTGGCTTTCGAGGAGTACTACGAACCCCTGGGAACCTGGTTCGACGTCCGCGCGTTTCCCTCCGACTCCGGGCTGTCGGTGTATCTTCAGGACATCACAGAACAGCGCCAACTGGAAGAAAAGCAGCGGGAGAGCCTCCAGGCCCTCCAGGAGCTGTACGCGGTGTCGTCGGATCAGGACCGCACTTTCGAAGAGAAAGTCGAGTCGATCCTCCGGCTGGGAACCGAGTATCTGGACGTCGAAAACGGGTTTCTGACCCGGGTCGAGCAGGGCACTCAGTACATCGAAACGTCGGTGGCGTCACACCCGGGGCTGAAGGCCGGCGAGAGCTGCCCGCTGAATGAGGCATACTGTAAGCGGGCCATCGAACGCGACACGCTCCTCACCGTGGTCAACGCGTCCGAGGAGGGGTGGGCGGACCATCCCGCCTACGACCGGTTCGGGCTCGGGACCTACATCGGCGGGTGTATCGAGGTCAATGGCGAACTGTACGGGACGCTGTGTTTCGCCGACACCGGCGAGCGCGGCGAGGTGTTCACCGACACCCAGCGGACGTTCGTGGAACTGCTCACCCGGTGGGTCAGCTACGAACTCGAGCGGCAAGAAGCCAGGGCGCAACTCCAACGCGAACGCGACCGGCTGGAGGAGTTCGCCAGCGTCGTCAGCCACGACCTCCGGAACCCACTGCAGACCGCCACGGGACGGGCGGGCCTCCTCGCCGAGGAGATCGAAAGCGAGCACATCCCGCCGCTGGAGCGGGCGCTGTCGCGGATGGAAGCGCTGATCGAGGACCTGCTGACGCTGGCCCGGGAGGGGATGGAGGTCGAAGGCGTCGAGGAAGTAGACCTCGTTGCGCTGGCCGAGCAGGCGTGGGAAACGACCGATCCCGACGTGGCGACGTTGCAGGTCGACCCCGGTCGGCTGTCGGTTCGGGCCGACAGGTCCCGGCTTCGCCAGTTGCTTGAGAACCTCTTCCGGAACAGCATAGAACACGGCGGCGACGACGTCACGGTCTCGCTGGGTGCCCTCTCCGAACGCCGCGGGTTCTACGTTGCCGACGACGGCCCCGGGGTTCCCGCCGGGAAGCGCGAGGAGGTGTTCGACGCGGGCCACACTACCTCGGAGCCGGGGACAGGGTTCGGGCTGAGCATCGTGAGCGAAATCGCCGCCGCACACGGGTGGACGGTGTCGGTGACCGACGCCGACAACGGGGGCGCCCGCTTCGAGTTCGACGGCGTCGAGTTCGTCGGGGTCGAGTTCGCCGAGGAGTGAGCCGTCCGGCGGCGTCGCTACCGCCGGCCGACCGCTTATCGCTTCCCGAGCGCCCGCTCGAAGGTCCGCTGGGCGCGGTCGTAGGCCTCGTTCCGGTCGACGATCGGGTGGGGATACTCCGGCGCGAGCCGCTCGCGTTCGGCGCGCGAGAGGTTCGGCCACTCCACGATCTTTCCTGCCGGAACGTCCCGCAGTTCGGGTACGTACGTCGTGACGTAGTGGGCGCCGTCGTCGTATTTCGACATCTGTGCGACGGGGTCGAAGATGCGGACGTCCACGCTGTCGGTCCCCGTGGAGGCGATCCACTGCCAGTTGCCGTGGTTGCTCGCGGGGTCGTGATCGATCAGCTGCCGGGTGAAGTAGCGTGCGCCCTTCCGCCAGTCGGTCAGGAGATGCTTTGTCAGAAACGACGCGACGTTCTGGCGCGGCCGGTTGTGGATGTATCCCTCGGTGTTCAGCTGGCGCATCCCGGCGTCGACAAGCGGGTAGCCCGTCTCCCCGCGCTTCCACGCCTCGAAGTGGTCGTCGTTGTCCTCCCACGCGATCGGGTTGGGGAAGTCGACGTAGTTCTCCACGAGAAGCGTGGGGTTGTGGTAGAGTAGGTGGTAGTTCTGCTCGCGCCACGACAGCTCGTACCGATATTTCCCGATGTTCCGGGCGGCGTTGCCCGACGCGAGGTCGTGCCGTTCGGAGGCGTCGGCCCACACCTCCCGGATCCCGATCATCCCCGCCGCGAGGTACGGCGAGAGCCGCGAGACCGCCCCTATCGGGCGTTCGGCGGCGAGTCGCATGTCGTCGCGGGTGTCGTTGTACGTCTCGATCCCGGCGTCGAGAAACCGGTCGTACCGATCCCGGGCCGCGCGGTAGCCCGCCTCGGGGAGGTCGATGTCGGCGTCGGCCTCGGGGATTGTCCCGTCGGTATCGCCAGCAACCGAAGCCAGCGCGTCGGCGTCGGGGGTTCCCGACGGCTGGAGTTTGTGTTCCTCGGTCCAGTCGTCGTAAAACCGGCTATGGTTGGGGTAGTCCGACTCCAGCCGCCCGGGGTTGACGAGGACGAGGTCCGTCGCCGACTCGGTGGGGACCGCGTCGTCGACCCGGCGCTGTCGGTTCCGGCGTGCCGGCCGGTAGTGGGTGTTGTAGTACACCCGCTCGGCGTCAGTGGCGTCGACGAGGTCGGCGAGGACCTCGCTGGGCGCGCCCGACCGCACCACGAGCTCCGAGTCCAGTTCGCGGTAGCGCTCCCGGAGTTTACCGACGCCCTCGAGCAGGAACGCGCGCTGTCGCCGTCCGATCTGTTTCAGGAGGTCGGGGTCGACGACGTACACCGGGAGCGTGGTGTCGTCGGCTGTGGCGAGTGTGAGCCCCCGGTTGTCCGGGATCCGGAGGTCGCGCTGGTGCCAAAAGAGATGCATACCAGTGTGTAGAACGGGACGCGTATGAGTGGTGTGGCCGCCGGGGGGCGAACGTCCCCGCCGGAGCGCGGGCCGGTCAGAACCCCGATATCTCCTGGACGCTGAACACCCGGTCCATGTAGACGACGACCGAGGTGGAGACGATGATCAACACCGCGCCCACCGCCGCGACGGTGGGGTCGATGCTGAACGAGATGTACTGGTAGATCTCGACCGGGATGGTGACCGTCCCGGAACCGACGAGAAACAGCGTCATCGTGACGTTGGTGAAGCTGAGGATGAACACGTAGCCCGCACCCGCGATGATCGCGGGCTTGATCATCGGGAGCGTCACGTACGCGAGCGTCTGCAGGGACCCCGCGCCCAAGTCGTGGGCCGCGTCCTCGATATCCGTGTCGATGCCTTTCATCGCCGCGAGGATCGTCTGCAGCGCGAACGGCGTGGTGAACATGATGTGCCCGAACACGATCCCGACCGTCGACCCGGTGAGCCCGAGGGAACTGAAGTAGATCAGGAGCGCGAACCCGAGCACGACCTCCGGGACCATGAGCGGGAACAGAAAGACGTTTTCGAGGTACTGCTGGCCGGGCAGCCCCTCGTTTCGGAGCCCGACGCTGGCGAGAATCACGAGCGGAAGCGTGATCACCGCCGTGCCGATCCCGAGCCCGACCGACAACAGGAACGCGTTGATGAGCGCGGAGTCGTTGAGCATGCTCGCGTACCACTCGAGTGAGACGCCCGACGGGGGGAACACGAACCCGTCGGGGTTGAAGGAGATGACGATGACGAGCAGGAGCGGGAAGAACAAGAATAGGAGGACGCCACCGGCCGCCAACCGCCAGGCGAGCCGCTCGATCCGCCCGCTCATGGTCGATCACTCCCGAGCAGCGCCGTGACAATGGCGATGAATATGACGAGGATGCTCGCCGTCGTGACGAGGAGCGTGAACCCGAGCGCGGCCGCGATCCCCCACTCCCCGGAGTTGCCGATGAGGCTGAAGATCGTGTTGGCGATCATCCGGTTGCGGCCGCCACCGAGCAGCTGTGGGCTGACGAACGAACTCATCGAGAGCGCGAACACTAGGCTGCCGCCGACGATGATGGCGTTCATACTCAGCGGGAGCGTCAGCCGCAGGAACGCCTGAGCACGGGTTGCACCGAGGTCGCGGGCCGCCTCAACGAGGGAATCGTCGATGTTCGACAGCACGCCGACGGTCACGAAGATCATAAACGGGAGCGTGAACTGCACCAGTCCGATGACGATCGCGGTTTCGGAAAAGAGGATCGAGAAGTCCTCCACGAACGGGCTGGTGAGGATCTCCAGGATGCTGCCGCTGGAGAACGCGACTACCCAGCCGAAGATCCTGATGACCAGATCCACCATCATCGTCACGAAGACCAGAAGTAACAGGAGGCGTTTGTTTGACGACCTGAACACGATGTAGTACGCCAGGAGGTAGCCCGAGACCATCGTGATTGCGGTCGTGAGCGCCGAGATCCGGACAGTCCGTACGATGACGTCGATGTAGAGCCCCGTCGAGAAGATCTCCCGGAAGTTCGCGAGCGAGATGGTCCCGTCCACGAGGAACGCTCGGGAGAACAGTTGTCCGACCGGGACGATGAACAGGGCGGTGAACGCCACCACGAGCGGCAACAGAAGCACCAGCGACGATGTGTCGCCGCCGACTACCGATCGGAGCCGATCGATGCCGGCGTATGAGCGCGAGCTCATAATAGCAGGACCTGTTCGGGGGGGACTCGCACGCGGACTGGCTGCCCGGCCTCCCACTGTGAGTCGGAGAACGCGGTGAGGGTCAGCCCGTCGGCGTCGGTCTCGCCGGGGATGTCCAGTTGGTATCTGATCTTGTCACCGGTAAACAGCCGGCTGGCCACCGTCGCGTCGAACGTGTTGGTCCCGTCCGGGGACTGCTCAGCCATACCCACGTGCTCCGGTCGGAAGAACGCAGTCTGTGTGTCGCTGTCCGACGGTTCCGCGCCCGAAACGAGGCGGACCGAGGAGTCAGCGACCCCGAGTTCCGTGGTGTCACTGTCGGCGTTAAGCACTGTCGCCGAAAAGGTGTTCGAGTCCCCGAGGAAGTCCGCAACGAACCGGTTCCGCGGCCGGTAGTACACCTCCTCCGGCGGACCGATCTGCTCGATCACGCCATCGTTCATCACACAGACCTGATCCGCGAGCGAGAGCGCCTCCTCTTGGTTGTGCGTCACGTGGATCGCGGTCACGCCGGTCTCCCTCTGAATCCGCTTGAGTTCCACCTGCATCCGGTCCCGGAGGTTCTTGTCGAGGTTGCTGAGGGGTTCGTCCAGCAAGAGTACATCCGGTTCGAGAACGAGCGCGCGGGCGAGCGCGATCCGCTGCTGTTGTCCGCCCGACAGCGTCTCCGGATACGAATCTTCGATGTCTGGAAGCCCGACCAGGTCAAGGACATCCGCAACCCGCGAGTCGTGGGTTTCGGGGTCGACGTTGTTCATCTTCAGCCCGAACGCGATATTCTCCCCGACCGACATATGCGGGAACAGAGCGTAGTTCTGAAACACCATCCGGATGTCCCGGTCTTCGGGTGCGAGGTGGCCGATTGGTTCCCCCTTGAGCGAGATCGATCCGCTGGTGGGCGTCTCGAAACCCGCGATGAGCCGAAGCGACGTCGACTTGCCGCACCCCGAGGGGCCGACGATGACGAAGAACTCGTCGTCGTTGATAATGTACGAGACATCGTCAACAGCAGTCAGATCGCCGAACTCCTTCGTAACGGAGTCAAGAGTTATATTCGACATGTAACGTGTATGGTAGCTCGTAGGTCGAGGGCAACTAAATGTTCGTGTTCCAGTTTTCCCGCCAGGTCTCGACGTTGTCCATAATGTAGTCCCACTCGGGGACAAACAACTCGTCGAAGTCCGACTCGGTCGCGACGGTCTCTTGAAGATCGCCGCTGAGTTCGGTTTCGGCGTTCACGGGACCGTAGTAGAGGTCCTCCGCGTACCCCTGCTGTGCGTCGGGGCCGAGCGCGTAGTTCACCAGTTCCTGGCTCAGCTCCGGGTGGTCGGTGTTGCTCATCACGACGAGCGCTCCCCGGCCGGCGACGGCGCCATCCTCCGGCGGGATATGGAACGTGATCGGGTTCCCCTCCTCAGCGAGGAAGTTCGACCGGCCGTCGAACCAGCTCGAGATCGTGACCTGTCCCTGGGCGAGGTACTGCTGTGGGTCGGTGAAGTTCTCGTAGAATACCTCGACGTTCTCCGAGAGCGCCGGGAGGTTCTCCCACAACGGATCCATATTCCGGGCGTCGCCGCCGACACCCATGGAGAGCAACAGCATAATGATCGACCAGTCGGTGTTGATCGCAATCTCACCCTGGTACTGTGAGTCCCATAGGTCGCCGTACGACTGGATTTCGCTCGGGTCTTGCTCTTCGTCGTTCACCGCGAGTGCGTACCGGTAGAGGTAGCTGTTCGCGGCGTAGTCGAGGTCATACTGTGCGATGTCGTACTGGTCGGCCTCGTTGGAGACGATGTCCGGATCCAGATCGAGGAACAGGTCCTCGTCGCCAAGGAACACTAAAAAGTCGTCAAGATTCGCGACATCGATTGTGGGGTCATCACGCATCCCCTCGAGTTCGGAGACGCCCGAGTACGGCGCGAGTTCGACCTCGACATTGTCGTGTTGTTCTGCAAACGGTTCAGCGACGTTAGCTTCCATATGGTCCTCGAAAGCTCCCCCGTACGTCGAAAGCGTCAGCGTCACCGTCTCCTCGCCGCCACCCATACACCCTGCAAGCCCGGTAATGCCGGCCGCTCCCGCGAGGCCTGCCGATTGTAAGAATGAACGACGATCAGTCGATGTTTTCAGCATACGATCGGTCATGTGTAACTACAAACCACGGGTTGAGTCGCGAGTTGAAGTAGTTTTCTTTTACATCAAAAAATCCGGATACAGTAGAACAGTTGTCAATTAATATTTTTATATTCGAAACATCTAGCACCCTGGATTGTATCAAAGGATACGCGACGTATCGTTTTAAGTTCGCGGACGTGGCTGGCTACGTATGTCGATCACACTTGACCGGAGTCGGTTTATTGAGGCTATGGAAACACAAGCGGAGATCGGGGGAACCGAAGGCGGGGGACTCCACCGACTGGCGCTTTCGGAGGTCGACGGGGCCGCAAGGGATTGGTTTGTAGAGCAGCTGACAGCGGCAGGGCTGTCGGTCCGAATTGACGAGTTCGGGAACGTTTTCGGCCGTCGAGAGGGTACGGATCCGGATGCACCGCCTGTGCTCATGGGGTCACACTTGGACTCACAGCCCTACGGAGGGATCTATGATGGCGCGCTTGGGGTTGTTGCTGCGCTGGAGTTCGTACGATCTCTGAACGACGTAGGACAGGAAACCACGCGTCCAATCGAGGTCGTAAACTGGACTAACGAGGAAGGATCACGATTTCAACCCACGATGCAGGGCAGCGGCGTATGGGTCGGTGAACACGACCTCAGCGAGGAGTACCGCAAGACCGACGAGGATGGCCAAACGGTCAAGCAGGCTCTCGAGACGGTCGGATACAAAGGATCCGTCCCCGCTGAGCCTCAGCAATCCTATGACTCGTATCTTGAATTGCACATCGAACAGGGGCCATCCCTAGACAGAGAAGGACACGATGTCGGGGTCGTGACCGGAGTAGTCGGCCTCGTATGGGGGGCAACAACGTTCCATGGGCAGGCAAACCACTCCGGGTCAACACCGATGACGTACCGAAGTGATGCGCTGGTTGCCGCCGCGGACCTCGTAACCAGCGTGCGCCGACTCGCCTCAACATTGGGTCCGGAAACAGTCGGTACTGTAGGGTTCGTGGATGTCGAACCGAACTCTATCAACGTTATCCCCGGGGAAGTGACAGTGACTTGGGGGTTCCGAGACCCCGACGACGCGGTTCTTGAACAGGCGCTTCAACAAGTCATCGAGGAGTCCGAGGCCGCGGCTCGGCGGGAGGGTGTCGAGTGGGAGTGGGAACAGCGCTCACGCGCCGAGAGCGTCCGCTTCTCGGATCGGATCATTGATACGGTGGAGTTGGCGGCGGCCGATCGAGGATACGACTACACACGGCTATTCAGCGGGGGGGTACACGATGCCGCACACCTGACAGCGGTGTGTGATTCGGCAATGGTCTTTGCGGTCAGCGAGGATGGGAAGAGTCACACAGAGGCGGAGTATACTTCCTGGGAGGACTGCTACGCTGCAGCAGACACGTACGCAAACGCCGCGTTAGCTCTCGCAACCGATGAGCCCTTACATGAAGAGTGAGCGACAGCTCCTCGACGCATAAGAAAGAATTGTTGTGACCAAACTGATTTTATATAGGGTATTCGTACCGATAATCGATGATGGACGAACGCATACCTGAAAAGAGTGGAATATCGTTTAAGATCAAGGAAGGAGAGCGGTTCGAAGTAACCGATCCCAAAGGCGAACAGGTTGCGGATCTTGTCGCGTTCAACGCTGCGGACACCACTGAGCGGTTCTCGCCGAAGTACACCTACCGACGAGAGAACAAACTCCGACCGACGACCGACGATACGCTGTACACGACCGAAGGCGAGCCGATCCTTCGGTTCGTGGCCGACGATTGCGGAGTGCACGACCTGTTGTATGCGCCGTGCAACCACTGGGTAGTTGGTGACTACTATGAGCAGGAGGGAGAAGGTGGGTGTCGGGAGAACCTCACTGAAGTACTGGAGGGTGAAGGGATCAGCGAAACTGAACTTCAGGAGACTCTAAACGTGTTTATGAAGTCGGTAATCTCCGATTATCACGTTGAGATTGGCGAACCCGAGTCTGAGCCGGGTGATACTGTTGTGTTCGAAGCTGAATCCGACGCCATTGTCGGCGTTGCGGCGTGTTCTGGGGAGTCAACGGTGAATGCCGGAGGAACGAAGCCGATCGATGTGGTGCTGCCGGAGGGGAGCATCATCGCGCGCAACTACTGATACTGTTGGCTATAACTACGTGAAGATTCTCGATACCCCGGGGTGTCGAAATCCGTCACGTGACTATAGCCGACAGTATGAGCGGACTGCCACGGGACGTAACAGCAGAGGTAGCGGAGCGAGCCGCTCCGCTCTTCCGATCAAAGGTGGTACGAGTTATTGAGAGATCGTTTTCTAGCTGGCGTGTAGACGAGGCTCAGCCACGGAAATCCGTCATTCAATAGCTTGTCCCACATCCGCGCCCAGGAGTCGCGGGAGCGCGGTGTTTGCGAACGTCAGCCCGATCACGACGAGGATCGGCGCGAAAAACAGGCCGTAGAACCCAAGCACCACCGGTCCGATGATGTACGAGAGCATCAACAGCCCGACGTGGGTCTCCTCGCCGGAGAGCAGCGGCCGGAGCACCAGGTCCGGGATCGTGTCGACGACAACGATCGCGATCAGGAGGAAGCCGGCGATCCACGCCAGCCCCGCCGGGTCGCCACCCAGGAGGATCGGGAGCGCGGCGACGACGGCAAGCGGGACGTATATGATCTTCATCCCCACAACGGGAATCAGGCTCGCAACCCCGGTGAGCGCACCGGCGATGGCGGGGTAGGGAACCTCTGCGGGCGCGGGCGCGACAACGTTGTACGCGCTGAACGCCCCGATCGCGATGAGCGAGATCGCGAGCACATTGAGTAGATTGCCGAACAGGACGGCTTCGAGTTCGGAGTCAACGGCTTCGAGATACTCCCGGATGATGGCGTCGTCGTCGAACCGGAGGAGCCACTCGTTGATGCGATGGCCGTCGACGAGGAGGTAGTAGGTGACGATGAGCGTGATAAACAGGTTCAGGAAGAACTGCGAGACAAGCGAGGTCAGGAAGGCGGCGTGTTCGGTCGCAAACGACACGAACGGGTCGAGGTCGCCCGACTGGTAGGCGTCGTAGAGCCCCTGGATCGAGAACTCGGGCAGGGAGTCGACGCCGCCGAACCACTCGACGTTCCGGGCGGCGACGTCGACGAGGGCGTACTGTTCGACGAACTGCCGCGCCTCGACTACGAGTAGCACCGTGGCATAACTCACAAGCAGGACCAGCGGCAACGCCAGCGACCCCACGGCGATGACGGCGCGGACGTTGGCGGGCAGCCGGAACCGGCCGAGTAGCCGGTGGTACCGCCGCGTCGAGTAGTAGAGAAACACCGCGACCGTCAAGGGAGCGATGAACTCGAAGGCGAGCGCTCCGATGATGACGGCGACCGAGAGGCCGAAGACGGCGACGGCGAACCGTTTCGCGTTCATATGTCCGGACGCTCCCGACTCGGTATTATACTGTCGGCTATAACTACGTGAAGGTTTTCCACACCCCGGGGTGTCGAAACACGTCACGCGACGATAGCCGACAGTATAATGGTTACCCTGTGGTGTTGGGTGCGATGGGGCGGGCCCCCGGCAGGTAGCGCTGTGATATATACCTCACTACTGCTCGTCGCTGACGCGTTTTGGCTCTCACAGTACCTGATAAGGGGGTTTCACCACAGAGTGTGTTAGAGCAAGTCGAGAACGGGCGTATCCGGAGCGGTACAGACGTATATATATAGAAGAGTCCAAACTGTTAAATAGGCTAGCGAGAACATCAGTTTAGTGAAGATGAATCTATCAAACTCACGGCGTCGATTCCTCCAGGGAGCCGGTGCGGCAACTGTCGCAGGGCTCGCAGGCTGTTCCGGCCAGGGTGGCAGTAGCGACGACGGGGACGGCGGTAGTTCCGGCGACGACGGCGGCGACGGAACCACGATGGGCTCCGGCGGCGGCAGCGACGTCACGATCAAGTTCTGGCACGCGATGGGCGGCGACCTCGCCCAGCGGATCGACGACATTGTGGCGGGTTTCGAGGAACAAAGCGACGGGATCACCGTCGAGACCACCTCCCGGAACAGCTACCGGGACAACCTCAACGCCACGACGTCGGCGGTCAGTTCCGGCGACCCGCCGGCGCTGTCGCAGTTCTTCGAGATCGGGACCCAACTCGGCCTCGACAGCCAGGCGTTCGTGCCCGTCGAGGATATCATCCCGAGCGGCCAGATCGACTTCGACAACTTCCTCGATCCGGTGCTCGACTTCTACCGGATCGACGGGAAGCTGAACTCGATGCCGTTCAACT
>ERZ1034517.199-NODE-199-length-15843-cov-15.342729_pt1 | contig 15843 bp, 17 predicted proteins | sample MGYA00520599_ERZ1034517 | MGnify/ENA primary metagenome ERZ1034517 (study PRJEB33760, sample SAMEA4777701) | hypersaline lake metagenome | biome: hypersaline environment; feature: brines | place: Spain | collected 2012-08 | depth 0 m ...
CGACGACGACGAAGCCGAGTGACGCCGCGGCCCGAGGTGCGGCTCCGGCCGGAGCGACGTTTTTGTCCGGGGGGGTCGAACGCCCGACATGACTCGTCTCGACGGCCTCGTCGCGTATCCCATCAAGTCGCTCGACGGGGTCACCGTCGACCGGGCTGTGCTCGGTTCCAATGGGGTCCTCCGGGGCGATCGCTCGTACACACTCGTGGAGGCCGGCGTCGACCCCGAGACCGCCTCCGTCGGCGGTGGCGGCGGCTACGTCAACGGCAAGAGCGAGCCGGCGATCCATCGACTCCACGCGAGCTACGAACTCGCCGGACCGGCCGACGCGACGCCCACGGCCGTCACGCTAGAGCGTCCGGCGACGGCCGACGTCGACGCCGACGCGGCCACGTTCACCCTGCCCGAAGAGCGCGACGCGCTGGCGGCGTGGGTCGGCGCGTACCTCGGCTACGCGGTCGACCTCGTCCGTGATCCCGCCGGGTTTCCCGACGACCGCGCCGCTCCTGGCCCGACCGTGACCAGTGTTAGGACCCTCGAAGCGGTCGCGTCGTGGTTCGACGCGGTAGCTGACGCCCGTGAGGTTCGTCGACGATTCCGTCCCAACGTCGTGCTGGGCGACTGCCCGGCGTTCTTCGAGGATCGGCTCTTCGCCGACCACGGCGAAGCCGTCCGCGTCACCGCCGGGGAGGCGACGGTGCTCGGGGTCAACCCCTGCCAGCGGTGTGTCGTCCCGTCGCGACACCCCGACACCGGCGAGCCGCTCGAGGCGTTCCGGACACGGTTCGTCGAGCGACGGCGCGAGACGCGCCCGTCGTGGACGGAGAGCGACCGCTTCGACCACGACTTTCGGCTCATGGTGAACACGGTCGTGCCGACGGCGTCGTGGGGGACCACGGTAGCGGTTGGCGACCGCGTACGCGTCGAGGGGACCGTCCCGTTCGACGGGTGACCGACCGAACCGGCGGCCGACACGCGAGGCGGACCCGCTTCACGCCGTACGGTCACGAACGGCCGCGAGCAGTTCGGCGAGCGCTCGGTCGGCGCTCGCCCGCTTCACCGCGTCGCGGTCCCCCGAGAACTCGGCACGAACGCTCCGGGTGAACGACGCCTCCGTCCCCCAGGGTGCCGCGTACGCGATGCCGACGTACACCAATCCGACGGGTTTCTCGTCGGTCCCGCCGGTCGGCCCCGCGATCCCGGTGGTCGAGACGGCCCACGTCGTCTCGGCACGGTCCCGCGCGCCGGCGGCCATCGCACGGGCGACCGGGGCACTGACCGCGCCGTGCGCGTCGAGCGCCTCTCGGTCGACGCCGAGCGTCTCGAGTTTGGCGTCGTTCGAGTACGTCACGTACCCGCGGTCGAAGTAGGCCGAGGAGCCGGGGACGTCCGTCACGCGCGAGCCGACGAGTCCGCCCGTCAGCGACTCGGCCACCGCGAGCGTCTGGTCGTGGTCGGTGAGCAGCTCGCCGAGCAGGACTGCCGGCTCGTCGTCGGGTGCGTCGTCGGTCACGGGTGCCGGTTCGCACTCGCGTGGCTTCAACCGTTCGTCGTGAGGGTTTTCTGCGGTGACGGGCATCTTCGCGGTATGAGCAACGAGGGTTTCGGCGACGAGCGGTCGGACGACGACCGGCGAGCCACCGCTCGGCTCCTCGCCCGGCGGTCGAGCGGCCCCAGACAGTCGTACCCGACGCGCACAGACGAGACCGAGCCGACTGCTACCGATGGGTGAGGAGCCGCCGCCACCGGCGGACGAGGGGCCGACGTCACCCACGGGCGACGCGGGACTACCGGTCGGTGGATCGGTCGACGCGCTCGTCTCGCTCGTCGAACGCGGGGCGGGGGTCGAGCTTCGGGACCGGACTCGGTCCGACGGCGGCCCAGCGCCGGTCGACACGGAGCGTGTCACTCTTCTCACCCGCGAGTCGGGCGACCTCGTCGACGGGCTCTCGGCGCGTCTGGTGGACGCGGGTGCCATCGTCACCGTCCTGCCACACGTCGACCCCACCGTGGTCCAGGCGATGCGGCGCGCCGCCCGGCCCGAGGCGTCGTCTACGAACGTCCGGGTCGTCTTCGCGGGACCGGCTAGGACACGCGTCACGGGGCCGGGAGGCGCCGCGATTCGCGCGGCACTCGCGGCGCGGTCGATCGACTGGCACGCGTCCGAAGCGCGCGCGCCCGTCGGGTTCCTCCTCGCCGACGACCGCGCGGTCGTCGGTGGATTCGACGACGGACGACTCGAAACGGCGCTCTCGAGCACCGACGACGCCGTCGGTTCGTGGGTCGCAGCGACCTGTCGGCGGTACCTCGGAGCCGCCGACTCGACCGCTACAACGACCCACGAGTGACCCCGCGCGGACGCGCGCCTCAAGGTCGCGTGTGAACCGCCGCGCCGGAGTACGGTTATATTCAATATATGTGACTAACTGTCACAAGCTGTCCCGGATCTGACAGGGATATACTTAAGAACGAGGCCTCTATATGACTGGATATGTCATACCACAAGAGACGGCGTGACGTACTGAAGGGAGTGGGTGCGGCCGGGGCGGTCGGCCTCGCCGGCTGTGCCGGAACCGGCGGTGGCGGCGGAAGCGGTGGCGGCGGAGGCGGTGGAGGTCCCGACCTCCTCGTCGTCATCGGCTACCCGGAGAGCGGGATTCAGCTCTTCCGGGACTACTACGCGGCCTCCGACGGCGCAGAGGACATCCTCATTCCCGACGGGCTTCAGGACGCCGGACTGCCGGGGCAGGTCGGCAACGACATGGCGAACGTCACGGGTACCGCTCCCGCGGCGGGCGGTCCGAACCAGGAGGCGTTCACGAGCCTGTACGAGGACACCTACGACGAGTCGCCCGGCGTGTTCACCTCACAGTCGTACGACTCGGCTGCGGCGCTCATCCTCGCGAACGTCGCCGCCGGCGAGAACGACGGCACTGCGATCCGCGACCAGCTCCGGCGGATATCGAACCCGGACGGGACGGCGTACGGACCGGGCGAGTTCCTCGACGCCGTCGAGGCGGCGGCCAACGGCGAGAACATCAACTACCAGGGCGCGTCGAGCTCGGTCAACTTCGACGAGAACGGCGACCCGGCCTCTGCGGCGTACTCGGTCTGGGAGTTCGACGGGCAGGGCGCCGAGTCGGTCGCGGTTCAGGACACACAGACGTTCGAGGGCGCGAACCCCGACGGAGCCGGCCCGTCCGCCGACGAGTCGCCCGGCGGCTTCGGTCGTGAGGTGAGCGTCGGCATCCTCCTGCCCGAGACCGGTGACCTGGCTTCGACCGGCCAGCCGATGATCCGTGCGGCGGAGATTCCGGCCCAGCAGGTCAACGACTCCGACCTCGACCTCACCGTGAACGCGCAGTTCGAGGACACCAACACCTCTCCGGACCAAGGAGTGAGCGGCGCAGAGTCGCTCGTCAGTGCTGGCGTGCCGGCGGTGTGCGGCACGGCGTCCTCCGGCGTGAACGTCCCGGTCTGTCAGGAGACGCTCATCCCGAACGAGGTCGTCGGCTGCTCGCCCTCGAGCACCGCGCTCTCGGTGACGAACCTCGAGGACGACGACTACATCTTCCGGACCGCGCCGAGCGACCGACTCCAGGGCCGCGTCATGGCGCAGGTCGCCTCCGAGCGACTCGAGGCCGCGTCCGCCGCGACGCTGTACGTGAACAACGACTACGGACAGCAGCTCTCAGAGCGGTTCAGTAACGTGTTCGCCGACGAGTTCGACGGCGAGGTGTACGACCAGATCAGCTTCAACATCGGCGAGTCGTCGTACTCCAACGTCGTCGAACAGGCGCTCTCGAGCGGCAACTGAGCGGCCACACCCAATTTCGCACTTATTACTGTGACCCCAGCGACGGCGACGGAGACCCGCGTCGACGGAGCAGAGACGTAGTCTCGGTCTCGAGAGCCGCTCGCATCACACCGCCGTCACACGGACAGGTCGCCGCTGGCTTGGATCACGTCCAGCGCCGCGGCGTCGACCGTCTCGACGTCGAGCCAGTGTGGCACGTACTCGCGTTTCTCGTAGGCCTCACGCTCGTCGGGCCTCCCAACGGTACACCACAGCTGGGGCTCGTCGGGCCCGTGCCACCCACCCTGGGTGTTGATCCCGAAACAGATCAGCTGCTCGCCGTCGTGCTTGATGACCGCGTCCTTGCGGATGCCAGGGTCGCCGCGGACGATGAGCTGTTTCATACCGCGCGGTTCGCGCGTTCCGTGCTTAATCGCTTCGGTACGGCAGATCGCCGGCGAGTATCTGTGTGAGAAACACAGACTGTGTCGCCCTCGAACGAAACGAACGGTCGGTAAATCCGAGTTGACTTATCGTATCGACCATCGTAGCCGGATAGATAATGATAATCGTCTATCCTGTCGAAAACGCTTAAGACGCGTGCAGCCGAACTGAGCGTAGAGACGGCGTGCCGTCCGAAGGCGACCTGCCGACCACCAGCCCATGTCCGTAGACACCGACTCCGACGCGAACCGAGGCAGAACCGACGCAGCGATCCACACCCCGAGTGAAAGCGCAAGCACGGCCGCTACAGACGGCGAGCCAGCCGGACTCTTCGAGCGGGTGCTGGTCGTTACCGACGGCGACACGACCGGCGACGCCGCCGTCGCGGCCGGCGTCGACCTCGCAGCCACCCACGGGGCGAGCGTCGACGCGCTGTACGTCGTCGACACGACCGAGGCGTGGGACGTGGTCGTAGAACGAAACGAACGCGAGGGCGAACGGGCCGTCGAGGCGGCCGCGGCACGGGGGACGGCACGCGGCGTCGACGTCGAAAAGTGGTTCCGATACGGCACCGCTCACGAGGAGGTGCTCGGATTCGCAAACGCACACGACGTCGACTGTATCGTCGTCGGGTCGGCGCGGCGGACCGGTCTCGACCGACTCATCCACCCGAATCCGCTTCCGGCACGGCTCCAGCGCGACGGCTCAGTACCCGTGTTGGTCGTCGGCGCCGACGACTGAGCCGGCGGTCGTTCACGGAGCGTAGTAGTACTCGCCGTCGCGCTTCTGTTGGCGGTCCTTCTGTGAGTCCGGTTTGTTTATGCGTGGACGGCCCGTGCGCTCGTCGCGTCGGAACGTGATCTCGAGGTCCGAAAGGAAGTCGTTCATTCCCGCCCGCATCGCCTGTGGCTTCGAGGCGTACCCCGCCTCGGCCGGCTCGCCGTCGAACACCATGAGCCGGTCCGCGAGCAGGTCTATCATGTAGATGTCGTGGTCGATGACCAACACGGTGGCGTCGTGGTTCTCGGCGTACCGGCGGATCGCAGTCGTCGCACGCACCCGCTGTTCGACGTCGAGGTGTGCAGAGGGCTCGTCCAGGAGGTACAGGTCGGCGTCTTCGGAGAGACACGCGGCGATCGCGACGCGCTGGCGCTCGCCGCCCGAGAGGTCGACGAGGTTCTGCTCCATGATCCGGTCGAGCTGGAGCGGGTCGGCAACCTCGGTGTTCCAGTACGAGGTGCCGAACGCGTCGGTGATAGACGAGAGGAACGCATCGACCCGCATCGGCTGGTCGACTTCGACGTACTGCGGCTTGTACGCGATGTCGAGGTCGAATCCGAGCGAGCCGTTATCCGGGGTCAACGAGCCTGCAAACAGCTTCGCGAGCGTTGATTTCCCGATCCCGTTCGGCCCGACGATACCGAGGACCTCCGACTCGTAGATCGTCCCGCCTTCGACCTGTAGCTCGAACGCATCGGTGCCGTACGACTGCTGCAGATCCGGGTACGTGACGAGCGGCGTCCCCTTCGATGAGACGCGCGGGGCGTGTTCCTCGAAGGTGATCGCACTCGGGCGGATGCGCATGTTCTCGTTGTCGAGGTACCCGCCGAGGTACTCGTTGATCCCGTTTCGCACGGACTTGGGATCGGTGATGACGCCGTACGCGCCGGGCTCACCGTACGCGACGTGGAGGGTGTCGGCGAGCAGGTCCAAGATCGCGAGGTCGTGTTCGACGACGAGCATCGACCGGTCCGCGTCGTCCGCGGCGAGTTCTTGGATGAGGCGGGCGGCGACCATGCGCTGTCCGATGTCGAGGTACGGCGTGATCTCGTCGAGGAAGTAGAAGTCGGCGTCGCGTGCCAGACAGGCGGCGATCGCGACGCGCTGGAGCTCGCCGCCGGAGATAGAGCCGATGTCCTGGTCCATCACCGGGCGGATGTTGAGCCGGTCGACGAGCGCGTCGAGGGCGCCCCGCTCGTCGGTCCGCTCGAGGAGATCGCGGGTGTTGCCGTCGAACTGGGCGGGTATCTGGTCGACGTACTGTGGCTTCCGCGAGACGGTCACCGCACCCGACTCGAGCGCGCTCAGGTACTCCTGGAGTCCGGTCCCCCGGAAGCGGTCGAGCACGCGCTCCCAGTCCGAGGGCGTCTCGTGGTCGCCGAGGTTCGGGACGCGCTCGCCCGCGAGCGCGTGCACCGCGGTCGACTTCCCGATTCCGTTCGGACCGAGAATACCGGTGACGCTTCCCGGCTCCGGCGTCGGGAGCCCGTACAGTGCGAACGCGTTCTCGCCGTATCGGTGGACGGGATCGTCTTCGAGTTCGGCGGGGAGGTTGATGATCTCGATCGCGTCGAACGGACACTTCTCGACGCAGATGCCACACGTCTCGCCGAGACACAGCTCTTCGGAGATGCGGATCTGGTCCGGGTCGCCCTCGTCGGCGTCGGGCCCGCGCTCGGTGATGCACTCTTTGCCCGTTCGATTCGGCGGGCAGTAGTTCGCACACTCGTAGTTACACCGGTCCGGCTGACACCGGTCGAGGTCCACGACGGCGATGCTGTCGTCGGCCATCTCAGAGCGTCACCGCCGAGGTGAGGAGAACGGTGTAGCTGATGAACCACAGCGTGAACGTCATGAACGCCACGTAGAGGTTGTCTTTGACGCCGAAGTCGGCGATATCGACGCCGACGACGCGGTAGACCGGGTACTGTGCGAGCACGAACGCGCCCAACACCAATACGCCGGTGGTGCTGGCGGCGTCGACGGGGTCGGTTCCGACGTAGACCGCCGAGACGACGCCGGCCGCGATGCCCGCGAGCGCACAGATCGTGGTGACGACCACGCTCCGGGCGTGCCCAGATATCCCCGAATCCTCGCTCATACGAACGGATCTGCGAGCACCCGTGAAAAGCCGTTCGTTCCGTCTGTGGGGAACGCGTTCGGCTCGTACCCGCGGTTCGGACCCCGACGTCCGTGAACGCGACTCTGCAAGAACCACGAGGGCGACCCGACGGGAGTGTCAGGCCGGTTGGCGCGCGTGAGTCCGGCGACGAGCGCGCGCGAGCGCGAGCGCTGACTGACCGGTCAGTCTGTCAGCGATATACCGGCAACGTATGCTGGTACGTGGTCGGGATGCCCGTGAAGTGGCGGTCGAAGCGGACCCCGATCGGCGGATCCGCATCAACATTTATGCCCATGTGTGGTTTCGAGTGGTAGCAATGGCTGGAACTCACACGGAGGGGCTCGACGACCTTCCGCCAAGCGCCAAACTGGTTTTCAAAGTCCTCGAGTACAACGGTCCGTTGACACAGAAGGGTATCGTGCAGGAGTCGATGCTGTCGGCGCGTACGGTTCGATACGCGCTCGAACGGCTGGAGGGGATCGACATCGTCGACGAGGACGTGTACTTCGCCGACGCCAGACAGAACCTCTACAAGCTCACCGAACCGGCACAGGAGTTCACCAACGAGGAACGCGACGCCTCCTGTACGGCCGACTAACGCCGATCCTCGCGCCCGACGTCTCGTGCGCCACGCACCGCCTCGACGAGCGTGAGCCCCACCGCCACCGAGAGCGCTGCTGCCGCCGCGAGCACGAACGCGAGCGAGAGGAACCACACCTCGGGGCCGAACACCGGGTACTCGCGTACCTCGGCGAGCGGACCGAGCAGCTCGAGCGTTCGCACGAGGTACAGCGATCCCGCCAACAGGAGCCCCGTGGCGACGCCGATCCGGACGTTTCGGTAGAACGCCAACGACTCGAGGAGCACGAGCATCGGGGGCTTGGTGGTCGTGTCGTCGCTCACGCGCCGTCGTACGGCCGCCGTCTGCAAAGAGTCGTCGGAACGGCCCCGAGGGGACGGAACGACCCCACGAGACCAAATTAATCACGATCGACGGTAATATTCTCGGTGTAGCGAGCGAAAACAACGGGTATGAAGTGCAGTCAGCTCAAAAGATTTCGTATGAAGCGAGTACTCCTCTCTGCGTTCGCGATGATCGACCCGGCCGTCTACCGCGCACGGCTGCCCGACGCCGTCGACGACGAGGTCACGGTCGACGTCGCCGAGCTCGGCTCGACCGACCGACTGATCGAAGCTGGGGCCGGCTACGACGCGATCGTGACCGACATCGACACGCCGGTCACCGCCGAAGCGATCGAGGCACTGGGCGACGACCTAGACGTGGTCGTCCGCGCCGCGGTCGGCGTCGACAACATCGACGTCGCCGCGGCGGCCGACGCGGGCGTGACGGTGACGCGCGTACCCGACTACTGTACCGATGAGGTGGCTACCCACTCCGTCTCCCTCCTCTTGAGCTGCCTCCGTTCGATCGAGACGTACGACCACAGCGTCGCCGACGGCGGGTGGACGTGGGAGGACGGGCGCCCCGTTCGGCGGGTGAGCGCCTCGACGATCGGATTGCTCTCGTTCGGTCCAATTGCGCAGCGAGCCACCGAACAGCTCGCCGGGTTCGGTTCGGAGCTCGTAGCGTACGACCCGTTCGTCGACGCGGACGCGATGGCCGAACACGGCGTCGAGAAGGTCGACCTCAACGCGCTCTTCGACCGCGCAGACCACGTCGCGGTGTACGCCCCGCTCACCGAGTCGACGCGTGGGATGGTCGACGCCGACGCTCTCGGCCGGTTAGACGAGACGTCCGTCGTGGTCAACGTCGGACGAGGGCCCGTCGTCGACGCCGACGCGCTGCTCGAGGCGCTCGAAACGGACGGGATCAAAGCCGCAGGCCTCGACGTCTTGGCGGCAGAGCCGCCGGAGGACGATCCGCTCGTCGGCCGGCCCGACACGGTGATCACGCCGCACGCAGCGTGGTACAGCGAAGACGCCCGAACGGATCTCAACGAGAGCGCTGCCGACGACGTCGCCGCCGTCTTCGGCGAGGAGGTGCCCGACGGTCGCGTCGACCCAGACGCCGACTGGCTGTGAGCTGCCGCCGTGGACGCAGCCGACCGCCGCGAACACGCCCGGTCTCAGAGTCGGTCGGTGAGATCGAAGGCGTCGTCGTCGGCCGCCTCGTCGTCGGTCGCCTCGTCGCTCACATCGGCCGCGTTCGATAACCGATCGGCGAGTCCGTCGCCGAGGTCGTAGGTGTCACGGACCGTCCGTGCGAGGACGCCGTCGCGCTCGAAGACGACGTACACCGCGACGAAGTCGTACGCGGCCGGACGAAACACGAACACCGAACGCGGCGCGTCGTCGTCGCGCGTGCGATTGACCCGATCGACGAGCGGTTCGATCGGGAGTCGGCCGGTCCGGACCTCCTCGAACGTGTCGGTGTTCGGGCCGTCGGCGAAGACGTACAGCGCTCCGTTCGGCTCGTCGTCCGTGGATCGAGTGGTGATCGATCCGACGGCCTCGCCGTCCGCACGAATCCGTTGCCACGTCTCGACGGCCGCCTCGAACATCCCTTCGACGCCGTCGGCGAACCAAAACCGCGTCTCACGCCGCACCGAGAGGTCGGCGAATCGCGCGGTACCGTCGTCCCACGCGAGCGTAGCGTCGACGACGGCTCCCGGGTCGAGTGACGCGACGCGGTCGGCGAGTTCGTCCTCGTACCCGGTCGCCTCGACGTACACCGGATCGTACGCGTCGGTGGCGTCCGGATCGGTCGGATCGACGGGCTCTGGCGGGCGCTCGACGAGCACGAACACCGGGGTCGGAGCGTCGACGTCCGCCGGGTTCTCGCGGCGGTCGTGAACGCGGTACCGACCGGTCGTCGTCGGGTGCATGCCGGGAGAACGGTCGGCCCGACGCATAAGCCGGTCGGAAGCGGATCCGTGTCGTTATGCGGGTGGGCGCACAACCTACGGCAAATGGGGATTCTCGAGGACAAGTCGAACGCCCGGCTGTTCTACAAGTACCTCTCGAAGGTGTACGACCAGGTCAATCGGTTCAACTGGACCCCAGAGATGCGAACCGAGGCGCTCTCGTGGCTCGAGATCGAGCCGGACGACCGGGTACTCGACGTGGGCTGTGGAACCGGGTTCGGCACGGAGGGGCTGCTCGAACACGTCGAGACCGTCCACGGACTCGACCAGAGCATCCACCAGATGCAGAAGGCGTTCGAGAAGTTCGGCAAACACGACCGCGTGCAGTTCTACCGCGGCGACGCCGAGCGACTCCCCTTCGCGGCCGACACGTTCGACGTCGTCTGGTCGTCCGGTTCGATCGAGTATTGGCCGAACCCGGTAGCCGGTCTCACAGAGCTCCGTCGCGTCGCGAAGCCGGGTGGGCAGGTGCTCGTCGTCGGACCGGACTACCCGCACAACCCCGTCCTCCAACGGCTCGCCGACGCGATCATGCTGTTTTACGACGAGGCGGAGGCAGACCGGATGTTCGAGGCGGCCGGCTACGACGCGTTCGAACACCACATCCAGCAGGCGACCCCACGGAGTCCGCGGGCGATCACGACCGTCGCGCGCGTGCCGGAGGAGTGACCGCACGCCGGTGGCGTGAGCCGGAGATCGGCGGTCGCCACCGACTCAGCCCGCCGTCACGCGCCCTTCGAGGGTCGCGATCGGCTGGTCGTCGACGACGAGCCGGACGGTCATCCGATCACCGGGCGCCGGCGTCGGATCGTTCGTCCCCGCGATGCGAAACGAGGCACTCGTGCCGGCCGTCCACTCGTCCGGCGTCGCGGCGTTGAACGGACCGGTCGGTCCCGGCCGGAAACCGGCAGCCGAAAAGAACGGAACCGGCGGCTGGTTCCGCAACGGCTCGCCGTTCACCGCGACGACGACCCGGAGCTCACCGACGTCTATGGGATCGCCGCCACGGTGGGTCAACACGACGCGGTCGGCCGTCGCATCGAGGGCGATCGTCGCGGTCGGGGCCGGAGACGAGAGCTGAGCGACCTCGAGCGTCGCCGTTCCCACGCCGACAGCGAGGAGGACCGTCACGGCCACGAGGAGGACGACCGCGACCGGCGTCAGTGCTCGCGAGTCGGCCCTCGTAGCCGACGCGGACTCGGAGGCGGGTTCCACCGGGGGGGTTCTCCCCGGCAGGTCCGAACCGGAGTCGGACAGACGGCTTCGCCCCGTCGGCGCGTCACCGGGCGGTAACCGTTCTGCGCGCGATGGGGGCGCGGATTGTCGTGACACGGGGTGGCTGGGTCGTCACCCTATATATCCTGTCGGTGGTACCGGTCGCTCTGACGGCGCGACGGTCGGTGGTCGCTGGCGACCGCGGCCGTGTCACCCCGCGTGTGACGCGGGCGTCCACCGGACGACCGCTAACGGTCGGGCTCGCGGTGTCGACCGGGCTCGAAGCGCCGGCGACCGCCACAGACGGTGCACTGGACGTGTCGCCGGCGGCGGCGAGCCGGGGCGTGGCGAGCGGCTGGATCTGATCGACGACCGCGACGCGTGGTTCGTCGACCACGGTGATACGGTACGGCGCGTCCGGAGAGAGCGTCCGGACGACCCCGTCGCCGTCCGTCTCGCCGATCGGTCGACTGTCGCCGTCGCCGACGCTCCGCGTGACAGTCACGCCTTCGAGCGGTTCTCCGGTCGACTCGTCACGGACCGTCACCGCGACCGGTCCACCGGGGTAGCTCCGGTGAACGTCGACGGCGAACCCGTCGGCGGTCGTCGAGACGGTCGCGTCGCCTCGAAACGCCTCGAGGTCGATCCGTTGATGCTCGGCGAACACGGCCGTCGTCCCCCCACTCACGAACGCTCGCAGTCGTCCGCGGTCGTGTGGAACGGTGACGCGCTGGACGGCACCCGCGCCGAACGCGTCGGGCTGGCGAAGCGCCGTCGTCTCGGGGTACCGATCGGTCGCGAGCGCGATGGCCGCCTCGCTCGAGACGGTCCCGCCGTCGCGGTCGAGGCGGTCTCGCCGCAGCGACTCGCGGAGGTACTGGTCGTCGTCGATGGTCGCGAGCACGACCCCGTCGGTGGTCGACGCGACGCGGATCGTCGTCGTCGGCCGTTCGCCGCGAGCCGTCGCGAGCGCGGCCGAACGCACCGGACCGCGGTACGTCTCGAGCCGGAGCTGAAGCTCGTCGAGTCGGGGCGGCGCGCTGAACCCCGGGGTCTCACGCGCGAGTCCGTCGAGACGCTCGAGTCGCCGGTCGTACTCCCGTGCGAGGGTCGCAACGGCGAGTAGCTCGTCGAGCAACGCCCGAGTCGACAACGCGCCGGTCGCGTGTGCGTCGACGGCCGCCGCCTGTCGGTCGCCGAGGTCGGCCTCGGCGCGCGCGACGCGGTCGATCGCCGCGAGAATCCGCCGCTCGCGCGCCGCGGCGGCGTCTGCCGACTGCACCCGTTCGACCGTCGTCTCCGTTCTGAGCGCACCGTCGGTGTCGGCGACGGCGAGCCCGAGCGACGCACCGAGGTCCGGCCGTGTCGCGTGTCGATCGGTCCGGACCGTCGCCGATGCGGGGAGCGACAGCACGCGAAGTGACGTGGCGTCGGCCGGGGCGGAGTCGGCATCAGTCTGTGGTGTCGGGACCGACGTCACCACGCCGAATGCGTTCGGCGCGGCGGCGGCGTCGATCGCGACCGTGGGGGTTACACCGCCGGTAACCGGTGTGACACAGAGGAGGAGCACGACGGCGATGACCGGGAGGGCTCTCATCGGAATGGGATTCACCGCCGGACGATAAAAAGCCCATCTCACGCCGGCGACGGCCAGGAACGACTCGAAACCGGGCATGGAAAGGGTTTTGCCCGGTCCGGGAGTTCGTTTCGGTCACATGCGCACCCCCGCTTCGCGCGCACTCCTGGCGGTGGTCGTCGTCCTCACGCTCGTGAGTGGCGCGGCGACCGCCACGGGAGCCGGCTCCGCCCCACCGTTCGCGTCGTCGGCCGAGACGCCGCTCTCCGTCGGCTCCACGCCGGCGCAGTTGGACGATAGCGGCGTGGCTGCTGGGGAGACTCGCATCCAGATCGCGCTGCGGCCGAACCGCGACGCCCGGTGGACGGTCACCGTCAGGTACGCGTTCACGGACGCGAACCAGACGCGCGCGTTCGAGACGGTCGGCGAGCGGTTCGCCACCGGAGCGGTAGGTCCGACGCCTGGCCTCTTCGAGTCGTACGCGCGTGCGGCGAATCGGACGGTCGACCGCGAGATGCGAGTCGTCGACGTCGACAGAACCTGGGTCGTGCTCGAGGACCCCGCCACCGACCGCGAGTCGGTGGTCGCGGCGGGCGAACTCCGGCTGACGTTCGTGTGGACGGCGTTCCTCGAGCGCGACGGCGACAGTCTCGTGCTCGGAGACGCCCTCTCGACGGCCGACGGCGAGACCTGGCTCCGGACGTTGCGGGCGAACCAGACGCTCGAGGTGGTGACGCCGGACGGGTACACGGTCTCCGACACGCCGGGGGCGAGCGTGACGCTGCGGGACAACGCCGTCGTCATCGGCGGGCCACGGGCGTTCGACGCCACCGACCAGGTGGCGGTCGTGTACACGCCGACCGCGGGCGGCACCACACCGTGGTCACTGCTCGCCGGGGCCCTCGTCGTCTCAGCGGTCGTGATCGCCGGTGGACTGCTCGGCTACCGGCGGCTGGGTGCGAGCGCGACCGACCCGGCCTCCGACGACGGAGACCGTGAGACCGACGGGCACGCGGCCGCGTCGCCGGCGGACGCGTCGGCGTCCACCGAGGAGACGGACCAGCCGTCGACGACCGACGAGACGGACCTCTCGTTGCTCTCTGATGAAGAGCGGGTCGAACGGCTCCTCGAGACCAACGGAGGCCGGATGCGGCAGGCCGCCATCGTCGACGAGACCGGCTGGTCGGACGCCAAGGTGTCACAGTTGCTCTCGGCGATGGCCGAGGACGACCGCGTCGAGAAGCTCCGGCTCGGCCGAGAGAACCTGATCTCGCTCCCGGAGGCCGCCCACGGCAGCGGTGTCGACGACGGAGACGCCGGCGATGCGCCGACGGACCGTGACGACGCCGACGACGGTGGGAACGCCCGCGGATCGAGGTGAGCCGAGGGTTCAAATCCGAGCCCGCCGAACGTAGGGGTATGTACGCGGTCGTCGGGTGTAACGCGTGTAGCAACCTGTGGCTCGTTCGGGACCTCCGATCGAGTGAGACGGCGAGGTGCTCACGGTGCGGAAAGACCCACCAGACGGCGAAGCTGAAACGCCTCTTCGAGTCGGACGACCGCGACGCGGCGCGTGAGGCACGGTCGGCCCTCCTGGCCGAGAAGCAGGGCGACGGCGAGGCGTTCGCCGCGGTCGACCACGTCTCAGAGCTCGAGCGCGCCGTCGAGGACGCCGGCGTCGACGACCAGACGTATCTCGAGGGGGCCGGGCTCGACGCGGACGCCGTCGACGAGGCGGCCGCCCGGTCGATACGGCGCGATGGTGCGTCGAGTCGGTCTCGCGAGGAGATCGTTCGTGAGGCGATCACCGCGACCGACGACCCGACACGTGAGCGTATCGTCGCGTACGCGACGGAGCACGGCGTGCCGGCGGACGCAGCCCGATCGCTGCTCACGGCGCTCACCCGGCGAGGTGCGCTCACCAAGTCCGGCGGACGGTACCGGCTTCTGTGACCACTGCGGGCGGGGAGTCCGCCGATCGATGCGCGTAGAGAAGCGAAGACTACAACTGTACGGCCTCGGACGCGTGTCGGCATGGACACGCGACGAACCCTCCTCGCGGCCGCCGCCGCGATCGTCGTCGTGAGTGCGATCGGCGTCGCCGCGACGCCGGCCGCCGTCAGCGACCCACGAGCCCCGCCCGACCGTGCCGGGACGGTCGACCTCGCCGACGTCGCCATCGCTCCGGGGGAGATCCGGGGCGAGACCGTTCGGCTCGAGCTGCAGACCGCACTCAGACACCGAGGGCCGACGACGCAGAACGTCACCGTTCGACACCGGGCACTGGACGCGGAGTCGGGGCTCCTCGCCGACGAGACGACCGTCGACGTCGGCTCGATCGACGGCGACCGCGAGACCGGGGTGAACGGAAGCCTGACCGTCGAGCGGGCGGGTGGGTATCGCCTCGAGACGGTCGTGTACGCGGACGGACAGCGCCGCGACCGTCGGACGACACGCGTCGCGGGCGTCTCGGCGCTCGAGCCGTCGTACGCCGAGTCGTCGGTCGGGTTCGCTACAGAGACGAGCTGGCCGACCGTAGCCGTGCGCGTCGTCGAGACGACCGACGCCACCGCGACGCTCTCGGTCGCCGTCACGGTCACGAACCGCGGCGACGAGGCGGCCGGTGGACTCGACCTCCGCCTCTTGCTCCGTCAGGCCGACTCGAACGTGATCGCCGACGAGGCGACGGCGTCGGTCGGGTCGATCCGGGCGGGACGCACCGACACGGTGACCAGCCGTGTGACGGTGCCGGACGGCTACAACTACTACGTCGACGCGGCGTTGTTCGACGACGACGTGCTGATAGACGAGACACAGGGCGTCGCCAACCTCGACCCCGAGACGACGATCAGTGCGAACGAGACGGTCCGCGACGTCTCGTTCGAGACCGAAGACTTCAGCGAGCGCGACGACGAGGCGGACGCGTCCGGCCAGCGACCGGTTAGTGAGTCCGAGACCGAGGACGCGACGCCTGGTTTCGGAATCGTCGTCGGGGTTGTGGCACTGCTTGGCGGGAGTCTACTCG
>ERZ1034517.200-NODE-200-length-15827-cov-8.159143_pt1 | contig 15827 bp, 12 predicted proteins | sample MGYA00520599_ERZ1034517 | MGnify/ENA primary metagenome ERZ1034517 (study PRJEB33760, sample SAMEA4777701) | hypersaline lake metagenome | biome: hypersaline environment; feature: brines | place: Spain | collected 2012-08 | depth 0 m ...
GCCCACATACGGCACTATTCGCGGGGTGTGGCCACCATAGAAGCATGAACTGTCCAGATTGCAACCACGACACGACATCGATCGTCGACACCAGACGGACGGAGGCAGGTGAGACCGTTCGACGCCGACGTGAGTGCAATCAGTGCCAGTTCAGATATACCACGTACGAGCGCAAGGACTGGGACCAGCTCCGCGTCAAGAAGAGCGACGAAACGACCGAGCTGTTCGACGCACAGAAGATCCGTCGCGGGATCGAGCTGGCCGTCGAGAAGCGACCGATCACGGCTGAACAGATCGAAGCAATCACCGACGAGATCACGGCCGAGATGAAGGCCCAGGACGAGCAGATCGTCGACTCGGATGCGATCGGAGCTGCCGTCGCAGACCGACTCCGCGAGCTCGATCACGTGGCATTCGTGCGATTCGTGTCTGTATACAGGGGGTACTCAGACCCAGCGGAGTTCGTCGACGTCCTCGACGAGATACTCGCTGATGATGTGCTTTCCAGCTCGGGGACAGACGCAGAAGCCACTCGGGGCTCCGAGGCAGGCACGCATTCAGATCAATAACTATGCAGGAATCAACTCAAACAGATGCAGATGGCGGCACAGACGTTGGACCAGATATTTTCACAGCACGGACACATCTGAAGCCGTACGAGTACACCGACTTCCTCGATTACGTCGATGCGGTCCGCAACAGCTACTGGGTCCACGAGGAGTTCAACTTCGACGGCGACGTTCAGGACTACCGCGTGAACACCACTCCAGCGGAGCAAACGACGATCAAGCGGACGATGCTGGCGATTGCCCAGATCGAGGTGCAGGTCAAGACCTTCTGGAGTGATATTTACAGGGACATGCCCAAGGCCGAGATCGGCAACGTCGGCATGACGTTCGCGGAATCAGAGGTACGGCACATGGATGCCTACTCTCATCTGCTGGACGTCCTGGGCATCGAAGACGAATTCGAGCGCATCACCGAGGTCCCCGCGATCCAGCAGCGCATCGAGTATCTCGAGGACTATCTCGAGATGGGCAGCAGCGATAGCAAAGAAGAGAGCGTCATGGGGATCCTCCTGTTTTCGACGTTCGTCGAGCACGTCTCGCTGTTCAGCCAGTTCCTGATCATGACGAGCTTCGACAAGTATCAGAAGAAGTTCAAGGGAATCGCCAACGCTGTCGAGGCAACCTCCAAAGAAGAACAGATCCACGGGCTGTTCGGGCAGGAACTCGTCGAGACCATTCGCGAGGAGAACCCGGAGCTGTTCGACGAGGACTTCACCGAGGAGATCCAGAGTGCCTGCCAGCAGGCATACGAAGCCGAGTCAGAGATCCTCGACTGGATACTCGAGGACGGCGAGCTCGAATTTCTGCCGCGAGAGCACATCGACGCGTTCCTGAAAGACCGATTCAATCAGAGTCTCGACAACGCAGGTGTCGCGCCCGTGTTCGACCCCGACGAGGATCTGATCGCCGAGACACGCTGGTTCCACGAGGACATGATGATGACCAAGGACAACGACTTCTTCTCGAAGCGGTCGACGACCTACAACAAACACACGCAGTCCGTCACCGCGGACGATATGTTCTGAGCAGATGCCAGCATCCCCCACACAGCCATCGAACGACAGTCCGCAGCCCCGCTCGCAGTAGAGGATCGATCACCGCTATGTCACAAATACAATCTGAACTCGCAGCCGTCAACGAACAGCACGAACAACCGTGGTACTGGCTCAACGAAAACAGCGAGCAGTTCCTCGACGAGGGATACCTGCTCGAGGGCGTCAGCGCCCAGGAGCGGATCAGAGAGATCGCAGAGCGTGCCGAAGAGCTTCTCGAGGAAGACGGGTTCGCCGACAGGTTCTACGAGTATATGAGCAAGGGCTTCTACTCGCTTGCGAGCCCGGTGTGGGCAAACTTCGGGCTCGATCGCGGCCTCCCGGTCAGCTGTTTCGGCAGCCACATCGAGGACAACACGGAGAATCTGCTGTACACCCAAGCCGAGGTCGGCGAAATGACGAAACTAGGCGGCGGGACGAGCGGCTATTTCGGCGAGCTGCGGCCCAGAGGATCCCCGATCACGAACAACGGGAAGAGTAACGGCAGCTACAGTTTCACCGAGCTGTTCGACACCCAGATAACCGTCATCAGTCAAGGGGGGACCCGAAGAGGCCAGTTTGCCGGATATATCGATGTCGAACACGAAGATCTCGAGGAGTGGCTGAACATCAAAACCGAGGGCGACCCGATACAGGACATCTACTACGGCGTCATCATCGGTGACGACTGGTTCCAGTCGATGATCGATGGCGATGAGGAGAAACGAGAGACCTGGGCCAAGATCGTCGAAACACGGATCAATATCGGCGTTCCGTACATCATCTTCCGGGACAACATGAACGAGGGCAAGCCCCAGGTGTACAAAGACAAAGAGTACCAGATCAACGCCTCGAATCTCTGCACCGAGATCGCACTTCCCGCAACCGCAGAGGAGAGCTTCGTCTGCTGTCTCTCGTCGATGAACGCCCTCCACTTCGACCAGTGGAAAGAGACTGACGCCGTCGAAACCCTCACACGATTCCTGGATGCCGTCATGGAGGAGTTCATCCAAGAGGCAGAAGGGGTGCAGTTCATGGACCGCGCGGTCCGGTTCGCAAAGCGACACCGAGCGATCGGGATCGGCGTCTTGGGCTGGCACAGCTATCTCCAGAGCAAGATGATCCCGTTCGACAGCATGGATGCGATGCAGGAAAACGAGAAGATATTCCGGACGATCAGAGAGCGAAGCTACGCGGCAAGTGAGCAGCTTGCCGAGGAGTTTGGCGAGCCGGAGATGCTCGAGGGCTACGGGAGACGGAACACGACGACGATGAGCGTCGCACCGACCAAGTCCAGCAGCGTGATCCTAGGCCAGGTGAGCCCATCGATCGAGCCGCTGAAGTCGAATTACTTCGTCCGAGACGGCGCGAAGCTCAAAGCCACGCAGAAAAACCGGTATCTCGAAGCGATCCTCAAAGAGCGTGGGCAAGACACCAGAGAGACGTGGGACAGCATCGGCCGGAAAGACGGGAGCGTCCAGCATCTCGACTGTCTCAGTGAACAGGAGAAAGACGTGTTCAAAACATTCTCCGAGGTCCCACAGATGGCGGTCGTCAACCAGGCTGCACAGCGACAGAAACACATCGACCAGTCACAGAGTGTCAACGTCTCGATCAACCCCGAGGAGGTCAGCGTCAGAGAGATCAACAAACTCTACATCGCGGCGTGGGAGAAGGGGGTCAAGAGCCTCTACTACCAGCACAGCGTGAATGCTGCCCAGCAGTTCAGCCAGGACATCCTCGAGTGTAAGGCCTGCGAGAGCTGAACTGCCACGTTTGCGGCGAGGCCGTGCCGAGTCGACTTCGAGAGAGAGTTAGGGACCCAGCAGACTGCTGTGTCAACGGCGCACTCCAACGGCAACGAGGCCGCCCCCGACACCCCACTCCGTGTTGACACCCGCTCAGAGTCACCTCGATCCGGACAGCACCACATCAGCGCCCCGGTTCGTGGCACGGTCTATCCTGAAAGTCGGCGCGGCGGTCAGCCACCTCGGGCCGTCTCCAACGGTCGGTCGACACCGAGACACTCATTCCTGCTGTCCGACACCGTCGGATGACCGTCTCCGTCGCAGTCTGCTTGGGGCGTGCCGCACTGGAGACTGACTCCGTGGTCGTCTGCCGTCAAGAGGAGTCCGTGTGGACATGGCTCAGTCGTCCGAGCGCGCATATGACCACCCGCCCTCAGATGGAAACACTGCGCCAGCCGGGAATCGAACCCGGGCTAGTGGCTTGGGAAGCCACTGTCCTCCCACTGGACCACTGGCGCACGCTATCTGTCGAGCCCGAAGCCCCATGCTCCCGGCAGGCGGACTGCCAGTGGCCGGAACAAAAGGATAGCGCTGTGCCCGGCTCCCCGGTCGGGACAGATCGGCACCGACCCCCCGCCCAGAGACTCGAGTGCCGTCGGCGCCGACGGGCCAGCATCGAGCAGGCGGCTGTACCAGTAGCAATTTAGCCTCCAGGACACACCGCCTGCCATGCAGCGACCGCCGGCACCGACGCTGGTCGCGGCGGTGGTGCTGGTCCTGTCGGTATCGGTCGTCGGCGCTGCGATGGTCACGGCCGAGCAGCCCACGGATGGCGGGGCGACAGCTGCCGCCGATGCGACCCCCGAGAGTTCCGCTCGCGGACAGACGCTCGTCGGGGTTCAGGCGTACGGCTGGTTCGGGAACGACAACGGGTCCGCCCGGGTCGTGTCTCCCGAGGGTGCGGTCGTCTGGGAGTGGGCGCCCGAGAACGGTCGAGTGTTCGACGTCGAGTCGCTATCGAACGGCGACATTCTCGCAAGCGTCGGCGTCGCCGAGACGGACTGTCCGGCCCCCTACGACGAGCGGGACCCGTGTGTGCACAATCGCGTGGTACAGCTGGCCTACCCCGACCAACGGATCGTCTGGGAGTACGACTGGTACGACGCCTTCCCGAACCATCACGAGGTGCACGATGCGGACCGGCTCCCGAGCGGTGAGACAGCGATCGTCGACATGGGCAACGACCGCGCGTTCACCGTCACCGAAGCCGGTGTGATCAGCTGGCAGTGGAACGCATCGGAACACATCGGAGCTGGCACCCCATTCTTCGACCAGTACGTCCCCGAGAACCAACGGTCGGCGTTCACACGGGCGGGCCCCGAAGCCGACTGGACACACATGAACGACATCGATCGGCTCGCGAACGGCAACTTCCAGCTCTCGATACGCAACTTCGACGTGCTACTCGAGGTCGACCCCCGGACCGACGCGATCGTCGACGTGGTCGGGCGCCCGGCGAGCCGGCAGACCATCCATCAGCAGCACAACCCGATGCGGCTCGGCGAGACGGTGCTGGTTGCCGATTCGGAGAACGACCGCGTCGTCGAGCTGGACGTCGAAACCGACGAGCTCGTCTGGGAGTACGATGGGACCGGCTCGGGCCAACGCCTGCAGTGGCCTCGGGACGTCGACCGGCTGCCGAACGGCAACACGCTGATTACGGACTCCCGAAACTTTCGCGTGCTGGAGATCGATGCGAACGGCACGGTCGTCTGGGAGTACAGCATGCGTGCCGAGCGGGGGATCGCCTACGAGGCCGATCGCCTCGGCGCCGCCGAAGAGGACGACGGCACGGCCCGTGTTGAGTACCGCAGCCGGACCTCTGGCGGGCTGGTCGGCGGCCCGATCGCGACGGTCAACTCCTGGCTTGGATTCGTGCCCTTCCTTCCCGCGTGGCTGGGCATGGTCGAGCTAGTTGCCAGTCTGCTGGCAGTGGGTGCCTCGATAGCGCTCGGGTCCCGGTGGCGGGCTAGGCGCTAGCACTCCGGTACCGTCGGTCGGTGACCCTCAGGGCACTGGGGGGCCAGTTCCCCGCTCAGTCGTCGTTGGCGACCTGTCCGGAGCCACCCTCACGTGGCAGGAGTTCACGCTCGAACTCGTCGAACACGTCGATATCCTCGGGCACCTCGCGGGGCACGACCCGCTCGCTTCTGTCGGTGGCCGTCTCGGTATCCAAGGGGGCGGCCTCGGCCTCGAACCCCGGTTTGACCGAGACCGAGCTGGCCGGCTGGCCGACCACCACGTGATGGGCCGGCACGTCGGACTGGACCAGCGCTCTGGCCCCTGCGACGGAGTTCGTCCCCACTCTGACCCCCGCTCTGACCAGCACGTCGAAGGTCAATCGCGCGTCGTCCTCGATTACCGTGTGGTAGTTGGTCACCGTCGTCTGGTCGACGATATCGTGATCGTGGCTGTAGATATGTGCCCCGTCCGAAATCGAGACACGATCACCGACGGTCAGTCGCCCCCGATCGTCCAGATGGACGTCGTCGTGGACGACGACGTTCCGGCCCACCTCGATGTTGTGGCCGTAGGTGAACGTGATCCCCTTGAAGAACCGACAGCCCTCCCCACAGCTGGCGAACAGATGGTCGGCGAGCATGCGCCGGAATCGCAGGGCAAACTCGACGTTGTCCGCCATAGGCGTGGCATCGAACTGCCGCCAGAGCCACTGGAGATGTTTCGACCGCTCGAAGGTCTCCTCGTCCTTCTCGGCGTAGTACTCCGATTCGAGCGTCGTGTTGCAGGGGTCGTAGCCCTGGAGGCGGACCCGCTCGGCTGGTGTGACCGGCTCGCCGGCCTGCCACCGCTCGTACTCCTCGCGGTCGCCGTACAGGTCGATCAACACGTCCTCGACCACCTCACAGGTGCTCTCGGTGTCGTTGGCGAGCCGCTCGTCCACCTCTCTCAGAAACGCCTCGAGGCCCTCCTCGGCGTCCGAGGGCAGGTGGACGTGGCGTTTAGTCATGGCTCACATACTCCTCGCGAGTTCATAGTGGTTATCCTTGGATGCCAGCCGGCGGGCGGCGGCGCCAGCCGGCCAGCTGGCCGCCTCTGGCGGTTCGGAAAGACCCATACTATTCCTGCTCCACTGGTGGGTATGAGCGACACCCGGCGACGTCCACCGACGACCGAAGAAGGGTGGTACGTGTTACACGACCTCCGTCGAATCGACTGGGAGGGCTGGCGAGGGGCGCCCGCCCCAGAGCGAGAGCGAGCGCTCCAGGAGGGGGTCGACCACCTCCAGCGCCACCAGGAGCTCTCGGATGCCGACGCGGGTGGCTCGGCGGTGTTCTCGATGCTCGGGCACAAGGCGGACCTGATGATCGTCCACATGCGGCCAGCCACCGCACAGCTCGACCGTGCCGAGCGGCGATTCGAACAGACCGCCTTTGCAGGGTTCACCGAGCGGGTCAGCTCGTACGTCTCCGTGACCGAGATCTCGGGCTACATGACCGAGAACCTCGAGGACGGGCTGGACGCGATCGAGGATGCCGGGCGCCGCAACTACATGCAATCGCGGCTCTACCCGTCGATTCCAGAGGCAGCACACGTCTGTTTCTATCCGATGGATAAGCGCCGGGGCCCCGAGTTCAACTGGTACGACCTCTCGTTCGCGGACAGACAGGAGCTGATCGAGAGCCACGGAGAGATCGGGCGCGAGTTCGCTGGGAAGGTGACCCAGATCATCTCCGGGAGCACCGGGCTCGACGATCACGAGTGGGGCGTGACGCTGTTTGCGGACGACGCCACACAGTTCAAACAGCTACTGACGGCGATGCGTTTCGACCCCTCGTCCTCGCGGTACGCGGAGTTCGGGAGCTTCTACGTGGGGCGACGGATGGCGCCAACCGCACTCGATGCGTTCATGGCCGGCGAAACGATCGAGGCGGAGCCAGCCGAGGAAGAGCCGGGTGGGGCGCCACCACAACAGCCCGACGGCCCACCGCACGAGGAGATCGCACCACCGGAGCTCGAGAGCCGGATCGAACCGACGGCGCTGTCGCCGACCGATGCGGCAGGTTACGGCCTGGTGTTCTACACGGATGCGACCGCGGAGGCCATCGCGGCAGACGTCGAGGGGCTCTCGGGCAACTTCGACAACTACGACACGCACGTCGGGACGGCGCTGGACAGCGTGGAGGGTCAGACGATGGTGACGAGTCTGTGGGCGAACGAGCGCGCTGCGACGGTCGCCAGCGGGTTTCTGAGCGACATCGAGGGGGTCACCGAGGGGGTCGGCGGCCCACTGGAGAGCCAGGCAGCAGACGGTTCGTCATCTGACACCGGGACCGATGCGGTCACCGACGATGGCGAGCTGCTGGGAACCGGCGGTGAGGGCGACATCCGTGGAGCGCTGTCCGAGCTGGACATCTACGCCGGCCAGCCCCACGGGGAGGACATCTATGCGATGGTCGTCTACTCCGAAGCGCATGCGGAACAGCTCGCCGAGGCGGTCGCGACCCTTCGGGAGTCGTTCGAGCGTTACGATACGCACGTACAGACCTCGCTGTACGAGAGCCGGAGTGTGAGTCGGACCGCCGTCGTCTCGCTGTGGGAGACCGAGTCCGCGGCGACGACGGCGGGTGATTACCTCGCGGATCTCCCCGAGGTGGTCGACCGTGCCGGCCAGGAGAGTGGCTTTGGCACGATGGGTATGTTCTATACCGTGTTGCCCGAGTACAGAGAGGAGTTCGTCGGCACCTTCGAGGAGGTCGGCGAGCTGCTGGCGGGGATGGACGGCCACCAGGACACCCAGCTGATGGTCAACCAGGCCGACGAGAACGATATGTTCATTTCCAGTCAGTGGGCCGGTCGCGAGGACGCGATGGCATTCTTCCGAGCCGACGCCTTCCGCGAGACCGTCCAGTGGGGCCGTGAGGTGCTTGCCGACCAGCCACGGCACGTGTTCCTAGCCTAACGGCCGTGGCAGGATGGCGGTGTCCGGGGGGACGGTCCAGGCCCGCACACAGACCGACGTCGCTGCGATCTCGGTATCGGCTCAGTCGGCACGCGAGACCAGCCCGGCCTCCTCGAGATCTCGCCCCCCGACCGAGGTGCGGAACTGCTCGGGGTGCATACCGTCGTCACGCTCGACCCCGAAGTTTTGCTGATAGAGCGCCTCGACGCGCTCCTGTTCCTCGGCGGTCAGCACCGGCGTGTCCGGTGCACCCGCCCACGCATCGATATCGTCTTTCGTCCGGAACGTGGGGGTGACCGTCGCCAGCTCCGGATGAGAGAGCAGCCACTGGATCGATGCCTGGGCCATCGTCCGGTCGCCACCAGCCTCCAGAAAGCGCACGTTCTCGAGTTTCTCCCAGCCGGCCTCGAACCAGGCCTGTGGTCGGTGGCCGCGGTGGTCGCCGGCCCCCAGCTCGGTCTCGGGGGTCACCTGCTCGTTCAACAGCCCCGAGGAGTGTGGCACACGCGCCATCAGACTCGTGCCGCTCTCTCGGTCCCGGATCGCCTCGATGAACTGCCGGCCGGGCACCTGCTCGAACATGTTGTAGACGGTCTGGACGACGTCGAACTCCTGACGGACCGCCGACGTACCCTCCTCGAGCCAGCCGATCGACGGGCCCAGCGCCCACCCGGTCGCGCGGATGCGGTTCTCATCACGGAGCTCGTCTAGCCACGCGAGAATCTCGGGGGTGACCTCCTCGGCGTCGAAGTTGTGCAGCTGCAGGAGATCGACGTAGTCGGTGTCCAGCCGGGCGAGCGACCGTTCGAACGCCTGCCGGAGATAGTCCAACCCCGGCTCCTTCGGTAGCTCGCCGTGCCCCGCCTGAGGATTGTTGTAGAAGTCGTAGCCAACCTTGGTTCCGAGCGTGACCTCCTCGCGTCGACCCTCGATCGCCCGCCCGACGAGCTCCTCAGAGCGGCCGTGGCCGTAGACGTCGCTCGTATCCACGTAGGTGACGCCCCGATCGAAGCCGTGACGCAGCATCTCGATGGCCTGTTGCTCAGATCGATCGCCCCACCAGTCGGTCCCGACGACCCATGCGCCGAACCCGACGGTTGAGACCTCGACACCCGATGTCCCAAGCTCGCGTGTGTCCATGAACATCCTTTGCGCCTGGGGGATTTAGACGTTGGCAGCAACGGTACCGGGGCCCGGGATCGGTGGCTGGCTTCTACGGCGGCTCGCGCACGGGCTCAGTCCTCCCTCGACTGCATCCCGAGCCAGCGGCGTCCATCTGCCAGGCCGCGAACCGCTTCGAGCAGGCCACTGCGGTCGTGTTCGGAGGGACGTAGGCGCGCCCGCGTCCGCGAGGAGAGTAGCTCGATGGTCAACACGAGCACCAGCAGCGTGATGAGCCCGGCACCGGCGCGGTGTGAATTGAACAGGTTGAGGTTCTGCTGGATGTACTGCCCCAGCCCTCCCGCCCCGACAACCCCCAACGAGACGGCAATCCTGACGTTGATCTCGAGGATGTACAGCGTCCACGCGACGAACGGTGCCGCCACCTGCGATAGCATGCCAAACGAGATCACCTGTGACCGGTCACCCCCTGTCGACCGGATCGCTTCGATCGGTCCCTCCTGGATCTCCTCGAGTTCGTCGGTGAACAACCGGCCCAGATTTCCGACCGTGTCCGTCGCAACCGCCAGCATCGCCGTCAGTGGTGACAGAGGGACCAGTGCGGCGAAAATGAACACCCAGACCAGGGCGGGGATCGCCCGTATCGTCGACATGACGCCTCTGAACGCGAAGTTCAGCGGAAACGGCACCACCCGCTCGGAGCCTAACACACCGAACACTAAGGCGAAGGGGAACCCGATAATCGTCCCCACGATGCCGATCGTGAGCGTGATGAGAACGCCGGAGATCAGCAGCGAGGACCGCAGGCTCGTCGCCGTCTCTGGGATAGTTCCGGGGTTGGTCAGCGTCACCCAGATCGCCTCCAACCCACCGGCGTCGGTCCGCTGGGTGAACGCGGTGAGATCGATGAACGTCGGGTTGAGCAGCTCGGTGAACTCCGTGATGAAAAAATCGTACTGGGCAAAGCGCAGGATCGCCGGGACGGCCCGGTCGCCAAGGAACCCCGTCCCGAAGTACGCCACGCCGAGCCCGAACACTGCCGCCAGCAGGTAGACACCCCGGCGCAGGGCGACCGCACGCTCGGTCCGATTCAGCACCTGCTCGACGCTGTCGGGGCGCTGCTGCGAGCTGGTCTCGTCCGCCACCGTCGGCGCCTCGGGATCACTCATCGGGGGAGGTCACCTCCTCGGGATCGCGTCCACGGGCGGCAGCCGGTGCGATCGCGTCGCGCCCGGGCTCGCTATCGGTCCGCCTCCCGTCCACATCCTTCCCGTAGTAGAGGTCGTCGATGACGTCCATCGAGAGCTCGGAGCGGTCACCGTCGAACCAGAGCTCGCCGTCGCGGATGCCGATGAATCGTTCGCCAAACTCCCTGGCGATGTTCACCTGATGGAGGCTGGCGATCGTCGTGAGCCCCCGCTCCTCGGCGGCACGCTTGAGATACCCCATCACGTCACGGGCGGCCTTCGGATCCAACGAGGAGACCGGTTCGTCCGCCAGCAGCACCGATGGATCCTGCACGAGCGCTCGGGCGATCCCGACGCGCTGTTTCTGCCCGCCCGACATCGACCCGGCCCGTTGTTCTGCTGCCTCGAGGAGCCCCACGGTTCTCAGCGCCTCGAGTGCTGCCCGTTTGTCTGCCCGTGCGTTCAGATGCAGCGCGCTCCTGACCGGGCCCGTCCGCCCGAGTGACCCGGTGAGCGCGTTGCGATAGGCAGACATCGACTCGATGAGATAGTGCATCTGAAACACCATCCCCACCTCACTGCCAGCGCCGTCGACCGGCCGCTCGTCGATGGTAACGGTGCCCGCAGTGGGGTCGGTGAGCCCGTTGAGAAGTCGGAGCAGTGTGGACTTGCCGGCACCGGACGGGCCGAGCAAGACGACGAACTCGCCGGGGTGGATGTCGATGCTCACCTCGCGAAGCGCGACGGTGCTCTCTCCGTAGACTTTCCTGACCTGGTCGAGTGTGACAGCCGGCATGTAAATATGAACTCGTGAGCGGGATTAAAAACGAGTGGCTGGCTCAGGCGCTGTCTAGCAGCTCTGCGCTGATCCCCAGCTCCGTCGCGACGTCGATCACCGGCTGGTACTTGTCGAGCCCGGCCTCTCTGACCTCGCTGAACCACAGGTCATCATCGGTATCCTGCTGTCCATCCTCCCCGTAGTACATCTCTTCCGGGGCGTCGATCAGCGCATTCGTCAGCTCCGTGCGCTCCTCGTCCGATAGCTCCGGGGAGACGATCACCGGCGCCCGTGGGATGCCGTCGTAGGTCTCGACGTACCGGAACCCATCTTTGAGCTCGCGGTCATCGTTCAGCGTGATGAACTGGCCGACACCGGCCGCAGCGACCTGCCCCCGCTCGAGCGCCGCGAAGGCCTCGGCGTGACTCGAGAACTGTGGGTCGAACTCCGCCGAGGCGACGTCCGTCGGCAGGTCCCCGACGTCGAGTCCGGCCTCGCCCAGCATGAACAGCGGAAACAGCGCCCCCGAGGCAGAGAGGCGGTCAGCGAACGCGACGCTCTCGCCGGCGAGGTCCTCGAGCGACTCGATGTCCGAGTCCTCCTGGGTCGCGATCACCGAGGAGTACTCCCACGAGCCGTAGGCGTAGCGTTGGAGGGCAATATCACAGCGGTCGTTGTTGACCCCCAGGGCCGCCGCGAATGGGCCCGTCTCCGCCACATCACCACTCCCGCTCCCCAGGCTCTGCAGCACCGCCGAGTAGCCCGCTGCGTAGTTGAGGTTCGTCTCGACGCCGGTCGCCGATTCCAGCCGGTTCTGTAGCGGTGCGTACTGTGCTTCCATCAGGTCCTGGGGCTCCGATGGCGACATGTAGAAGTTGATTCGCTCGTCGCCGTAGGGCACACTCTCCCCGGATGAACCGCCCAGGCATCCGGCGATACCGCCAGCGACACCCAACGCGCCAGCAGCCTTCAGAACGCTTCGTCGGTTGGTGTTTGGGGACACGTGCGGCTCACGATTTCGTGCAGGCCTAAGCGTTGCCAATATCGGTATAGACCCGACCTTGCTAGTATATACGGCTCCGGAGTCCCGCGCAGGGAAAATGCCTTGTCGGCACCTGAAAACGATAACCCATGCCAACCGCCGATCCCCCACAGGTGGCGCTCGTGGACTACGGTCTGGGGAACCTTCGCAGTGTGACACGCGGGCTCGAACGGGCAGGCGCCATGGTGCGACTGACCGACGACCCCGACGTGTTCGAAGCGTCTGACGGTGTCGTGCTCCCGGGCGTGGGCGCGTTCAGCGAGGGGATGGAGAACGCCGCGCCGATACGTGATGGGCTACTTCGCGTCGCCGCGAGCCCGACCCCCTTGTTCGGGATCTGTCTGGGGATGCAGATGCTGCTCACCTCCTCCGAGGAGTCCCAGGGGGTGGGCCAGGGCGACGCCGACGGGCTCGACCTGGTGCCGGGCGCGAACGTCCGCTTTGGGGCCGGGCGCAACGTGCCCCACATGGGGTGGAACGAGCTGGAGGTCCGCCGGGCACACCCGCTGGTGGCTGGCGTCGACGGAGAGTACGCCTACTTCGTCCACTCGTACTACGCCGCGCCCGAGTCGGGAGACGCCGTGCTCGTGACGGCGGATTACGGAGACAGGTTCCCTGCCGTCATAGCCAACGAGGATGGGTCGGTGTTCGGCACGCAGTTTCACCCCGAGAAATCCGGCGCGACCGGGCTGCGTATCCTCGAGAACTTCATCGAGCTCTGTGGGTGAGCGCCGGGAGTCCAGGCCGCTCACTCCCTTCACCCTGGACTGAGGCTTTTTACCCACCTAGGTGTAATCGGCGCCTACATGAGTCCCGACCGGGCCGTTCTCGAACGCGCCATCGACCATGGCGAGGAGGAGGGCGGGAGTGTCGAGTTCAAAGAGCGCCTGACGAAACACGTCCACCTGGCAGACGGCCGGTTGGAATCGCTCGCGGCCCAACTCCGACACCGGGTCCTCTCGGGCGACGGTGAAGCGACGTACGTTGTGGGGGTGACCGACGACGGTGGGATCGCGGGTATCGAGGCCGCGGCCTTCTCCGAGTCGATGGACGTGCTGTCGTTGTTGGCCGAGGAAGCGGGCGCACGGGTCGACCAGGTCCAGACGTGGGGGGTCCCCGAAGAGACCGACGGCCTGGCCGAGCCCGACCCAGGGCTGGTCGGCGTCGCGACGATTCGCGAGGGCGCGGTGCTCGACACCGACGACGAGCACATCGTCGTCGGGACGGCCGGCCACGTCGACCACGGCAAGTCCACGCTGGTGGGCTCGCTGGTCACGGGTGCGCCTGACGACGGCGAGGGTGGCACCCGCGCCTTCCTCGACGTCCAGCCCCACGAGGTCGACCGCGGGCTCTCGGCGGACCTCTCCTACGGGGTGTACGGATTCGAGGAGGACGGCGTCCCGGTCCGGATGGACAACCCCGACCGAAAGGATGACAGAGCGGCGGTCGTTCGCGAGGCCGACCGGCTGGTCTCGTTCGTCGATACGGTGGGCCACGAGCCCTGGCTCCGCACCACCATCCGCGGACTCGTCGGCCAGAAGCTGGACTACGGGCTGCTCGTCGTGGCGGCTGACGACGGCCCGACCAAGACGACACGCGAGCACCTAGGTATCCTCCTGGCGACGGAGCTGCCGACCATCGTCGCAATCACCAAGACGGACATGGTCGGCACCGAGCGTGTCGAGGAGGTTGGCCGGGAGGTCGAGCGGCTCCTCCGGGGGGTCGACCGGACGCCGCTCTCGGTGAAACGCCACGGTGTCGAGGCGGCCGTCGAGGAGATCAGCGAGCAGCTCGTCCCCATCGTCGAGACCAGCGCGGTCACCATGTCCGGCCTTCCCGTGCTCGACGAGCTGTTCGAGCGACTCCCGAAGACGAGCCATCACGACGGGGCGTTCTCGATGTACGTCGACCGCTCGTACATGGTCACGGGGGTCGGCGCGGTGGCGTCGGGGACGATTCGGTCGGGGGCCGTCGAGGCGGGCGACGAGCTACTGTTGGGGCCGATGGCCGACGGCGGGTTCCGGGAGGTGGAGGTGCGCTCGATCGAGATGCACTACCATCGGGTCGACGAGGCACAGGCAGGGCGGATCGTCGGCATCGCGTTGAAAGGCGTCCAGGAGCCGGAGGTCAAACGCGGGATGGCGCTGTTGCCGCGCGAGACCGATCCACAGCCCGTCCGGGAGTTCGAGGCTGACGTGATGGTGCTGAACCATCCGACTCGGATCGGCGACGGCTACGAACCGGTCGTCCATCTCGAGACGGTCAGCGAGGCAGCGGCGTTCTATCCCGACGAGGGCCAGCTCCTCCCGGGTGACACCGGTCGGGCGACGGTCCGGTTCAAGTTCCACCCCTATCTCGTCGAGGAGGGCCAGCGCTTCGTGTTTCGGGAGGGCCAGTCGAAGGGAGTCGGGACTGTACGTTCGGTCCCCTCCGACCGGTAGTCGGCGCCGTACACGCCGTCCGCGATAGCGTCTGAGCAATCGCCGCCGAGCCGCCCTCAGTCAGGACAACGCCACGTCTGAGACCCACGGTGGCTCGAGCAACTCCGTCAGTGAGTCGAGCTGATGGTCAGGGGCCGGCTCGGGCTGGCCCCGATGCCTGCCGTCCGGCAGCCAGACCGCCCCGACCCCGGCGGCGTGGGCGCCCGCCACGTCCGAGCCAACCGAGTTGCCCACGTGAACGGCCTCGCTCGCCGGGACGTCGAGCGCTTCGAGCGCACGGAAAAACGGAGTGGGATCGGGTTTGCCCGGCGTCTCGTAGCCCGCGAACACGATGGTGTCGAACGCAGACTCCAGGCCCACGCCGGCGAGTTTGGTCCGCTGCATCTCTGGGGCCCCGTTCGTCACGAGCCCCAACCTGTACTCCTGGCCCAGGCGATCGATCGCGGCTCGTGCGCCAGGAAGCAGTCTCACGTCGCCGTGATCGCGCTCGGTGGCAAACCGGTCGGCGACCCGCTCGCCGACCACCGGGTCGACTCCCGCTTCCCGGGCGATCGCCGCAAAACAGCCCCGTCTCAGCTCGTCGACCGTCTCTGACCCATCGACAAACTCGGGGTACCTGCTGCGATAGTCGTTTTCGTCGAAGAACGGGTGGACACCCACGTGATCGAACGCGATACGGAGGATCTCGGCACTCGATCGGCGATACTCACAGAGTGTGTCGTCGAGATCGAACAGGACCGCCGAGAGGTTCCGGTCTGTCACGCCGTATGCACGCTCCGTGGGTGTATGAGCGTATCGCGCGCCATACCGATCGGTCCCGAAACGGCGGCAAGGGCCATCGCCGGTGTACTCTCACACGCGCCAGCCTGTTTAGCTGATAGCAGGCGGTAAGCCCCCTTCCTCAAGGAGCGACCAGCGGGAGCGAGTA
>ERZ1034517.201-NODE-201-length-15817-cov-3.232775_pt1 | contig 15817 bp, 14 predicted proteins | sample MGYA00520599_ERZ1034517 | MGnify/ENA primary metagenome ERZ1034517 (study PRJEB33760, sample SAMEA4777701) | hypersaline lake metagenome | biome: hypersaline environment; feature: brines | place: Spain | collected 2012-08 | depth 0 m ...
TGCCAATCTGACACAGTTGAAATTGAGATCACAGGGTAGAACAAAAAAGTCTATGTATAAAAATATACATAGACTTTCAATTTAATTTTTATCTAATTTTAATAAATCTAATCGAGGGTTCCAAACGATAATTTATTACTTCTTTTTTCATAAAATGAAATTAAAGCTGCCATTTCTCCAAAATTATCAGCATGAAAAAAGTGATCTGGAGCTGCTTGAGGCTCTCTCCAAAGATTATCTGATCCTCTTTCGCTGGTTCGATAATGAAGAATTGGATTATCATCATCATTTTGATCATAATCCAACGGAGGCAAATAACAATTTCCTCGATAAAATCTGTCTCTAACTGAGTCAAGACCGAAAGTTCGATCAATGGAGTAAAAAGGAATTTTCTTTAAGATAGGTTGTTCTCCTGATTTTCTTTTCTTTTTGGAATTAGACCCTTGATTTCTTCTAGCAAATTTTTTCCCTGTTAATCTAACTTGGTCACAAAGAATAACTTGATTTTTATTTTCGTTATTTGGTAATCTTTCTCGGGCATAATTTAAAGCCAAATTACTTTCAGGATCGGAATCTAAGCATATCCAGTTAGCTTGATATTTTTCACATAGTTGATCTAAATATTTAAAACTTGGAGGAAATCCCCAAGGAATTAACTCATAGCTCACATTTTGTTTAATTGCTTCTTGCCATGTTTTTTGAGAGTCTCTATATTTATTCGGAAACCACCAATTTTGAACAACTGCATAATTATTTACTCTTCCTTGGTCGAATCCTATAATAGTTAATTCAGGTTCACCTAATTCTTCTGGAGGTTCTTTTTGAGAATCAAGAATAATATCTAACTCAATTTTTCCAGAACCAATTGAAACCGCAATCCCGAAACCCTGTTGAATTGTATCGGCTGGATCTCTAGAGTTTAATAATTGATCAATCATTCCTGAGGGTGAAAAATTATTTAACGCCAATCTAGGAATCTGAATTGAACAGGTAGAATTTAATACCTCTTGATTATTTAAATAATAGTCTGAAATATCTTTCATACTATTTCCTGTTCTTTTACAAATAAACTGCCCTTTTGACAAGCTACTTTGAGTGATTTCTTTATAGCAATATTGACAGCCAATATATGAAGAATTTATTTTGGCAGATTTAGGTTTATGCTCTTTGGCTTTATGAAACCAATCTAAAGGTCTTCCTAATTCATCTAAATACTTCTCTCTTTTTTCACCATTATTTTCTTCTACATGAACTGACTTTAATAAATTTCCAAACCCATTTAAAAATTGATCTTTATAACAATGTGGACATTTTACAGACCATTCAAAACTATATCCAGATTTTTTTACTTCAGTATCAACAATTCCTCCAATTGATCCTGGCGTGGAACCTGCTCTAAAAGGTTTAGAAGGCATTGTGCAGGAATTTTGTCGTTGGCGAATAATATCTAATGCCCCAACAGGCATTAGCTCAATCTCATCCGCGATCGCAACCCATCCTTCAAAAGAACTTACAGATGAGGTTGCTTTTCTACCGTCATTTGCTGAAGAACGGCTCATCCAAAAGAAAGTTATAGGGACTCCTCCGACTGTAATAATTCGATCTTTAGAATCAGTATCTAATCTCCCTGTAACTCGTTTCTTTTTATCTTTAATTTTTACAATTGGATTGCAATTATCAAATGATGGTTGAACTCTTGGAGCAATTATATCTCTTAATTTTTGACTTTGCTCTACTCCAAAGCAAACTGATACTCTAGTATATGCTAGACAAAAAGCACTAAATGATATACATAATTCTGTAAATCCACACTGAGCAGACTTAGAGATTACAATGGACTGTATCCAAGGATTTCCAAAAAAATCAAATAATTCATTAAGGTGAGGGTCGTCCCACTTTAATTTTTCTCCGCTCCATCTATGATAGTATTCTTTGACCCATTCTTTAAAAAGTTTTCCTCCTCTTTTGTACCATTCCTTAATTCCCTCTTTTCGACTAGAGGTCATTTCTTCTGTAAATTTAGATTTTTCTTTTAAGGCTAAAGGATCATCTACTTTTTTATAAATTGATCGATTAAGTCTTTCTCTCATAGTATAGTAATATTTATTAGGACACTATATTTATTATATCTTTCTATTTATGGCGATTTCTCATTCAACTTCAACAAGGAATGCTATAGCGGATACTGTTTGTAATCAAATAGCAAAACTTCAAATATTAGATAGTAGTTCTACAGTGTTAGTAGAATTAAATATCACATATAATCCTGCTTCTGGGGGAACAGCAACAGCATCTAATATAGATACAGCGAGTGCTATAGCAGGAGGAACAGCTTCTCAATTCCAGACTATAGATTCAAGTGATAATCAAGTGTTTTCGGGGAGTGTTGCGATGGATGGCTCTGGCGATTTAGATATTGATAATACTAATATTGCTACAGGTCAGACGGTACAAGTTAACTCGGCTTCCTATACTGCTCCCAGCTAAAATATTCAAGAGGTTATATCTTGCCAAGTCTTTTAAGTTCTTCATGCTAAACTTAAATCATCAGTGAAAGCTAAAAGTCAGCTAGATATAATTTTGTAACTTCTGCAAGTTCTTTGATATTCTTCAGAGGCTTCAGAGACTTTTAATTCCAAGCAAGAATAAAGGTACTCTAGAAAAGAGTGGGTTATTAACCCCTCTTTTTGTGTTTTAAATTATATCGATCTTTAAACTTATTGAATTTACGAGGTGATATTTATGGAGAGACAAGTACGATTACGGAATCCTGTGGAACCTTTACAGATTCCTTACCCTGAAGATTTTCGAGGTAAAAAAACAGATATAGATGAGGAAGAATTTACTCTTACTGTATTACCTCGGAGATTATCTGATGAAGAAATTGATTTAGCTAAGGAGTATATTGATGCTTTACCTTATAAGCAAGAAATTGTTTATACAGGTGCTGTTTTCATTGATCCCTCAGATCCTTTATTATCTCGATCTCACGATCAGCTAGATTTAATTGAGAAAAGAGAAAAATTACCTAATAGCAAATATGCTCCCCGTGGAGGAACTAAATCTATCATGCAAAGAGTGGTTGCTATAAGACAGCATGGTTACGAAGCTAATGGAGCTTACGCATTACTAGAAGGAAAAACTAATTAGGAGGAATTATGGTAGCACAAGCAAATGTTCGCCAATTTGGAAAGCCAAGTGGAGCTGCTGGAGTTCAAGTAGTTGAATCTCAAGGGGAATCTCCTTTTCGGGATACAAAATATGGTACTTCAGCTTATTATGGAATTCTGAGACGTGGACCAATGGGGACTTACGTGCCTGTTCGGAGTCGAGAACAGTATGACTATATTTATAACGATTTACGAGAATTAAGATGGCACATTTTTAGAGATAAAACTTCTGTTTTACCTGATGCTATTGATGGTCATTTTAAAACAGGTGGGGCATCTGGAACAATGCTCATAAATCGAATTGAGCTTCCTGAAGCTCGTAGAGCTTCAGCTACAATTTACAATCGTCAAGGAGGTGAATGTTTAAAAGTTTATGCTGCCAATCCTGGTGTTTGGGGAGGAGCTAAAAAGAGTAAAAAAAGTCTTCCTGTTTTAGATATTTCTCCTGTAACTTTTTCAGTTGAAGCTGGTGATTTAAAAGGTAATGAATATGCTGGCGGATACGCAATTTTTGAAGATGGAAATGGCAATACAACGAAAGCCTTTAATATTGTTGCTAATGAAAGGGCTACTCATACAGGAGTTGGAGTTATAACTGTCGGGAGTCAGTTTGATTTAACTAGCTCTGATAATCAACTAGGGGGATCTCCTTTAGATTCTAAATCAGATATTACTGGTGCAACTGCAACTTATACCAGATATTTAGCTATCTCTGGAGGTACAGTTTCTTATATCTTTAAGAGAGATTTGGCTGGATCAATTACGATTATTTCTGGGTCTAATTCTGTTAGTGGAAGTAATACTTCCTTTACTTCGGAGTTATCTGAAGGAGACGCTGTTTATTCACCTTCTGGAGAATTGAGAGTTGTCCAGTCTGTTCTTTCCGATACTCAACTTACTGTAACGGAAGCCTTTCAAACTCCTGTTGAATCTGGTTCTTTAAAAGTTCCAAATTTACAAGTTTTAGGGGATTCAACTACATTTGATAGTGATCCTAATGTAAATATTGGAGACTATATTGCTCTATCTGATGATGGATCTGATGGAGGGTGGAGACAGATTACTGCTATTAATTCAGACACTGAATTAACTGTTTCTACAGCTTTTGCGATTGAGGCTGATGGTCAAAGATCTGGGGTTACTCCAGCAATAGATAGTCGAACGGTTACTTTTGATTCAGATGTTTCAGGTGATGTTTCTCAGGGAGATTACATTTATGTAGCAGGAGTAACCCCTAGTTTTGCTGAAGTAACTGCTGTAGATACTCAATCTGTAACTATAGCTACCCCCTTTGAAGTAGGTTTTTCAGGGGAAACTATGTCTAAGCAAGCTGTTTTTGTTTCCCTTTACCTTGATAGAGATCCTTGGAGTGAAATATCGCCTTACAACCCAGAATCTTCTTTTGGACAATCTCTTGTAGATACAACAGGGCAAGAGACAGGATTGGAATCAGGTGCTGAAGAAGGATTAGCAGTTGAGATTGGGCAAGGGACTCGCTTTCCTGCTACACACTTTAGTTTCCATTGTTACTTTAATGGTTCTTTGGTAGTAAGTGTGGATGATGCTTCTTTAGATCCATCAGATCCTTATTATGTTGAACCTTTAGTCTTATCTCAAAATGTTGCTTTTGATGATGGAGAGACTACACACGCGGCTTATATCGAAGTAGAAAATCTCTGGCGTGATGCTTACGTTACTGCTGAAGGATCAGATGTTCGTCCTGCGAACGGGTTTGGGGAAATCTATACAGCAAGAGATAATTCCTTCTTTACAAATGCTGATTTTGATTCTAAAGCCTTAGTTGGGAATTGGTTATATCCTTCACCTTATCGGCATAGAAGACTGGTTTATCGAGTTACTCAAGCTCGGGATCGTGCTGATATCCCATTAACAGATGCTTCTCTTTCTGGACAAGTGATCACTGGTACTGGATCGACCTTTACAGACTACGTTAAAGAAGGAGATATTGTAATTGACTCTTCTGTTGTAGGGAAAGGTTACTTTGAAGTTACAAAAGTAGTTTCTGATACATCCATCGAGGGTATTCCCAGATTAGGTTTTGCTCTTAACGGTACTCCTGCTGATGTTAAAGTAGTGAGATTAGGGAGAATTTCAGTAGATCGATCAATCTCTCTTGAAAGATATTACTCTAATACTGTTGACCCTCATTTCTTAGTTAAATATCCAATTCCATTAATGGATGGATATGATGGGGATGTAGGCTCTATTCCCTCTTATGAGTATTCTAAATATTTCTCAATTGATTCAGAGAAACAATTAGAATATGCAACATTTGGAAAGAACTATGGTTTGGTGAGATTTGCTATGCCAGGATACACTGGTGTTCAAGCTCAAAAAGCAGCTAAGTTCTATGCTTCCCAAAGAGCTTATGAATTTAGAGGTGAGTTTCCTACCTACATCAATTCCTATTCACAAGCAGAAGAATTTATTAATAGTGAATTGGGACGAAGTGATTTCATAACTATGGCTTTTCCAAGTCATGGTTATATCGGCAACTACTTTAATGCTGATACAAGATTAGTTCCTTTAACTGGGGATATTATGGGAGGCGAAAGTCGTTATGCTAATGCCTATTCCAGTTATCATGTTCCTTTTGCAGGAAATAATTCTATTCTCCCCAGAGTTCTGAGATTACCTTTCAAAGTTGATATTCAAGGCGAGAGCGTCTTAAATATCGCAGGTATTCAACCAATCAAAATTGTTAATGGTAACTCAGTTGTTTTTGGAGGTCGCGCTCCTTCCATTAGCGACAGTTACAGGTTTATTCATATCAGACGGATTCAGTCAAATTACGTTCGTTTGTTCATGGAAAGTCAAGCATTAATGGAGCAATTATTCTCCCCTAATCAGCCTGGTCTTATGGAGCATTTGATTATGAGTCTGGAGAGTTTTGCTCGTAGAGAGTACAAGAAAGGAGTCTTCAGTCGTTATGTTGATTTCTCGAAAGCGGCTCGTATTGGGGATGCTTCTCGTACTCAAGAGCGGATTAACTCAGGGGATCGTGAGGCGTTAGTCTCAGTATTAAACGGAAAAATGAATCTCTTCTTCCGATATATTCCTACAGGTATCTTGGAAGAATTAACTGTAGAAGTTTCCCCTGACACTGTGGTTGCTGATTTTGGTAGCTCTCTTGATGCTCCCAGTCGCTAAAATTAGGCTAGGGTTAGCCCAATGGTTAATCCTAGCTTTATCACATACAAATAGAAATATTGATTCAAAATAATACAGGAGGATTTCAAAATTGAGAAAGCAAAAACTAGAACAAAATATTCTACCAAAGGCGAAACAAAGATTTTTAGTTCAAGGCTACCCTGATGCTGAAATTTTATCTATTAGTCGAGATGTAATTACATCTGAAATCGGGGTAATCGAACTCCCTGATCAAACAAGAGTACCTGGTGGTAGAAGACGTGCAGGTGACTTTACGATTAACGTTCAATTTGGACGAGATGAGGATAGAGAGTTATTTTCCAATTGGTATAATCTCTGTATGGATCAAGAATCTGGGGATAATATAGGGGTTAATCCTGCTTATAAGAGAAATGCAACCTTGATTTATCTTAGATTATTCTCTCAAGATCCAGGGGAGTACGATTCTGGTAGAAATTTAGATCCTGTTATTGTTAGTCTTACAGGTTGCTGGCCCAGTTCTCTCAATTTTCCTGACTACGATATGACCAGTGACGAGGGAGACGGCTATTCACAGCTTGAACTCACAATCAACTACGATGACGTGCAACAGAAGGATTCAACTTCTTTATCTCAAACGTTTAATGGCTAGTGGTTCCATAGCTATGGAACCTTTATGGAACCTTGTGCGATCAAGAATCTAAATATTTAAATTGTTGATCGTGCAATAGCGCAACTAAGGGGTTTGAGGAGATTGTTCTCCTCTTTTTAATTTTAAATATCTAAATTCCTGATCGCGCTAATAAAGAAACTAAACCATTTGAGGCTCATCTATATTCTCAAAATCCTCCTTTGAAGGGTGTTTTGAATTTTTAAGCTACTGATCGCCCTAATTAGATTGATTACATATTTAAATCTTTATTTATAAACTCCCTAGGTTAATTAATCTAGGGAGTTTGATCTATATTTAGTATATAAATAAATTTAAAAATCAAAAGCATTTTCAATTGATTCTTTTGAGGATAGTTCTTCTTCAATATATTCTTGATTTTGAGAATCGGCTTGATAAGTTGTTTGAGTTGGTTCAATTGTTAATCTATATAATATAGGTTTAGATCGACTATAGATTATATTATTTAAGATAAAAGAATACCCAACTCCTCTTATGAAGCATATAGTATTCCCTTTGTTCAACTTGGAATACACTAAACCCTTTTTATCTTCTAGAAGATATAGAATTAAATTTCCTTCTGTTGTTTTAAATCCTTCATTAATAAATAATGTTTTTTTATCTGTAGTTGTATAACCTAAAACTTTTAATTTTTGGTGGTATTGGTATTGATTAGGAATTCCTAACTCAAAATTAGGAGGTTCTTTAATATCTTTATCTATTAAATAAATTGATTCGCCAACTTCATTAATTAGACTTTTAATTTCTTGAGTATCTATAGGAAATTCCATTAAAATCTATATTGTCTTCTATATTTTCTTAAGGGAGTAAGTATTCTTTCAAGTTTAGTTCCCGCATAACTTGAAGAAGAACTTTTAGTATTTCCATATTTATATGACTTACTTAAGCCTCCAGGTAAGGATAGAGAAGATATATCCTTAGTAGGCTCATTTAATGTTGAAATATCAGGAAAATCACTATTAATTGATAATAAATTATTAATTAATAAATAAATTGTTACTTCAAATAAAGAAGGTAGAGGATCAAATCCTGCCCAATAGATAACTTCTACTAAAGTGTTTTTATAATTAACGTAAATAGTATGTTTTCCATACCATAATCCTCCAACATCTACTATATCTAAAGGTTTTGGAGGTTGTTCTGGGAGTAAAACAATAATGGAATCAACTTTAGATACAGGATAATAACTAAGATTGACTAAACAACGATCATTAGCCTTAAGTTTCTCTGTGTATTGTTGTAATTCAGGATTATACCCTAACCAATCAATAATTAATGACTCAGATACTTCAATAAACAGGGATAATGTATCGTCTGAAGGTAAAGAATTATTGTCAAACTCCTTAGACTGAATTAACTTAGATTTAAGATTACTAAGAGTAATTAAAGACATTTAAGAATTAAAGTAATTTTCTAAGTTTTTTAGAGATTCACTATCTAATTTTTTAATTGATTGATGTTTGATTTGAGATTCTTCTCGATTATTTAAAAAGAAATCTACATTTTCTTGACCAATTATTGAAATTAGGCTAGATAAATCATTGTCTTTGTTGTTAATGAACTTGAGTGCTTTTTCAACCCATTCAGGAGGTTTTCTTTTAGTATTATTAGGTTGTGATTTTTGTTCAGTATTTTTTTCTTCAACTAATTCTGCTAAACCATATCTGGTTAACCAAAACCCAACTCCTTCGGTAACATCAACAACTTCCTCGTTTGTAGGTACTTGCTGTACTTCACCTACATTTTTGATATTAAACTTTGTATTCCATTTAAATGTTGGTTTTACTTTCATGATCTCTCCTTATAATAAGCGCATAATAGAGTTATGCGCTTTAATATTTGCAAAATTAGATGGAATCAATGGTTTGAGGGGGAGCTTTTACTCTTAATTTGAAAAAGCTAAATCCTTGATTCCCCAAAAATAGAGTCCCATAGAATAAGCATAATCTCTTTTCTACTAAATAAGTCATACCTGCATCTGTATAAGAAGAGACTTCAAATATTTGAGGATCGAAGGTTCTAGCTCCTCCAAAGGGATACACCCCCCTCCAAAATACATGATCTAAATTGATTAGGTAATATTCAATATAATCTGGATCTGCATTTGTTGCCCCCTTAACATCATTTAAGTATGGACTCGGAATAATGGGAATTTGCCCATTTTGAGAGTTAATTGCAGGAACACTAAAATTGGGACGAATCTCATTTAAATTACGATAAGTTAACTTATCATATAATTCATCTTCAATTAGCTCCACACCTAATCCTGATGTGAAAATGTGAGTAATATTTCTCAACCTTTCATCATCATTAATGGCGTATCTAACAATACTTCTCAACTTTTTATTAATGATATCAGGAGGGTTAGTCGTAATATCAGCATCAAGGATATTGGCACTAGGAATTTGTTTATCCAAGCCATTAAATTCCAAAGGATTCGTAGAAACATCTCCCTTAAATAATCCTCTTTCTAAAGATTTCGTAGAGGAAGATATTAGTTTTGCTGTTTTTCTAGAAAGCTGATCCCCATAAGGTCTCCCCTGCTGATTATGGAGACTTCTTGAGTAGTGAGAAATTTCAATCAAACCTCCTCCAGCCTTAACTGATTGCCCTGGATCAGTTAGATCAAGAGGGGTATAGCTAGTTCCCGTTTCAGTTAAAGAATTCATATCATTTTTGCCAAAGTATCCTGTTACAGGATCTTGATCTTCTTGAACTTCTCTAACTAAATCAGCTTCCGCAGGTTCTTTGTTTTGAATAAGGGGCCAGAATACTGTATTCTTACGAATGTATTCTTGAATGTAGGGCATAAAATCATCCCTAACAACAAACCCATCTAATTCTTGAGCTTCTGCTTGAATACGGGAATCAAATCCAGTATATTCTAATGTTCCGTCTTGATTTCGCATTATATTAGCCTGCCACCATTTTCAATTTGTTTTCAGTTTGGGTTTTTTCCTCTTGGAGAGCAATTTGTTTCTCGAATGTTAGATTCTGAGCTTGTTCTAATGCTCCATTAATACGAGCCAATTGAAGTCTTAAATCTGTTACTTCTTGAGATTCACCACTCTCCTTGGAACTAGAGGAACTAGCAGGTTTTGTTTTCCGTTTAGGTTCACCAGAAGGATTTTTAATCGCTTCAACCTTCTCCTCAACTAATTCACCTACTTGTTCTTTAACGGCTTCGATTAAAGCATTACGTTCCTCTTCTTTCTCCTTTTGAGTCTGTTCTTTAGTCTTTTGAGCTTCAATCTCTTTTCTTTCTTGTTCGTATGTTTGAACAGTGGACTTTAGGGACTCTAAATCTTCTTCAAGGTTTTTATTTTTCTCAGCTTGGACTCGCTGATGACTCTGTAAAAGAATTATGAAAAGATTTGAGAGATCCTAAAATTTCGTTTCTTGTTTTTTCATCCATGTTATTACTCCCTGAATTTAAATCTGTCTTCTCTGCTGTTATAGCATACTGCTCCTTAATGATGGTTTCATCTTCCTCAGTTTTTAAGTTGGATTGAGCCAAAATTTTAGCTTTTGGGTATGTAGCTAGTTCAGAGTACAGAATATTTGCTCCCCATATATGCAAATCATCTATGTGGAACACCTCTTGACCCTCAATTGTAGTTTTATGCCCACTGGCATCTGCGTTCATACTCAGCCCAAGAATTTCTTTATTATCTATAATTTTCTGAACGTGGTCTTCCTTATTATTTACCCAAAGATTTCCTTCAATAATAAAGTTATTTTCTTCAATATAGGCATTTTCAATAATTCCTATAATATTTGTTTTTTTGTGTTTCTTTAATGAAGGATCAGCATCTAAGGGATAACCAATAATTGTATTTGTAGCTTTTATAGCTACTTCTTCAGGGATATAGAGGGGCATTCCTGGACCTACATTAGGTATTTCTTCTGAAGGCTTGTTAATTTCAAAAAGAATACCCTTAATTGGGGCTTTTCCAGATTCTGGTTTTCGAGCATAAATTTTAAAAATATCCTCAGAACCCATATTGAAGTCAATATTGTAATGATCCTTTTTATCTGTTTTTCTAGCTTCAATCCTTTTTATTTCATTTTTACTAGATTCTATTAAATTTTTTATTTCTAAAATACTTTCATCAGATATATCTTCTGAATCAGTTTCGGAATTTTCATTTTCTTTAGATTCTTTCAAGGATTCAGATTGGATTTCTTCTTCTTTTTCTTCAGGTTCTTCAGGTTCTTTTGAAGACTTAAACTGAGATACTTTAGAATTATTTGTACTCTTTTCCTTTGTTTCTTTGTTTGCTTTAATCCCGTTATTAGAATTTTTATATTCTCTCTCTAAAGTTTTTGATTCCTGCTTTAATTCTTTAGAGGTAATTCCTAATTCTTTTGATGTTTTATCTAGATCTTCTGCTTGTTCCCTTAAATATTCAATTCCTTCCTTAATGGCATTTTTTTTAAAATCTTGCATATAAGATGCAAATTGATCAATCAAATCATCAAATTCATCATTGGCATGATTCAATGACTCCTTTGAAAAAGGAGAACCCATTTGACTTAATAATCCATAAATATGATCAGCAAATAAATTCATTAAAGTATTAACTTGAGCATCTCTTAAATTCATATCAAAAACATATTTAAGATTAGAAGATGCTTCAATTTTGCGTGTTGTTGAATCCGTAGGCAAATCCTTATTATATTTCTTTAAGGTGGCTTGAATTTTAGAAAGGGATTCTGAAAGAGTTTGTAGATCTTCATTATCCATCAGTAAACCTTTTTCACTATTGGGTTGTGACATTGCTATTTCTCCTGCTTAACTTGTAATATTCTACCTTCCTCTAAAGAAAAGGGGGAACCTAACTGATTTTCTTCTAAAAATTCTCTAATTTTAGTGTAGTCTCCTCCATGCTTATGTATGAAGAGAGGGAGAGGTTCTCCTTTGTATAAAGCATTTATAATATCTCTTCTCTTTTGAGTTGTTTTGGTTAGCCTAGATTTAGGCATTCTAGTTTCTAATTCGATAAATAATTGATCCATGAGTAAATTAAAAGTCAAAAATAATCTAGGAAATCTAAAATATCAGATCAAATATATCAAAAGCAAAGAAAAAGAGCTTCAAGATTGGTCTATAGAATCTGCCAATAATTTTATATCTGAATATTCTAGGTTAATTTCAATACAAGGTAGAAGTGGGGAAGTACCCCCTCCTTTGTCTCCAGCCACCCACAAGATTCAAAAAACTTTTGGTAAGCCTGATGGATCAGGGATTAGGGATTATTTAGAGGTTTCTTATAATAAGGATAACCGAGGAAACTTAATTGCAACAGCGTATATAAATGATTCTAAAGCTCAAATGATTGCTTCTGTTCAAGAATATGGGGCGTTAATCCCTGTTACAGAAAAAATGAGAGGTAAATTAGCATTTGCAGGGATATTCTTAAGATCTGACACAAAATATATAAGAATTCCTGCTAGATACGCTTGGAAAAAGGCATATAACAATACAATTAAAGAATCTAAAAGAAAATTAAAAGATATCTTGAATAGCTGATATGTTTAGTAACTCTAGAACACAACCAAAACCTACAGATAAGAAGTTAAAAGAAAAATATATTTTAAGGATTACAATAGGAGATTTGGAATTTTCCAATTTAAATGGAGACATAATTACTAAACCTATGCCTTATTTAGTGAGATCAACTATAAGAGGTTCAAAGTTTAAATGTTTATTAAATGATAAAAATAACGATTTACTACAAAAAATCACTCAGTATAAAAAAGCAACTATAAATATTGGGTTTGGTTCTTTTGGGGTTAACCCTAAAACTGTTCCTCAAATTGAAGGTTTAATATGGGAAGTTGTGAAAAATCCTCCTAATTCTGTTATTTTAGTCGTTACAGATATTAAATTTGAGCTTCAAAAAGATCAAGGTGTAACAATCGAAAGCACTAAAAAAGAAACTGAATCTTCAAAAAATCAAAGATCCAGTCAAGAATTTGAATCATTACTAAATTTTGCTGAAAGTAATTTAGTAAATAGTGGTAATGAAGTAGATTCTAGAAATAAACTATTATTAAATCTAATAAATAATCAGAAATCTAACAATGATCCTATATATACATTTTTTACTAATCCACAAGAATCTAATTTTAGTTTTGATTCATCAGTAAAAATCCAATCTGAAGAAGGATTTATAAAAACTCAAAGATCTGATTTAAAAGAATTAACTAAAACTGCTCAATTTCAAGGGGATAAAGTTGTATCTGATATTAATGGAGTTAAACAAGTCAGCCCTTCTAACCGAGAAAAGTCAGATGTAGTTTTAGATTATTTAAATAAAAGATTTGTTTTTGTAAATAATCCCAAGATTGGAAAAAGATCTTCAAGTAATAGAAGAAGTGGACAAGGAACTGTCACAGTAAAAGGATGGAATGTAAATAATAAAGGAACAGTAGGCTCAACTGCGGTTTCACAAAATACTCCACCTAAGCCATCCAGTAATAAAATTGAAATTCCTGAATGGGGAGAAATTGATCTTACTGATAAGATCATTGAAGAATTACCCTTTACTTGGGCAGATGCTACAAAAAATGGAAATAGAGTTCCAGGAGAACAAGAAATTGAACAAATTATAAATATTGCTAAAGCAGTTGTTCCTCTATTTAATAATAGTTCTCAAAATTGGACGGTGACTTCATGGTATCGACCTAGAGATGTTAATCGAAGAATTGGGGGAGCTTCAAATTCAAAACATATTGAGGGTCATGCCATAGATTTTCATTTTCCTGGTATAAATGGATTTTTTAAAAGTCAAGTTGAAGGACAATGGGATGGGGGTCATGCGTTAAAACCTGGAAGTTTTATACATTTAGATCTTGGAAGTAAAAGGACATGGAGTTATTAAAAACAAATGGCATTTTCATTTGATTCTTTAAAAGGAGAATATGCAAAGTTATTTTCTAAAGCTAAATTAGATGGAAGATTTGATGGTCAAATAAAAAATCAAATCAATAAAATCAAAAAAAATCAGTCAAGATATAAAACAGTTGAAAAAAATACAGGAGTACCTTGGTATGTTGTAGCTTTAATTCATAATATGGAAGTTTCTTTAAGGTTTGACGGTCATCTCCATAATGGTGATCCCTTATCAAGGCGGACAGTTAATGTCCCTGCAAATCGACCTTCTTCAGGTTCACCCCCTTTTACTTGGGAAGAAAGTGCAACAGATGCCATGAAAGAGCGTCAAAAGAATTCTTGGAGTCAAATATCTAGTTGGAGCATCCCCGCTATTTTATGGAGAGGGGAGAATTTTAATGGTTGGGGATATAGACAGTATAGAGAGCCTGTAAAATCTCCTTATTTATGGAGTGGAACTACAATTTACACCAAAGGAAAATATGTAAGTGATGGGAAATGGGACTCAAATGCTGTTTCACAGCAAATTGGAATGGCAGCTTTATTAAAAGAAATGGATAATCAAGGAATTCTTAAAAAGAATCCAGACTTAAAAGATTATGGCTTAGGTTGTGCAGATGGGGGAGATGGGGTTGATAGAACTATAGTTGGAACTGTAAACCCTAAGAGTAAATCTGATGCAATGACGTATGCTTCCTCGATTTTACAAAGTGATATTGAAAAAGAATATTTCTTTGAAGGGTTATTGGAAGTTTCATCAATGACAGAATTGCTTAAATTAAAACCTCAAGATGAATTTACATTACAAAATTTTGATGAGATATTAGATAATGATGATTGGATTTGTGATGATATTTGTTTTTATTTTGGGGATTCTTTACAAGCTCAATTATATGGATATAGAGGGAGTAAAACATCAGTAGATAGTCCAAATCTAGACGTTTTTCAGCATTCAGACCCTGTTGACTCTAACCCTAGCCCTCAAGATTTAGAAAATAAAGGAGTATTTGAAGAAGAAATATCTGATATTCCTGAAGCTATTAAAAAAGCTGCCATTGAAACTAAAGGTGAATCTTCTGCTAGTGGTCCTGGAGGAGGAGAAGTAGCCTGTGCTTGGGCAATTAATAAATTGGTATTACCAAGAGCAAATATTGATCCTATAGGGGAAGTTCAGGTGAATGTAGATTCAGTTGAAAAAGATTTACAAAATAATCGTGGAAAATCTGTTTCAATTGAAGAGTCGGTTGGAGGAGATGTTGTCATAATGGGTCAAGGAAGTTTAGCTCATATAGGGATTTGTTTAGATAAAAGATGCACTCGCTGTATTTCTAATTCTAGTAGTAAAGCTAGTTTTACTTGGATTGCAAATTTACCAACTTATAATAATTATTATAATAAACCTTCTAGAATTTATAGGGTTATAAACAGATCTTAATTTATACTACAGGTATATTTTCAGTAATAAGTGAATCAGGATCTTCATGTCTAACTTTTATAATATAGACTAACGCCATATAATTAGGTATTGTCGGTATTTCAGGGTTTTCTTCAATACCTGCGGATCCTGTTTCTAGATTATTAGGTTGGCCTATCCAAATATTCAATTGAGCATCTTGCTGGTGAGTATGTCCTGTAAAATTATTTATAGAACTTCCTGCTTGAGATTCACCTGTTCTACCTTGATATCTTTCAACAGATATACCAGTATTTCTCCTATCGACACCCTCAATATCAGGCGCAGAATCATCCCAAGTACCTCCTCCCTTCCCTGGTTGACCAATTCTATACTCGGTAATGGCGTAAGGAATAAATTCTCCATCTTGTCCCTCAAATCTATGCTTATGTCCTGGATCGTTGATTGCATGACCATGACCCATAGGGTGGCTATGTCTTGTATTTGAACCATTA
>ERZ1034517.203-NODE-203-length-15737-cov-3.667772_pt1 | contig 15737 bp, 17 predicted proteins | sample MGYA00520599_ERZ1034517 | MGnify/ENA primary metagenome ERZ1034517 (study PRJEB33760, sample SAMEA4777701) | hypersaline lake metagenome | biome: hypersaline environment; feature: brines | place: Spain | collected 2012-08 | depth 0 m ...
TGTCTCGAAAGAGCGATCCGCTGCGCCGGAGCTGGCGGCGCAGACTCCGTCGCTCGTCAAGGACGATGACTGGCACGATGAAGAACGTTAGCAGCGCCCACGCGAGATTGAAGACAGTCCGCGTCAGGCTTCCGACCACGCCGAATTTCTCGTCGAGGATGTACAGGACCGTACCGAGTGTCGCAGCGACGACGGCCCACACAGCGATCCGGCGGCGGGCGCGCCACGCCGCGGCGAGTCCCTCTCGAACGGATGTCGAGTTACCGTCGAACAACTGCGCTGCGCAGTGCACTACGGCAGCGTTGAAAAACGTCGCTACGCTCGAAGAGATCGCAATCGCACAGAACAACGCCCCGTACTTGTAGAGGTCGTTTGTGAGAAGCGATTCGACGAGTCCCTGCTGGAAGACGATTGCTGAGAGAACGGCGAAGGCGCTCCCGACGGCGAGAAGACTCAACACCGGTAGGATCATAAGATTCGGTTCCTGGGTAAACACGCGTAGGCTGTCGCGGGTGATGGCGAAGCCGCGTCGGTATTTCGAGGCCATACTGAATCACCAATTTAGGGCGGCGTTGCAACGACAAAGCCGATTTCGTCCATGGAGACGCCGATTGACAATGCGTTCTCTGGATCAGTTTCCTCCCATCGGTACGTGTTCTCCAGCCCGGTGTCCGTGCGAACAGTCACAGCAAGCGGTTCGTTGGCAGCCAGTCCCGTGTATCCGTGGTCGCGGTTCGCCGGGATGGATGCCGTATCGTCGACGAGCACCGCACCATCTTCAGCGGTCCGGATGACCGTCGTGATGTCCAGTTCGCTCTCCGTTTGATTGTTCACGATCAGATGCGGTGCGTTCTTTGCTGTCGTATGTGCAACGACACCGCCTACTGCGCCGAGTGCAACACATCCGGTGAGCAATGTCATCGCCTTTCGCCGCGTGAGGGAGGGCATACGTGGGGGATTCAATAATAACGCGTATAAAAACTTTGAAAAATAAAACTGGTGAACTGCAACTTGCCATCCACCTTCGCCTGAAGCCGGAGGATGTCAAACAGCCGGGCTGTTTCGCCGGATTAGCCGGGATGGTAGTGACAATGGGCATTTGAGCCTACAGAAGGCTTACCCGTCTTTTGCATCTCTTTCGAGTACCGATGAATCGACGGCAATACGTAGTGATGGGTGCCGGAGTAGTTAGTGGGGCCCTCGCTGGCTGTACGGCAGTTACGGGGGAAACGGAGCTGACAGGGCCGACCGAATCCAACGATGATCACTCAGTTCGTTTTGAATACGACCACGAAGACGAGACGCTCGCACGTGTCTATTTCAACAAACGACCGGACACGCCATGGAAGAGCGTCAACGAGATACCGGACTCTTCTGCATTTCACCGCCTTCGAGTCGGGATTGAACAGCCGGGCGACGTGAGCCTTGGTACCTACCGATTCCGATTCAAACCCGCTGGGGACGGGGCCGCCAATATCTATTTGCATCCACCCGAACTCGGGCAAGAAGATACGTTCGATGCCTACCGTGATGCTGATTGGACGGTACTTGAAGCTGAATACGATGACGGGACCCGTGTCGGGACGGGCTTTGAGCTGTTCGTCTACAGCGATACCGAGAGCGATAATGAGGCTGGTTCGATCCGCGCCGACTACGAACTCACGTTCTCCGGAGACGGATATCTCGGCGGGACGTTCGTCGCGGGAGATCAGACAACGATCGACCTCAATCAGACAACGTAAATCCTCGCCGTGCACGGCGGAGAGAACATCAACGCTTGTCTCGGTCTTGTGTATCTCGCCGAGCTGTTTTTTCGGCATCTTGACGGGCCATTGTCATTCGCTGAGTGTGCTCCGCGCGGACGAAATAGTAGAGCACAAACGGTGCAACGACAGCAAGTAGAAAGACAAACGCAACGGAAATCATGCTGGCAGGGGACATCACCCGAGGAACACGTCTACGATGTCGCTTCCCCTGGTTGACGTATCGCGGTAGAGTTCGGAGTATCCGCAGTTTGTACAGGAGACGACCTTGAAACTGTTCGTCTGTATATCGAACATTTTTGATATTCCGCCGCCGGTTGTGGAGATCTTCCCGACCTCTGTCTCAGTATGGTCACACTTCGGGCAGCCGCGATCGGTATCGCCATGCGAAGCCATACTCGAAAGATACGGCGTTGGGTATATGACTCTCTGTATAACTCAAATCCACAGTTTAGCAAAGTGGGTGCAGAGATACCAACTTACGAGACTACACAGGAGCGTTTAGGATGCTAAGAGCGTGTCATGGATATAACCACATCCGATGTATGATCGTGCAACCGGACGCGAAGATGTTGGGGTAGATACTGTTTGCTTCACAGGTGGAGTACTGAACGTATCGGCACTACACGTGCGGATCGATCACTGCCGAAGCTAGAGGCTCGTTTGCGCTATCGGCCAACGACGATTTCATAGTCTCTCGATTCGATCCACGGCAACGGCTGCTCCGGCGGCGGCGGGATACACGACGCCGTCGACGAAGTGACGATGTCCATACTCCTGTTCGCCATCTCGTGCAATGCGAAGGATCGTTCGAACATCAGGGGCACTCTCCGAGACTGCTTCGCAGACAGTAAGATTCACCTCGGTGTCGTCAGTGAGTGCAGCGACGACGTCGGCGTTAGCGAGGTCGGCCTGTTCGAGGATATCCGGGTTCGTTCCATCGCCTTCGATGATCCGGCCGACCTTTGATGATACCTGCTCACACCTATCCGAGTCCGATTCGATCATAGTGATCCGATCGCGCATCCCACTGAGCTTTTCGGCAACATGGAGGCCGACCCGCCCACCGCCGACGATAATGACATTTCTTACCATGGATCTACTGTATTCTCGTGTAGGGAGTGATATTTGTTAAGCATTAGTATAGTCGAATGGGTACGGCCATAGGTAGCCCATATTTACGCTTTTAGTTCCTTTATTGCGGGATATGGGGACGATCCTTGCTTATCGCCACTGTCTCCGTTCGTGAACCGCCACTCGTACAACGCCCGGATGAATGCGCCAACTCCGAACAGCGCGATTACGACCAACAAAAATCCCATATACGGGAGTGCATTGGCGAGACTGATGACTGCCAACCCGACGGCGAGCCCACCCCATCGATGATCGTAATCGAATACGGAGAGTCCCCATGTCCCGACCACGAATGCCCCGTAGACCAGCCCGACCCACAGGAGGAAGATGAAGCTATAACTAGCAAAAAACGCGAGGGGAATCCCGACGACCGACAGGAACAACACGCCGAGAACGAACGGCATTCCGATCAGCGTCGCCACGCCGACGCCGCCACTGACGATCGGTCGCTCGATACCTTGCTTAGAGACCCGATCGCTAAACCGGGGCGCGGCCACCACTAAGACCGCCCCGATCAAGAAATTCGCCAAAAACAGATACAGGCTGACGAGCGGGGTCAGCGCTGCGTCAGGAATATCCGGCAGCGACACGTTCGAAAACGGTGCCATCCCTCCCTCCCGTTCGGTTTCCGTTACTGCACCTGTGATTTCGGCGTCGTCTGAGATAGTCGTCTCATCGGCGCTGTAGGTCAAATCGCCGTCGATCGTTGCCATCGGGCTGATCGTAACGGATTCGCCGTCAAGCCGCGTGTCGTCAGCGATCGTCCCTTCGACGGTGACGGTTCCACCGGTCGCCTCGACGACGCCATCGATACGTGCGGCTTCCCGAACATGGACCTCGCCGCCGGTTGCCGTCAGGTCGCCTTCGACAGTTCCGTCGATAATCACTGACCCGCCTGTCGCCGTCACGTCACCGGTTACGTCGCCCGAGATGGTCACGGATCCGCCAGTCGCAGTTAGGTCTCCGTCGACTGTACCCGCCACGAGCACATCACCGGCTGTTAGTTCGAGATCACCCTCATGCGTCTCGTCGGGATCGATCGTAATCGAACCGCCAGTTCGTTGCTCCTGTGCGCTTACGACACCGATCGTGCTTGACAGACAAAGGATACCGACGATCACGAGGACGGCAATTTTGCCGGACTGCAATGACTGGGACATGCTTACTGTCGGACCTCACTAACGCCTCTGACAACCGGGTCCAACATAACAGACCCGTAGACTTAAAGTGAGATTTGATCGGGCCGGAAAGCATCGGCTGAAAGGGACTGATACGGAGCACTCAAGAGACAGACTCCCGAACGGATAGGCAGTGAGTCAGGCGCTCGTCACGGCGCTTCAGGAATTCGTCGTGGTCTTGATAAGCGACCCGTTCGCCGTTATGAACGCGATCGGGTTAGTTGCGTTCGCGCTCGTCGGCGCGTCCAAAGCGATCCGCGAGGAGTTCGACCTCTTCGGGATTACGATCGTCGGTCTGGCGATGGCATTTGCCGGCGGTGTGACACGGGACCTTCTCGTGACGCGCGTGCCGTTGGCGCTCCAGTCTCCGATCGAGATCACCTTAGGCGTCTTCGGAGTCCTCCTGGCAATCGGCTTGAGAGTTGTGTTACAATCGCCCGACGAGCATCCGGTGACGCTCGCTGCGGATGCGATCGGGCTCGGGGCCTTCGCGACAACTGGCGCGATCGTTGCGACTGAGGCGAATATCTCTGCGTTTGGTGTTGTCGCGATTGCGACGATCAATGCCGTGGGTGGGGGAGCGTTCGCCGACATCCTTCTGGACCGTTCGCCGTTCATCTTGTTCGATGACTTCTATGCGAGCTGTGCCGTCCTCGGCGGGACAACATACTTCATTGCCGATGTCATCGGAGCGGCTGGAAGTACCGCGGCCGTGGTCTGTGCCGTCGTGACCGTTGTGACGCGATTAGTCGCAGTGACGCGGAACTGGGAGCTTCCCTCCGTCCAGGCGTTGGGGCTGATCAAATGATGCGTGACGGCGCTGTACTGAGTGAGCCATTCGGGCGCCGGCTCCGCTATTGAACGCCAGCCACCCGAGACGCAGGGTCGGTGTACTCGGTGAGTGTCTCCTGAGCGGCAGGCTTTTACTGGCACGGGGCTGACCGGCACTGACGTAGGTGCTGTCTGGGTGTTGATTAGCTGTAATCGCTGTCGCACGCTGGGATCTCTGTCCGGCGTTCTGACGCTGGCGAAATAAGCATCTACTCCGGATGTTGTAGGGAACAGACAGACACGAGACCGAAAGTGTAGTCAGCAGTTGGCTGCCGTCGGTTCCATATCGGTTCGGATGAATCGGCTGGTTCGTACCGATACACGCGCCGAATTAGTTCCTGCCCCGGATGTACGTTCAGCATGCTTCGAGGCGGAGCCCCCGGCCTCAAGGAGCGAGGTCGAAAGACCGAGCGAAGTAGGGAGGGGTCGGTTACATCGGCGACATTGTCATCGGTTAGTGTGCAAATAGACGGCGCTCATGTAGTATTACCATTCTGACGACATATTAACTCGGGAGTTTGAGTCTGACGATATTTCCAACTGGGGAGTTCTTCTCGAAGGTGACAGTACCACCTGATTGAGAGACAAGCAACTTGACGAACCATAAACCAAGTCCGCTCCCGTGGTACACCGGCGTCTGCTTCACTTCACCGACTATTATTTTCCGTTCCATCTCGGGAATACGCGGTCCATTATCGGCAACTTCGATACGAGTGCTCTCATCCAATTGAGTGACGGTGATCGCAATGTCTGGCGACGATGAATCGTTGTGGATGATCGCGTTTGTAACGAGTTCGCTGATGGCGTACTCCAATTCTGGGGGTGCTTGAACAGTCGCGTCAGTAGGGCAATCAATAGTAACTGTTGCATCCGGATGTTCTGATCTCATGGTTAAACCAACGCGCTGGAGAATGGGCTCAACAGTAATTTCTTTGAGATCCGGTCCCCGCCGCAATTGCCCCGTTATTGCCCGCTCTTTTTCGGCTAGCTCCAGCAGTCGATCGCTCGTGTTTATGATATTTTCAGCGGAAGCCATCATCTCGCCGGACGTCTCAGAGTGGATTATTTCAGCTTCCCCCCGAATCACATTCATATGATTGCGCAGATTGTGTCGCAGCACGCGATCAAGAGTCTCTAATTGCCGCTGGCGTTGTTTGCGTTCGGTGACGTCCCGTTGGAATCCGATGTAGTTGATGACCTCACCGTTTTTGTTCCAGACTGGAGCAATCTCGAGGTGGTTCCAGAACATCGAGCCGTCCTTGCGGTAGTTACGGAGCTCGATAGAAACCGGTTCCTGGGCGTCGATCGCGTCCCTGATACGGGCGACTCGATCCTGCGTCGTGTTCTCACCCTGCAGAAATCGACAGTTCCGGCCGAGGGCTTCTTCGCGAGGATACCCTGTGAGATCCACGAACGCATCGTTCACGTAGATCAGCGGATTGTCTTCCTGGTCTGGATCGGAGATACTGATTCCGATTGGTGCTTCCTCGATCGCTCGTGTTCGTCGCTGGAGTTGCGCCTCCCGTTGTTTGCGTTCGGTGATGTCGCGGCCGATACCGACGATTCGATCCGAAGCATTGACTCTCTCAAGTCGCGCGTTCTTGAATGCATACTGATGTTTCTCGCCATCTTTCGTCAAGAGAGTGGTCTCAGCTAGCGATTCCCCAGTCTCGAATGCAGTCTCTATCACACCAGCGACACGCTGTCGATCCCCAGACTGAAAGAAATCAGTCGCTCGCATCGATTTGATTTCGCTATCGTCGTATCCAGTGACGGTAGGGAGGCGCTTGTTCCAACGTTCCAATTGTTTATCTTGAGTGATGACATAGAAAATATCTCCGAGTTCGTCGATGGCGCTCTGGATGAAACTCCGTTCACGTTGGAGTTGCTGTTGCCTTTGGTTGACGAGAACATAAATGAAGCCTCCTGTAGCGAGGACCTCGGCAACCCCTTTCAGCCCTTGGAGTCGTCGCAGTTGCTCGGAATCCGTGACGAGTCGTGGCCACAGGATGTCAGACACAAATAATAAACTCAGGGCAAAAACAACGTAGATGATCGTGATTCGAAATGGGGTCAACTCTAGTGTATCCGACACCCATCTCAGAGAATCTTTGAAGCGAGAAGACATATGCTAACACCTATCTTTCATATACTATAATATTACGGCCCGCTATAATCTCGGAGATTGGTAGCCTGAAACGACGCCGCTGATCAGCTCGTTGACGGGAAAATGCCGACGACTAGACGCCCTCGGTAGCGTGATCAATTCGGTCGTCTTCACTCCTCTGGAGGCTGTCGGTCGTCCGTGTCGCTGGTTCCCCGAGCCTGGCCGGAGTCGTCCACTGTTTCCTCTCTGTCTCCATCCGATCCGAAGAGTGCAAGATACGCCCATGCCCACGCGTTCGCTCGTCGCTGCCGAGGTGGCTCCGACATGGATCAACCCCTCCGGGTCAAGTGATCGCGCACGGCTCGTTGGTACGCTTTGCAGGCCGCATCAAGCTGTGCGACCGTCGCCAACACCGGGTGATCGACCGGGAGTTCATCGTATAAATACGGCATGAGTTGTCGGTGACGGATCCCGGCTTTGATACTGTTATTCGTCGTTTCCTCGAGGAACTCCTGTCGGCGCTGTACGAATGCGTCACAGCGGCTCCGGTGAGCATCAAGCGTCTCGTGGCGAAGTTTGAGTGCATTGAATCCGGTCGCCGATACAGGTGGCTCCTCGGATCGAAGGAGCCAGCTAGTGATTTCGTCGACGACCTCGTCCGCGGCGTCTAACTGGTCCATTTCTCGGTCGAGCGCTCGATTAAACGCCGTCGCCTCGGCACGCCGGGTTTCTGTCTCGGCAATGATTGTCTCTTTGAGTTCAGGCGTGAACGACGCTTCGGTCGTCGGTGCGAGTGCCACCGCAATCGATTCCGTAAACTCCGCCCGAACCGTCTCTAAGAGAGGTTCGTCCGTATTGGCGTTTTCAACGCTGTGGGTGCGGACAGTGTCGGCAAAGGCCGTCAGGACCTCGCGACAGCCACTGTCAGTTGTCAGGGTCGAGTGTTGCTGTATCCCTGCGACGGTGCTCGCTCCGACCGAGGGAGCCGCCGGTCGGTCCATCGAAATCTCTTTGACCCGTTCGATGAACGCCTTGAAGGCGTCACACTTCGCGTCGACCGCGTCCTGTTCGGCCCGAACGCGTGCTCGCGCTGGTTCGATATACGTATCGGGAGTCATGTATAGACTCTCAGGTCGATCGTGTCTGTCATACTGCGCATGAACTGCAGGCCACTGTCTGGAGCAGTCGACCACAGCGATCGGCTGTCTGTCTCGATCAGTCCGTGTGTATCAGACATGGTCAAACACGCATCTGACGCCGTTCGGAAGCGACAGTCGTGTTCATCAACACGATTGCCCGTTGAGATCTCTCACCCGGGGAACCGACCGCCACAACGGTCGGGGCATCGGCTTTGGCGTCGCCACCGAACGCGGTACGGCCGGCGAACCCGGCGGCGATGTCCGGCATAGTTGCCACCGGCGAGTCTCCTCTGATCGGTTGTGTCGCCATAGTTTTAGGCTAGCCTAATAATAAATAAGCGTTCCGGGTTTTAGGCCGGCCTAAAAATAGACAGTCTTAAGTACTTTTAGGCTGGCCTAAAAATGTGCAAGAGACAAGACGAACCTGGCTCAAGGGAACGAGCGCAGCAGTGGTCGGCGTCGCCATCGCGGGTTGTAGCGGGGTCTTCGGCGACAATGAATCGACGCCCGACGCTGATGGAGAACAGTCGATGGACGATACGACCGAAACCGAGGACACTTCGGATGATGAAGAAACCGTTCAATCGGACCCGGCGCACGCCGCAGTCGCCGCGGAGTGGAACGCGATGCGGATGCGGCTCGACGACGCGTTCACCCTTGCCGTCGCGGGCCACGCTGAGGTGGGAGCAAGCGTCGGCCAGAGCGTGTTTGCTCGCTTCGAGGGCGCAAACGGTGAGTATGGTGCTCATGAGTTCCTGGAAGCAACGAGCGAGGACAACTACGAAGGCTTCGAGGAGGACGGGCTGGTCGTGATGAACGAGGGACTGAACGCCGGGGATGTCGAGGCCGCCCGCGAGGGCTGGGAGGCGGCAAACACCAATCTTCGTGAAGCCACTGTTTCGCGCGTTGGTGAAGCTGGCGCGAATGCGCTGGAGACTCTCCGGTTCGGTGCAGCCGTCAACAACGTTGAACTGCTCGCCGCCGCCGGCGACGCTGAGGGTGCTGTCTCGATCGGACAGGAGGTATTGGGCTGGTGGGAGAATTCGCCTGCCCACGACGCAGTTTCGAGCGCCGATAGCGAGGCCTACGAGACGCTGGAAGGCGCAATGGAAGACGCGATCTCGGCCGCCCAATCCGGCGACATGGAATCGCTCCGCAGTGCAACGACTACGGCGTTGAACGCGTCGGCAACCGGAGCCTACGCCGTCGCTAATAGCGAGGAACTCGCGGGCGCAGGACAGATCGCGTCCTATCAAGGTCAGAGCTGGGACGCCGCGGCGCTCGCTTCAATGGGCGGTCCCTCGACGGAGTTCGCCCACGCCGCGGCCCTGACAATCTACCGGGCGCGAGTCCACGACGCGGCTTGGCTCTACGAGCGCGGGCACGCCGACGCGGCACGACAGCGCGTCGAGAACGTCTTCGCTCACTTCGAGGGCGCCCGAGCTCACGAGGCTCTCGAAGGGGCCAGCGAGGACGCGTACACCCAGTTCGAGGACGACGGGCTGAGTTCGCTCTCGACGGCCATCGAGAACGACGACGCCGAGGGTGTCGCGTCCGCAGTCGAGACAATCGACGGCGCGCTGGTCGAGGGCATTGAGGCGCTGGGAAGCGGCACCGAACCGGCGTTGCTTGAGGCGGGCTATTTCAAAGCTCGAATCGAGGACGCGCATGAACGGTACCGCCTCGGGGAAGGCACGGTCGCCGCCGAGACAGTTCAGGGGCTCTTCGAGACCTTCGAAGCCAACGAGGCCGACTTCCACGAAACACTGGAGGAGACCGACGAGTCACTGTACGAGACCTTCGAGGAAGAGCACCTCAACGGGTTGATTACAGCTTTCGAAGAGGGCAACGACGGGGCCGTCGACGAACACGTGACAGGCATCCGCGAGACGCTTTTGTCCTTCGAGACGGCCGCTGGATCCACCGGGCAAGTGAGTGCCGTTGAGAGCGGCTACATGGCTGCCCGGGTCTTCGACGCGAGTGTTCTCGGCGTCCTCGGGGGAATCGAGCGCGCCGGGTCGCTGGTCCAAGCGGCCTTCCAGCACTTTGAGGCTGGTGCCGGCGGGTTCCACGAGGCGCTGGAGGAGGCCAACCACGAGCGCTACGAGTCCTTTGAGGCCGCCCTTGACGACGCGTCGAGCACCGCCGAAAAGGGCGGAGACGTCGGCGAACAGTCCCGAGCGTTCAACGACGAGGCGGTCGGGGCGATCTACGCGGTCGTGGAATCCGGTGGCGGGTCGTTCGGCGGGGCAGCGACATCAATCGTGCAGGATACCTTCGCTGCCTTCGAGGAGGCGAGAGTCCACGAGATGCTTGAAGAGGCCGACGAGAGCGCCTACGAGGGCTACGAGGCCGCCCTGAACGACTACATCGGCGTGCTCGAGTCGGGAGCGGGCGTCGGGAGCGCAGCGACGGCGTACGCCGACACTTCGATCCGCGCGCAGTTTGCCGTCGCTGGGGCTGTCGACGAAGCCCCTGTCGACGAGGGTAGCGGCGGCGAGTCGGACGACGGAAGTGAGGAAACGGATCTCAAAGGCGGCCCCAACATTCAGGATGGGGTGCCGGACGATGCCGACCACGTCGTCAACATGCAGGCCGTCGCCTTCGAGCCGGAGGAACTGACGATCCAGCAGGGCGATACAGTCGCGTGGAAACACGCTGCAGGGGAACCGCACAACGTCGTTGCATACGAGGGCGAGATTCCAGAGGATGCAGAGTACTGGGCCTCCGGCGGGTTCGAAAGCGAGGCGGCTGCCCGCGAGGGCTGGGAGAAGGGTAATGGTGCCGTTCAATCCGGTCAATCGTACGTCCACACGTTCGAAACGACCGGGACACACGAGTACTTCTGTGTTCCTCACGAGGCTGCAGGGATGGTCGGCTCCGTCACTGTCGAGTAAGTCATAGACCGGCCAGTTCACTCGGGTTGGCGTGGACAAACCGCCATTCCTTGTTGCCACGGCCACTCTGTCTCGCACGGCGATAGAGACCTCGACGTCAGCAGCAGCCGACTGCTAACCGACAATCAGACGGTGTCTTCCCCACTATTGGTTAGCTCTGTGTTACAGAGGGCCGGGCGCTCAGGCCACAGTCGTTGAGTACACCGACCCCGCGTCTCGGCCGGCCGGCGTTCGGTAACGCAGGAATCTTCTCGAGAAATATTCCCGGACGGAGTGAAGCGGTCGAAGTGTAGTAGCACTGACAGTCGGGTTCGTGCTGAATACATGGCGCATATCGCTCACTGATCAAGATCGACACCAGTGAACTCGAACCGGGCTCCGCCGTCGGTTCCATCGACAATTGCAACTTGCCAGCCGTGGGCCTCAGCAATCCGTTTGACGATCGTCAACCCAAATCCGGTGCCGCCGCTTGCCGAGGTATGCCCGGGATCGAACACGTCCTCACGGGCCTCTTCAGGAATCCCGGGGCCAGTGTCTTCGACGTAGAATCCGTTATCGTCGATTTGGCCGACGCGGACGGTCACGGCTGGCCCGCCGTGTTCGAGTGCGTTCTGAAAGAGGTTCTCGAAGACGTGCCGGAGTCGGCTCCGGGCACCAGTGATCGTGACCTCGTCCGCGATCTCGATGGTCGCCTCGTCCGTTCGGACGTTTTTCCAGCACGTGCCGACTATATTGACTAACTCCATGGGTTCGGGGTCTGAGACGACCTGGCCTTGTCTGGCGAGTGTAAGCGTATCGGAGACGATTTCTTCCATCCGGTCAAGCGACTCGATTATCGGGACAAGATGCTCGCTATTGCAGTCGTTGGCGAGCAGTTCTGCCCGGCCCTGTGCGACGTTGAGGGGATTGCGCAAATCGTGGGACACCACGCTTGCGAACTCGTCAAGTTGCTCCTTCTGGCTCCGGAGTTGTCGTTCCTGTTTGACTCGCTCGGTGAGGTTCCGTGTGATGCCGATGATCTGGGTCACCTCCCCGTTCGTGATAACTGGCGTGAGAACCGTCTGCCAAAACCGTGCGCCCGTCTCGACGGGGAGTTCCTCCTCGTACGAAATTGGTTCACAGGCTTTGACACACCGGCGGTAGTTAGCCCGGAGCTCCGCTCCGATGTCCTCACCGAACACGTCGGTCGGGGTCTTGCCCCGGACCTCAGCGGTTGTGATCCCGGTCTGTTCCTCGTAGGCCCGGTTCACGCGCTCGAAGCGAAACACGTACTCCGTATCCTCCGACTCGACGGTCAGGAAGAAAATACTATCCTCGACAGTCTCGAGGAGTGTTCTGTACTCTTCGGCAAGCGCCTGAAGCTGTCCTTCCTGTCGTTTTCGCTGGGAGATGTCACGGCTATTCACGAGGATCCCGCTGATGTCCGGATCGTCGAACCGGTTTTGCAGCGTTGCCTCGATCCAACACCACGAGCCGTCGGCACGACGAAACCGCGTCTCGATCACCTGGACGTCATCAGGGTTCGTCCGAAGGGTCTCGATAGCATCGGCAACGGTATCACGGTCGTCGGGATGTTGATACTCGTAGCCGACCTCTCCGACCAACTCCTCGGGCTCGTATCCGAGCGTCCGAGTGACCGAGGGGCTCACGTACGTAATCATTCCATCCGAATCGATGATGGTCGCGATATCCGAGGATTCTTCGACGAGTTTCCGATGCAAGTCCGCTTCCATACGAGTGCTATGACGGGTCTGTACATAGTTAACAGCCCCGAACACAGAAAGCCAGCCCTGACGGGTATGCCCTACATTCAGCACCCGGACTGTGACAGTAAGCGGGTGAATGAATCAGCCGGTGCTGAATACAGGGCGCGAGTCTTGCAGAAGGTACTGAGATGATTGATACAGTTGTGATCGTTCGATACAGGGCGCTTACACAGCAAGCTGCCGATTGATAGGAATCGACTTATTCCCCACTTGTCGCAGTCCACGTCGCACTCGCCTCGACTGCGTTCTCGAATGTGAGTTGCGCCACTTCTGGAGGGGTATCCTCTCCGCCTGCCGGGAGGAACTGGAACCGTATATCATCTCCTGTCAAGCCGAGTTGGGCGATGAGCATGACTATCTCACCCTGCTCAGCGGTGACAAATTCACGACGAACGACCGTCGTCCCGGCAGCGACCTCAGTATCAAGGGAGGCATCGTATTCATCTAACTTCGTCTCGACCGAGACTGGGACAGCGTTGTTCCCTGTGTTCTTAATGACGAGTGTTCCCCCCGGATACTCGGGCTCTTCATTACTCCCCGGAAGGATTCCTGTGCAGCCGGATACTGATACGGCACCGAGACATCCCCCGATTGCACGTAGATATCGCCGTCTCTGCATACTCACGCTTCCGAACCGGCTGGTAAATCCCTTTATCCACAACGATTACTGTTCGTTGGGTATCTCTCACCGATTCAACCGGCCTTTCTCCCCGGACTCGAATCTACCGAAGCCGCTGTGTTGGATAGATTCTCTGTCTCTCGAACGCCGATACTGGCAGGTACTGAGGGTTTAACAGAGCCCAAAAACGAAAACCAGATTTCCATAGTTCGATAAGCGTAAGCGGCATTCGTCTTTAGATAATACTTACAGTAATACGGTTTAGCCGCGATCTTCCGTAGATTTTCGCTCAAACACCCCACACACACGCTGAAATTACCTTATCTCAGTGTTGTTTATTGCTTGATTTCGTCCGGGACAGCATCTCACCAGATGAAATCGGTTTCGATATTACTAAAATTATAATCCTTTTCGAAATATTATCTCAGATCTCAGCTAAAGACGAATGGTCTCAACAGTCCTAACGATCAGTACTGGACGAGGAGCTCAACGAAAGGCAGTATTACCGATCATCTCCCAAAGAGCGTTTTTGATTTCCGGCGTCTCATTCCTTTCTACCCCCAGTCGCAAAAACGATGTTTGATAGAAGTATTGTATTATAATATCTTTTATAAAAATACAAATTAGTCGCGTGAAAGCCTTTCCCTGTAGAAATTGTCGGTTTCAGATTCTTATATATACCTCAGATTACTAATGCGGAATGTTCCAGATTATTATAATCCTAACAGAAGGCCTCTAAGGCCTATTCTTGGCAAAAGCTGGCTTTTATCTGTTACAAGATACCATGGATAGGCATGGCAGTGGGATTATCGGATGAACCATTACAAAGATGGGACGGTAATCATGACGAGGAGACATGTAAGTGGATCAATAAAACCGGAGATTTCGTAATTATAGTAGAAAATCCAAATAATCACTGGGATATACATCTTGATAAAATAGAGGGTGAGGGAAAAATGAGATACAATGTTGTAGAAAAGAGAGAGAATGATCGGAAAATTGCAAGAGCAATAGTTAAAGAACTTGCCCGAAATCCCAGACATTTTCTAGAAAAAAATTAATCGCTGCCAGGTGGGAAACGGTGTCAACAGTCCCCTACGGAAGAGCGCTTTTCGTTTGTATGACTACACGCGAGAGTCCGATACTTCAGTAGGGCAAGTCCAGTCTCGTCAAGAAGATCAGCACAAAATGAGAATTTCCTTGAAGAACGATCACCACAGGAGACTTCGCGATTATGGCGGAGTCATTCGTCTTTAGTTAGAACGCAGCTTCGGAAGACGTTCTCCAATCGTGATAGCTATCTAGAATGAATACGTGCTATTTTCCTCGGCTCAGGCCGGCAACGAGCAAGTTTTCGCGACATTTATGTAAATTCGATAGCATTAATCATACTTAAACTTATGAAACTTTCACAAGCCTCAAACCATGAATAAACTGTGATGTCCCAGCGAAGCAATGTCGAGGCGGATGAAAGTACAGCTTCGGCAGTTGGAGCACTCATTATTGAGGTGGTCTCCACGGTAGCAGCTGTTGTCATGGTCTCTGCATGGGTTGGGTTTTGGCTGAACGTTGTAAGGCTGAACAATTCCTTTGGCAACACTATTGGAGCAATGCTCACGATAGCCGTATTAATCGCTCCCATGGTTGTCTTTCTCGTGTGGTACCTCGGTAGCAAGCTTGGATTTGAAACAATGGCGCTGGATCTCGATATAACCGAAACCAGTAGTTGACTGTTAATTTCTATCGACGTTCTTACTTAACGCGGTGAACAGGTATCGGCTGCATGGTATTGTTATCGACTGGCATGCAAGATGGAGGACGCATATTCCGTAAGTCTACTGTAGTCCGGGAAGATTGAGGATTGTTCGATATTCTGCCCAATGCTTATTCGGTTCCTCCACCTTCCTCAAACAATGAGTTTATTCAAGAAAGCCGGCAAGAAGTTTGAGGAAGCGAAGGAGACGTTCGTGGATGGGAAAGAGGCCGAGTACGTCTGCCGGTCCTGTGAGAAGCTGGTGTCTGAAAACTATGAGTATTGCCCTCACTGCGGCGAAGAGACGGTGAAACCCGTCGATTGACCGTCTCACCGCGAACGTTTCATAGGTGAGTATTGGTGGGTCTGCTTATTTTCTTCTTGATAGCTGTCTCGGCCCATGATCGTAGGTGTGGCTAATCGAAGTTTCTGACTACAAGACGTATCTCAGTCACGACAATATTAATACGCTAACCCAGAGAACTTATATTAAATAGTCGAGATGCCACCTCGGTGCCCAGACTGTAGTGTCGAGATGGAGGAGATGACC